>LWDU01037106.1_pt1 | contig 77314 bp, 70 predicted proteins | sample 727161 | NCBI WGS metagenome assembly LWDU01 (sample SAMN04566230, study PRJNA314399) | hydrothermal vent metagenome | isolation source: deep sea hydrothermal plume seawater | place: Mexico: Gulf of California, Guaymas Basin | collected 2004-07-11
GGCGATTGGAGGAATTACACCCTATCAAAAATTGACGCTGGCAACACAGGCTCTACTTCTGTGAACCATTATTAATGGGGGGATTACCGTAGGATCTTGATTTGTTGACACGCTCCCCTCTTTTTCATAAGATGCCCATCATGTGGAGAAAAGAGAGGGTTCTGATCGCCGTTGCTTTTTTTCTTGCGATCAACCCCGCCTATGCAAACGAAGCCCCAAGCCATCAGACGGTAACCTTTCCGAGCGGGACTCAACTCAACGCAGAAATCGCCGACACCCCAAAAACCAGAAGACTTGGATTGATGTTCCGGGAACACCTGCCAGAAGGTGGCGGGATGCTCTTTGTCTTTCAGGTGGCAGCGCGTCACCGGTTTTGGATGAAAAACTGCAAATTCCCAATCGATATTATCTGGATGAATGAACACCGAGAAATTGTATACATTTCTGAGAACACACCTCCATGCAAATCAGATCCTTGTCCAAGCTACGGCCCCACAAAAGATAAAGCTCTCTATGTGCTTGAAGTCGCCGCCGGACTTACGCACCAAGAAAAACTTAAAAAAGGTATGATCATTCAGTTTCAGGACTAATATAACCTGATATAATATTATAAGCGACTATAGACCCGTAATGAATTTACAAACCCCCTAGCAAAGAGGCGAGCGTTCTTTGATGCTGGGGAAACCTATTTATTTGAACGTAAATCAACCTTGGAAGGGCCGGGTGTGCATTTGATCTCTGTTTTCGCGAGTCACATTTGATTGTATTCGTGGATCAGAGTATTCTTTCCGTAAATATTTTTAGAAATGGGGTTTCGTTGTGTCCGTTCGCTTAACAATCCAGCAAAAGGAGGTCATTCTCCAGTTCAAAAACATGGACTCATCTCAGGTCGGTCTGGACACCCTTCTAAAAACCCTCTTTCATTTATTACAAAAAGAGATCTCCTTTCGATCCGGTTGGTTTTTTCCGGTTGATCCTGTTTCTTCAAAAGCAACCTTGCTCACACATCAAAGCTGGTCAGGTCGGACCCGCTCAATCGATACCAATGAGATCACATTGGAGAAGACATTACTCCCCAGTGTTGAACAACTGATGCAGAACAAGTCCCCCTGTATCCGAGGAGAGGATGTGTGGACATCCTCCCGCTTGACACGTCACCCTTTTTATAAAAATATCCTCATGCCGGCCAAGCTTTATTTTTCATTGATCATTCTCTCTATTGGACAAAAAGAAACAATGCAGAGGCTATCTCGTACTCTGGAGAGAAAAGAGTAACCGCCCTTTCACACAGTCCGATATGGAATTAATGGTCTCATGATCCGCCGTTTTGGGCAACCTTCTGCACAACTTATCCATCGACATCGTTCAGGGGGAAAAGCCGGACATCCTCCATGATTCACCTCCAAAACCACTAAAACCAATTATCCGCCCGTCAAACATGAGTGAAGACGACCTTCACAATCTAGTTCGAAGAAGAGCCCAACCCGGAATACTGATCATGGGGAAGGAAGGAGAAACCCTCTACCTGAACTACGACGCAAAGAACCTTCTGGATCGTTTGACTGCAATTCCAAAATTTCCTAGAAAGTCAAAGAAAATGGATCCGGGACGGCCACTGCCCCAAATCATTTACCAGCTTTATGATCATTTCAAGGATATGGTATCCGCTGATTAAGGAAAAGTTGAAGCATCAGCACCTACTGTGAACAGAATTTGTATTCACGAAGAAGCAGTCTATCTTTTTCGAGCCCTGCTTTTACAGAGGGGTGCCGGGAATCAGGACAGTACCCATATCATGATATTGATCGAGAGAGTTTCTGAGGGCGTTCGGATTGAAGACGTGAGAGATTTGATAAAACTGACACAACGTGAACAGATTGTTGTTCAATTGTTGTCTGAAGGAAAAATGAATAAAGAAATTGTAGTCTTTATGAATATCGGAGAATATACGGTGAAGGACCATATGAAGAGGATTATGAAAAAACTGGACGTAACAACCCGGGCCGGAATCGTCGCAAAAATATTACAAAGTCATCATCTTTCCTGAGGACTCTCCCCCTCATTTGAGGGGATTGATTAAAAGCCAGTGATTGCGTAAAGCAGATTTTATCAGCTTATCGCTCAAATATTAAGGAGACCCTATTGATCTGGGGTAATCAGAATGGATAGAGAAAACCGAAGAATCGCCGATCGACATGGTTTGGAGAAGGAGGTGGCCTACGAACCCTCTGCGTCATTAGAGCTAGGGCAGAGAAGGTATTATGGGCTTATGCTCAACATAAGCAACGGAGGATTTTGTCTCAAAACGGAGACGCCTCTAACCCGCTCCCAGATTATCCAGGTCCAGATGCCAATTCCGGAGATGAAATCTTCATTGCCGACTCTTGCCGAGGTTTGTTGGGTCGACAGTCACGAAAATCAAGGTGGGTATACGGTTGGATTGCGGTATCTGATATAGGTCAAACCTGCTCCCTCCCCGGCTGATCTTACAAACACCCTTTAAAAAAAGGTTTTCCGAAATTTATTCAGTTCAAAAAAGGCTTGTATTGGGGAAATATGCGAGCGTACTTTTCGGTAGGCTTCTTTTTGAACCGCTTCTTTTGGCAGCTCAGAAATACTAAAGTAATCCTTTAGCATCTCTATAGCAAGAAATGGATATTCCTGAAAGAATTTTGGATTTTCATGCGACCACCTTTCCACCGCTCGATATTTCCTCAAATCCTTCATAACGAAACTATCATTTAGTTTTTCCTCGTAGCACTTCAGCGTTTGTGCCGAAAAATCACCCTTTTCTTTCGCCTCAATGATGGCTTCCGCCGCATACATACCCGAGGCCATGGCCAGGTTGGTTCCTTCATGATAAAAAGACGCATTCACCAAATGAGCAGCATCGCCAACCAGGAGGAGTCCGTCGGTATAAACCTGAGGTACCTGCTCAAAACCACCCTCTGGAATCATATGTCCTGAATATTCCAGCGTCTCGCCTTTTCTAATCAGGCGCTTTATGCTCGGATGCGCCTTAAAACGGTCTAGGAGATCATTGGGTGCCACCTTTTTATCGATGAATGACTTGATGGAACAGGCTATTCCGACAGAAAGCGTCTCCTTATTCGTATAAATAAATCCTCCGCCAACCATTCCTGCCACCGAATCTCCAAAGAACTCCATCGCCACTCCCTCGTCACCTTCCAGGGAGAAACGGTCCTCAATCACCTCTCGTGGAAGACCGATGACTTCCTTTGCCGCGACGGCTAGAACGGCTCGGCGAAAATCTTTACGAAGGCCCGCTTTTTTGGCCAGAAAAGAATTTACCCCATCTGCGGCAATAACGACATCGGCCAGGACCTCTCCTCCTTCCCGCCGGGCTTTCACGCCGCAAATCTTGCCATTCTCAAAGATCAGGTCATCAACAACGGTTTCAGTGATAACCATAGCACCCGCTTCCTCCGCTTTTTTGGAAAACCATGGATCAAAGCGTGCTCGGAGTGCAGAAAAGCTATGATTAAAAGGTGGGTTTTCATTGTAATCTTCGCAACGGAACTCAAAAGCGGCCTCTGATTTCCCGGAGAGCAGACTAAACCGGCGTTTCACAATATGCCGTTCAATAGGGGCTTCTTCCCAAAATCCGGGGATCAATTTGTTCAGAATAGGTGTATAGAGGACCCCACCAAACATATTCTTTGCTCCGGGAAACGCACCCCGTTCAAAGACGACGACAGATAGACCGGCCCGTGCCAATGTGAGCGCAGCGGCCGAACCCGCCGGTCCGGCACCCACGATGATGACATCAAATTTGTCCGACAAGAGCATGCTCCAGAATACGTGAACCCTGTCCCCGGGTTTTAACCTTCTCTCATCTTTTTTACCGCCTCGGTCATGAGAGGAAGAATCTCAAAAAGGTCTCCAACGATGCCGTAGTTTGCAATCTTGAAGATCGGGGCATTTGGATCTTTATTGATCGCAACGATATACTTGGAAGAAGACATCCCCGCCAGATGTTGTACGGCTCCAGAAATACCACAGGCAATATAGAGAAGAGGAGAAACCGTCTTTCCTGTCAGGCCAACCTGATAACTGTGCGGTTTCCATCCCGCATCGACCGCGGCGCGAGATGCCCCCACAGCAGCTCCAAGGACCTCTGCCAGGTCCTCCACCAGGTTGAAATTCTCAGGAGCTTTAAGTCCTCTTCCCCCCGACACGATAATACGTGCCTCCGTCAGTTCAACCTTCGAACTCGCCGTCTCTACCACCTCTTTAACCCGAGCAAGCAGGCTGGAGAGATTACAAGAGGAAGTGATCTTTTCGATCCGGGAGGGGATCTCCGATTTCTGCTTTTTCACGGGAAAGACATTCGGCCGAATAGTGGCCACCTGGAAGGCATTTAGGCGACTCTTGACCGTTGACATGAGCTTTCCCCCGTAGATCGGCCGCTGGGCAATGAGGATTCCCCCATCATCGATTTCCAGCCCAATACAGTCGCCGGCAAAAGGACCACCTAGTCTGGCCGCCAACTTCGGACCGAGGTCCTTCCCCATCGTGGTTGCTCCCATCAGGATCAGACGGGTCTCCAGTTTTTTTGCCAGGTCACCGACAAGGGAAACATATCCTTCCGATGTATAATAGTGCAGAAGCGGATCTTCCGCCAGGTAGATCCGCTCTGCACCCGCGTCCATGAGAACATTCGCCTCATCGGCCACCTGATCTCCGATGATCACAGCACCCACTTCCCCTCCCACCTTGGCTTGGAGGGAGTGGGCAGCCGAAATGGCTTCCAGGGCCACACGCTTGACCTTTCCGTCACGTTGTTCTGAAAAGACCAGTATGCCCGCCATGCTGCCTCCTTGTTCCCTTGCTACAAGACTTTTGCTTCATTTCGAAGTAAGCCAAGCAATTCTTCGACGGATTCTGCGGGGTCCTTATCAAAGATTTTTCCGGTCGTCCGTTCAGTCGGCGCTTCGATGTGGGTTACCATGAGCTTTGCCCCTTTGGCTCCGACGCTTTCCTCATCCAGGCCCAAATTCTCCAGAGTCAGCGTTGCCAATGGTTTCTGCTTCGCTTTCATAATGCCGGGGAGGGAGGCATACCGCGGCTCATTCAGTCCCTTTTGGCAGGTAAAGACGGCAGGGAGTTTAATTTCAACTATTTCAGTTGCCCCTTCGATCTGCCGCGAGGCAACGGCCCTCCCCTTTCCCGGCTTCAGATCAAGTTTATTAATCACGGCCACATGCGGCAAGCCCATCAATTCAGCAAGGTGAATGCCAACGGCGCCATTGTCGTCATCAACCGCCTGTTTTCCAAAAAAGATAATGTCATAATTTTCTTTCTTCAAGGCAGCGGCAAGGACAAAGGCCGTCGCGTAGGCATCTCCCCCCTCCAGTCGATCATCCTTGATGTGTATTGCCTGGTCCGCCCCTAGGGCAAGACATGTTCTCAAGGCTTCTGTTACCCTTTCCGGCCCGATGGTTATCACGGTGACAGAACCTTCATCGAAACGTTCCTTTATTCTCAAGGCCTCCTCAACACCAAACTCGTCATAGGGATTCACAACATAAGAAAGGCCCGCCCGGTCAATCTCCCTGCCATCAAAAGATGGCTTTATTTTCGACTCTGTGGCAGGGACTTGCTTAATACAAACAGCCATCTTCATCAATATTTCCTCTCCTCAGGGCATCTTCCGAATGACCATCCCTTGAATCTCACGCGTCCCTTCAAAGATACGCTTCATTCTGGTATCACGGAAAAAGTACTCTGTCGGATGTTCCCTCATAGGCCCTAAACCATCAGGGGTTAACGATCCTGAAACTTTGCTTGGCGCTTTTCAAGAAAGGCCGAAACCCCCTCTTTTTTATCCTCGGTTGCACAGACCTTTCCAAAAAGTTCCGCTTCCTTTTCTAAACCGGAAGGGAGAGGATGGTCTATCCCATATTGAATGGCCAGAAGACTCGCCTCGACCGCTTTCTTTCCTTTTGATGCAATCTTTTTCGCTAGGCCCTGAGCCTGTTTCAGTACCTCTCCTTCCGGGACCACCTTATTGAAAAGGCCGATCCTTTTCCCCTCTTCCGCATTAATCATATCCCCGGTCAGGATCAATTCAATGGCTTTTGCCTTCCCGACGAGGCTCGGGAGCCGCTGCGTCCCGCCAAAACCCGGAATGATGCCGAGGTTGATCTCAGGCTGCCCCAAGCGGACACGTTCTCCTCCGATACGGAGATGGCAGGCCATGGCCAACTCAAGACCACCCCCCAGACAAAAACCTGTAATCGCGGCGATTACCGGCTTTTGCATTTGTTCAATTTTGTCAAGAACCGCCTGACCTCTTTTTGCAATGGATTCCCCCTTTTCCGACGAGGAGATGGAGGCAATCTCCTTGATATCCGCCCCAGCAACAAAGAGACTCCCAGATCCCGTAATGACAAGCGCCTTAACCTGATCATCCTTCGCCAGCGAATCCACCACTTTTTCCAGCGCGGACAAGAGATCAAAGGTCAAGAGATTTGCGGGAGGATTATTCAGGGTGATCGTCGCCACATGACCGTCTGTTGAATATTTTACAATCTCATTTTCCAAATTACCCTCCTGTTCTTTCGTCGTTGTTCAGCATGTTCTGTTTCTTAATACTGAAAGAAGCCCTTTTCGGTTTTTTTGCCCAGATATCCTCCCATGACCATGCGTTTCAGCATCGGCGCGGGCCAGAAGCGCTCCCCGTGCTCTTCCTTCAATTTTTCCAGGGTAGAGAGGACGGTATCAACGCCAACTTGATCCGCGTAATGAAGCGGCCCCCCTTTCTCCTGGGGAAATCCGGTTCCCGCCAACATTGCAACATCGATGTCGGCAGCAGATGCGACACCTTCCTGCAGGGCGATCACGGCCTCGTTGATCATCGGCATGATCAGACGGTCTACTGAAAAAGAAGTTCTTCCGGCTTTTGGCTTTTTTCCCACCTGATCAATGATCGTATCGAGTTCACCAGGTTTTCCATCCCCATATTCATAAAAACCCGAGCCGCTTTTTAATCCATAGCGTCCGGCATTCACCAGGGCCGCAATGATTTCGGCGGCCTTCGCCCGTGGACCATAGGCCTGATGAAGAATATTCGCCACCTTCAGAGAGACATCAATCCCGACCAGATCAAAGAGTGTAAAGGGACCCATGGGGAGTCCAAAGGTAAGGGCAGCATCATCCATCTCCTTTGCCGTGGCCGCACCCTCCTCCAGGGCAATAGCCGCTTCGTTTAAATAGGGCAGCAAAAGACGATTGACCAGGAAGCCCGCGCACTCCTGCACCCGGATGGGGATCTTCCTCAGACTCTCTGAAAAGAGGGTGACATCGTCAATCGTTTCCTGAGATGTCCCGAGACCGGGGATCACCTCAACCAGTTTCATCACGGGCGCTGGATTAAAAAAATGCAAGCCGACCACTTTTTCCGGCCTCTTTGAAGCGGAGGCAATGGCGGAGAGGGGAAGAGAAGAGGTATTGCTGGCCAGGATCGTATTTTCAGGACAAACCGATTCCAACTCATGAAAGAGCTTTTGCTTGATCGAGATATCTTCAAAAATAGCTTCTATGACAATATCGACATCTGAAAATCCTGAATAGTCAACCGCACCGATCACCAGGGCCATCTTCTGATTCATCTCGGTGGACGTCATCTTCCCTTTATCCACCCGCCCTTGATAAATTTTACGGACCGTCTCCAAACCCCGATCAACGGCCTCCTGATTGACATCCTTTAAGATGACTGGAAGGCCTGAATAAGTAATCACCTGGGCGATTCCGGCACCCATCGTCCCCGCACCGATCACCGCTGCTTTGTAGATATACATAGCTCTCCCGCCTTTCTCTATTTTCGTTCCAGAACCATCGCCGAGCCGAGCCCGCCGCCCACACAAAGGGAAACAACCCCGAGCGTCAGGTCTCGTCTCTTCATCTCTTTCAAAAGAGTGATTACCAGACGGGCACCGCTCATCCCGACCGGATGTCCAAGGGCAATCGCCCCGCCATTGACGTTTGTGATCTCCCGCTTAAGCCCCAGAACCCGTTCGACCGCAAGATATTGAACGGCAAAGGCCTCATTCACTTCAATCAGTTCGATATCAGAGATTGAAAGCCCTGCCTTCTTCAAGGCCTTTGGAATGGCCAGTGCCGGGCCGATTCCCATGCGTTGCGGCTCAACCCCAACAGAAGCATAGGACCGTACCACCCCGATCGGTTCTTTTCCCAGTGCCTTGGCCCGCTCCCGTGACATCATGAGAAGCGCCGCCGCACCATCACTGATCGGACAGGCATTTCCAGGGGTCACCGTCCCCCCTTCCTTGAAGATCGCCGGATAGAGAGAGAGCATCTGTTCGGTCAGGGCAACATTCGGTCCTTCATCCTGAGAAAAGGGCTCTGGAGTCACTTCCTTTCCAGCCACTTTTTTTGGAATAAGAACAGGAACGATCTCTTCCCTGAATTTCCCTTCACGTGTTGCCCGAAAGGCTTTCTTATGGCTTTCTACGGCATATTTATCCTGTTCCTCACGGGTGATTTGAAACTCTTCTGCAAGGTTTTCAGCCGTCTTTCCCATGACCTGGCCGCAGAAACCATCGGTCAGGCCCTCCCAGATCGAATCAATCATCATCGAATGACGCAGGCGCTGTCCAAACCGCATGTCGCGTGAAACAAAAGGCGCCAGGCTCATGTTTTCTACCCCTCCGGCAACCTGGAGGTCTGCATCCCCCGAATAGATATTCTGGCAGGCATTCACGACGGCTTGCAGGCCGGAGGCGCAATTACGCGCGACGGTATAGGCCGGGGTGGAGATGGGCAAGTCCGCCATCAGCATGATGACACGCGCCAGATTGGTCGCGTCACTATATTGCCCGACACAACCAAAGATGACCTCTTCTGCCGCCGATGGATCGATACCGGAACGCTTGAACACCTCGCGGGTGACCGCTTCACCCAACTTTTGGTTCGTGATCTCCTTAAGTGCGCCTCCCATATTGCCGATCGGTGTTCGGACCCCTTCAACAATGACCGCTTCCTTCATACAGACTCCTTTCTATTTGCATCAAATATATCAGACCAATCAGATCTTATTGCACGGACAAACCCGAAAACGGATTATAACTTCGTAACGATTCAGCTTGCCTAGATTTTGGCTACGCGAGACCCATCCTCCAGGATAAGGCACGAGGAGCACAGAACCGCAACGTATGTCTATACGTGAGGATTCGAGCACCACAGCAACGCAGTCATGGGGAAAAAGATGGGTAGGCTCAATCGTTACGCCTCTTCTTCATTTCTTCTTCCAGCAAGACACGCCTCAAGACCTTTCCAATAATTGTCTTCGGAAGCTCGGATCGAAACTCAATCTCTTTCGGCACCTTGAACTCAGCCAACTCTATTCGGCAGTGATCCATCACCTCATCTTCTGTTACATTTTCTCCTTCTTTCAGAACAAGATAGGCCTTGATGTATTCCCCAAAAAACTTTTCAGGGATACCCACCACAACCGCATCTTTTACTTTTGGATGCCGGAAAAGAACCTCTTCCACTTCACGCGGATAAACATTCTCACCCTTTGTCTTAATCATGTCTTTCTTTCGGTCTACAATAAAAAAGTATCCTTCCTCATCCATGCGGGCCATATCCCCTGTAAAAAGCCACCCATCCCGCAAGACATCTCTGGTTTCCGTCCCTTTTTGCCAATATCCCTCCATCACCTGAGGGCCTTGAACAATTAATTCGCCGACCTCCCCAATTGCAAGGTCTTTCTTTCCTGTCTCAATATCAACGATCTTTGCAAGAGTATTCGGAAAAGGAAGTCCGATGCTCCCCTCTTTCCGCTTTCCATTGATCGGGATCGCATGGGTCACGGGAGAGGCCTCTGACAGCCCATATCCCTCAACCAGTTTTGCTCCTGTCAGCGCCTCAAAACGGCGCTGGACCTCTTCATGGAGCGGTCCGGCACCAGAGATACAAACACGCACGGAAGAGAGATCATATTCTTTGATGGTGGCAAAATTATTAATCGCGACGTACATCGCCTGAACCCCCATGAACATTGTCGCCCTGCTTTTCTGAATCGTCTTCAGGACATCCTTGGTCACAAATCGAGGCAAAAGGACGAGTGTCGACCCCAAATAAATCGCTAGGTTCATGCAGGTTGACATCCCATAAACATGGAAGAAAGGGATCACCCCGAGGAAAATCTCTTCCTTTTCCGTAAGGGATGGCATCCATTTACGGATTTGAATCGCGTTGACCACAAGATTTTGATGCGTCAACATCACCCCTTTTGGGGTTCCGGTCGTTCCGCCGGTATATTGGAGGAGAGCCAGGTCTGTGGAAAAGACAAGCACATTCGGATCAGATGAAGGCATCTCCTTCATCAGTGCCATCATGTCGTATACAGGCGGGACTTTTGGGACTTGAATCCACTGGCCCTCCTTCTTTGCCTTGATCGGGTAAAGGAGGGACAAGAACCAGGGAAGTGCATCTCGAATGGAAGTTAAGATGATATTTTTTAAGGGGGTCTTATTTTTAATTTTTTCAATACGGGGATAAAAGAAGTCGAGAGCAATAATCGTTTCCGCTCCGGAATCATCAAGCTGCACTTGAAGTTCTCGTTCGACGTACAAAGGATTCGTCATGACGACGATTGCACCCGCTTTCAGTGCACCATAGTAGGCAACAACACATTGGGGGATATTCGGGAGCATGATGGCCACTCGATCCCCCTTGCGCACACCCAGTTCTGTAAGGAGATGGGCAAATTGATTGATTTCAAGGGACAATTTCTGATAGCTCGTCCTCTTCCCATAGAAAAGAATGGCGCAAAGTTCAGGGCATCGAACCGCAGAATCGTCAATAAACTGGTAAATTGGAATGGAGGGGAATTGAATGGTTTCCGGTACATCCTGTTCATAATACTTGACCCAGGGACGATCCATAAGCAATCCGCCTATCTCCATGAACTCACATGGATCTTACGTCCACTCCCCACATGGACGGGGGGAAAGAAAAGTACATGAATGACCCTTCAAAACTACTATAATTATACCATAAAAGTCAAACTACCTCCGTCAAACTTCACGACATTTACTCCTTTCTGGGTCTCGCTCAAAAAGGATAAAATATGAGGTTGTTTCTAGTTCATTAATTCTATAGAATGATTCCTTCATTGATGTGATTGTCAATTTGAAACTAAAGAGGAACATCCCATTAGATGAAGTGTACATAAAGATATGATCAACTCTTCGCAGATATTCAGGAGCAATGCTTATGAGGAATAATAGTTTAAAGGTGGCCGCAAGCGCGTTGATCTCGATGGCACTCCTCCTGGGCGCTTCTTCAGTTTTTGCCGGAAAATTGGATACGGTAAAGCGTCGCGGGATTCTTCATTGCGGTGTGAACAAAATGATCCCGGGCTTTGGATTTCTTAATCCCAAAGGCGAATTTGAAGGATTTGATGTTGCATTTTGCAAGGCCATTGCAAGCGCCGTCTTTAGTGATCCCAAGAAAGTGAAATATGTCCCTCTCTCCTCGTCACAGCGCTTTACGGCACTTCAGGCAGGTGAAATCGATGTCCTTTCCAGAAATACCACATGGACGGTCTCCAGAGACGGATCGGTGGGGCTTGACTTTACGGTAACGACATTTTATGACGGCCAGGGAGTTCTGGTAAAAAAAGATCTGGGCATTCAAGGGATCAGCGAACTCGCAGGAGCCACATTTTGTACCATTTCAGGAACCACGACTGAAAAAAATATCACAGATTACTTCGCGAAAATAAATTCCAACTTCACGCTGCTGACCTTTGAAGATGCCGACGGAATGATGTCCGCATTCAGGGCAAACCGATGTGACGCCGCTACCTCGGACCGGTCCACACTCCTTGCCCGCCAGTATGCGGAAAAGAATCCTTCGATCTATGTCCTTCTGGACGAAACCATCTCCAAGGAACCGCTGGGGCCTGCAGTCGGGTCCAATGACAGCCAATGGAGGGACGTGGTAGTCTGGACCATTTACGGCATGCTGGCGGCGGAAGAACTGGGAGTGACCCAAAAGAATCTTGAGGTCATGAAGCTTAATAAAGATCCCGTCATCCAGAGGCTCTTAGGCATTACCGGAACCCTCGGAAAAGGCCTGGGTGTAGACAACACCTTTGTCGCCAATATCATCAAAAATGTAGGCAACTACGGTGAGGTCTTTGATCGAAACCTCGGGATGAAATCAAAGTTCAAGATGTCTCGCGGCCTGAATGCTCTCTGGACCGATGGCGGTTTGATGTATGCCCCTCCTTTTCGATAAAAGTAACAGTTCAACTCACCCATCCAAGGCTCCATGTCTGCGTTGCTGTGGTACTCGAATCCTCACGCATGAAACATACGCTGTGGTTCTGCGCTCCTCGCGCCTTGCCCTGAAGCCTTATCCAGGCAATAAAAATCATTACAACTTGCTATGAAAAAAACCCAACACCCTCCTCTTCACAAGTCTGAAGCGATCCGTATTCCTTTTTATCGGGATGTCAAAGTGATTAATATTCTGCTGCAAGTCCTTTTTTTTCTTGTCATTGGGATATTTTTTTTCTGGTTGTTGCGTAATATGTTTTCAGGACTGGCCCAGCAGAACTTAAAGATCCAGTTTGAGTTTATGTCAGAAGAAGCGGGGTTTTCAATTAGTGAAGGCATCGAATTTTCATCTGAAAACTCTTATTGGAGGGCCTTTCAAGTCGGCGCAGTCAATACGCTTCGTATCTCAGCATTGGGTATTCTTCTAAGCACCTTTCTTGGTATTTTCATTGGGATGGGACGCCTCTCAAAAAATTTATTGATCAATACCTTGTCAACAGTCTATGTGGAAATCATTCGAAACATCCCTTTGCTGGTACAGCTTTTTGTCTGGTATCATGTGGTCTATTTGGCCCTGCCAGGGATTCGACAGTCTATTCCACTCCCTGGCGGAATTTACTTGAGCAATCGCGGCGCATTTTTCCCATGGTGGGAAGGGACGGACACCACTCGAATGTGGTTAGGCTTCATTGGCCTTGCCGTCATCAGCGGCTTCGGAGTACTGAGAATCCTGAAAGGGAGGGAAGCGGGTCGTGGTCTGCTGCGGTCCAAAGCATTCATCCCCTATATGGTATTTTTGGGAGTGGTCCTCCTCAGCCTCTTCGCACTGCCCGAATATCCCCTCCGCCTCAGTACCCCCCGCTTGAAAGGATTCAATTTTCAGGGCGGGATTCATTTTTCCCCCGAATTCATGGGATTGTTGACCGGACTGACAATCTATACGGCGGCCTTCATTGCTGAGATTGTCAGAGCAGGCATCCTGGCCGTCCATAAAGGACAAAGCGAAGCGGCTCAGGCCCTGGGATTAACCCCGCTACAGATTTTTCGGCTGGTTGTCTTTCCTCAAGCCTTGCGGGTCATATTTCCTCCCTTGGCAAATCAGTATCTTAATTTGACAAAAAATTCCAGCCTGGCCCTTGTGATTGGTTTTGCCGACCTCTTTCAGGTCTCTCAGACCATCTCCAACCAGTCTGGAAACGCGATCCCCCTGATACTTCTGGTGATGGGATCCTACCTGGGTGTCAGCTTATTCATTTCGACGATCATTAACTGGTTTAACGCCAGAACAGGAATAATCGCAAAATAAAGTCTAAGGCAGCGATTTGCATGAGACCTATCACAAACAATCTTTAATGGCTTGATCATGTCTGCTTATACAAAGTCTAAAAATATGATCATTCCCTGGATCAAAAAAAACTTGTTTGGTTCCTGGATCAACACCTCATTAACCATTGGGAGTCTCTGGCTGGGGTATCTTCTATTTGTTCCGATGCTTGCATTTGTGTTTCAGAACGCAGACTGGCAAGTTGTCGTCGACAATCTCCACCTTTTCGCAGTCGGCTCCTATCCAGAGGAACAGCTCTGGAGAATTTTTCTGACCCTCGTGTTCTTGATGGGCTTGTTGGGTTCCACCGTTGCCATCCGAACAAGGATGGGAGTCAAAAGCTGGTCACTGTTTATTTGCTTCACGGGGTTCGCCCTGTGGAGCACCATCGTGGGCCATGATGCAGACCGTACAGGGTTTAATGCCGCCAACCATTATTTTCCCATTGCCGGAGCTATCCTCTACCTGATTGGATACACCACGGCCCAAAAAGGACAAAAGCGCCGAATTGTCCTAGGATGGTTTCTCTATATCACACTCAGCCCGATATTACTGAGTGGTTTTACAGGAAGCGATATTCTGCCCAGAGTCGAAAACCATCTCTGGGGTGGACTGCTTCTAACACTCTTAGTGACCGTCGTCGGCATTGTTGTGTCCTTCCCTCTTGGGATCGCCCTGGCTCTGGGAAGAAGAAGTAAGCTGCCCGGAATCAAGGTGCTTTGTATCGGATTTATCGAAACCATTCGTGGCGTTCCTCTGATCACTCTGCTGTTTATGGGTCAGGTTCTCATTCCTTTGTTTCTCCCCCCCGCTCTGGTTGTCAGTAACCTGGTGCGCGTGATGATCGCCGTCACTCTCTTTGCCGCAGCTTATATGGCAGAATACATCCGGGGAGGCTTACAAGCGCTCCCCGCAGGACAAATCGAAGCCGCACAGGCCCTCGGATTGAACACAGTTCAAACAAACCTTTTCATCGTTCTACCCCAGGCAATCCGTGCCGTCATTCCTGCACTCGTCGGGGAATGCATCTCCCTGTTCAAAGATACCTCCCTGGTTGCCATTGTTGGACTGCTTGATCTAACCGGAGCCGCGAAGGCCGCGATTGGACAACCTGATTTTATTGGTTTGGAAGCCGAGGTCTTCATGACGATCGCTTTTGTCTATTGGATTTTTAGTTTTTTAATGTCAAAATATAGTCGAAATTTAGAAAAACAGCTTGGAGTCGGCGTTCGATGAGTTCAAAGAACCAAGACAATAAAAACGTGATCGTCTGCCGTAACGTCCACAAATGGTTCGGGGACTTCCATGCCTTACAGGGCGTGAATGTTGAAGTCGCCAAAGGGGAAGTGGTCGTGATCATTGGGCCGTCAGGGTCTGGAAAATCAACATTCATCCGAACACTCAATCGATTGGAAGTCCATGAAGAAGGAGAGATCATCATCCATGGAACACCCTTGAATGATGATTTGAAGAACATCGAAACCATTCGGAGAGAGGTAGGGATGGTCTTTCAAAGCTTTAATCTCTTTCCCCACCTGAGCATCATGGAGAATATCACGCTCGCGCAGATTCACGTTCGTAAACGCCCCAGAAAACAGGCTGAAGAAAAAACAATGGAATTGTTAAAACGGGTAGGCATCCCGGAACAGGCCTCTAAATACCCCGGGCAACTGTCTGGCGGCCAGCAGCAGCGGGTCGCCATTGCCAGAGCCCTTGCGATGGACCCTGAAGTCATGTTATTCGACGAACCGACATCGGCATTAGATCCTGAAATGATCAAAGAGGTGCTCGATGTCATGAAGGAACTTGCCACAACCGGGATGACAATGCTCGTTGTAACGCACGAGATGGGCTTTGCCAAAGAAGTCGCGAACCGGGTCCTATTTTTCGACCAGGGGAAAATCATTGAGGAAACAACACCCGAAATATTCTTCACGAATCCAAACCATGAACGTTCCCGGGACTTTCTCTCAAAAATACTCGGACACTGAGGCACTGCACCCGATTTCAATGCTATTCCTCACCCTAAGATCGTCGATATGACCTTGGGGTCTCCCCTCCCGGTTTACGGCGTGCGGGAAGTTCTGATATATTGTGACGTAATTTCGTATGAACGAAAAATCTGTATCACTGTCAATAATTAGTAGGAGGGTCAATGAACAAGCATCGTCTTTTGTGGATTATTCCCCTTGGATTATCTTTTTTCCTGACATCCCCGGCCTTTGGGAAAAGAATCGTCTTTCATGGCATACCCGTCATTCAAAACAGAAGTTCAGCAGACCTCTCGCACAACGTCAAGCTCGACAACAATCAAAAAATCACCAATGCCGCCATCATTACAGAAGAAGATGGAAAATATTTTTGGGCAACACGGGACAAGAGAGAGCTGCTCTATCAATCCATGAATAATTTTGATCTTTTTATCGACCTCAAAACCGGCGGTTACATCAAAATCATCACAAAGGGTGGAAAATTTGGGTATATGGAGCACATCGCGATACCAGGGATGAAGGCCTTCACCTATTGGGGGAATATCCTCGCCTACAATCCAAAAGACTTAAAATGAAGACTCCCGGAGAAATCCTACTCATCTCCTGTTATGAGCTGGGACATCAGCCCGTCGCGCTTGCGTCACCTTTGGCCTTTTTAGAACAGGCGGGATATCGCCCTAACGTCATCGACCTCTCCGTCCAGAAACTCGACATGTCCAAAGTCCGGCGGGCCAGACTGGTTGCTATTTCTGTCCCCATGCACACGGCCTTGCGGATCGGGGCCGTGGTCGCCACACAGGTTCGGGAGGCCAATGCCGGCTGCCATATCACCTTCTTCGGTCTCTATTCATCTCTCAACAAAGACGCCCTTCTGGAAAAAGCAGCAGACTCCGTCATCGGGGGAGAATATGAAACCGCATTGGTTTCACTTGTTCAAGCTCTTGAGAGGAATGATGATCGTTCTATTGAGGGGGTCAGTACGCACCGAAGTGATGCAGCACCCCTCCTGACACATCTTCCTTTTTTCGCGCCGAGCCGGGCGCTCCTTCCTCCTCTTGAAAAATACGCCCACTTGGAAGAAGGGAGTACTCGTCGTCAGGTGGGTTACGTTGAAGCAAGCCGTGGCTGCCGTTACCACTGCCGTCACTGCCCGATCCCGCCGGTCTATGGCGGGCGTTTTTTTCTTGTTCCCCGTGAAGTTGTTCTGGAAGACATTGAAAATCTGGTTAAGATGGGCGCGACGCATATTACCTTTGGCGATCCCGACTTCTTAAACGGCCCGGTCCATTCTCTACGTATCGTCCGAGCAATGCATGACCTTTTCCCCAATCTCACCTTTGATTTTACCGCCAAGATCGAGCATCTGATCCGGGATCAGTCCTCCCTCTCGGAACTGGCCGAACTCGGCTGTATCTTCATTATCTCAGCTGTGGAGTCACTCAGCAACACCATCCTGGTCCATCTCGATAAGAACCACACGAGGGCCGATATTGAAAGCGCGGTTCACCTGACACGACAGGCCGGGATCACACTCCGCGCCTCGCTGGTTCCTTTTACCCCCTGGACGACTATTGAGGATATCATCGACCTCTTCGACTTTGTTGAAAAGGAAGACATGATCGATTCCCTCGACCCGGTACAGTATACGATTCGCCTGCTCATCCCGCCGGGTTCCCTTCTTTTGTCAGAACCCAGCATCGCGGCTCACCTGGGTCCCCTGGTTCAAGAATCATTTACCTATCTGTGGACCCACAGCGATCCCAGGATCGATCGGCTCCAGGAAGTATTCGCTGAGGAAGTGGGAAAAGGAACCCAGGAAGAGGTCGACCCCGCCATCATTTTCTATCAGCTGAAAGAATTCGCATATGCAGCCTATGAAGGGCGCCCAGCCCAGAGAATCACACATCCGGTCAAAGCAGACCGGAAACGACCCCCAAGACTGACCGAACCCTGGTTTTGTTGCGCGGAACCCACCAAACAGCAGTTCGCAATCATCCAGGAGTAAAGAGCCTCTTCATTCCATACCCCAGCATCCGAAAGGCAGCTTGGTCTTTGTCATCACACGGAATTCTTTTCCGGTGACGCCATCGGTTTGAGCAGAGGCCATTTTTACAGCAAGTGCCGCGGGTTTTTCCACCGGGCCTGCCAAGAGGTCGATGACCCAATTGAACTTATCACGGTAGTTCCGACCTTCATCAGTGGTTTCACGACTCAGAAGCAGTTCCGTCCGGACAACCCCGGGCGAGAGTATATTCACGGTGATACCCGTCCCGCTGTATTCCCTGGAGAGAGAGCGTGTAAAAGCGGCGATTCCCGCCTTACTTGCACCATAGGCCGTCATCCGGGGAGAGGACATACGGGCTCCATAGCCCTTGAGGTTGATAATTTTCCCTCTACGCCCTTTCAGCATATGAGGAAGGAGAGCGTGGCAGCAATTGAAGGTTCCGATCAGATTCACTCCGATCACTTCGGCCCATCGTTTAGGGTCAATCTCTCCTACACGCCCGTAGGTCATAGAGATCCCCGCATTATTCACGAGAATGTCGATCCGCCCGAATTGCGCAATAATCTTTCGAACCATCCCTTAAACCTGGTCAAAAATGAAAACATCGTACCCGATGGCCGTCACCTCACCAAGTATTCCTAAACTTTCAGCGGCTTCCCGCAAGCGGCTTTCATCCCGACCACAAATAACAACCTTCGCCCCTTCCTCGATATACGCTGCCGCAATGGCATATCCAATGCCCCGGCTTCCCCCCGTAACAAGAGCCACTTTATCCAGCAAAAGCCCACTCACTTTTAATGATTTCCTGGATAATCTGATAAGTAATGTGAGAATAAACCGACAAGTCGCCTGCAAGACAAGGCCAGAGGTCTTTTTTGTGATCGAGGCGTACTCTTCGTACGTTGAGGAGCAAAAAAGGCCGATAACGCAGTAAGGCAGGCGAATCGGCGGTTTATTTAGGGGCGCTCGAGAATGCTGACTGTGATATACGTCCCCGTCCCCGCATGGCTGTGGATCAGGCCCCGTTTTGCATTCTTGACCTGGAGTTTGTTACTCCCCAAATGTTTCTTGATGCTCCCTTGTAACTGCCAGAACGCGAAGACCGCCTGCATCAGACCGGTTGCACCCACCGGATGACCACAGGCAAGAAGACCACTGCTTGGATTCACCGGAATCTTTCCTCTCTTCGGAAGGCTCAGGCCATACTCAATTCCCGGCATGAAGGGACTTCCTTCTTCAACAAAGCTTCCCCCTTCTCCATACTTGCAGAGACCCATATCTTCGTAGGTTTGAATCTCGGATGAGGTATAGGCGTCATGAAGTTCTACAAAGTCAAGATCCTCTACAGGGTTTTGGATGCCCGCCATTTTATAGGCCAACTTTGCCGCCATACGACCACCTCTGAAGGAGTGGACTCCGGGATATTTTAATCCTTTATAATCGCTTGCCCGTTCATGAGGAAGGAGGAGAACCTTTCCATGAGGCCGGTCTGCCATCCGCATCGCATCCGTTCCGCTTCCGATGCCCGTCACCTTGACCGGGCGTTTACATATTTTTTCGGCCACCTTTTCCGAGGCCAGAACAGCAACCGCCGCGCCGTCTGACATCGTACAGATATCAAGCATCGTGAGAGGCGTCGCCACCATCGTGGCGCTCCGGACATCCTCAATCGTCAACAGCCCCGGTTTCTGTGCATAGGGGTTATAAAGGGCATTGGCGTGATTCTTGATGGAAACCATCGCCATCTGTTCCGGCGTCGTTCCAAACTCATGCATATGCCGTTGAACCATCATGGCATAGTAGCCGCTGTAAAAACCCCCAACGGGGTAGTCAAAATTGGTGTCTGAAGCAAGGGCGATAAACTCGTTTCCCTTCCAGGTGTTCACGCGTGACATCGTCTCAAATCCAAAGGCAAGGCAGATATCCATCCTTCCAGAGGCCACCGACTCCCAGGCACTCTGAAAGCAAAGTCCCCCGGTTGCCCCGCCTCCTTCTACTCTCCGAGAGGGTTTTGGACAGAGGCCCAGATAATCCTGAACCATGATGGCCGCCATCAACTGTCGTGTAAAATGATCGGAAAAATAAGATCCGACACTGCCATCGATCATCTCCGGCCTCAGTTTAGGAAGGTCCTTGAGGGCAAAGTCGTAGGCCTCTTTGACCATGAGACGAAAGTCCATTTGTGTATTGGCCTTCGTGAACTTCGTGATCCCGCCTGTAATCATGTAAACTGGCTGCATCTACATCTCCATGTAACCACCCAGCGCACCCCTCCTTTCCTCCAGGACTGCGTTGTTGTGGTACTCGAATCCTCACGTATGGAATATACGCTCCGGTTCTGTGTTCCTCACGCCTTGCCCTGAAGGATGAGTCTTGCGAAGCCAAAATAGAGGCACCCTGAATAGTGACACCTCCATCAGCATAGCTTCGCTTAAGAAAAAGAAGGTTAAGGACGAACCAATTCTCTTACAGATTTGACGATCTCCTCCATCGTCGTGCCCGGGGTAAAGATCTCACCAATCCCGGCCTTCTTTAAGGCACGAATATCTGCATCCGGCACAATTCCCCCTCCGAAGACGGCAATATCCTCCGCACTCTCCTTCTTTAGGAGGGCCTTAACCTTTTTGAAGAGGGTCATGTGGGCGGCAGAATGTACTGAGAGGCCAATCCCATCTACATCTTCCTGAATCGCAGAGGAGACAATTTCGGCGGGTGTATTATGAAGACCCAGATAGACTACCTCCATTCCGGCATCGCGGAGGGTTCGCGCAACCACCTTGATCCCACGATCATGCCCATCCAGACCCACCTTTGCAAGGAGGATTCTTACCCTTTTGGGCATGTCGATCCGGCGAGCATTTCCTGAGTTCTTTTTCTGAACCGTTCTAGGCATTTTTGACCTCTTCCAGAAGAAAACGGCCCTTTACTTTCTTCACATATCCCATCCGGACCTTCGGATCATGCTGAAAGATTAAAAGCCATTGCTCCTCCGCAGCCTGTTCCAGAAGCTTCCGTTTTGTCTCAAGCGTGGTCAGAGGAAAGAGATCGTAGCCCATGATATAGGGAAGAGGAATGTGGGAAGCCGTTGGGATCAGGTCTCCCAGAAAAACCGCCTTTTTACCGTTTGATTCAATAAAGATTGATTGATGATGTGGTGTATGACCCGGGGTTCGGATCACAGAGATCCCTTTTAATATCTCAGAATCCCCTTCGAGGAGATTCAGCCGCCCGGCCTTGGGCAAGACCTCATAGTTATCGAGAAGATAACTTCCACGGGTTCGCTCATTCGGCTTGTTTGCAAACTCCCACTCCCCTTTTTGTATAAAATAAGCGGCCTTCGGAAAAGTCGGATGGACTTCTCCCCGATCATCCCTCCGGGTATTCCCGCCGGCATGATCAAAGTGGAAATGCGTGTTGATCACTAGGTCAATGTCTCCAGGCAAGAGATTGAATTGTGACAGGGACTCTTCAAGTGAGGGCTGCCGCTCAACCCCATACATCTGATTGAACTTCTCATCCCCCTTGTTCCCAATGCCGGTATCGACCAGGATATTAAAACCATGGGCTTTGATCAGAAGCGATCCCAGTTCAAGCTTGATCCGGTTTAGATCATCCGGAGAATGGTGTTTCTCCCAAAGAACCTTGGGAACAATACCGAACATCGCCCCGCCATCAAGGCGAAGCACACCATCGGTAATCGGGTAGATTTCAAATTGTCCGAGCTTCATGTCACTTTTTATTATAATCTTTTAGGGGTATAAGCGCAAAGTCATGACTTATAACTTAAAGTGATGTATGGAGGGCTTGAAAAAAGCGGCGTATTGGGTTGGAAACATCCTGGAGGGGCAGAAGAAAATTAGATGATTGTGGTTCTTTTAACCTGGAAAACTAAACGGAGACGAACCACGCAGAAGCGACCAAATTGGAAACTTGTAGCTTTCAAAGAATCAAAACAACGAGACAGCCCGTCATCCCTTTCGAGCACTATCTTTAGTTATAACTCGTAATTTTTCAAGGTAGGATGGTCCTTGATCAGCTGATTCAGACGGTTCCAGAATTCCAAGCCATTATCTGAAGTAACCAGCATTTTTAAGTTTTTCTGGAGGATTTCATCAAACATTTCCTTTTGTCGTAGAGGTATGCGGAAACTGGCATGTAGGCTGTCCAAAAAATCTCCGTTTCCAGCTAACAGTTCTCGCCGAATACTGAGAAAGTTGTGGGCGGTATACCGCATCGACGCAAGTCGATTGCGAAACAAGTTGAGATCACCGGATATATTTTGAACCATTTCGATATGGTATTCAGTCGGCGAGTATTTGATCAGGTTTCCGCTTAAAACATCTATTGCCCCCGGTGTTAAAGACGTCGCGGTTCCGGTGATATCCAAAATCACACCTGCATTCAAGTTGAACTTGTGGGCCAGACGCATTTCCTGGCTTTGATAGCCCTCTTTGCTGAATCGGAGCTGAATCTTTTGTAGCTTTCGGTCAACAGAAAGGGTAAGCGGAGTTTCTCCCATGAGGCTGTTATCAAAAAAGACCTTGGTTTTATCAACATTGGAATCAAATGTAATAACATCCTTTCCGTCGGAAAAAATAGTTGCACATCCGGTCAACAGAAAAAACCCCATAAAAAAAGCAATAATCTTCTTCATAACCAATTCTCCTTTTAAGGCTCATTGACCACTCCTTATTAAACTTCTGAAACCGTTTATGGGGAGCAGAATGAAGAAAATCCACACCAAATAATCATTTCAGAAATGATTAAGACAGCATCTAGAAACCGATAACGAACACCTGTGGATTCCTGTCTCCTGCATACTAAAACAGCTACAAAGTCATCCTTTACCTGATGACCCTGGATATAGAGCTATTGTATAGCAACCCCACTTCTCTCTTGTCAAACAGCCCGAACGCAAACAACTCGAATAAGAACGCGGACTGAAATGCATATGCTCCGTCACCACTTTCATCGCAGGCAAGCTCTTCTTGTAAATCTTTTTTGGGTTGACCCGCCGAGATAAAAACAAACCCTTCTGGACACTTGATGTGCTTATAACCACCGGAATCAGAATGGCGCGCCTCATGGATCAAAAGATAAAGCCTTTCCAACTCGCTTAAATCATTAAAAAAAGCATCTCCTAAAAAAAATGTCCCCTTATTCTGGTTAATGGCAACTGTCCAGGTATTTCGATATGAAAATGTTTGGACTCTGCTGAGAAGCCAATGTACAAGTTTCTCCCCGTTAAATGGAAAACCAAATCTTTCTTCAAAATGGCTGAGCCGCTTATAAACCTCCTCATTTATCTCCATCTTGTCCGGCTGAAGTGTCCTTAAGTGTTCGATCGTTTCCTTAAGTTTATGGAGATCCACATCGGACAGTCCGGATACATTGACCATCTTTTTCCCAAAATGGATATCTCTGGAATAACTTGTCCTGACACACGCCAACAAGAGGAAGGATAATAATAGCATTACGGTATAAAACATTGTGACAGAGATGACTCCATCATTTTTCAAATCTCTCAAAACTTCATTCTTTCTAAAAATAATAGTTCCCTGATAACACCCATTCATCTTTTCCCTCCATTTGACTCATTTCAACCCTTAAATCGGAGTGTTGGGTCAGCGCAACTCTCTGATTTATTGAAACCTTATAATAATCGGATTCATGTCCGAGCGGAAAGGCGAGGATGTTACCCAAAATCTGTACCCTCCAATCTTCTGTCAGGTCAAGAAGGAGACCTATCGTCCCCCCCCCACCTACACGATAGTCATGGTCCAGTCGCTTTGAAAATTCCACTTCAGAATCTACTAGTGCGTAAAGAAGAAAAGGGTTGGCATATGACGATTTGTATGAAAAACCCAGACCATACGACGTTTTAAACGAATGACAGAAGTGACAGTCGAAATCTTTGATCGAGTCAATCCCAAAGCCAAACCGCCAGGATTTTTTTTGAAGCAATCGATCATAAGGGGTCAACGAAATAATCTCTATAATTTTTAAGCGATCAAGCTTGGTCTCCTCAAGATCATTATAGTATCTCGCAGTCAAATCTAAGAACAGAATTTGTGAATCTTTTCCATAACCAATATCTTTTGCAAGAAGGTCATGGTAGGCCGGCCGGTAGGAAATCTCCTCAAATGTCTGACCTGCGGAACGACCGACCCCGATCTTGAGCCAGTCGCTCCCATGGCCCAGTTCGGGGAGTGTCGAAAATTGGATCATTCCCTGGTCTTGACGTTGATATCGTAAACGACTCCGCGCTAAGAGAATTTTACGATCCCCCTCCGTAGGAGCCTTTTCTTCTTTCCTGTTTCTCATATTTCTATATTGAGCATAATCAAGATATGTGTCTAGAATAAGTACCTTATCCGAGATCTCAAGGGACCGATATTCGTCTCTCTCTAACCAGGATGAATCTTTTACCAGTTGTTGCAACATTGCATCCTGGGGCGGAGTCATCTTTAATCTTTTGTTGTTCATCTGACTCAGAAGCGAAGGGCGATAGACTCTTTTTACAACAAGGTTGTCATTGCGGGTGACCACCTTTATGGTGTCTGCAGGAATAACGTGATAGAAAAACGAGTCGGTTAAATGTAGATCCGGATTGGCAACTTCGAGCAGGGCAAGAAGATGATAGGAGCAGTTCTCCTGAAAATAAAGATAGTCAAAATAATTTCCACCCAGTTCCCACAAGTGGAGAAGTAAATCGTTCATCTGATCCTCTGAGAAATTTAATTCGTATTCCCACAGGTCACGGTTATCAATATTGCTGTATTGCTGTACCTTGGTGTAATACGGGAAAACAGAGAACCTTCCCTTGAAGAACCCAAAGAGTCCTTTAAGCGTATACATGAGTGGATTATCTGTATCGGGCGTGGCCGCGTAATTGATTCCGTAATTCAAAAGGGACTGATCTGGCCCTTCCCGCTTTGTGTCAATCCGTAATAGGGTATGCCCAAACATGGAAGCGGGATTATTCATATAATAGGACGCAAAAACTAAGGTGATACGGCGTGGGTTCAATTCTTCCAACCACCCTTCGAGAAGGCTACAAGCTGGTTTCGGAAACCGGCTTGTATCGAAAGAAAGTTGCTTTGAAAGCCATTTGAATCGGGCAGGAAAATTACATTGCGGGTGTTTCTCGCCTTTTTTGAAGCCCTCATTTTTTTTGAAGAAACTTGACAGGGTTGCAAGCAGTTCCGCCTGAGGATCTGATTTTCCTCCCGGAGAATTGAAAAAAGAGAGTCCATCTTCCTGACTCTCATATTTCCCAAAAATGGACTTCTTGTAGTGCAGGAGAAGATGCCAATAACGTTGCTGAGATAAGCGCTTCTCGGTGGCTTGGTCGATGAGGGACTGGAGGTAATGTTCTTGATCTAAACCTTCTGCAAAAAGATCGGACTCTCTTGGCAATAAAAAGAGAACAATAAGTGCCAGTACAAGCAGCCAATCATTTATCATTATTTTTCTTATGAATGATTGCATCAATGAAGAATCTTTAGGGAATCGTCAGTTGAAAATAAAAAAGGGGATGCCCTCGCCTGCTTTCAGATTTTAGCAGTGAGAGTATCCCCAAGGGTCCGATCAGTAGATTACAGGCTACAGGAAGAAGAAAGGACAGGGTTACGGAACATCCCATCCTTCACTGCACGGAGCATTTCATCTGCAGTGGTCTGATCGCTGGTAAAGATCGCTTCATAGTTTTCTTGTACAAATGAAGCAAATACTGCCCTCTGACTTGACGGACAGCCCAACAGACCTGCCAACGTATCAAGGTGTTCCCCATTACCAACAGCCATCTCTTTGGTGAGGGTGTCGAAGTTCTGCGCGGCAAAGAGATCATCTTCACGTTCAGCCAGGATAATACCACTTGCATCACAATTAGAGGTACCTGAAGTAATGCCAAATGTCTGACTTCCAGAAGTCCCATTCGTGGTTGCAGCAAAAATCTGGATAATTCCAGGCTCATTCCCAAAAACCATAGAGCCGAGACCACACCCTGCTGCACCATATCCTGCAGCAAAGCTATTCGAAGCAAAAGTTAGTGTCAGTCCAACAAAAGCCATCATAAAAAACCTTCTCATTGATTTTCTCCTTCCGTTGTTTTCGTTCTCTGATTTATTAGGTGCTTCGGGTATATTCAGACAGTAGTTATACTCTAGACAAATATCCCACAGGGGGATTCTATGAAGTCGCTCAGGGTTTGTCAAGAGGAAAGAACCAACTGTTAAGCGGTATATTCTGTAGCGACGGTTTCTCTCTTCGTACAAAATGACCCGTCATCAAACGATCCCACTCACCTCTTCTTAGGCTAAAGCGGGCGGACAACTCTCAAGAAAAAGCGATTAAAACGAAACCTGATATTGAAGGCGGATCTGCTCGTCATCATCTTCTCGAGCAGGTGGCCCTGCATTTTCTGTCTCAAAAGAAGAAACATCGAGCTGGAGTTTATGGCGATGGCCATCGAAGAAGATGTTCACACCAACCGTCAGCTCAGATTGATCATTGTTCGGAGTATCGGAATTGATCTCTGCAATCCGTCCTGCGATCTCAATGTGCCCCGGGACAAGAAAAATCCCAGCCTGAAGATAATATCCGTCGGCATCCGGGGTAAGGTCATCATCCCGGGTATAGTATTCTCCCTGAACGGAAAGCCCGCGATGTTTATAGGCAAATTCCAAGGCGATTGTCTCTGCGGAAGATGTCGACCCTATTGGAGGGCCTGGAGGTCCAAAATCGTGTGCTGAGTCGTAGGCAACGCCAATACCCACTGAAAGAAGCGGGTCTTTTGAATTGGCGACATCTGATTCTGAGATGGACATCTTGCCCAAGGGATTATAGACGACCCGAGCCATGGTCACGAAGCCTGTGTGGTCATTATCATTATTTATTCCATTTCCGTTAAAGAGGCCGACCCAATATTGGAGTGTACTGTCATAATATGCTCCGCTTACCTGGACCCCGATATCACGCGCATTGACCTGATTGGCATTAAACGCTTTAGAGGCAATGGAGGTATCAACAAACTGTAGATCAGCGAAAAATGCAAGCTGCTGCCGGTTGAAGGGGATCTTAAACTGGCCAATTCGGAATTTTGCGTTTGGGTATAGATTCAAATTGATCGCAAAATCCTTCAAGGAAACATTCTTATTTGCACTCCCGTTTGCCAACTCAAGCTGAATCACATAACGAATATTGGGATTGTACATAAAACCCGTCCAGCGTAGACGCCCTTTGGCAACCTTGAAGGTTGAAATATCCTGCGTCGCCGGAAAATCATTGTCCCGGTGAAGATACTGAAATTGCAGGAACGCCCCGAATTTCATTTCAAACTTATCACCCGCCTGGATCAGGAAGCCCTGATCATACCCGATACGGATCCCATCCCCCTCGGTCAATAACCTCGTCTCGGCCGCACGACCCCGAACCGGGAAGAAAACCGTCAACATCAGAACCGCAAGAATTAAACCCTTTTTCATTTCGCCTCCCCTTTTTTAATTTCCCATAGGTTCGAAACTGCCAACCGACAAGTCACGTGCAAGACAAGGCCAGAATCCATCAGGACAACCGAGGCGCCCTCACTAGTACATTTAAACTCCATAGCACCCCCGGAGCATCGGAGGTTTTTTAATTTGCCTTAAGCGTACTTCTATACAAGGGGCGAACAGGCACTACCATCATAGGGCTTCTTTTCAGGCAGCCTAGACTAACGCTCGATTTGTGAAAGAAGATCCGAATTGGTAACAAGGTTCCTTACACCGTGGGCATGATCTTCATTGAAAATATTGCCCTTCAACCACTCACCGACAGTCTTAATGTTCACCTTGGCGACTTTAGGGCGAACACTCCAGGTTACTTGCAAAGGAGAGCCTTTTTCATTGTATCCCGGCCCCGTCGTTGATCCAGCGTACTGAATAGGAGTGCCAGTATTGTCCGGGATATTGAATGCTTTGTGTAGACCATTTATCATCAGGCCGTGCTTGGTCAATGCGATGAAGTCGAGAGCATTCTCGTCATTGACTAAAACATATATCTGAGTCTCTACCCGCAACTGAGGATTCATGATCGAATCACTTAGACAAGCACCCAAAGTTGGGCCTGGCTTGATCTGTGCGGTTGAATGTACGTAGTGAACTTCAATCGTATCTCCAGAGGAAAGACCCTCGTGTTTACCTGGGATGTTAAATGGCGATAGCTCTGCTTCGCTCAGATTGCCAGAATACGCGTAACCACTCTGGTATCCGTGTCCATCACCATTACCAGCGTACTTGGTAAACTCACCACCCTTGTGTTCAGCGTTCTTATGAAAATGAATATTACAGAGATTCATCGCTGTATACGCGGGCGCAGCATTGAATGCGCGACCGTTATTACCACCATTTGAATCTATATCACGCGGAGATTGAGGCCCGAACCCTTTACCTTCAGTATTTATTGCAAGCATGTCATGCTGCTTAGCAATCACTTGATCAGAAACCGGTCCATGAACATCATGACCTTTATTCCCCAGGCCGACACATGCTTGCAGCAGTATCGGTGCGACAAGCAAGATAAGAACATTTCTTTTCATTGGTTTAACCTCCATGTTTATCATGACAGATAAAGAACAATCGGCACGTTATCAACCGCCATAGAAGACCTTCTCTCCCAAGTCTTTGAGCGTCAAGGTCTGATCATCCGGACGACCCTCCAGGGTTTTCAGGAGGCCTGCGTCAATGACCTCTCCTACAAAAATAGAGTGATCTCCTTTTTCAATCGTTTCAATCAACCGGCACTCGACGTAGGCCGGAGCGCTCTCCAGCAACGGCGCCCCCGTACTACCTGATCTAAACGCCTGTCCACCAATGGTATCTCCTTCTCTCTCCGCAGGTTTGAAAAATCCGTAGGCGAGCGATTGCTGCCCTTTTCCAAGTATGTTTAAAGCAAATGACCCGGCCTCTTTAATGACAGCATGGGCACCCGAATCCGCCTTGACGCCAACGACGACAAGCGGCGGTTCAAAAGCCGTTTGAGTCACCCAATTTACAGTTGCCGCAGCGACACGACCATCTTTCGTTTCACCTGTCAGGACATAGAGCCCATACGGAATCATCCGAAGCACAGCTTTTTTGGTGTCCTTATCCACATCAAACCTCCATTTTCAGTTCCAAGTGAACACGCATAGTGAGCGCAATCCTCGCCCTTCCAGAGCGAGGTCAGCGAGCGAATAAATGAAGTCTTTCTCCTATCGGGTCGGAGAATCCTGACCGCTCTGCGGCGGGGTTCTTCAATATATCATCTGACCCATATCGTAATCTTTTCCGATACCACCGGGGGATCGAAAGGAACGTGAGACTTATCCCCCAGGATTAACTGAAGCGTGTGTTTTCCAGGCGACAACTTTAATGTTGTTTCCGTCTGCCCCTTTCCAAAATGCTTATGATTTTTGTCTGAAGGAATCGGCTTATCTAATGCAGGAAGACCTTTCAGATCAATCAAGAGGTGATGATGGCCTGTATTCTTCTTGTCAATACCCGCCGGGGCAACACCCATGCCCTGCAAACCAAATTTAACCGCTACCGAAGGACCCACCGCCTCTCCAGTCGCGGGAGAGATGAGATAAACTCTTGCGGACTCGGGTGACGGGGTCCGCGCAAACGCCATGGAGGAGAACATCACAAATGAAGAAACCAGCACCCAAAAACCTGCTCTGACCATAGACAACCTCCTTTTGTTAGTTAGACGATACCCACACTTGATGGCGAGAAGGACTTACAATATGCCCCTTTTCAATGTTTTGCCATTCTATAGCCCATTCCCTCTCCCGTCAATCCTTAGTTTATTGCTACCCCGAGCCTTCACTGGAGCGAGGAATCGGGCTCCAGTGAAGGCGAGAAAGCTGAAGACCCGCATCATACTTGCATCATGAAATCCAGACAACTTCTCTATGATGATCCGGTCTCTGATGGATCTTCTTTCTCGACCACTACGGCGTTCAACTCCTTTATAGTCCGGTTTCTCGACTGTCTGCGGTCGATCCATGATCTGGAATGCCGGCCGGAATGGCGTACTTTATCACTCATCGGATCCCCGCCTCCTCATTTTTCCAGGTACCATATCCAAATCAATTATCGTTTTACAAAATCAAACAACTGCAAGTAGCCCCCTCGCCCCAGGGTGAGTTGTTTTTCAAAGTGACAATTGTCTGAAAAGTAATGGGCGTAATCATGGATGATATCACCTGAAAGCTGAGAAAATAGGCTGAACATAGGCGTGAAGATACCTGGGTTGCGAGGACGGGCATGATCAATGATCCGTATGGTACCGCCCGGCCGCGTAACACGCATGATTTCACGACTTGCCGCCAGGATCGCGGGAATATGAACAAGAGACCCTGAAGCGATGACAACATCAAAACACCCGTTGGGGAAGGGCAGTGATTCAGCGCTCGCAGCGATCAAACGATTACTTAAGGCCGTCTGTTTCAAAGGAGCTTGGGCGAGCATCCCTGTCGACGAGTCCAGGCCAAAGGCATCAAACCCGCTTTCCACCGCTTTGTTCAGAACAAAACAGGTCCCGCAACCAACATCCAGTAATCTGGCTGGTTCTTGATCTCCCGGTTTTTCGGTTCGATGGGATAAATCTTTCAGGGCCGATCCGATTACTTTTTTACGCCAGCCGCTGAGGATGGTCACCCTATCATAGAACCGAGCCGCATAACGCGTATAAACCTTGCCATCCCAGTGAGGGAGCAGTGACGACTTACTCTCTGGAGTCAACTTCGAACTACCCATATTATTCTTCCATTTCGCGCGAACAATTCATTACAACATTTTATAAATTAATACTAGCGCAAACGCCACAAACCCAAATCCTATCATGCCCCGTAGTCTTATAATAAAAGTGCTGGAAATAAGTTGTAAACCACGTTCGAGGAGTGTGATTAAGCCGCCGTACCAAAGGGCATCGCCAAAAACAACTCCAAGGCAAATCACTAAGGCGAGTCCTGTATCCAGGTGATCAATGCCAAAATCATTACAAGCATGGGCGACCGCCAGCCAGTAGAGAATAAAGGTCGGATTAGCCCCAAGAAGAATGCCGAGAAAAAAATCCCCTACGATTTTGGAGGGAGAGTTCGGAGAGACTGTCCCCTGTTCTGATTTTGCCTGCCGTTTGCTGTCATAAATTTCATAAAACCCCAAGGCCATCAAACCAAGGGCAACTGCGAAACCCAGACCAACACCAAAAGCCGTTTCCCGCAAATAACTGTAATATCCCCAAAAAGCAATAAGCGCATAGAGGGTGTCCATCAGGGTAATGGCGCTGACAAAACAAAATAGATTTAACCGGGGCTTTTTAGGCGGCAGCAGCGCATTTGCTATCCAGAGGTTTGTAGGGCCGATTGGAAGGGATGAAATGATTCCGCTGATGACCCCGACCATGAGTAGCAATAAGGGACCGGACATCCTTTAAGGAACCTCTGAGTAAGTCATGAATTTTTTTTCAGGGCAAAAATATCCCGCTTCTGCGTTGCAAATCTTGAATATAGCAGGCTATGGCTTCGCGAGAACCATCCTCTGCGATTTTCGCCTTCAATCGAAACATAAGATCTCCTGAAAACTCAACCCAGACTTAATCAGAGCTTCCTTAATTCTTAAACCGAACAGTGGCTGTTTGCTCATTGCTCAAAAGGCGCTCCCATCTGAATACGGGACCCAACTGAGTTTTCAGGCGCAATTGGCGAAACCATGCAACAGGTCGAGCCTAATTCGAAGGTAGCGATTTTTTGACCGATTTCTATGGGTGCGTTGATACGCAGGTATTCAGGAAGCCGTATGGTGGCCACGAGCGGCCCACCCACAATGGAAAGCAACCACTCCCGACCCTTGCGATCCAGGATATCCACATTGACCCGCTCATTGGTCAATGCGGGAAGTGAAGGGTTATTTTTATAGGCCCAGGGCCTGAGCAGGAGAAGTTCCCCCGGTATACGAACAATACGCAATATCTTCCCGGACACCGGGGCATGAATGTGATGATAATTATTGTTATGAAGAAAAACGTTGCTAAAAAAAGACTCTCCTGGTATTTTTCTCCCAAAAATACTGGGGATTTCCCTCTCTTCACCCTTCACCTTGACGGTTGACAGCGCTTCGGTCTGTCCAGATTCACACAGATAACCCTCGCAAGGCCAGATCGCACCTGAATTAATTTCGGGGAGCTCAATGAAGTCACGCGTAAAGAATTCTTGAAATGTTTTGAAATGCTGGGCCCCGTTCCCGGGGAGAAAGCCCTGATGATAATCTGGGTTTCCATAATGCCACAAGCAATAGGGCCTAATCAGAAACGCCGAAAGGCGCGTATTATACAACCTCGCAATAAGTGCAGATATCGCAAATTGCATTGAACGGCTTAAGCGTCCCCAAATCTGGACGGAGATGAAACCGGCAAAAGAATATATAAATTGACTAACAGACTTCATCTGTTTTGCAGTTGCCTTTATCTACGTGACAATAATGACAAAGTAAATAATCCTGATATGCCTACCGGAAAATATCCTGGCATTTTGTACGCAAAAAACCTTCCAAAACAACAAAAAGGGCGAACACCAAGAAGGATCGACGGATAATATATCAAAAATTAGACGATTTTCAAACCCTTATTTCCGCTTTCGAGCTTATCGGGTGAGGGTCAAAGATCAAGCAGGCTTATATCAGAAATGTTTTTGTTTTGCTGTATAGAGGAAACAGTCGAGGAGGATAAATTTAGAAAAATGATCGATCTCTGGCCATTCGGGCAGGGAAAGAGGTTGACAATATGCATCTCATTTGCTAGTGTCAACCTCCATTGCCGAGATAGCTCAGTCGGTAGAGCAGAGGCCTGAAAAGCCTCGTGTCCGCAGTTCGATTCTGCGTCTCGGCACCACTTAAAAAACCTTCCCCAAAGGCGCTTGGACATCCAGACTTTACACGGTTCCGGACAATTTCCAGCCGAGAGGGCCTTCTCAACTCCTTAGAAATACTCTTCCCTCTTCACCTCAGGCGAGTTCAGCGTCACCGCCTTCTCCCTTCCGGGACCCCAGGATCTTTGAGCAAATTTAATTGTACACACACAACACCAAGGGTCATTCAGGAGGCGGGGGGACCGACAAAGCAGCCATGAAAAGAAGAAAGATACCTGCTGCAAGCAATATCATGTTTCCCATAACAGAATGCTACACCATAACGGGTTCGACATCAACTTAAATAATTGTCACGATCCAGCATAACCTCTACTTTTTTTTATGAAGCTCTTGCATCGGCTCTAGCTTTTCCACATCAGGGACGTGTTGTAGTCCTGTTTCCTGATCGTCAAGCTTGTCCATCAGGGGGATACTCCAGAGGACGATAGCAAGGTGGTCAGAGGGTGTCGGATGGCGTAGCGAGACCGTGTGGTAGGTCAGCTCAATGTGCGTTTCGTCATCTTCCCAGATCACCTTCGGGCCGGGACGTTTCTCTTTTGGCGCGCCATACTCTGCCGTCCACTTTGGCAGGAGCTTTTCGACATGAGAGGGGTCGTTCGTATTCTTAAAACGCACATGCGCAATGACAAGCCCCCATTTTGGGTGAATGCCAAAGCTGACAGAGCGGACCTCCGGCTCTCCGAGCGCTTCGCCGGAGACAGTCAATTCTCCAGGTGCCGGTCCCTGTATCGCCCAGATACCTCCAGGATCAGCGCTTTTAGGGGGAACCAGTTTAACCTGATATGTCGTGATCACTTCCTCCCAGGACATCCCCCACACGGTTTTCCCGAATCCCCCCGGAAGCGTCACCCCTTCGGAAGGTGCTGAATGGGAAAGAACCAGGAGAAGACCCACGATTCCTATAAAGTTTTTCATCATCGCACCTCCTCTAATCGGAGACAACAGTTTCTTCTGAAACCCCATCGATTGTTCCTTTCAACCATGTAACAAGATCGGAGATCACCCTCTCTCGACCCACCTCATTAAAAATTTCATGAAAAAATCCTTCATACCATACTAATCGTTTTTCTATGATTTTCAAGTGGTCAAATATGGTCTGGGCACCCTCCGGTCGGACTATCCGGTCCGCTCTTCCCTGCAGGATGAGTGTCGGGATGATGATCTTGCCGACAGAACTTCTGAGATAGTCATTCATCTTTCTAAATTCAACGTAAAACCGGGGTGTCGCCTTTGTCTGGACAAACTGATCTTTATTGAAGGCGATATCGACCTCAGGGTCGTGACTTTTTTTCCCATCCAGACTCGGATAATGCATCGGCAGGGTAGGTAAGAGACAGTTCAACAAGCGAACCAGCTTTTCAAGTGCCCAGGGGAGAACAAGCACATCAAATGCGGGGGCGGACAAGACGAGGCCGTCGGCTTCATGAGGAAAATCAACACAAAATGTGGCGGAAATTAATCCTCCCAGACTATGACCGATCAGAAAGACCTTGGCTGAAGGATGGCTTAAGCGCACAAAGGTGATCACCGCCTTGATATCATGAAGATAGTCGCTGTAGCGATCAACATGGCCTCGCTTCCCCCCCGAATGACCAAAACCCCGCTGATCATAGGCATAACTTCCAAATCCTGCTGACGCCAGATCATTTTGGAGACAAAGGTACCTCCCCTTGTGTTCGCTGATGCCGTGTACGATTATTAGAAGTGCCTTAGGATCCTCTGGGAGAACGGACTGGAAAGCAAGTGGGATATCGCCACTTTGAATCGATCCACGCTCCAGATGAAAAGAAAGGGGGGAATCGCTCATCATCAAATACAGGTCAAGGCGGGAGTGTGCAGAGGGTTTCCGTAGAGAGTCCCGGCGGAGGCTTCCATGATTTCAACCATAACCAGCGATCCCCTGTGAAGGGAGGTATTGGGAAAAATTACTGTCTGATTTCCATCGCTCTTGCCCATTTGATGATCGGGGCGTTTGTCCGCTGATCCTTCAATGAGTACCTCAATGTTCTGTCCGATACGTTTCTGGTTTTTTTCCAAAGAAATCCGGCGTTGTATATCGAAGAGCCGGATGATCCGATCCTTCTTTTCATCGGCCGAGACATTATCCGAAAACTCTCTTGAGGCAATGGTCCCTTTGCGCTCGGAATATTTAAAGATGTAGGCACTGTCAAAACCGACTGCTTCCATCACCTCGGCCGTCTCCCTGGATTCTTTTTCGGTTTCGCTTGGAAAACCGACAATAATATCCGTCGTCAGGACAACCCCGGGAATCATTTTCCGGATCATATTGACCAGCGTCATATATTCTTTCATCTGATAAGTTCGGTTCATCATCTCTAGTATACGGTCACTCCCCGCTTGAAGCGGAAGGTGGATATGCTTGCAGATATTCGGATGCGATGAGATGGCCTCCAAAAGAGCCTGCGGGAAGTCCTTTGGATGGGGTGAGGTAAAGCGGACGCGTTGGATTCCGGGAACGTCTGCAACCTTTAAGATCAGGTCGGAAAAGGCTCCACCCTTGCTTCGATATGAATTTACATTCTGACCGAGGAGGGTGACCTGGCGATATCCCTGTGCGGCAAGGGCCTTCACCTCTTCCAAAACATCATCTATTTCCCGGCTTCTTTCCCGGCCTCTTGTGTAGGGGACAACACAGAAGGAACAGAAGTTGTCGCAGCCACGCATAATTGCGATCCAGGCATTGACCCCCTCCACACGCGCGGGGGCGATACCACGATATGTTTCATATTCAGAAAGATTGGCATCAATCTCTTTGCTCCCCTGTTTCTTCACTCGCGTGATCAGCTTTGGAAGGGCTCGGTAGTTATCTGGCCCGACAATCAGATTCAAAACCGGATGTTTAAAGAGCTCTTGTTTTAAATTTTGCGCCATACACCCAAGGAGACCCACCACAAGATCCCGACCCTGCCCTCTCAAGCGTTTCTTCAAAGGGCGAAGCAGGTCAAGACGGCCGTATATCTTACGGTGCGCATTCTCACGAATCGCACAGGTATTGATCAAGACCGCTTCGGCCTCATCGAGTCTGGGAGTCAATTCATTTCCGGCCGTTGTGAGGATAGATCGAACCAGTTCCGAGTCGTATTCATTCATCTGACATCCATAGGTTTCCAGGTAAACCTTCATCCTGTAATCTCCCCAATGGCCAGCCCGTTTTCTATCCGCTGGATACGGACCCACATGAGGTGACCTGAGAGATCCTGCTCACTGGAAACACCGACACGGATATAATTCCCTGTCAAACCACAAAAGAGGCCGTCTTTATTCCTCGTTTCAAACAAAACCTCGACCCTTTGCCCCATAAAGGCGTGATAATAATTTCTGCGGATTTGCCTGGAATAATCACACAAGACCCGAGACCGCTCTTTAACCGTGGATGGAGGAACAGGTGTGAGGGACATTCTATTGAGCCGCGTCCCCTTTCGTCTCGAAAATGGAAAGACATGAAGATAGGAAAAAGGGAGCGACTCGATTAAGGAGACGGTTTCCTGAAACTCCGTCTCTCCTTCACCTGGAAAGCCGACCATCACATCGGTACCCAGGCAAAGATGCGGAATCATCGCGGTGACCGTCTTTACAAAGTCAACGTACTCTTTTTGTGTATATCTTCTTCCCATAAGTGAAAGGATGCGATCACTGCCGCTTTGAAGAGGCAAATGAAGGTAAGGACAGAGTTTTTTTGAATTTAAAAACTGGTCCAGGAGCCTTGATGTAATCGTGGTCGGCTCAATAGATGAGATTCGAATCCGGCGAAGCCCCTCAATCCCTTCCAAGGCATCAATCAGGTCTGAAAGCCCGCCTTCCTCTGTGGCATATTCTCCCAGGTTGACCCCGGTGAGGACAATTTCACGATGACCCCGGGCCACCCAGGCCGATACCTCCAGAAGGATATCATCCATACGCCGGCTTCTTGAGCGACCCCGTGAATAAGGAATAATACAGAAAGTACAAAAGAAATCACAGCCATCCTGAATCTTGATGTTGGGACGGGTTGTATGATCGAAAACGGCGAAGCGTTCGGTTTCAATCGTAAAATCTCCCCGACGGATCTTTGGCGTGTGGAAGACCAGAGGGCGCGACTGTTTTAAGAGCACCTCGCCTCCCTGCATCCCGCTTGCGTCTCCCTTATCGCGGCGAACCTGAATAAGGCTTTGAACAAGAGACGCGAGTTCCATCTTTTGGTCCGTTCCGGCGATAAGATCAATTCCTCGGATCTCCTTTAGGGAATCAACGCTGGTTTGAGCGTAACAGCCTGTTACGGCAATAAAGGTGTCAGGTTTTTTTTTCAATATTCGACGTACCAGAGCACGACATTTCGCCTCAGCCTGCTCAGTGACGGCACATGAATTAATAATAGACAAATCTGCCGGTTGACCATCACTCACGACCTGAAATCCTGCATGGTGAAATGTGCCCCCGATAGAGACACTTTCAGAATGATTGAGTCGACAACCGAGCGCATGGAGAGAAACCCTGAGTTCAGGACGAGACGCGATTGTCGGATTTGGATCGATTTGGATCAGCACCTTAACCTTTTGCCCACGGACTTTTCATCAGGAGTCTCTCGATGGTTTTACCCTTGACGAGGTGTTCCTCGATCACCTCTAAGGCGTCTTCTTTAGTTTTCACGGTATACCAGATTCCTTCCGGGTAGATCACAACAGAAGGTCCGAACGCGCAGGCATCAAGACATCCGGCCCGGTTCGCACGGATTTTTCCCTTCAGACCTCGCTTTTTGAGCTCTACCTTGAAGGTGCTTAGAATTTCTTCGGAGCCTCTTGAAAGGCAGCACCCTCGAGGGTCATTTTCGGCCCGTTTATTCATACAGATAAAGAGATGGTATTGATATTTTTGCATCGCCAAGGTCTTGTGGTCCTTAAGACTCCACCGGAAGACCGGAGCGTTTCCAGCCTTCGAATCCCCCCTCCATGGAGGAAACATCCTCATATCCCATCTTTTTCAAGGATTGCGCGGCCACCGCACTTCTTCCGCCACCGGCACAATAGAGAATAATCGGTTTACGCGGATCCCTAAAATTCTGCTGCGCGGTCATTTCCAGGACACCGCGCGGAATAAAAACACTCTTCTCGATACGTCCCTTTTGTGCCTCTTCCTGCTCACGGACATCAATCAGGATGAATTCGTCCCCTCGATCAAGCTTCTCTTTCACATCACCCACCTGAAGAAGTCCAATCTCCTGCTTTGCTTCAACAACCAAGTCTTTCCAAGTTTTCATGGTTTTCCTCCTACAAGTTTTGGTGATTCCGCTTCCTCAGTACATTCTCCCATGAGATGGGCCATCATCGGCCGCCCAAAAAGATTAAAACCCCGTGCGGCCTCCGGAGGATGTCCAGCGACGCAGACAATTGGTACGACTCCCGAAACGCCGAGAACGATTGGCTTGCCCGAACGCATCGGTATTCCATTGACCAGCGTACCCGGTGGCTCAAGCGCATTTAAGAGATCGGCTGTAAAATCTCTTCCATCCACTGCAGTGCCCCCGGATATCACAACCATATCAACCTCTTTAAAAGCCTCCTTGACCTTTTCTCTAAACAGATCAAAATCATCTTTTATAATGCCTTTAAAAACCGGCACCCCGCCAGCATCCCGAATCAAGGCAGAAAGCCCATATGAATTACAATCCCAGATGGCTCCCTTTCTGAACGGGGCAGTGGGTGGAATGACCTCATTCCCGGAAGAGAAGATCGCGACTCGCGGCGCATTGGCAACCTTGACTTCCAATACCCCTTGACTGGCCAGAAGAAAAATATCTTCTCCCAGAATTCGCGTCCCTTTGGAAAAAAGGGCGTCCCCTTTTTTCCTCTCGCTTCCCTCAGCCTCTATGTTCTCTCCCTTTGTCGTAGGCTTGTCTATGACAATCTGATCTCCCCGCCCCTGAACATCCCATTTCTTGATGACCGAATACTCTCCAGACGGGATATAACTACCCGTGGTGACACTGAAGGCCTTTCCGGGGCCAAGGCCCACCGCCTCTCCACTGCCAACCGGGATATCTCCAGCAATACCGAGAGAGACTGGCTTTTCTTTTGAAGCATCCGATATATCCAAAGGAGAGACCAGGTAACCCTCCATAATTGATCTGGCATAAGGCGGGTCATCCATTTCTGCAACAATATCCTCTGCCAAAATGCGACCGCTTGCCGACAAAATGGAGATTTTTTCAATTCCGAGTGGTCCCTTCCCCGCCTTGGAAAGAAAAACCTGCCATGCGTCCTCAATCGGATCCCCATTTGGTTTCATACTATCCCCTTTATCCTCTCAATAGCGTTTCATTACTTGGATGGATTAATATCATGAAAGGTCGCTTGATTCAAGATCTCCTATAAAAAGATTTGGTTTTTGAACGGAACTTCTCTATATTAGAGATGAAGAAACACAATCCAATCGGCACGGTCCTTCCCGAAAACTGCGAATGGATAAAGAATTAAAGTCTAAGGGACCCCTGGATTTATGGTTTGGGGTCCGGACATAAGGATTAAGATAAAGCATGGGTGATCCTCTTTTTATTATGTTTGGTTTTGTCATTCTCGGCGTTTGGATCGTTATGTTTGCGCTACCCATCATTCGGCGGCCTCCCCCTGGTTGCATCCCAAAGGTATGTCCTTCGTGCAAAACTGAAAATTTTTCAGAAGCCGATAATTGCAAAGACTGCGGAAAACCACTTCCCTAACCAATATATATGCGAAGTACAAGTACGATTCAGCGAGAACCAGGACATCCTTGAGCATGAACAGCAAAAATGCCGCAGCCATTATTATCGGAAACGAGCTCCTTTCCGGAAAGATTGCCGATCTGAATGCCGTTTATCTAGCCCATGAGCTGCGCTCTTTAGGGGTTGACCTGCAACGCATTGTCATCATCCCCGATGATGTGAAACACATATCAGAAGAAACTGTTTACTGCCGAGGGAAGTATGATCTCATCTTTACAAGTGGCGGTGTCGGCCCAACCCACGATGATGTCACCATGGCCGGGATTGCGGAGGCCGTCGGACAGCCACTTATCCAGCATCCAGAGTTGACGCGCCTGTTGAAGGAGATTTATCGCGGCGTTGTGACGCCCACGCAGATGGCCCTGGCCCTGGTGCCCGAAGGAATAGAACTCCTTTACGCGGAAGGGCTTCGCATTCCGGTACTTCATTTTGATGAAATTTATATTCTCCCCGGAATCCCTGAACTTTTTGTGAAAAAGTTTGAGGCGATTAAAGAGCGTTTCAGAGAACCGCCCTATTATCTCAAAAAGATATATTTTTCCGATGACGAGATCACGGTTGCTGAAGACTTAAAAATGACGCTTAAACGTTTCCCGAATATCCTGCTCGGGTCCTATCCGATTTCACATCAGCCGGATTACAAAATGATCATCACAATCGAATCAAAAGATAAAATCTATCTCGAAGAAGCGGTCAAATCTCTGACCAATCTGTTGCCAGGAAAAAAGATCATAAGAGTCGAGCAGTACTGAAAGCCTCCTACCGCTTGCGGTAGGAGGCTTTCAGTATGTTATTACCCCTTTGGAAACTTACAGCTATTTTGAAGCTGAACGATTATGGTAGTGGATCTACCACCGCGTCTCGAAATATTGTTTTGAGGCCGACCGTCTCCCCCACGATGAAGCTTACACCGGTCTCACTGTTTATGCCATTATAAAGGTAGACCAAGCTAACATCTATTGTGCTCACTTCCGCTACGTTAATTTCGCCTCGGCTTCGGAAGTCAAAAACCGCGCCTGGAGGTGCTCCAGCACCCACACCAAGGACGAGATCAGCCCCAGGAGGATCTAGGAGGGCAGTAAAGGTATCTCCGATTTGGAAGCTATCTGCGTCAAAGAACTGAACCTGCAGGGCCACCTCGGTCCGGAGGCACTCTCCTATCGTAGCAGGTAGAGGGCAAGGGCCTTTCTGTCCAGTGACGTTCACCTGACTGACATGGCCGCGGAAGCGGATCCGGTTTGATACGTCCTCTAATTGCCAACGCTCGGTCCCCACGATGATACCCTTCGAGGTGTCAATCAAGTCCGTAATGATTTCCTGCACAAAAAGAACGTGTTCACCGATCGAATGGCCGATGGTGTCAACAGTCTTGCCTATACCTTGCGCAACAAAAATATCCAGGGAGATATCCATTTCAGCCAGCCCGAATATATGAGCCCCGAACCGGGGGTCCTGGTTCATGATTATTAGTAACTCGCCGATCACGAAGGAGGCAGGCGTTACAGCATCTCCTGCATCGATACTTATGATCTTTCCGCTCGCAACATTCTCAGAAAGCTCAAGGACAGCCTCGATGTCTGGAATATAATATTCACCACCACCTGGACCCACATAAATATGTCCGGCCGATTTCAGCGTCGCGCCCGCAGTCACCGGATAGACGTCCCCACCGGTCCGACCTATACCGGCACGGTCGAGAAAATCTGCCGGCAAGACGTCGTGCTTGGCAGCGGCCGCTTTAACGTACCTAAAATAGTTCGCTTTCATATTCTGATAGGCCGCGAGATTACGACTCAGAGGTTTAGTAGCATCGACACGCCTGGCCTCACTCGTGCTGAAAAGCGACCGAGCAGCGCCCTGTCTTGCTGGTAACACGTCGCGATCAGTTGCGTTAAGATCTAGCAGGCGATCGAAGGTCGTCGCGTTGATACCGGTCTCAGCTTCACCGTCCTGACCAAAGGCCGACGAACCGTTTAACTCGAGGTGCTGACCATCGAGGAACCTGGGGAGCGTCAGAGTTTTTCCGGTCACATTAATCGACTGATTAGCAGTATCAATATCCCAGATCGGGCCCTCGGTCGCAAATGGCGATTCGGGCACTTTTAATGTCAATAGAACTCCGTTCATCAGTTCCACACACGGCGAGGTAGGGCATGTCTTAGGCGGCGCAAAACCCAGAGCCGCCTGATCCGCAGCCTCAGCCGCAACAATCGCCTCAGCCGCAGCCAGAGCATCAGCCCGAACGCCAGCCCGAGCCTCATCCTGATTCGCCTGAAACGCATCCTGAGCTGCCTGAAACGCATCCTGAGCTGCCTGAAACGCATCCTGAGCCGCCAGAGCCACAGCCTGAGGCCCCTGAGCCAACAGAGCATCAGTCTGAACCGCAGCCTGAGCCACCAGAGCATCAGCCTGAGCCGCCAGAGCCGCAGCCTGAACCGCAGCCTGAGCCAACAGAGCATCAGCCTGAGCCGCCAGAGCCTCCTGAGCCACCTGAGCCTGAGCCGCCACCAGAACCGCATCCTGAGCCGCCTCAGCCACAGCCAGAGCCACAGGATCACCCGCCAGATCCGCCAGAGCATCAGCCTGAGCCGCAACCTGAGCCAACAGAACCGGATCCTGAGCCGCCTCAGCCGCCAGAACCGCCAGAGCCGCATCCTGAGCCGCCAGAGCCGCAGCCTGAGCCGCAGGCTGAGTCAACAGAGCCGCAGCCAGAGCCGCAGCCTGATCCGCCTCAATCTGAGCCAACAGAACCTCAGCATTTTCCGCCCGAATCCCAGCCTGAGCCGCCAGAGTCGCCAGAGCATCATCCTCAGGCGCCAGAGCCGCCAGAGCATCAGCCTGAGCCGCAGCCTGAGCCGTCTGAGCCTCATCCAGAGCCGCCAGAGCCGCAGTCTGAGCCAAATTCTGAGCCTCCAAAGTCGCAGCCTGAGTCGCAGCCTGAATCGCCAGAGCCTGAGCATCCAGAGCCCTCTGAGCCTCATCCAGAGCCGTCTGAACCGCAGTCTGAGCCAAACCCTGAGCCGCCAGAGCTAGATTCTGAGCTGCCTGAGCCTCAGCCAACAGAACCGGATCCTGAACCGCCAGAGCCTCATCCTCAATCGCCGCAGCCTGAGCCGCCTGAGCCGCCTGAGCCACAGCCTGAGCCGAAGCCTGAACCGCCTGAGCCGAAGCCTGAACCGCCTGAGCCGAAGCCTGAACCGCCAGAGCCTCAGCCTGAGCCGCAGCCTCAGCTAACTGAGCCGAAGCCAGATCCGCCAGAGCCGCAGCCTGAGCCACAGCCTGAGCCGAAGCCTGAGCCGCCAGAGCCGAAGTCTGAGCCGCCTGAGCCGCATCCTGAGCCGCAGCCTGAATCGCCAGAGCCGCAGCCCGATCCGCAGTCTGAGCCGTCCCTTCCAGAGCCAACAGAGCCACAGCCTGAGCCGCCTGAGCCTCAGCCTGAGCCGCCTGAGCCTCAGCCAGAGGCTCAGCCTGAACCTCAATCACAGCCAACAGAGCCTCATCCTGAACCGCCAGAGCCACAGCCTGAACCTCAGCCTCAACCGCCGCAGCCGCAGCCGCAGCCTCAGCCTCAACCGCCAGAGCCGCAGCCAGAACCTCAGCCTGAATCGCCACAGCCTGATCCGCAGCCTCAACCGCCGCAGCCGTAGCCGCAAGCTCAGCCTCAACCGCCGCAGCCGCAGCCACAAGCTGAGCCACCTGAGCCACAGCCTGAGCCTCAGCCTGAGCCGCCTCGGCCGCAGCCAGAGCCGCAGTCTGAGGATCCCCATCCAGAAACGCCTGAGCCTCCTGAGCCGCCAGAATCGCCGCAGCCTCAGCCGCCTGAGCCTCAACCAGAGGCTCAGCCTGAAACTCAATCAGAGCTGCCAGAGCCTCATTCTGAACCGCCAGAGCCGCAGCCGCAGCCTCAGCCTCAACCGCCGCAGCCGCAGCCGCAGCCGCAGCCTCAGCCTCAACCGCCGCAGCCGCAGCCTCAGCCTCAACCGCCGCAGCCGCAGCCTGATTCGCCGCATCCTGAGCCACCAGAGCCGCCTGAGCCGTATCCTGAGCCACCAGAGCCGCAGCCGCAGCCGCATCCTGAACCGCCTGAGCCGCAGCCTGATCCGCCAGAACCTCAGCCGCAGCCGCCAGAGCCTCAGCCTCAACCTCAGCCTCAGCCAACAGAGCCTCAGCCGCAGCCGCCAGAGTCCCAGCCACAACCGCCTGAGCCTCAGCCTCAACCGCCGCAGCCGCAGCCTGAACCGCCAGAGCCTCAGCATCCTGAGCCTCAGTCTGAACCACAGCCTGAGCCACCAGAGCCTCAGCCTGAGCCGCCTCAGCCGCCGCCAGATCCGCAGTCTGAAGATCCCCATCCAGAAACGCCTGAGCCTCCTGAGCCGCCAGAATCGCCGCAGCCTCAGCCGCCTGAGCCTCAGCCAGAGGCTCAGCCTGAAACTCAATCAGAGCTGCCAGAGCCTCATTCTGAACCGCCTGAGCCGCAGCCGCAGCCTCAGCCACAACCGCCTGAGCCTCAGCCTCAACCGCCAGAGCCTCAGCCTGAGCCTCAGCCTGAGCCGCCGTAGCCTCAGCCGTCACCGCAGCCTGAGCCGCAGCCAACTCAGCCTGGGCCGCCTCAGCCGAAGCCTGAGCCGCCTGATCCGCAGCCGCCAGAGCCGTAACCTCAGCCGCCAGAGCCTCAACCTGAGCCGCCTGAGCCGCAGCCAGAGCCGTAGTCTGAAACTCCCCAGCCTGAGCCGCCTCAACCGCCTCAACCGCCAGAATCGCCGCAGCCTCAGCCGCCAGAGCCTCAACCAGAGGCTCAGCCTGAGCCTCAATCAGAGCCGCCAGAGCCTCATCCTGAACCGCCAGAGCCTCAGCCTCAGCCTCAGCCTGAGCCGCCACAAGCTCCGCCTGAACCGCCAGAGCCTCAGCCTCAGCCTCAGCCTGAGCCGTTAGAGCCTCAGCCGTCACCGCAGCCTGAGCCGCCTCAGCCGCAGCCCCTAGAGCCGCAGCCTGAGCCGCCTGAGCCGAAGCCTGAGCCGCCTGATCCGCAGCCTGAACCGCCTGAACCTCAGCCTGATCCGCCAGAGCCTCAGCCTCAGCTGTCAGATCCTCAGCCTGATTGACCGGAGTGGGCTGTCCAAAGGCCGAAATTATGGGAAACCCAGTGACCGCAAGAATTGCGACAAGAACGAGAACTCTACGCATTATACATACCTTAGTAACATATACGTTCTTGGCTGTCATTTTTTCTTTTGTTATCATGTCTAAGTCCTCCTTACGTGCTGACTAGAGATAAAAAGGTCCAATCAAATACGTGGCTATCTTTGTGCACGTATTTGATTTTGTATCGCCTTTACCCTTCTGGTGATCTGGTTACACTCCAACTTTCTAAAACTCGCTTTTAGATCTCTTTGAAGCTCTATTTCCTTTAATCGACTCTTCCCTTTCCAACATATCTCCTTTCGTGGTCCTAAACTTTTTTTTAGAACGACGGGAATCTCCTCATTCTGGCGAGCTCCTATATCTTGAGAATTTTCGATGCCCGGAGCCGAAGATCCTCCCTCACCGCAACCGGCGATGGCACCTATTAAGATGAGAATGAACACTCCGATTGGTATTTTATGTTTGAGTTTAGACTTACGCAAAATTTTCATTTCTCCCCCGTAATAAAATCCGGTTAATTGAAACCCTTTTTTTGGATGTATCCTCGAAAAGAAGCAATTATCTCTATGTGGGATGCAATCACCATGCCATAGAGATAGAAGTGGGGATGTCATCATAACTAATTAAAATATAAGGTATTATTGTAATCAATGGAGGGGGGGTCGAAAAGAACGATAATAAGACAGGTGATTTACCCATTGTGAAGGGGCAAATGACGATGTTAAATGGAGGAGTAGACGACAAATGGATTACGGGCAGAAACTACAATATGGGGGTGTAAGGGTTTGTTCAGTTGACATCATCCTCAATGCATCTTAAAATCTGCTTATGAAAAATATTTGTCATATCCTGATCGTCGTTGCCTTCCTTTTCTTTTCCGGTAACCTTCAGGCCTCAAAGATCAAAACCGCAGACAAGGACTTACCACAAGGGATGGTCATCATTCCAGCAGGCCCTTTCTGGATGGGGATCGATGAACTTCCTCCGGATACCCCGTGGGGCCAGAAAGATTCTAAACCGAAACACGAGGTCTCACTTCCCACTTTCTACATCGACCAGCATGAAGTCACCCATGGTGCTTATCAAAAGTTTGAACCGGAAATGAAAATACCGGATCGCACGCCAGACATCCCGATGACCCACGTCACCTGGCATGATGCCGACCGCTACTGTCATTCACTTGGGAAACGTCTTCCGACGGAGGCCGAATGGGAAAAGGCCGCGCGGGGGACCGATGGGCGCGCCTATCCATGGGGAAATAAGTTTGAACTTAAATTGGCAAATACGGGAGCAGCACCGATGCCGGTCGGCTCTTTTCCAAAAGATAAAAGCCCCTACGGCGTTTTCGATATGGCTGGGAATGTCTCAGAATGGACCGACACCTGGTATCGGGCTTACCCGGGGAATACCTTTCCGTCAGAAGATTACGGAATTTTCCAGAAGGTGGTACGCGGTGGTTCTTTTAATGTTAATCGGCACTTCGCTGATGATATGTTTGCTCAGGTCACTTTTCGAAACTACAACCGGCCCCACATCGCAGGTCCGGACAACGGCTTCCGCTGCGCTCAGTCACTTTTGAACTAATTTTCCTGTCTCCGCTCACCAGCACACACTTCGCAGGGACAGATCTCCTTCAGATAATCAAAAGCATAAATTCCCGTGGTATGACCATCATTCCAATCGATCGAGACGGCATAATGCCCGACTGCCTCTATTTCTATCGACATAATGTTGTCCGGTATGTTTTCCGCCGAGATGATCTTTTCACCACTCCATTCATGAACGCATGAGGCACAGCGACAGGCTTCGCGGAGGGCCGCATTCGTATAAGTCGCCTGGTGGCCATCGCTCCAGGCCACACGAATCCCTGTTGTACCAATTTTTTCTATCTCAGTTGGGGTTACGTCTTTTGGAATCATGATGGACTTAATCCTTACTTCTGAAGGACCTTCTCGATGGCCTCACCGATCAGGGCAGGATTCTTGACCACCGTCACACCCGCGGATTCAAGCGCGGCCATCTTATCTAACGCCGTTCCTTTTCCTCCCGAGATGATGGCCCCGGCATGTCCCATCCTTCGGCCCGGAGGAGCCGTGATCCCGGCGATAAAGGAAACGACCGGCTTGTTGACTTCTTTCTTAATGTATTCCGCCGCCAGTTCCTCTGCATCTCCGCCGATTTCACCGATGAGAACAATCGCCTCGGTCTCTTCATCTTTCTCAAACATTTCTAGCACATCCACAAAATGAGTCCCGTTGACCGGATCGCCTCCGATTCCGATACAGGTGGACTGACCCAGGCCACGCTCCGTCAATTGCCAGACCGCTTCATAAGTCAAGGTCCCGCTCCGGGAGACCACACCGACAGAACCCTTTTTATGGATAAATCCGGGCATAATCCCGATCTTGCACTCTCCCGGAGTAATCACCCCGGGGCAATTCGGTCCAATCAAACGAACCGGCTTGTCTGCGAGGAACTGCTTGACCTTCATCATGTCGAGTACAGGAATGCCTTCAGTGATCGCGATAATAAGTCGCATCCCGGCATGGGCTGATTCCATAATGGCATCCGCGGCAAAAGGCGGCGGGACAAAAATGAGGGCGACATCTGCTCCGGTCTGATGGATCGCCTCCTCCACCGTGTTATAGACAGGAATCCCCTCAAAATCGGCTCCCCCTTTTCCCGGGGTGACACCCGCGACAACTTGTGTTCCATAAGACTTACAGTCTGCGGCGTGGAACGAACCTTCTTTTCCAGTAATCCCTTGGACCAGAACACGTGTATTTTTGTCAACCAAGATACTCATTCTCGCTCCTTTTTAATCATTAGTAACTATTCAGCTTGGATGAATAGTTACTTCACTGCTGCAACAATTTTCTGCGCCCCATCCCATAATGTATCCGCAACAATCAGGTTGAGGCCCGACTCGCTCAGCATTTCCTTCGCTTCTTTGGCGTGCGTTCCCTCTAGTCGGACAACCAATGGCACATTGAGAGAGATCTCTTTGGCCGCATTAATGATTCCCCCCGCGATCCGCTCGCAACGAACAATCCCTCCGAAGATACTCACAAAGACCCCTTTCACATTCGGATCGGACAACAGAATCTGAAACGCCTGTTTGACGGTTTCTTCCGACGCGCCGCCTCCTACATCCAGAAAATTCGCCGGTGAACCGCCCGCCAATTGAATCACATCCATCGTGGACATCGCCAACCCCGCACCATTCACCATACAAGCTATCTGTCCATCCAGCTTGATATAGTTCAGACCATGCTCTGTCGCCCTTGTCTCGAGAGGATCTTCTTCATCCAGATCCCGAAGCTTGCGGATATCTTCATTTTTAAAAAGGGTTGTGTCATCAAAGTTAACCTTCGCGTCTATGGCGATCAGGGTATTCTGCTGGGTAATAATAAGGGGGTTGACTTCAATTTGTGTGGCGCCCTTTTCAATAAAGAAGCGATAAAGATTGCCCAGAAGCGCCGCCCATTGCCCGATGACCTCTTTTGGAAGGGCCAGCTTGAATGCGACAGACCTTCCCTGGTAAGCTTGATATCCAAAAACCGGATCAATAGAAAGCTTTACGAGCTTTTCAGGGGATTCTTCCGCCACTTTCTCAATATCCACACCACCTTCGGTGCTGGCAATCAGGACGACCGTTCCCGTTCCCCGATCGGCAACCCAACTCACATAAAGCTCTTTCGCGATATCAACCCCTTCTTCGACCAAAAGTTTCTTAACCTCTTTTCCTTGAGGACCCGTCTGGTGCGTAACCAGTATTTTGCCCAGGAGTTCTTTGGCTATCTCTGCAACATTCTCTTTTTTCTTCGCCAGTTTCACACCCCCGGCCTTTCCCCGTCCACCGGCATGAATCTGCGCTTTCACAACACAGATGGGGGTATCAAGACTTTCAGCAATGGAAACAGCCTCCTTCGCCGAAAAAGCAACCCCTCCCTTTGGAACAGGAACCTTGTACTGAGCAAAAAGTGCCTTTGCCTGATATTCATGGATATTCATAATTCAGATTTCTCCCTGATAGTCTGGATGACCGATCTGACTCCCGGTCCCCTGCATTATTTCACGCATACCAAAATAAGATTTCTTATTTTAATCCTTATTAACATAATCCGGAAAAAGAATCGGCGACACGATCTGCGGCACAACACCCGCACTTTTTTGTTCTTTTTGATATTCTTCCAGGTGGCGGAGGGTCAATTTTCGAAACTCGGTCTCCGATGCCCTCAGTGATGCGGCTCGGCCCGCACGTTTTCCATAGACAATAATATCAAGGAGGGAGTTCCCCATCAGTCGGTTTCGTCCGTGAATTCCGCCAGAGGCTTCTCCGGCGACAAAAAGTCCCTTCAAGGTCGACTCCCCATCGACATTGATCTTGATGCCGCCATTCTGGTAATGGAGCGTCGGATAAACGAGGACAGGGTCTTTTGAGATGTCGATTTTATAACGACTGTATTGCCGGTCCATGTTCGGGAACCGGTCTTTCAGTGTACCTTCCCCATTCAGGAGGTCAACCAAAGGCATATCAAGCCAGACCCCACGTCGGCCGGATGAGGTCTCGACGCCCCGCCCTTCCTGACATTCTCGGATCACGGCCGAGGCGACCGCATCTCGTGTTTCCATTTCGTTCACGAAGCGTTCTCCGTTCGAATTCACCAGTTGGGCACCCACCGACCGGATCGCCTCCGTCACGAGTATCCCGGCCATCGCCTCAGGATAGACGGCACCCGTCGGGTGATACTGGAAAGTATCCTGAAGGGTCAGCGCGGCTCCAGCCCGGTACGCAATCGGAAGACCATCGGCCGTTGCCCCATAGTGATTACTGGTTGGAAAGCCTTGAATATGCAGGCGGCCCATGCCTCCTGTAGACAGAATGACTGTCTTCGCTTGAACGGTCAGATACTTGTTGTTGTCCAGATTTTTCAGGATCGCCCCGGTGCAGATTCCTTCTCCATCAGTCAAAAGCTCAACGACCGGCGAAAATTCCAGCACCTCTATTTCCTCATCAAGAACGGCGTCCTTCAAAACCCGCATCAGTTCGAGTCCGGTATAATCCTTACACCGAAGTAATCTTGCCCGGCTGCTTCCCCCTCCAGGCCGCAGACTCAAATTACCATCTTCTTCACGATCGAACAGGACACCAATATCGAGCAACCATTTTGCGACCGAAGGCCCGGATTCCACAAGCGTCTTCAAGAGGGTTCGATCATTCTCCATGTGTCCGCCACGCAGCGAGTCCATAAAATGCTGTATAGGAGAATCATCAGGCGATATGGCAACCTGCATCCCTCCTTCGGCCATCACAGTATTGGAATCCCCCAGGCGGAGCTTTGTCGCCATGAGAACGCTTGCTCCAGCTTCTTTTACACTTAAGGCCGCCGTCGCCCCGGCCCCGCCGCCTCCAATGATCAAGACATCGACCTGACGCGCTGCCGACAGAGAGATGGACTCCGACGCGATGCTGCTTTCTCCCTCCAGAAGCTTTACAACTTCTAGAACGGTCTTTTCCCCTCGATTCGGTCCAATTCGAATTTCCCCGTAGGCTTCTTTTTTATAGTCCGGGTGGTACTGGTGTACGAGATGATGCTTCTCCTCCTCGGAAAGGAGGGGCCACTTTATATCTTTCCGAGACGCGCGAAGCGCCTGGACACGGTTCTTTGACTCTTCTATCTTATCCATTCCCAATTTTTCCATGAGCATGTAGATGACATCATGATGACATCACGCGTTCCCATTCTTCCTTGTATCTTCCCGTGTTGATCTCGTCAATTCGGACGTAGAGTTGTTCAGTCGACCCAGGATGTGCTGCGACGGAAAGACGCCGGGCTAAAATCCCGACCCGATGTGGCCGGATACGCGCATCACAGACCATTGAACACAGTCCGCACATCACGCAGGAGGTAAATCTTTCCGCCACCGCAGAAATTTCACCATTAATCGCGGCACGCACACCCCCCATCACATCAATTCCCTGAGGACAGATGGTGGTACAGGCCTGGCAGGCAACACAGCGTTTTGTCTCCGGATAAAAATGAAGAAGTTTCTTTTCGTCCGGCACTTCTGCTGAAAGCGGGGTAATCGCCTTTTTAGACGCATCCGGCGGAAGGAAGGTGAATGACATCGAATCTTCCACCATCGTCTGGCAGGCCAAGGCTGTTCGACTTTCACCCTGGCTGGGAGAGCGCATCGTAATCGTACAGGCCCCGCAGACACCATTCAGGCATCCGATCCCCCGGATCATCGGGTGACCAAGATGCCACATGGCCTGAATCACCGTAATGCCTTCCGGGACATAATGTGGGGCCCCGTCAAACTCAATCGTAATAGACCGACTCATCATCCCCCCGCGGGGGGAAGGAGTTTTTCCCATTCCGATTCAAACTTGCCTTTTCTAATCTCCTCGATCCGCGTTAAGAGCTGGGGAGGACGTTCATTGAAAAAAATCCCCTGGGATCGGCGAACATAAAGACCCACCTGATTGGGGGCGATATCTGCAATACAAACCGGGACGCAGAGGCTGCACATGACACAGGGAAGGAAATGCTCTGAACACTTATCAAACCTTCCCAGGGCCGCTTCCCAGACAGCGGTCCGAACATCAATCCCTTTGGGGCAGGCCTCTGTACATGCGTCGCAGTTCCGGCAGAGGGCCGCTTCGGGATAAAATCGGAAGAGATCCTGCTTCGGATCTTTAACCTTATCGAAATCGTAGGGGATCTTCCGATTTGGGTAATAGGTATAGACCAGAGAAAAAGACATCCCATCTTCAACCTCAGTCTGACAGGCCAGGCAGGTCTTGATCTTGATATCGCCTTCTGTCCGGTAAGTCGTCGAACACGCCCCGCAGATCCCGCCCAGGCAACCCGCTCCGCGAAGCAACTCATAACCGGTATGCCACATCGCCTGCAGCATCGTCAATCCGGCGGGAATCTCATAAACCTTCCCCATAATCTCGACTTTAATCAAGCGATTCGTCTCACTCTTGACAGGAAGAGGGGTCATCTCTTTGCCTCACAATACGGACATCTTTCTCCGGAAAGATCGCCACTCAAAAAATACTGCAACACTTTATGTTTAATCTTACTTTGCCAACGCATTGAGTGCGGAACCCGCCTTAAACCACCCGACTTGATCAACAGTCATACTGTGATCTGCCTGAATGGAGACCTCTTCTCCGCCCGATTTATGAATAATGAGTTCGACCGGCTTTCCAGGGACCAACTCCGACAAACCGACCACGCTCACCTTGTCTTTTTCTCCAATTTTATCCCAGTCATCAGGATTTACAAAGGTTAAGGGCAAGACCCCTTGTTTTTTCAGGTTCGTCTCATGAATACGCGCAAAACTTTTCGTAATCACCGCCTGAACCCCGAGAAAACGCGGAGACATCGCAGCATGTTCACGAGAACTTCCTTCACCGTAATTTTCATCACCGACAACGATCATCCCGATACCCTTTGCCTTATACCGTCTTGCCACCGCTGAAGGCGTCAGATTACCCTCTCCGGAAAAAATATCGTTGGCCTTCCCCGCTTCAGAGGTAAAGACATTGTTTGCGCCAAGGAACATATTGTCACTAATCTGATCAAGATGTCCTCGATATCTCAGCCAGGGACCTGCCGGAGAAATATGATCTGTCGTACATTTTCCCTTCACCTTGAGGAGGAGCGACAGCCTTGAAAGATCCTGCCCGTCCCACTTTGGAAAGGGTTTTAGCAATTGCAATCGCTTACTACTGGCGGATATCTCAACTTTTACTTCATCTCCGTTGTCTACAGGAGCAATGTATCCTCCCTCCGCATTTGCAAAACCGCTGGGAGGAAGCTCCTCCCCATGGGGCGGTTCAAACCGAATTTCCGTCCCATCGGATGTCCTCAGGGTATCGGTTAAGGGATTAAAGTGAAGATCGCCGGAAAAGGCCATCGCCGTCACAATCTCAGGACTGCTCAAAAAAGAAAGTGTTTCAGGGTTGGCGTCGTTCCGGCCAGGGAAATTACGGTTGTATGAGCTGATGATGGAGTTGGCTTCGCCTTTTTGAACATCTTCGCGTTTCCATTGCCCGATGCAGGGACCACAGGCATTCGCAAGGACTGTTCCGCCCATTTTCTCAAAGGTTTCCAGGAAACCATCTCGCTTTATCGTTTCGTAGACCCGTACAGAACCCGGGGTGACAAGGAATTGCACCTTTGCCTTCAGCCCGGCCTTCAAACCCTGTTGTGCGATATGTGCAGAGCGGGAGATATCTTCATAGGAAGAGTTGGTACAGCTCCCGATCAGCGCAGCTTTCACCTCTTGTGGGTAGTTTTTTTCTTTGGCCTCTGATGCCAACTTCGATATTGTACGCGCAAGATCAGGACTATGCGGCCCGACCACATAGGGTTCTAATTCGGAGAGATTGATCTCGACCACTTGGTCAAAATAGTCTTCCGGTGAAGCCAAAACCTCTGGATCAGCCCTTAAAAGTTCAGAATGTTCGTCGGCCAGCGCCGCAATGTCAGCGCGTTCCGTCAACTTTAAATAGGCCGCCATCTTGGCATCATAGGGAAAGACTGAGGTGGTTGCCCCTAATTCCGCTCCCATGTTGGTAATGGTTCCTTTGCCCGTGGCACTGATTGTCTCGGTCCCCGGACCAAAATACTCGACAATCTTGTTCGTTCCCCCCTTTGTCGTCAAGAGTCCCAAAAGGTGGAGAATCACATCCTTGGGCGCCGTCCAGCCATTAAGTGATCCGGTCAGGCAGACACCAAGAAGCTTGGGATGAAGAACCTCCCAGGGTAGACCGGCCATGACCTCACCTGCATCCGCCCCCCCCACACCAATGGCAAGCATTCCCAACCCGCCACCGTTCGGGGTATGCGAATCGGTTCCAATGATCAAACCGCCAGGAAAGGCATAGTTTTCGAGAACAACCTGATGAATGATTCCGGCCCCTGGTTTCCAAAACCCAATTCCGTATTTCTTCGCTGCGGAACCGAGAAAATCATAAACCTCCCGGTTCTCATTGATGGCAATTTCGATATCTTCCTTGGCGCCGCTCTGGGCACGAATCAGATGGTCGCAATGAATAGAACTTGGGACCGCGACCCGTTTCTTGTCTGCTTGGATAAACTGCAGCATTGCCATCTGGGCCGTCGCATCCTGCATCGCCACCCGGTCCGGTCGCAGAAGGAGCTGTGCCTTTCCTCGCTCCCAGTCTTGATTTTCAAAATTATCCGCGTGGGACACCAGTATTTTCTCCGCCAGAGTCAGCGGACGTCCAAACTTCTTTCGGGCCTGAACAAGGCGTTCCGGCATGGATTGATAAAGCTTCTTAATTGATTCGATAGACATGACTCCCCCCCCCCCTGCTATTTCAACCATTCATTTTACACAGAATCAAGCGGTGGAACTTCTCTCCTTTTTGTGGTCACATAGTTCGCGAGATATTTAAAGAGACGCACCAGACGGCTTCCCTGACGTTTCTGATCCACCCAGTGACCGATCAAACCGATCGTCCTGGAGAGGATGAAGAACCCGTTCAAAGAATCAACCGGAAAGCTGATATCAACCAGAATCGCGGCCATTGCCCCATCCACATTTAAAATCAAGGTTCCCTTTTTTGCCGTTGTGATCTTTTCGACCGAAAGTGCAAAATCAAGATGCGGGGTCGGGATGCCTTGTGACTTTACAAAAGAAACTAACTCCTTCACCCGCTTGTCTGGATTAGAGACACTCTTGACGCGATGGCCAATCCCCGGAACCGGTCCAACATTCTTCTTCATATGGGTCAGAAAGTCTTCAGGGGTCATCTTGTGTTCAACACCGTACTTAAACCAGGTTCCCGCACCGGTTACCGCCCCGCCAAAGCGAGGACCGATCATAATCAAGCCGGCCGCGACCGCTTGCGCCATCTGGATGCCGGCACTTGCCGCAATAATCGTCACCAGGGCTCCGGAGACACAGGGACCATGGTCCGCCGAGAGCATAACAATCCTTTTAATAATCTCGGCTTCCACCGGACTCACCAGGCGCTTATCCCACAACAATCCAATCACATGCGGGATCTGATACCCCTTGTTGATCAACTCCGACGCAGGATAACCCACATATTGCGGTTCCTCTCCCCGGTCATCACAAATCGTCGATTTCAAAAGGGGCTCGGCGAAGACCTCACCCGACTTCACCGCCTCTTCCAGCGGTTTTGGAAGGCTCGGGATATTTTTCATGTCCTCATCGGCAAGCGCTTTTATCGACCCATCTTTCAAAAGTTCTTCATAAGTCTTCTTTATGACAGGACCAAGACCTCCAAAGGTATCCGGCACAATCACCCCGGCCTTGGACAGGGCCTCCGCCTTGGAACGGGCGGAGCCTTCACCATGCTTCCCTTCCTTGGCGCCGGCGTGGCCGAACTTCATCCCCTTCGGGAGCTTTTCCTGACAGTAACCGGACACAACTGATATCAGCTTGATTCGGCGTTTTTTCTCGCCATACCAGGCCGCGGCCCGCTCTTCAAGGTCCCCTCCCATCTCTCCGACCATTACAACAGCCTTCGTCTGAGGATCATTTTCAAACATTTCGAGGTAGGTCACATAGTCCGACCCCGGATACGTATCCCCCCCGATGCCGATCGCGGTTGTGACTCCATCGGCAAACTGGCTGCAAATCCACATGATCTCATTGGAAAGGCCACCCGACTTGGTCACAACACCAAATGAACCCGCTCTGTGAAGTTGACAAAGAATAAGATTATCGTATGACCCGCCAACCACACCCAGACGGGATTCCCCCGCGGAAATGATCCCGATGGATGAAGGACCATTGAAGGTCTTTCCCAGTTTTTTTGCCTTAAGGCTCAGCAATTTCGCGTCCTTCTCAGGAACACCCTCGGTAATCATGGAGACCACCTTGATATTCGGGTCCAAGAGCGCCTCCATCGTCCCCTTGTAGGCACGATTCGGACCGATGTACACAAGCGAGGTGTTAATCTCTGGGAAGCTGCGGGTTGCATCAGCAACGGTTTTAAAAACAGGGACAGAAACTAACTCGCTCCCAAACGTAATTTCTACGGTCTTTCCGGCATCGGGTGGAAAGACAAAAGCCAGGACATTCAAGGGTTTACAGATAAGATGACAAAACTCCGCCATGCGGCGCGCCGCATTCACGGCGGCGGGTCCCCCCTGAATCACCACACGGGTATCTTTGTTTGCAACAATACTCATTTTCCAACTCCTTTAGTGGCATAATCAACAATGTCGGTCAAGGGCGTATAGCGGTCATAGACATGAATATCAAACCCTTCCTTCTCAAGCGCTTTCATTGAGGCAAGACCTTCTTTTTCAAAAGGACCACCGCGACGCACCCATATCTGGACACCGTCCATTTTTCCTTCCGACTTGGCCTTACGGAAACCATTAATAATCCCTCCGAAGGTCTTCTTTACATTCGTAAAGTTGGCGATCGCCCCGCCCACAATAATTCGCTTGATCCCTTTCAGAGAACAAACCTTTTCAGTCAATGCCTCTACGGCCCAATCAGGAGGATCGCCGGAATACTCAGCATAGTTGGCCAGTGTTCCTCCCATGGCAAGGACCGCGTCTGAATAATAAACCGAAGCCCCGCCTCCTGCCGGCAAAAGGGCGGTATCACCCCCCGGAATTTCGATGAATTTGACCGAACCTTTAATGCGCGTGTCGATCTCGAGGATCGCCTTCTCCGCATCAGAATAAGGGCGGCCAAATTCAGACGCAAAGCTGAAGTTCCAATCCGGATGCCGAAAACGGGCATCCGCATCTACCATCGTCACCGCATCCAGGGCCATCAATTCCCCATCCCCATCGCGCCGAACCAGGGGATTGATTTCGAGATAAGTTCCATCCTCCTGGTCATAGCACTGGAAGAGTTTGATCGCAAACTCAGCGACATTTTGCTCAAGTCCCCCTTCAAAACCCGCCTCTTTCGCTAATGTAACCAACTGGTCTTTTGTCGGATCGGTCCCCAGCGGAATGGATGTCTTTTTAACCTTCTCCCAGTTGGACTCCACCTCGATCCCGCCCATACTCGCCAGAAGGATCTCGGCTCCGTCACGGGTTGATTGAACGGCCAGATAAAATTCCTCATTATGATCAATCATCTCCGAGATAATAACTTGAGAAATAGTGATGCCCGAAATCTCTTTGCCCAGCATCTCCGAGGCCGCCTTTTCCGCACCATCTAGGTCGATCCCCACCTTGACCAGACCCAACTTCATTCGGGAGCCGATCGCTTCATGCGCTTTTGTGACGAGCTTTGATTCTCTCAACCAGGGATTGGCTTGCGCAAGACGTTCAAGCTGCTCTGCCTCTGTAATCACCACATAGTGAGGAACCGCCATCCCCCACTTTGAGAGAAGCCCCATTCCCGGACCCTCCAAAACCTTTGCCATAACCTTACCTCCAATAATTAATTTGAGTCAAGTCACTATTGTTTTCAATATGTTATGATTATGAGAACAAAAAAAAGGGGGGATAGCTCACCTACGCCCCCCTCAAAGACCAATCTTTCATCCTTCACACAAAGAAGGCCCGTAAGAATCCCAGGATAATAGGCAAAAATCCCACTTCTTGTCAATAATTTTTTTACCTCAAAGGTCTGCAATTAAAGGCCTGGGACAGGTTCATTCCGATTAAAAACCTACGGTAAAATTGCAAATCTCGCCGTTGTTCGATACTCTACAGAAACTAAGCACGGCCCTCGAAATATAGTAACCATACAATAACCTTTCAAGACCATGACCCATGGGTTTACTCGCCAAAGGATGCTGGAATACTTTATGACACGCTACACGTATCGTTTCTTCGCCGGACTATTGATCCTTGTGGTCGCCACTTCGGCACAGGCGCATCCTCATCCAATACAGGAGTCACAAAACCCATTCGATAAAGAGATCCTGGAACATCTTAATCTTACTTACGTCACCTTACTTGGCGGCGTGGATTTGGACAACAATCTTAAAGTCGATGGTATCTACTACGAGGCAGAATTCAATATCAACTATGTCTGGTGGAAAAGCGCGACCAGTAAACAGAGTCCGCACCATCTTCAATTACATCTGCCGGTCAGATTGCAGATCAGGCAGTTCACCTCCACATCGTCGCCGGTAAGGACCCCGAGTTACAATCCGGGACTGCGTGTTTTCTATTGGAACAAAAGCTGGGCGAAAGAAATGGGTCGATTCAGTTATCTTTCTCTTGGCGTTCACCACTACTCCAACGGACAGCAAGGACCCCACTTCAACCCCGATGGCAGCACCAACACCGAAACCGGTAGCTTTTCAAGCGAATACATAGAACTTGCGGCCCACCACAAGAACGACCTTTGGTTTGCCACTCACTGGCGCATCGCCTACCGGTCCTTTCTCACAGGAGGGACCTGGGAACCGGAACAGGACGATCAATATCCTGACAAGGAACTCTTCTTATCCGCCCACTCGAACCCCTTTTTAAAACAATGGACACCCACCTTGCTTCGGCTTGGCCTCGGATATAAGATGGGTCGTGATTTTGTAGTAAAAAATCCGGTGGACGGGAGTCAAAATGTCAAGACTACTTTTGGAGACAACATCCAGATCAAGTTCGAGGTGCTAATGGCGGCACGTCACTTTAAATGGAAAGATATTCGTTGGTATATGAGATATGACTACGGATACGACTATTACAATATCAACTATCAAAAAAAAATGAACCGGATTCAGTTCGGTCTGGTGGGCTATTCTATTGATGGAAAGGCTGGAGAATAAGACCCGCTTATTTTACCTCAGACTTCAGATATAAAACCCTTCCCGCCGATCTCGCAATATATCATTAAACCGGTTCAAGCGCTTGTTCCGTGCGCGTTTCGGGTCTATTGAGACGACACAAGCCTCCTCCTTTTTATCAGAGGCACGGAAAATGATTTTCCCGCCTGGGTCAACCACTTCACTTCTCCCGATATAGGTGAGTGACTCTTTTGAGCGAAACTCGACCCCAACACGATTGGCCGTGACCGCATAGACGTTGTTTTCCAAAGAACGGGTTACCATCGCGTCAGGACAATACGGCAGGACCAGGTTTGCCGGGTGGCAGATGATATCGGAACCGAGCAAGGCCAGGGTCCGCATCGACTCAGGAAAAATCCAGTCAAAACAGATCATCATTCCGATCCGGGCTTTTAAGGTCCCTCCCTTATCACTTTTGTATCCCACAGGGTAAACCGAAAAGGGAAGATTTCCTGGAGTAAACCATTGTTTTTCTTCGTAGAAGAGGTGAATTTTCCGGTAAACTCCAATGAGACCTTTGGGTCCAACGAGGACAGAGGCGTTATACAAGTCCCTGCCGCTCCGTTCTACAAGCCCCGCAACAATCGTTGTTTTTCGCTCTTTTGCGATCGCAATAAGACGCTGTGTCGTGGGTCCTCCGGGAACTGCTTCGGAGAGCTCTGCAACCTCTTTTTTTGAGACAAATTGATAACCGGTATTGAACAGCTCCGGCAAGACCCATAAATCGGACTTTTTTCTTAAAATGAAGCCGATGGCCTTTTCAAGGTTCTTTTCAACCTCGCCGAAGCGGCAATCCATTTGCACAAAACCGAGCTTCATTTCTCCCCCTGGATAAAATGCAGAAAGGTATCATGGAACGAGTCGGCTTTCGCCTTCTCTTTTAAGGACTCGGGCCTTCCCTCACCAACCACAATTCCTCCCTTAAGAATCATGACATGATGACAGAGGCGGTGGATATACTCCATCAGGTGACTGGAGATGAGAATCGTTGCCCCTGCACGGTTTGATTCGGCAATGATTCCGGCCAATAACTCCATCGTCGCAACGTCCAGCCCGTTAAAAGGTTCATCCAAAACCAGGAGAGACGGCTTACCCAGAAAAGCCGATGAAAGGGCGATCTTCTTTTTCATGCCATAAGAGAGATCACTCAACAATGATTTTCTCTTTTCTGAAAGCCCAAAAATTTCAAGCCAGTGATCCACCTCTTTGCTAATCTCTGAGATCTCCTTGATCTCGGCGATATAGGTCAGCAATTCCTCCGCCGTCAACCTCGGATAAAGCATCGGCGATTCCGGGAGGTAGCCGATGTATTTTTTAACCGCCTCAGGCTCCTTTTTAATTCGCTTTCCACCAATCTCGATGATCCCCTTGTCCGGAGGGAGGAGACCGACAATCATCTTCATCAGTGTCGACTTTCCAGCCCCGTTGTTTCCAATAATCCCCCAAATTTCACCATCTACCTTCAGGTCAAGGGGGGCCAAGGCCTTAAACGTTCCATAGTTCTTCGTAATTCCTGATAAATGGATCAACATGTTTCAGCCAAACTCCTCATTTTCGAGCCGGAATGCCGCGGCACCCCGAAAATAATTTAAGACGGGAAAGACAAGCACAAAGAGTGCGGGATGAAAGGCCCCTATAAAGAGCGTTGCCAAAACAGTCAGGAAGCAAGCAATGATGATATGAAGTGCCGGTTTCTGATCGCCTTCACAAATGGTTCCACCGGTCAGTGCGGCCACGGCAATTCCGAGAAGAAGAAGCGTGACCAAGAGGCCAAGACTCTCCTGAGCCGAAGTCGGCCCGACCCATATTTCAATCCCCCAGATGATCCACGGGATCGGGAGTGAAATCAGAATAGAGTAGACCACCTTTGCCCGCCAAACCCGCTCCTGAGGGATAGGCAGGACAAAATCAGATGCGCGAAACGGTCGCTGTAATGCAAAAAGCGGAGATGCCGTTGTGGCCATCAGAAAGACGGCTACCGCACAAATCGCAACAGGAGAGAGGTCTCCCCGGACCGCGGTCGCCAGACAACATCCTCCTGCCAAGGCAAAGTTTCTCCAGAAAGCGGGCACAAAGTTACGGAAGCTCAGGACCAGATCGCGCCATACCTGTGAGCCAACTGCCTTCGGAAGAATGCGGACCAGGCCGCGAGAGAATGACGGGATGAGATTCGACAGGATCTTCCCCTCCTGACCCCGGCTGAACGATTGCTCAAAACGGCCGACATCGCGATATCGCCATTTTCCAAAACCCCAATATCCCATCAAAACCAGTATCGGGGTTATAAAATCACCCCAAAAACCAATCACATCGATCGGGAAGGTCCAGAAAAAATAGGACAGAATAAGCAGGAAACACAAGAGTTCAAGGCGGTTTGGAGATCTCAAATGAATCCAAGTCAGGGTAAAACCGATCTCGATCCCAGGGAAGAAAAGCCAGATCATCAAGGCCCAGGGGACCAGGTCGTCCTTCCCAAAAAATATTAGAAGGAAGGTGACCACGACAAAAAAGGAGAAGTCCCGAACCAGCTGCTCCACATAAAAGACCTGGTAGCGCGTATCAAACCGGATGGGAAGAAGATCATCTATGGTGAGCCGCCGCTCTGTGGGGTAAAAGCGTCTCGCAAGCGGAAGAAAGTTAAAGAATACCTTCAGGAAAAGCATCATAATAGACAGTCGAAGAACAGTTTCTTCTGATAAATTAACGGCCTGGACCGCACCAATCCCTGCACCAAAATCTTTAAAAATACGCTTACCCAGTAAGACGACCGATCCGACCATAACCGGACCCAGAATGAAGTAGGTCGCCCACTCTTCAGCCAGAATTCGAAGCAAGACCCGTAGTTTTGTCTTTAAAATAAGAATAAACATGCTTAGCCCATCTTCACATTCTTTTGACGCTTAAACATCGATACAATCTCAGAAACCGTTGTGGCCTCTTTCTCGGACTTGTCCGACCGGATAAAGCCTTGCACCCTCGGGAAACGGAGGGCATAACCGATTCCCGACGCACCCCGTCCCGCGGTATGGCTGGGAGAGCGCGTAATCTCATCTGCAGTAACCGTAACAATATATTTCGGCAAAACCCAAACATCCGGGGTCATTTCGGAATCAATGTCTGCAGGACACTTCGGGGAGCGGATTTGATCCAGGAGGTCCTTAAGTTGGATCAGTTCTTCCTCTGAAAACCCTGTCCCGACCTTCGAGATGGTCTTGAAGCGATCAGAGGCCTTGTCGTAAACGGCACTTAAGATGGTTCCAATCCCGAAATTCGCCCGCTTCCCCTTTCCCGCATAATAGCCAATAATACAGAGATCCACCGAGTCGGAGAGTTCTCCTTTGTAGCTTCGCTTCAGCTTGATCCAGTTAAAGTTCCGGGATCCGGCCGCGTAGGGACCCTCCAGGCGTTTGACCACAATGCCTTCCAGACCCTGCTCGACCGCCTCATCAAAAAAATGTGTCACCTCCTCCGGGTCTCCAGTCTCCACTGCCCTGGAAACCTCTATGACATCATTTTTTTTGATGAGTTGCAGAAGCTTGCTCCGGCGTTCATGGTAGGGACGCCCCGTGTAATCCACGCCCGCATAATACAAAAGGTCAAAAACAAAAAAGCGCAGGGGCACTTTTTTGGCAAACTCTGAGATCCCATGCTTTCTTTTCCGCTGAATTGTCACCTGAAAGGGAGAAAGATCACCCGTCAGCTCGTCATAGGCAAGGGCCTCTCCTTCCAGGATAACTTCTTCATTCTGGAATAATTGACGCATAGCCGCTTCAATCTCTGGAAACATGGGCGTCGTCCGCTCCTGGTTCCTTGAAAAAATGGCAAAATCATCTTTCCCCTGATGGACCTGGCATCTGAAACCATCATATTTAGCCTCGACCGAACAACGTCCTATCTTTTCTATAATCTCCTCCGAGGAGGAAAGGCGTTCACAGAGGGCCGGTCGAATCGGATATCCGAGCCTCACAGAAATATCCCGAACCCCTTTCTCTCCCGACTGAAAAAAAGTTCTGGCGACCAGACCCAGATCGGAAGTAATGTGATAGGCCCGGTCAAGGAAGGAACGATATGCCCGATCTCCCTTTGAAAGGGCCAATGCCTCCAGAACGGTTGCATCCCCCGAACCCAAGCGGAGCTTTCCGGCCAGAAACCTTGTAATATATTTTGCTTCTACTGAAGATGCCGCTCCAAGAAGTGTAGCGACGGCATGAATCTTCTGATCGACACTCCCCTCTCCGTGCACTGATGCGATATCGTGAACCTTCTGATAGACTTCCTCGACCGAAATTTCCTTTCCTTCATTTTTGAAATATTTTTCTGAGACCTTTCCCAGATCTCCAAGAACTCTAAATTCCTGAGAAACCTCATTCAGATCTACACCCGCCTCTTCTGAAATGGCACGAAGGAGATACTTCTCGGACATCCCAATATTGACACCATGAAAAGGGGGCAAGAGCTCTCCCTGTGTCATGTAGATGATCTTGTCAATTTCCGACACACCCGACAGTTGAAAAAGCTCCGCCAGGAGGTCAAACATCTCCAGGCGCTTCCGGGTGGCCTCTAGCTTTTCAAAATAACCAACAAGGGTTGAGAATTTCATAGGGGAGCCCGTGCTTGGATCAGAATTTTTACAAGGGGTTATCATACCACAGACTTTAGTGAGAAAGGAGACAAGGCACCTGAATCCTCATCCACTTGGAAACTGACCAATATTCTGTTAAAATCTAGGGATGATTGAGACTTTTTGATCAAACGGAGCACAGCAGTATGAATTTAAGATCAACCACTTTCCTGTTCACGTTTCTCCTTCTTGTTTTTAGCCCAATCCGAGGGTGGACCGGGGAAATTGGTGAATTAATTGTTCTTGAAGATTTTTCTGAAATTGGCGAAAATGGTCTTCCCATCGGGTGGAAAGCCAACAGGGAAAATCCAGAACCGACCGAGATTTACGAGTTCAAAAAAAAGGGTGACCTTTCCTTTCTACATGCCAACGGACGGCCGAACCGGATCTTTAAAAAGATAAAATGGAACCCGAATGAATATCCATTTATTTCCTGGAAATGGCGGATGATCAAGGTTCCGAACAACCCGCAAAAAGAAAAAAATGCGACCCTCTATGTCTCCCTGGGAAAGGATATTATCGGTATTCCAAAGATCACGAAATATGCCTGGAGCAGTATCAAGGCCGTCGGTTCGGAAATTTCCGGAGGTTTTTTTCGCCCGACAGTGATCATCCTGGAAAGCGGAGCCGCTAAGGAGGGAGAATGGATCACGGAAACCATTAACGTCCTGAAAGATCACGAACGCCTTCATAATGAAACCCCGCCAGACGAGGCTTACGGCATTGGGATCATGACCACATTAGAAGCTGAGTTCGCCTATATTATTGCCCATAAATAACCCTCGCATACCTTGTTTCCCGTCCTCCGGGAACAAATTAAAAAAGAGACTTATAATGAATGTTGCCTATTTTGACTGTTTCTCAGGGATCAGCGGTGACATGATCTTGGGGGCACTTGTAGACGCTGGCGTCAAGATCGGAGACCTTCAGGATACGGTTGACAAATTAGACCTGCCCGGATGCACCTTGAAGAAGCGCCGTGTTCGCCGTGTCGGACTGGCCGGCACCAAGATTGACGTCCTCAACCCGAAAAAGCTTAGCCCCTTTCAAACCTTTTCCCAGATCGAGCAGCATCTCCTGAAAAGCCGACTCTCCAAGGCGATGCAGAAGGGAGCACTTGAGATTTTCAGACGTCTGGCACAGGCAGAGGCCTCTGCTCACGGAAAGCGCAGTGCAAACACCCGTCTTCATGAGGTGGGCGATATCGATACCCTAGTCGATGTTGTCGGCGCCCTTACCGGGCTCTCCCTTCTCAGGGTTGATCAGGTCTATGCCTCTGCCATCCATGTGGGTACGGGGATCAAAAAAACCTCAGGACATACCTTCCCCCTCCCCGCTCCCGCGACGGCATACCTCTTAAAGGGTATCCCGGTCTATGCCACGGGCATTGCGGGCGAATTGACCACACCGACGGGGGCAGCCATTATCACGACCCTTGCTTCCGGATTTGTTCCCCTCCCCCTGATGACGGTCAAAAAGATCGGCGTCGGCGCCGGAAGCCACTATTATGAACATCCGAACCTCTTACGTCTCTTCGTCGGGAGTCGGGAAGAGGTCTTTGACAAAGACGAAGTGGTCCGGATTGAAACCAATATCGATGACATGAATCCCCAGATTTATGAGCATGTTTTCGAAACGCTTTTTGAAGCCGGTGCGCTCGATGTTTTCCTCACACCGATTATCATGAAAAAGGGACGACCGGCAATACTAATCACCGTCCTCTCTCCATCCGCGCAATCTGATAAGATGGTTAAGATCCTTTTTGACGAAACGACCACGCTTGGGGTTCGTATTGAAAAGGTCGCCCGAAAAACGCTCAGGAGAGAAATAAAAAAAGAAAATACACGGCATGGACCTGTTCATATCAAGACCGCATTCAGGAATGGGAAAGCAGCCCGCCGTCGTCCTGAATTCAGAGAGGCAAAACGCCTTGCCGTAAAAAAAGGGCGACCTCTCCGATCCATACTGGAGGAGATCAACCGGGATCTACAGTAATCGTCCTTTTTAACCGCAAATCATTAAGGAAACTGCCATACACATGATGACGCACCTTCTCTGGCTTCTCTTCGGACTTGTGCTTCTAACGATTGGGGCGGATGTCCTGGTCTCCGGCGCTTCTAACCTTGCAAGACGCTTCGGGGTCAGCCCTCTGGTCGTCGGTTTGACCATCGTCGCCTTGGGGACCTCTGCCCCGGAAATGGCCGTGGGGATATTCGCCAGCTTGGGCGGCCAAAGTGACGTCGCCGTTGGAAATGTCGTTGGAAGCAATATCAGCAATATCTGCCTTGCCCTCGGACTGGCGTCGCTTATACGCCCTTTGAAGGTGCAGTTGCGCCTTGTCCGTTTTGAAGTCCCCCTTCTGATCGCCTTAAGTGCAGGCCTCTTCATCTTTGGTTTTATCGGAGAGATATCCAGGTGGAATGGAATATTTCTCTTTACCGGACTGCTTGTATACATCCTCTTACTCTATCGCTGGTCCAAAGGGGAAGGCCCCGAGGTTGCGGCAGAATACTCCAAAGGCGGGAAAAAACAGGAGGGGCTTCTGCTGAATACCGGAAAACTCATCATCGGATTTGTTTTTTTGCTTGTTGGTGCAGATTTTTTGGTGGATGGAGGGGTTGGGCTGGCACGAATCGCCGGGATTTCAGAATTGGTTATCGGCTTGACCGTCATTGCCATTGGAACATCCTTGCCGGAAATGGCCACATCGATACTCGCCGTTTGGCGCAATAAAGATGATATTGCAATCGGGAATGTCCTCGGGAGCAACATCTTCAACCTTCTCGGCGTCCTCGGGGTGTCCTCTATCGCGCAACCTCTCCCGATGCGGTCCGATCTTCTTGTACGGGATCTCCCCCTTATGGGTGGCCTAACACTCCTTCTTTTCCCTCTCCTTCGGACCGGTTTTGTCTTGAGGCGATCGGAGGGTCTCCTCCTTCTCAGCATCTATACAGCCTATATCTGGGTCCTCTTCATGCTCTAATAGTCCTACGCTGAAAGAGCCAGTTTTCTGTATTGAGAGGAATTGACTCAGCCTGAAAACCTGTGTAATAATGAAAATCGATTCAGGGGTGCCGTCCTAGCTGAGAGTTCCGGAACTTCGGAACAACCCTATGAACCTGATCTGGTTAATACCAGCGAAGGGAGACCGGTTTGAGCTTGCAAGCCGTACCTTCGGGTACGGCTTTTTAATGGAACCTGATTGATGGGAAAGGAGCGGACTAATGAGTGAATCACCGACAAATCAAAATGGAAACGGTTCAAGCAGTGCAATTTCCGATAAGTCGTCAGACCCGGAGATTGTGTCAAATAAACCCTTGCCGGCCTCTCGAAAGGTATATGTAAATGGCGCACAAGAAGGGGTTCGTGTCCCGATGCGGGAAATCGAATTAACCCCCACATCCGGAATCAATGGCGTAACAGAAGAAAATCACCCATTTCTGGTTTATGATACCTCTGGTCCTTATACCGATCCGAGGGTCAAGACCGATTTACACAAAGGTTTGACCCCGCTCCGTTCCCGCTGGATCGAAGAACGCAGCGATACAGAACAACTCGCGGGGATTTCCTCCGCCTATGGCCGTCAGCGTGCCTCCGATCCTTCCTTGAAGTCGCTTCGTTTTGAACACATTCGAAAACCGCTTCGAGCCAAATCCGGCCATAATGTGTCACAAATGCACTATGCAAAAAAAGGAAACATCACCCCGGAAATGGAATACATCGCGATCCGTGAGAACCAATGTCTGGAGCAGTCTCGCCTGGATAAAAACCTTTCTTTCCAGCATCCCGGAAACCCATGGGGGGGGAATATCCCTTCATCTATTACGCCGGAATTTGTCCGGGATGAGGTAGCGCGGGGACGCGCCATTATTCCAAACAACATCAATCATCCCGAGTCGGAGCCGATGATCATCGGACGCAACTTTCTTGTGAAGATCAATGCCAATATCGGAAATTCCACGGTCACCTCGTCTATTGAAGAGGAAGTTGAAAAGATGATCTGGTCCAGCCGCTGGGGGGCAGATACCGTGATGGATCTCTCCACGGGAAAGAATATTAATGAAACCCGAGAATGGATCCTGCGCAACTCCCCTGTTCCCATCGGTACGGTCCCGATCTATCAAGCCCTTGAAAAGGTCAACGGAAAACCCGAAGAACTCACCTGGGACATTTTCAGAGACACCCTGATTGAACAAGCGGAACAGGGGGTCGATTATTTCACGATTCATGCCGGTGTCCTTCTCCGCTATGTTCCCCTGACAGCCAAGCGGGTGGCCGGGATCGTCTCCCGCGGAGGTGCAATCCTGGCAAAATGGTGTCTCGCACATCACCAGGAAAACTTTCTCTATACCCGATTCGAAGAAATATGCGAGATCATGAAGGCCTACGACGTTGCCTTCAGCCTCGGGGATGGCCTCCGTCCCGGATCAGTCGCCGACGCAAATGATGCCGCCCAGTTCGCCGAGTTGGAAACCCTCGGAGAATTGACCAAGATCGCGTGGAAACACGAAGTCCAGACCATGGTTGAGGGACCGGGTCATGTCCCGATGCAGATGATCCAGGTAAATATGAAAAAACAGCTTAAAGAGTGTGATGAGGCCCCTTTCTATACCCTTGGTCCCCTGGTCACCGATATCGCGCCCGGATATGATCACATCACCTCCGGCATCGGCGCAGCCATGATTGGGTGGTTCGGCTGTGCCATGCTCTGCTATGTCACCCCGAAAGAGCACCTCGGCCTGCCAAACCGGGAAGACGTCAAGATCGGCGTCATTACGTACAAGATCGCGGCACATGCCGCCGATCTTGCCAAAGGGCATCCCGGTGCACAGGCACGGGACAACGCCCTCTCGAAGGCCCGTTTTGAATTTCGATGGGACGACCAGTTCAACCTTTCCCTCGACCCTGATACCGCAAGAGAATATCATGACGAAACCCTTCCCACCCCGGGAGCAAAGATAGCCCACTTCTGCTCGATGTGCGGACCGAACTTCTGCTCGATGAAGATCACGGAAGATGTTCGGAAATATGCCGCAGAACACGACCTCAAGGAAGAAGAGTCACTCCAACTCGGGATGGCCGAAAAATCAGAAGAATTCATAAAAAAGGGCTCAAATATTTATCATTAAGAGGAGAATCAGGAAATGGAAGCCCGAGAAATTGAACCCCTGAAAGAGGCGGATATCACGCGAAATATTGCGCGTGAATATTTTCAGGCCTTCGACCAGATGATCGAATCCGATGTCTTGATCATCGGATCCGGACCGGCCGGACTCGTCTGTGGAAGAGAACTCGCCTTATCCGGGTACAAGGTTGTGATGATTGAGCAGTTGAATCATTTAGGGGGGGGATTCTGGAACGGCGGATACCTGATGAACAAGGCAACGATCGCGCATCCGGCTCAGGAAATTCTGTTGAAGATCGGTGTTCCCTGCAAGAAGATCTCAAAAGAGATGTACATCGTCGATCCGCCCCACGCCACAGCAAAGTTGATTGGATCGGCATACGATGCCGGAATGAAACTTCTGAATATGACGAAGGTCGTCGATCTTGTCCTCCGTGGAGAGGATCAACGGCTCGAAGGGGTGGTTGTCAATTCATACTCAGTCGAGGTCATGGGACACGATGCAGCCCATATCGACCCAATCGCACTGGAGGCAAAGATCATGGTTGATGCCACCGGCCACGACGCCGTCCTGCTTCAGCTCCTGGCCAGACGGAAGCTCTATCAAACCATTCCTGGAAATGGCGCAATGTGGGTGGATCGATCAGAAGAGATGGTCATGAAGAACACCGGCGAGGTCTATCCTCAACTTTTTGCCGTCGGCCTTTCGGTGGCAGCTATCTTCGGGACCCCTCGAATGGGACCCGCATTCGGTTCAATGCTCCTCTCTGGGAAAAAAGGGGCCGAACTCATAAAAAAGAAAATAAAACCGGGAAAAACTTAGAGATTTTTATGGAAGGGATTTCGAAGGACGATTGTCTCTCCCCGTTTCGAACTTGCTGAAATCAGGTCAATCCTGCAACCCACCCGTTCGGATATCGCTTCCAGGTAAATCTTTGCGTTTTTAGGGAGCTGATCGTACGAGGTAGCTCCCGAGGTTGATGACTCCCACCCTGAAAAGCGCTCCAGCACCGGGGTGCATGTTTCAAGCATTCTTAATGGGGAAGGCATCTCCCGGTAGACTTTATCTCCCACTTTATATCCCACACAAACTTCTATCTCCGGCAGGCCATCCAGAATGTCCAACTTCGTCACCGCCAGGGAAGCAAGGTGGTTGACCCGAACGGCGTAACGGACCAATATGGCATCAAACCAGCCACAACGCCTGGGTCGTCCCGTTGTCGCGCCGAATTCATTCCCTTTTTCGCGCAAAGTTTTTCCCATCGGGCCATTCAACTCAGAGGGGAAGGGTCCACTTCCAACCCGTGTGGTATAGGCCTTGGTGACTCCCATCACCTCATCTAGCCGTGTGGGTCCGACACCCGTTCCGGCACATGCTCCGCCCACGCCTGAATTTGAAGAAGTTACATAGGGATATGTGCCCAGATCAACATCAAGATGGGTCCCCTGGGCGCCTTCAAAGAGAAGATCTTGGCCGCGGTCAATCGCCTTATTAAGGAGGAGGCTCGTATCGGCGACGAAGGGCCTCATCAGTTCCGCGTAAGTGATATATTCGCGGAAAACCTTCTCCAAATCAAAACCGTCTTCCTGATAGATCTGCCGAAGGAAATAATTCATCTCAGTAATATTGCGTTCCAGTTTCTCTCTAAACTGCTCTTTATCCATCAGATCAGAGATGCGAATTCCGATCCGGGACATCTTGTCGCCATAGGCCGGACCGATTCCCCGACCGGTTGTTCCAATTTTCAGTGACCCCTTCTTCTTTTCGCTGGCATGATCAATCGCATTATGATACGGCATGATGAGATGCGCCGCTTCACTCAGGAAGAGACGTCCCGACACATCTATTCCCTTGGAGGTTAATAAAGAGATTTCCTCAAGAAGTGCCTTCGGGTCAACAACAACCCCGTTCCCGATGACCCCGATCTTTTTGGGATGAAGGAGACCCGTCGGGATCAAATGAAGCACGATGGAATCATCGCCAATCACAACCGTATGACCCGCGTTGTGTCCACCTTGATACCGGACAACACAATCGGCCCATTCCGAGAGAAGGTCAACAATTTTCCCCTTCCCTTCATCTCCCCATTGGGTTCCAACAACAACTAAATTCATCTCTTATCCGCTAAGCCTATTAAACACCAGTGAGGGATCATAGAGATTATCTTGTCCTCTGTCAAGGCAAGCCTGTTACTCCAAGATCAGAGATTGAATCTTGGGGTAAACCCTCAATCTGCATGAATCCATCTCTGTGAAGGCCTCAATAAAATATACTATTTCTCTTGTCCAGTTCTTAGATAAGCCTGGACTTCTGAGGTATATGTCATAAAGGGATCTTCCATAGGGAGCAATTCTTTTCCATCAATGTAAAAGGTTGCCCAGTTGATGACGTAGGCTCTCTTCTGTTGGAGCAGCGAATGTATGAGCTCTCCGCGACCCGAGGCACGTGTATTTCTCGGAGGGGCCGACACGGCAAGAGCAATCGCATCATCTGTTGTCCGGCGGGCCGCTTTATTCTCGTCTTCAAGCGCAAATGAAAGTCCCGAATCACGGTTCAGGTTATGGTATTCAAGGTCCAGACTCGCCATCCAGGTCTCATCCCAGTCCGCACTCTCTGCCTCCAGAAAAGTCTGAAGGAGCCATTCCTTCGAGATCCAATCAACCTTTCCAATAAGCTGCTCCGGGTCATTGGCCAAGGCCTCCAGGGTCCGCCCCCATTCATTAATGGTCCAATCCGTATCCAGATTTTTCCCTTTTAAATGTCTTTCCGCCGCGTGGAAGAATGCCTCCTGAACTTCTATCGCCGGAATTTTCTTCCCGCTTTCAAGCGTCACAATCCATTCTCTCTCTTGATCCCGCGAAATCTGTTTTAAATCAAAAACCGGATCAAGCAGTGCCAGACCTGTCGGTCCCGCCCCCGCTTCAATCAAGGACAAGACGAGGGAGGTCGTCCCGAACTTCAGCGCGACAGCATATTCAAGCATATTTGAATCGCCCAGGAGAAGGTGGATACGGCGAAAACGAGCGGGGTCGGCCAGAGGCTCATTCCGTGTATTGATAATAGCGCGATTAAATTGAACCCATTGATAAAAATCATTGACGATGTGGTCTGCACGCTGGGAAATCTGATAACGAACGGGGGGACTTTTTCCTTCTCCAAGTACCACCCAACCCTCTGGCGCAAGTTGGACCCCCACCCTACCGGCACCGGTGAAGATCTGCCGGGTCACCAGGAAGGGAATCATTTGCCCCAAACCCTCATATGAGAAAGGAAAGTCGCGCCCAACCAGATAGTTTTCATGTGATCCAAAAGTCGCCCCGGTCCGATGGTCGACATTGTTCTTGATGATGGATACACGATCCGACAGGCCCAACTCTTCAATCGCCTCTTGCAGGATGCGATCTCCTGCACGGTCATGCGCAACCAGGTCTGCGAGATCGATACATTCCGGCGTCGCATATTCGAGATGCCCCATGTCAAGATAAATCCGCCCGCCATTTGATATAAACCCACCATTTCCCGGCGGCTCGTCATGGGCCCTATGGTGAAGGTCCACTAAACCGAGCTTTCTTTTTTGAAAGATGTGATCCTTGATCTGGCGGGAGATGCTTTCAGGTGTTTCGCTCTGGCTTCCTTCCTTGAGGAGGCAGCCATATTCAGTTTCAAGTCCGATGATGCGCGATTCCATCACTCAAAGCCATCCGTAACGATTCAGCTCACTCATCTTTTTCTCCATGGTGTCGTTTCTGCGGTACTCGAATCCTCACGCATACACCATACGTTCCGGTTCTACGATCCTCGTTCCTTGCCCTGAAGGAAAATCCAGGTAAGCTGATCGTTACAACCATCCTTTTAAACCGGCCTGGATTTCCTTCTGTGAAGAAATTCTGAATTTTGCACTTCCGGCTTGTGTTTGGTCGAGAAAGGCCAGTTCAATCTCGTGGTCTTTGAGATGTTTTTTAAGGAGGCGGTCAAGTTCCCCATTGCCCGGAAGTGATCCTGCTTTCTTTTCGTCATCTGGTGATGGGGAAATAGAAATTGCCCATAATCTCAAAGCAGCCTGGAGCGTCTTTTTTAATGGCGGGTCTGATTTCTTGTCGATCGTCTCGAAGTAAGACTCCATTCGCTTCGTCGTCTCAGCGTCTCCTGCGAGAACCATTCCGTGATCTGCTTCGTCAAAGACTCCGTCATAGTTCAAACGGAAGAAAAGACGTTTTCCCGACACCGGGCTGATTTCTGCCATGAGAATTTTCACAATATAAGGTGCGTGAAGGACTTCCTCAAAGGCCTGTTTCACCATGGGGGCGAGACCGAACTTCATCAGGCGACGGATCGTGACATCACCGGGTGATCGGTTAAAGCCTTCGACATGAGAGATATCCAGAACAACATTCCGAAGTTTTTCAAGATCGGCAGGATGGCCAATGCCACCCAGGGCGATCAAATCATATATTTCAAAGAGTTTCGCAGAACCCTTTCCGACCGTCGCGAATAAAATGCCTTTATCATACGGAAGGGCAACCACAGGGCTGCCGCCTGAAAGCTGTTCTTGTAGATAGTCCCGGCGGTTCTGAATCGCCTCGACCCAGCGGTATGGTTCTTCGAACATTTCTCCTCCAGGGTGCAGTAATTAGGGGATGAGAGGGCAGGCAGGGCATTTATCATCACTTCACCCTCATGCAAACCGTCAACATCATTTAAGGGACCTCTGAATAAGTCATGAATTTATTTTTCAGGGCTAAAATGCCCCACTTCTGCATTTCAAATCTTGAAAATAGCAGACTATTCTCTACGATTTACGCCTTGAATCGAAACATTCTATCTCCCGAAAAATTCAACCCAGACTTAATCAGAGCTTCCTTAAGTTACAGTTACTTTACTGGTATAGAGGGACTCGAGCTGTTCTATGGAAATATCACGCACACCCGCCTCAGTCACCAGCTTGATCAAGGGGTAGAGACGGGACTCCCGGTTGACGCCGCCTGTCGCAGAATCAAATTCTGCGGCCGTCTCCAAGAGCCGCATCGTCAAAACAATCGCCTTCCCCTCAGACATCGTAGCAAGCGGTTCTCCACTCCATCGATTTTGGTAATGGAGGACACCCCGAATGGCTGGAGAACCGGACCCGGAAACAGAATACTCAACCCCTTCAAAACCGGCGCCCAACATATCATAGAAGAAGATCTTCCCTTCATTCCGTTGAATATCGTATGCAGCATATATCGGGGCAACCGCACCAATTCCCTGCATCGCCATTGGAATATTTTCCTTGAGCAATTTTGAAAGGGCTCGTATCTTTCCCTCCAAACTCAACTCCTGAAGCTGGCTACGCCGATAATATTTGAAGGTGTGTTCCATGACCCGGGCAATCTCAAAGGCCGTCGCCGGAACACCAGCAATCGCCAGGACAGAGTGACGATCGATATCAAGGACCTTATCCGTCCGGTCATGCATGACCGTCGTACCCGCCGTGGCCCTCCGATCTCCCGCGACAAGAACGCCCGTCCGATACTTGAGTGCAAGAATAGTCGTTCCCTGCGTCACCGGTAGCATACCGTTTTGCTGACCATTTACGGCCGGAAGTGACGGCGGGGAAAAGCGATACCCATTATCCTTTAACAAAGACCAAAAATCACCATCGTGCGTGAGAGAGGTTGCCATTACTCCCCTGTCCGCTGGCGATAGCGCTCTGATTGTTTTGGATCAACCTTCCGCATTCGCTTTAACAGGTTCTCTTTGCTTGAATCGGTTTTTGGACGACCTGGGCCCCTCTCACCCTCTGGTTCATGCATCGGCTTTTCAAGGGGATTCACCGGACGTTCTTTCCGTTCCACTCCACCTATGTTTTTCATAATGATGACTCCTTTAATCAAATATTTCCTTAAGGTGTACTGCCCGTTTCACACGGTTACGAAGCGATACAATATTATCCTGATCGAAGAGGCCCCTCAGGTCAAGCTCCTTTTTCTTGAGGCCATTGTTAAAGACGATTTTTTCCCATTGGATTTTATAAATCTGCGCGTTAAATCGCTCGACACACAGGCCCCGGATTGCGGCACGCGTGTCCGACGGCGGCTTTTTCATTGCCTGCTTGATTTCTACTCCGGTTGTAAGCCGCTCTACCACACCCTCCTTTTCCAGTCCAATAAAGAGTCCACGGTCCGGATTGAGATTATGGTATTCCAAATCGATCGCAGGCAAGTGCGGGTCATGCCAATCGCAACCCTCTGCCTCCATAAATGTTTCCATCAACCAAAGCTTGGCAACCCAGTCAAGCCGATGGACTAAGCGCATCGGGTCTGCGTCAAGATCGTTCAGAACCTCCTCCCATGTCCTCAAAATCCACAGAGTATCCGGATCGTCCTCGCTTCCAAATGCTTGTTTGGCGGCAGAAAGATAAAGCCCCTGGTGGTCAATGGGAGAGATCATTCGCTTGTCCTCCAAACGAATCGGCTTCTTGCATGAGGTATCTTGAGAGACCTGATGGATCGTGCCGACGGGATCGGACACAATACCACCCATCGGTGCCAGCCCCTCTTCTATCAGACGCAGAACCAGCCAAGTGGTCCCGACCTTCAGGCCGGTTGCCACTTCAGAACAGTTTGAATCCCCAAGAATTTGATGCAAACGCCGATAGCGGTTTCGATCTGCATGGGGCTCATCACGCGTATTGATGATCGGACGGCGAACCATCGTATCGATCGATGTCTCCACCTCAATAAAGTCTGCCCGCTGTGATAACTGATAGGTCCCTGAACGTGTTCCTTCCGGACCTTCAATGCCGAGTTTCCCCGCCCCTGCAAAGATCTGCCGCGTCACCAGAAAAGGGGTGAGGTATCTGACAATCTCGCCAAAGGGGATCGATCTGGAAAGGAGGTAGTTGTCGTGACAACCATAGCTGTGCCCATGAAGGTCGGTATTGTTCTTGTAAACCTGAACCACGGACGAACCGATTTCGGCATTACGCCGATCGGCACAGACCTGAACAATCCGCTCACCTGCCTTGTCATGAATAACGAGATCCCGGATTGACCCGCACTCCGGCGTTGAATATTCAGGGTGGGTGTGGTCATTGTAGTACCGCGCCCCATTGGTCAGGACCAGATCGCTCTTCATTTCATGAAAGGAAAAGGGCCTCTGACGATCACTCTCCGCAAAGGCCGTTTCCTCTTCATCCTGCGCCAGGCGATCGGCACGAAAGCCCCTTGCATCCTTCCGGGGATCTTCGTCCCCATAATCCCAACCGGGCCGAAAGGGGGTGGACTCCCTTCCCTGGTCCTTCGGCGAGGTCTCTAAGTAAGCGCGAACGAGGGCCATCGACTCTACAACCGGATCAACCTCATCCAGGTCTTCCCGCGTAATGCCATATTCTGTTTCAATCCCGAAAAGTTTCAGCATTTCTCCTGCTATTTAATACAGATAACACCTTGAACATCGTGTGGGGGGGGGGGGAGTTCCTTAGATAACCTCTCTTCCGGCCCCTTCTTTCTCTTTCCTCTCCCTTAAAGAAAGCCCGACCACATTATCAGGGTCAATGTCGACCAGCTTTAACCAATCATCGAGGATGTCATTCGAGGGAAGGATCTCCCCTTCTTTGAATTCTGCCTCAACCGAAGAAGTGAGATCTTCAATATTGAGTCCCTCTTCCTCCTTTGCAATCGCCCTTTTAATTGCACGTTCCTTTGACCGTTGAACAATCGATTCAATTAAGGCTCCGCTTACAAGATCTGAACGATATAGTTTTTTTCTTCGGCCACTTCTAAGATAAAGTTCAAGTATTACATTTGAATTTTCTTTTTCAAAAATGGCATCTGCGGTCGCCTGAATCAAGGCTCCACGGGCCTTCTTTGCGTTGTTGCGATATTTCTTCAATAATTTTGGAGCTAAAGGAATCTGATCCGTCAGATAGATTCCGATGGTCTCTTCAGAGCCCTCGCGGTCCGGCCGACTGATTTTAATTTTCCGGTCTATCCGGCCGGGACGGAGGACCGCCGGGTCGATCAGATCGGGCCGATTGGAGGCCAGAATGATGACCATCTCCTTAAGTGACTCTATCCCGTCCATCTCCGCGCAAAACATCGGGACTAGCGTGTTGAGAATATTGTGCGAGCGGCCCCCGCGGCGTGTTCCAAGGATAGACTCCGCCTCATCAATGAAAATAAAAGGAAGATAGCCTTCAGCCCGCTTCTTTCGGGCCCGGGCAAAGATTTCACGGACCATCCTTTCAGACTCTCCCAACCACATATTCAGGATTTCAGGGCCTTTGATATGAAAAAAACAGGCCTCTGCCTTTTTACCATCGACCCCGGTCCGTTTTTCTGTCAGACTTCGGGCCGTGGCCTTTCCAATCAAGGTTTTTCCGCATCCGGGGGGGCCATAGAGCAGGAAACCCTTGGGTTGAGAAAACTGGTATTTTTTATAGAGTTCAGGGTGAAGAAGCGGAGCCTCTATCCGCTCTCGAACGGCATCGACCGCTTTCTTCTGGCCACCGATCTCAGACCAAAGGACGGTCGGCACCTCCTCGAGGAAATGCTCCCTCTCGTTGGTATGATCGACTTTCTCAATGGCAACCCGATGACTCGCATCGGTCCGCACCTCATCCCCAACCGTAAGTTCCAAATCGGTCAATCGGCTTGATCGAATGAGCAATGTCGATTGGGATCCCGTTTCCTGCCCAATCCGAAGACGCCCATCCGGGAGAAGATCTGTTATCTTGACCACTGCCCCGCCAGGATCATAGCCAATCGACTTGATGACAACGAAGGCTTCATTAACCAAAACTTGTGATCCAATCAGGAGTTGATCCACTTCCAGCCGAGGGTCAATATTGGTGTAGTAATCGGCCCCGCCGACAATAATGTGAGCCATATCAGAGGCCGGAAGACCCAGGAGCGTCCCGATTCGGTTGGCCGGCGCGGTGACTTTCTCCACCACCTGATTCAGTTTTTTAATCTCTCCCTGGACCTGCTGGAGGTTCAAGTTTTCCTCTTCAATTTTTCTCCGCAAGTCATAAAGGGTCCGATAGCGGGGATCCTCCTGGGGAGTGGTTGCCAGAAGTTGATCCAGAAGAGTAATGGGCTGCGGCGGTACGGTCGAGGAATCGTTGATGGCTTTTCTCCTTCATTAAAGTCGTGATGACTCAGAACCAGGCTTCTTATTCGTCCTGTGACAAAAGCCAAGGAGCAATAAAACACGTGAATTCAACAAGTAAGTGCAACTTTGGTAGTTGGAAAGAGAGGCAAGCTGCGGTAGGATCAGCAGTGTTTCTCAGACCATCACATCA
>LWDU01039391.1_pt2 | contig 77301 bp, 68 predicted proteins | sample 727161 | NCBI WGS metagenome assembly LWDU01 (sample SAMN04566230, study PRJNA314399) | hydrothermal vent metagenome | isolation source: deep sea hydrothermal plume seawater | place: Mexico: Gulf of California, Guaymas Basin | collected 2004-07-11
GACTTGGTCATTCCCACTACCGCGGCGATGCCGAGGTATCGAAAGCTCCCCGGAACTCCGTTGTCAGCGGCCAACTTGAAGTACGGGATCGACTTGGCTCGATTCTGTTCGACGCCAATCCCCTTCCACAGGCACTGGCCAACGTAGTAGCTCCCTACGATGTCATCTGCTTTCTCGGCCATGCTCAAATAGCGAAACGCGAGATCGGACTTCTTCACGATCCCATATCCACCTTCGAAGTAACGAACCCCCGCAAAGGAAGCTGACGTGATGTTGCCCTGATCCGCAGCCCGCACGTGCCACTCGAGTGCCCTCTTCCGGTCGCGCGGGATGCCGTCGCCTTCCCAGTAGAGTTCGCCGAGCCGCGCCATCGCGGATACGTTGCCGGCGGCAGCTTCTTCTTCATAAAGCACGACGGCCCTTTCAGCGTTGCGCCGTACGAAGCGACCTTGGTCAAGAATTAGCGCCAGATGCGTCCGCGCCTGGCTGTGCCCGCCCACGGTCGCCTTGCGGTACCACTCGACCGCACCGCTGCGATTCATGGGGGCGCCGCGACCGACCTCGAGCATCTGGCCGTACTTCCACATGGCGTCGAGGTCGCCAGCTTCGGCCGCAAGCCGGTAGAGCCCAGCAGTCTGCTTGATGTCTTCCTCAACACCGCCTGCTCCGATCTCGAATAATTCTGCACCCCGCAATTGCGCTTCAATAACTCCGTTTTTCGCCGCGGCTGCGTACCAGCGTGCGGCCTGGGCAAGGTCCGTCTCGACCCCATCGCCTTGGTCAAAGGCGCGGGCAACGATCAGCTGGGCCTCGGCGACATCGTTTTCTGCGGCTTTCAAGTACCAAAGCATGGCTTCGGCCTGGTCTTCGGAAACGATCGAGCCGCGGGCGTAGCGTTTTCCGAGTTCGAGCTGAGCAAGCGGCTCGTTCGCCGCTGCGGCCCGAAACCATCGCTCGGCTTCGACCGGGTCTTTTTCGACGCCGTGGCCCTCGGAGTACATCACCGCGAGGTTTGCTTGCGCCTTGGCGTAGCCTTTGTCCGCAGCTTGCCGAAGCCAGAGTAAAGCCGCCTCGTAGTCCTTTTCGACTCCCTGACCGCTGGCATACAGGGTACCGAGGTAGTTCTGGGATTCGAGATCGCCCTGCTCGGCGGCCTCGGTAAACCAGCGCACCGCGATTTCGAGGTTTCCCACAACCCCGTTTCCTTGGGTCGTATAGATCCTCGCCAGATACAGCTGCGCGGTGGCGTCTCCGAGTTCGGCCGCGCGTGCGATCAGCTTGGCGCCACGCCCACGGTTGAGCGGCACTCCGTTTGCCTCGTAGTAGCGGATGCCCAGAGCGACCAGATCGGCCGGCTTCTCGAACTCGGCCACCTTGACCATCCACTTTCCGGAAATTTCCGGGTCCTTGGGGATGCCCCGACCTTCGTCGTGAATTGCGATCAAGTCACGCATCGCCTCTTCGTTCCCCATCTCGGCCGCATCGCTGAGCCAGCGAACCCCAGTCGCGGGCTTGGGTTCGAAAGCGCCGTCGGACTCAGCAAAGTGCAGCTGCCCGAGCTTGAACTGAGCCAACTGGTTTCCCTGGATGGCGGCCCTTTCATACCAATCGGCCGCGACGGTGAGATCTCTGGCTTCACCGGGCTCAAGAAACCGGTCGCCCAGCACGACCTGGGCCTCGGCGTCGCCGTTGGTGGCGCGAACGAACACGTCGTCGAGTGTCTCAGCGCAACCCACCGCAATCAAGACCGACGCTAGGGCGAAACCCAAGGCCACAACGCTCAAGCGAGTGATCGGGCGCGGGACGCGCAACCGCCTGTCACTGCATAGATTTCGAAGCCGACTCATCGGGGCGCCTTGACTCAAGAGGAGGGAATGATCGAAGCGCATCATAGCGACAATTGAGGAGCCATCGGGCATTCCCCTCCTCGCGGTCGACGCCTTTTCCGGAGCCAATCCCACCGAGGTCGAACGACACCCGCCGCGTCTAAATGCGCTGCAAGATCCATCCAAAGCGAGGGCAAAAATGTAGGCACAACGAACTGGCGGGACGAGCAATCATTTGAGTCTGTCTCCGCAATTCAAGGATGAACTAGGCACATGAAGGCGCGGGCGAGTTCGCTTGAAAGGTCAATATTTGAACCAAAATCCGTTGTAAGCGCCGGGGGTTGTCCTAATCTCTTCTGCTCTCGCCCCGGTGCAAGGCACTTCGAAGGACAACCGAATCCATTCGGCCATCACCGCGGGATCCACACGCGCTGTCCGCTCAAAACATCTTGCTTATCTGTTCCGCCCGTTCTGCGAAACACGATGAGACAGGCTGAATTGGGGCATTGAACCGAGACGGTGCGGCGAGACCGTGCAGAAAATTACGGAATAACAAAAAGAGACCGATGTCACTTCACAAGATCACCAAGGGGCTCGACCTTCCGATCTCTGGAGACCCTATCCAGATCGTGCGGGAAGTTCGCCAACCGACCCGTGTTGCGATCATGGCGGACGACTTTCCGGGCATGCGTCCCGGCATGAAAGTCAAAGAGGGTGACACGGTAAAACGTGGCCAGCCGCTTTTCGAAGACCGCACGCGCCCTGGCGTCATCCACACCGCGCCCGGTGCTGGCCGTGTCATTGGCGTCTATCGCGGTGCACGACGCGCGCTCCAGAGCGTCGTAATCGACTTGAGCGACAGCGAACGCGCTGGCACGCCGAGCGATGACGAACTCGTTGCTTTTGAAAGCTATTCTGGCCGCGACGTAAGCGAGCTGGGCCGCGGCGACGTCGTGGCGCTCTTGGCCGAAAGCGGTGAATGGACGGCGCTTCGGGCCCGCCCCTATAATAGGACCCCTGCGACGGACACGACGCCAGCCGCCATCTTCATCACCGCGATGGACACGAACCCTCATGCGCCGCTTCCCGAGGTCGTTCTCGAAAAAACAATGGAGGACTTTGACCGCGGTCTCGTCGCCATTTCGAAGCTGACCGAAGGCAAGACCTACCTCTGCGTCGATCCGGGATCGGAAATTGAAAACGGTTTGACGGCGGACGTGACGGTTGAGCACTTCACCGGGCCGCATCCGGCTGGAACCGCGGGCGTTCACATTCACACCCTTGAGCCGGTCAGTCGCAGCAAGACGGTTTGGGCCATTGGCTATCAGGACGTCGCCGCGATCGGCAAGTTGTTCGCAACGGGCAAGCTCGATGTCTCGCGCATCGTGTCGTACGCCGGCCCGCCGGTCGCTGACGCTCGCCTCATCGAAACCCGCGCCGGCGCCTACATTGACGACGTGGTCGATGAAGACTTCGGCGACGTCGAAGTGCGCGTGATCGCGGGCTCCGTGCTTTCTGGCAAGAAGGCCATGGGGGAGAACTTCGGTTTCCTCGGCCGCTTCGACCAACAGATCTCGGTCCTCGCCGAAGGGCGGGAGCGGATCTTTATGGGATGGCTGTCACCTGGGGCCGACATGTTTTCGACCATTGGAATCTATGTGTCGAGGTTCTTCCCGAGCCGCCGCTTTGACTTCACGACCACGACCAACGGATCGCCGCGCGCCATGGTGCCGATCGGCATGTACGAACGCGTCATGCCCATGGACATCCTGCCGACGTTCCTGCTCCGCTCCATGCTGGTGGGCGACCTCGAGCGAGCCGAAGAACTCGGCGCCCTCGAACTCGCTGAAGAAGACCTCGCACTCTGCACATTTGTCTGCCCTGGCAAGACGAATTACGGGCCCATCCTGCGACGGAATCTCGAACTGATCGAGAAGGAAGGCTAACGGCGCAATGAAGTTTCTGAAGGACATGAACGACAAGCTGGCCCCCAATTTCGAAAAGGGTGGTCGCTTCGAAAAGCTCTATCCGCTTTTTGAAATGCACGACACTGGGATGTTCACCCCCGGCGAAGTGACTCAGACCGGTTCGCATGTGCGCGACGGCTTGGATCTGAAACGCCTGATGATCACGGTTGTCTTGGCGCTGATCCCGTGCGCGGGCATGGCGATGTACAACACCGGCTATCAGGCCCTGCTCAGCATGGCGCACGGAGGTGCCGCCCTCGACGATTGGCACATGGCCGTCTGGGGGTTCATCGGCCTGGCGTCTGACTTCAACAATCCGATCGCGTGCATCGCCCTCGGGGCGCTCTTCTATTTACCGATTTATGCAACCGGCATGCTCACTGGCGCCGTTGTCGAAGGTGGGGGCGCCGTCATCCGCGGCCACGAAGTCAACGAAGGCTTCCTGGTCACCGGCATGCTGCTTCCGCTGACGCTACCCGCAACGATCCCGCTCTGGATGGTCGTGCTCGGCATGGCGTTCGGCTTGATCTTCGGCAAAGAGGTCTTCGGCGGTACGGGGATGAACTTCCTGAACCCCGCCCTCGTTGCCCGCGCGTTTCTGTTCTTCGCTTACCCGGTCGCGATGAGCGGCGAAGCACCGTGGATCGCATCCGACCTCAGCGGAGTTGATTCGTACACAGGCGCCACGCTCCTCGCGCAGGCGGCCGAAAGCAGCACGGCCCTTGCGAACTACAGCTGGTGGGACGCCTTCTACGGCTTCATACCAGGCTCGATGGGAGAGACGTCCGCATTGGCGTGCCTAATTGGGTGCGTGATGTTGTTATGGACACAAGTGGGTTCCGGCAAAACCATGACGGGCGTCGTGGTCGGCACGATCGCGATGTCGCTTGTGCTCAACCTCTCCGGCTCTGACACCAACCCGATGTTCGCTGTGCCGTGGTACTGGCACATGGTGCTCGGCGGCTGGGCCCTCGGCACCGTGTTCATGGCGACCGACCCGGTTTCTTCGGCCTTCACCGACGCGGGCAAGTTCTACTACGGGTTGCTCATCGGCATTTTGTGCATCCTGATCCGAGTTGTGAACCCCGCCTACCCCGAGGGCATGATGCTCGCGATCTTGTTCGTGAATATGTTTGCGCCGTTGCTTGACCACTTCGTCGTCCAAGGGAACATCAAGCGGAGGCAAGCCCGAAGTGCAGCATAGTACCGGGTACATCATTGGTTTTACGGCAGCAGTGTGTCTCGTTTGCTCTGTGTTCGTGGCAGGGTCGGCGGTTTCGCTCAAAGATCGACAGGACGCCAACGTCATCCTCGATCGGCAGACTAAGGTGCTGATCGTCAGTGGGTTGATGCAGGAAGGCGAAGATCTCTCACCCGAAGCCGTGGGCGAACTCTTCAACTCGCGTGTCACGCCTATTGCAGTCGACCTCGCAACGGGTGCTCTCAACAATGAGATCGACGCGGCAACTTACGACCAACAGAAAGCTTTGCGCGACCCAGAATTGAGTATTGAGGCTGCGACCAACGCCGCCAAGGTGCGGCGCCTACCCAAGGTAGGGATCGTCTTTCAGGTCCGAAATGAATCCGGCGAACTGGACGCGATCATCATTCCGATCGAAGGTGCCGGGCTGTGGTCCACGCTTTATGGATACCTCGCACTCGGTCCCGACACGCGCGCGATCAAAGGCATCACCTTCTATCAACACGGTGAAACACCGGGGCTCGGCGGCGAAGTCGACAACCCGCGCTGGAAGTCACGCTGGACCGGCCGCCTTGCATTTAACGACAAATGGAAGCCCAGCATCAGCGTCATCAAGGGCGCGGCGGGTTCGCCGGCAGATGACCCGTACCGGGTCGACGGCCTTTCGGGCGCAACGATTACAAGTCGAGGCGTAGACAGTCTCGTGAAGTACTGGATCGGTGACGCTGGCTTCGGCCCCTATCTCGCGAACGTGCGAGGCGCCAAAGTTAAGAGCTAAGACCCTCGGGAGCTGCGTAACCCGGGCGGATAGACCGTACTTAGAGAAGCAAGATTATCGTGGAGGCACGACTACATGGCCAATTCGGAAGAACGAGAGGCACTACTCGACCCTCTGTTCAACAACAATCCGATCGGACTTCAGATGCTGGGCATTTGCTCAGCGCTCGCCGTGACGACCAAGATGGAAACCGCGCTCGTAATGAGCATCGCAGTGGCCGCGGTCTGTGCGCTTTCGAATGTCGCGGTCAGCGCGATTCGCAATCACATCCCGTCGAGCGTGCGCATCATCGTGCAGCTCACCATTATCGCCTCGCTCGTGATCGTGACCGACCAGGTCCTCAAGGCCTTCGTCTTCGACATCAGCAAGCAGCTTACGGTGTTCGTCGGTTTGATCATCACGAACTGTATTGTGATGGGTCGCGCCGAAGCGTTCGCGATGCAGAATTCGCCGAAGCTCAGCTTCATCGACGGCATCGGCAACGGTCTCGGTTACGGCGTTGTATTGATGCTCGTCGCGTTTGTCCGCGAGTTGTTTGGTAGCGGCAAGATTTTCGGCTTTACCGTCATGCAGACCGTCAACGAGGGTGGCTGGTACGTCCCCAACGGTCTGATGTTGTTGGCGCCGGCTGCGTTCTTCTTGATCGGCTGCTTTATCTGGGCCGTTCGCAGTTGGAAACCTGAGCAAGTGGAGGAAGAGTTCCGTGTTGGAACATTATTTGAGCCTGGCTACGAAGGCCATATTCGTTGAGAACATGGCGCTTGCCTTCTTCTTGGGCATGTGTTCATTCCTCGCAATTAGTAAGAAAGTCGAAACTGCAATGCAGTTGGGCTTTGCGGTCATCTTCGTGCTCGCAGTCACCTGTCCGCTCAACCAGCTCCTCAACGAGGTGTTGTTGAAGGAAGGTGCGCTTGCGTGGCTCGGCTTCGAAAACGTCAACCTTTCGTTCCTGACCTTCTTGACGCTAATCGGCACCATCGCAGCGACCGTCCAGATCGTAGAAATGGTGCTCGACCGGTTTTCGCCCGCGCTCTACAACGCGCTCGGCGTCTTCCTTCCGTTGATCGCCGTGAACTGCGCGATCTTGGGTGCGTCGCTCTTTTTGGTCGAGCGTGACTACACGCTCGGCGAGAGCACGGTCTTCGGGATTGGCTCGGGCATTGGTTGGGCACTCGCCATCACGGCCCTCGCCGCAGTGCGCGAGAAGCTCCGCTACAGCAATGTCCCGGCGCCGCTCCGAGGCCTCGGCGTCACGTTCCTCTTGGTCGGCTTAATGTCGATCGGCTTCATGGCATTTTCGGGCATACAGCTCTAGTTCACGCCCCCCTTCACGATCACTACGAACAGATCGCTCGGCAAGTCACGAGTTCACAACGCGCAGCAGGCGCAGGGTTTCGCAGACATGAACATGGACATGGAAACAATCCTCTTTGGCGTCGTCGCATTTACGGTTTTGATCGTGTTGCTGGTTGGCATTCTGGTTTTCGCCAAGGCCAAACTTGTAACGAGCGGCGAAGTCAAGATCATGATCAACGGCGATCCCGCGAATACGATCACGACGTCCGCGGGCAGCACATTGCTCAACACACTTTCCGACCAGAAGATCTTCATCCCCTCTGCCTGCGGCGGTAAGGGAAGCTGCGGCGTCTGCACCGTGAACGTGATCGAGGGCGGCGGCGCGATGCTCCCGACCGAGACTTCTCACATCACTCGCGGCGAGGCCCGCAAAGGCTGCCGCCTTTCTTGCCAGGTCAAGGTCAAGGAAGACATGACGATCGAGATCCCCGCGGAAGTGTTCAGCGTCCGCAAGTGGGAGTGCACGGTCCGCTCGAACCACAACGTGGCGACGTTCATCAAGGAACTCATTCTCGAGCTGCCGACCGGCGAAAGCGTGCCGTTCCGCGCAGGGGGTTATATCCAGATCGAAGCCCCGCCTCACGTAGTGAATTACAAGGACTACGACATCGAAGAGGAATACCGCGGCGACTGGGACCAATTCGACCAGTGGCGCTATGTCTCTGAAGTGCCCGACCCAGTGACGCGCGCGTACTCGATGGCGAACTATCCCGAGGAAGAGGGCATCATTATGTTGAATGTCCGCATCGCATCGCCACCACCGCGCACGCCCGACGTGCCGCCGGGGTTGATGTCTTCGTGGATCTTCAACTTGAAGCCGGGCGACAAGGCCACCATTTCGGGTCCGTTCGGCGATTTCTTCGCCAAGCCCAGCGAAAACGAAATGATCTTCATCGGGGGTGGCGCGGGTATGGCGCCGATGCGCTCACACATCTTCGACCAGTTCCGCAGGCTCGGCACGGATCGCAAAGTGACATTCTGGTACGGCGCACGCAGCTATCGCGAAGCCTTCTACGTCGATCACTTCGACAAGATCGCCCAAGAGAACCCCAACTTTGAATGGCACCTCGCACTCTCTGAGCCCCAACCCGAAGACAACTGGACTGGACTCACCGGGTTCATCCACCAGGTGTTGCTCGACAACTACCTGAAGGATCACGATTCACCGGAAGACTGCGAGTACTACATCTGCGGTCCACCGATGATGAACAACGCTATGATTCAGATGCTCACGGATCTCGGAGTCGAGAACGAGAACATCATGTTCGATGACTTCGGCTAAAAAGCGAAACCGCGTAGCAATTCCGAACGCGCCTTGGGGTCTCCCGAAGGAGTGCTGGGATGGGCTCTGACCCGCGCCCCTCTTCACCACGGATCGCATCGACCGGCCTGCCGCGCCGGACCCTAGACACCCGCGCGCGCATCATGCTGCCGTTTTGTGCGCTTTTGCTTCTCGGCCTCGCGGTCCACCGGCTTGTCATCGCCGACCCCGAGTGGCCCGGCCACGTTGAAATCACCGGTCGCACGATGGGGACCACGTATTCGGTCAAGATCGCGACGGCGGAACTGTCTCCGACTTCTAGAACTGAGCTTGCCCAAGCGATCGAAGACAAGCTCGATCGCGTGAACTCGTTGATGTCGACCTATCTCGATGAGTCGGAGCTGTCTCGCTTCAACCGACACGCATCGCAAGAACCATTTGCGGTTTCGGCCGAAATGATCGCAGTGTTTCAGATCGCGCGGGCGGTCAGTGAAATAAGCCAAGGCGCCTTCGACATCACGGTGAGGCCGCTCGTCAGCGCTTGGGGGTTCGGCGCAACGGATCGGCCACCAGAGCCTCCAAGTGAAGCCGAGCTGCGTGAGCTGAGCAGGCGGGTTGGGTTCGCGAAAGTTTCGGTCCTGCCAGATCTGCAGTCGCTGGCAAAGCGCGACAGCCTAGTTGAGTGTGATCTTTCCGCGATCGCGAAGGGGTACGGAGTCGATCAAATTGCTCAGGCAGTCGAAGCGCTCGGATACGCGAACTACCTCGTGGAAGTTGGCGGTGAGCTTCGCGCCCACGGACAGAAGTCTGACGGCAGGACTTGGCGGATCGGGATCGAACGGCCGGACGCCGTCGCGCGGATGAGCCATCAAGTTGTGGTGCTTGCGAACATCTCGATCGCGACGTCAGGAGACTATCGCGACTACTACGAGGTCGATGGCCAGCGCATTTCTCACACCATCGACCCCCGCAGCCAACGACCGATCCAGCACGCTCTAGCGTCGGTGAGTGTTCTCCACGAACAAGCTGCCTGGGCCGACGCCCTCGCCACGGCACTCAACGTCATGGGCTCCGAAGAAGGGTTCCGGTTTGCGAATGAGCACGACATTGCAGCACTGTTTCTCGTCCGAGAACCCACGGGACAATTCAGGGCGCTCACGACGCCTGCCTTTGAGCGACACCGCGAGGCAACTTCAGGCCAACAGGCTGCGGAACAACTCCGGGCCGAGCCAGACGCCGGGAGTGGGTTATTCCGCAGCCTGCTAGACTCGGGCGGCGCTTCGGCCCCGCGACCCATCAGCCGAAGAGACCACGGCTAGCACTCAAGTCCGAAAGAGACAGGAACCAAGCATGCAGACTTTCATCGCCACGCTCGTACTCATGGGAATCATCGCAACCGCGATGGCGGTTGGCGTGATTTTCTCGAATCGTAGCCTGCGAGGTTCTTGCGGTGGCACGGGCACCGACTGCGCGTGCAGTGATGAGCACCAGAAGAAATGCGCGCTCAAGAAGGACCACGACGCGCGCGCGAACGCCAGCTGAGTACCGGCGCCCGAGCGTCTTCTTTCGACGAGCCCGACCGTCTATTACGTAGAGCTCTAACTCGCAGGGCAATCTGGTCCGGTTAGCCTAGCCCGCTGTCACCTGGATATGACCCGCCGGGCCGTCCACGATTTCGCCGATGGTTTCGCGCACGTCGACACCGTTGGCTTCGAGTTGCTCGAGAAGCAGCGCTTCATTTTCCGGCGCGACTGCGATCACGAGTCCACCCGACGTTTGAGCGTCGGCCAAGATCAGCCGATCGTCTTGGGAGACTGCGTCTTCGAAGGTTGTCGTCGCCTCGACGTACCGCAAGTTGGCCTTTGAACCGCCGGGCACGAGACCTTCAGCCGCCAGCCTTTGCGTGGCCGCGAATGTAGGCACTTTCGCGGCTTCGATCCTGGCGGACAAACCGGAGCCCAGCGCCAAGTTGTGAACGTGGCCCAGCAAGCCAAAGCCTGTGACGTCGGTCGCCGCGCGAGAACCCGCAGCGAGAGCCGCGTCCTTTGCGCCCTTGTTGAGCTCGGACATCGACCCCACGACTTCATTCATTTCTTCCGCCGAAAGCTGTTGCTTCTTGATCGCCTGCGCGGCGATGCCCACGCCAATACGCTTCGTCAGCACCAGCCGGTCTCCGACCTTTGCTCCCGTCTGCGAAAGATTGTGATTCGGATCGAGATCTCCAATCACGCAGAGCCCGTACTTCAGCTCCGGATCGAGCACGGTATGACCGCCAACGATTGCGCAGCCCGCTTCGCGAGCCTTGTCGGCCCCTCCCTGAAGGATGCGCGCCAGAATGTCAGGAGAAACGAGATCTTCGGGAAAACCGCAGATGGCGAGCGCCACACGCGGCTCTGCTCCCATCGCGTAAACGTCAGAAATGGAGTTCGCCGCAGCGATGGCACCGTACTGCTCGGGCTCATCTACGATCGGCGTAATGAAATCGACCGTGAAGGCGAGCTTCGAAGCCCCCCCCGTGTTCAAGAGAGCAGCATCATCCATCGGTCCGACATCACTGTCGACCCACGAATTCGAAAACGGACTTAACTTTGATAGGACCTGACCCAGGCCCTCAGCACTAAGCTTGCGGGCTCAACCACCGGCCGGAACGAGCTGTGTCAGCCTTGTATCGCTCACGTTTTCTCCTTGGCTTGACTTTGGCTTCGGCCTTCGCCTTGACGATGACGTTTGGATCGTCTCTGATGTTCGTTAAGAAACAGGCGTCGACGCGGAAGCACGAGGGGCGCTGGGAACATCACGCTAGCCCGAACGAACCGCGATGCAAAACAAACCCCCTTGAATCCACGCGACGAATCGGAATCATCTCTCGATGACAAGCCCCCCAAAGCGGATCCAATTACTTTGCCCAGCTCATCCCGACTCGCGCACCGGGAACCGCGTGACTGCGCTTCGCTGGGCGGGTCATCTGCGCGACCTCGGTCATCAAGTCGAGATCATCCACAACCTCAAGGATGAGAACGTTGGCCGGAAGGCCTGTGTCTTGGTTGCGATGCACGCAGCCAAGTGCGCCACCGCGGTTCGGTACTACCGAAAGCAACATCCAAAGCGACCGTTGATTGTGGCTCTCACGGGTACCGACCTTTACCGAGATCTTCGCAACCAACACGGCGCTCAAAACTCGCTCGAAGTCGCCGATCGCATCTTACTACTCCAGAGTGCGGGCTTGAATTTATTGGCGCCTCACTTACAGCGCAAATGCCATGTCGTCCATCAAAGCAGTGTGCCAGTCGTGACCAAGAAGTTCGATCGTCGACGCGGGTTCCGGGCGTGTGTTGTCGGCCATCTTCGAGCGGTAAAGGACCCGATGCGCTGCGCGATCGCCGCGCGATCCCTTCCAAACGATTCTCGAATCCAGATCGACCACCTCGGTGGGGCGATGACAGCCTTTTACCAAAAGGCTGCGCTCAAAGAACAACGCATCAACCCTCGCTACCGCTGGCTCGGCGAACGCACGCATTCTCAGACCCGACGTCATATCGCGCAAAGTCATTTGCTCGTCCTCACCTCAAAAATGGAGGGAGGCGCCAACGTGGTCAGTGAAGCTTGCGTTGCCGGGACCCCTATTCTCACAACACGGATCGACGGTTCCATCGGTTTGTTGGGCACCGATCACCCGGGGATGTTCGGGGTAGGTGAAACACGCTCACTCACACAGCTCCTGCTTCGCTGCGAGAACGATCCACACTTCTACGAGCGGTTGCGCCGGATCTCCATTCGAAAGTCGAATCTTTTTATCCCTAGGCGCGAACGCGAAAACTTACGAAAACTACTGCGCGGTCTTTAGTTCGTTCGATCAAAAACTCTTCAGAGTCTCGCGCCGACGCATCATCGCGAAGGCAATTGGGAGCCCCCGCGTTTATCCGACTCATCGACAAATCGGAGGTCGATGACGATGAGATCGCTGGGGCGCTCATGTGGTTCATCAAAGACCTCGCCGACTTCGAACCGTCCGGAATTGCCTAAAACGTTTCCACGGGAACGGTCACAGTTACCGCTCCGTAGTTTCGAAGGACCGATGTGCAACGGCCAATTCCCGCGCGGCGCGACACGAGATGGCTCTACGATGATCGAACTTGTGATCGGGATCGTTGGCGTCGGGCTCGCCCGATTGATCGCCATGCCGTTTACAACATACCGGGATCTCGCCAAGCCCGCGCGACTCGTCGACTTCCCGATACGTCCGCGCGCCGATTTTCTGGAGACCTGCGCCGCGCGAACCGTCAGCGCCACCCTAGTACGATAGCGACGCAGTCGCGCGGCGCGTGAGCTGCTAGCGTAAGCGACCATGACCGAACAAGACGCAAGCGTTACAACCTCCGAAGCCGTCACCGATGGCGTGCGCGTCACCGTACGCGCGCGCTATTCCCACGAGCACTCTGATCCTCAGCAGAGCCAGTGGTTCTTCCTATATACCATCACGATTGCGAATGAGTCCAAGCAGAGCGTCCAGTTGGTCAATCGCAATTGGTTGATCCTCGATGCGACGGGCAAAGCAGAAGAAGTTCACGGGCCCGGCGTCGTCGGAGAACAACCCGCGCTCGAACCCGGACACGCGTTCGAGTACACGTCGGGCTGTCCACTTTCGACGCCCTTCGGATCGATGAGTGGTACCTACGAGATGACCCGCGAAGACGGCACATCCTTTGAAGCCGAGGTCAGACTGTTTCAACTACGACAGCCGAACGCGATCCATTAGGAGCCTGACCCAAGACTCCTGGTCGGCTGCGAAAAACCCGTGCACCTAGCCTGCTGTCATGCGCAAGTTGGCGGCACCTTCAGGATTCACCGTGCGTCGGAAACGCGAACGCCTACTAATTTGGCTCGCGGCTCCAACTTTCGCAGCTTTTGCCGATACGTCCCCTAAGTAGAGAAACGACTCTGCTGCTCATACGTGGATACTCGGAGCCGCTCTTGCGACCCAAGACTCAATCACACAAGCACGACCCAACGACGCCTCTAAAACTCCTCAGCATCGAGCCCCCGAAGAATAGCGAGGGGGAATCGCTGCCTACTGGTGAAGAGCGCCGCGTCGCGTCAGATCGTCGAAACGTGCCAACCCGCGGCTGGGATTCGATCCTTGGCTTTCACCGCAGGCAGCGTGGTCGGCGGGCGGGGGAAAGCGAAAACATTTACGTCGACACCTATACGCGCCAAGACGTCGCGCTCACAGTGGGCATTTTGACGCTCAACATCCTGGACGCGTTCTTCACCTTGCGATGGCTGGACATGGGCGGCGGCGAAGGCAACCCGCTGATGGAGATGCTTATCCGGGGCAGCGACATGCTGTTCCTGCTGCAGAAGTGCGTCGTCGTCGGCCTTTGGCTCGTGATCCTCGTGATCCACAAGAACTTCCAAATCGCACGCTGGGGTCTCTGGGGTGCGCTCGCGCTTTACACGGCGATCTTGTTCTATCACTTTGCACTGCAAGCCGGCGGGCCGCCTCCGCAACCCCCGGTCGAGTTTGGTGAGACCTTCGGTCGATAGGTCGGTGTAACGATGCCGCTGTGAGCCTAGATCCCGACGCCCGTTACATCGAGGATGCCCTCTAGTTCCGCAAGGTCTTCGATCTGAAAATTCGGCGCCGGACCATCGTATTCGGCAAGTGCCTTTTCAGGATCTTTCACGCGACGCGTGATCCAGACGCTCGATATCCCCAATGCGGCTGCGCCCGCAACGTCGGCGGTTAGCGAGTCGCCGACGTGAAGAATGTCACCCGCTCCGATCGCGAGTTTATCGAGAACGGATTCGAAAATTTCGACGCGCGGCTTTCGAATGCCGACTTCTTCCGAGATCACGATCGCGTCCAGGTGACCGTGGAGCCCGTAGTCTTCGAGGATCGTATACGCGGTCACCGAGTGACTGAAGTTCGAACACAATCCGAGCCGCACGCGTTCGGCCAGCGAACAAAGTAGCCCCAAGTGATGAAGAGGCATCGCGACCTGCTCTCTCAGCAAGCCCATGTGGACCTGCGCCATGATACCGGGCAGCTGTGGATCGGAAACGGCCAGGCGCCCACACAGGCCCGCGAAGCGCACTTCGCTTGGAAGCTCGAGCCCTTCGCCATAGTGTGACGAATGAAATTCGCGGTCCACTTCGGCGAGGGCACTCGCGAACGTGTCGAAGTCGATTCCGCTTCGGTGCGGAAGCGTCGCATGCAACGCGCGAGCGGAAGCAGGGATCAAGTATCCATGATATTCGATGCGCGGAAGTTTTTCGGAATACAGATCGACCAGCGTGTCAAATAGATCAAACACTACTGCGCGGACGGGTCCCCGCTTATGACCTGCTTTCGTTGCCTTCGATGTCAAATCAAATTCCCGTGCGCACGCGTTGCGGCCAGCGCTTCAACTAAGAACACCATCGGCCAGCCCGTCGTTCTGGGTTTGATAAAGATGCTGCAACTCGAGGGCGTGATTCAACTGTGGGATTAAACGTACGGGCTTGGATCTCGCCGATCACGGGAAGCGATCGAGAACCACACCCTGCCAGGCAGCACCGAGAACTCGGTCTGTCGACGAGAGGCTACGTGATCGCGAATTGAGACGATTGCGCGCTTCGGGTCAGCCGGTCGCTCAAAGTGTCGGCTGATTCGACTTCCCAATCTCGGCAGGCTTGCGCGTGTGGCGACGTGTCTTCGAGTTCAGATAGCGATCGAGTTCATTGAGCAAGTCGGGGCGCCCGCCGATGAACTGAATCCCGATACCCGGTCGCGACTTCGCGGGCGTCTCCGCAGAGACCGGCGCGATTCGATTCCACACCACACGCCCGATCGTTTGGATACTGGATCCGCTCGGAATGTCGATCTCGACCAACACACGACGTCCCGGGTCAATCGGTTCTGGGGTCGTGATGAACGCACCACTGCGAGAGATGTTCGAGGAATATTCCTCGGCGGTAAAGAAGTACAGCTTCCCCGTCTCGGGATCCTTTTCCGGATCAATCGTCGAAATTCGAATCGGAACTCGAACGTCGACACGCTTGCTGCCCTGGTTCGCAGCTTCATTTTTTGACACAACCTCGCGGTCGCCATTCTGTTTGATCTCGCTCATGTGTAGTCGCCCCCACAAGTTGAATCGGCACGACACGAAGAGACAGTGAGCTTTAGTGCCGCGTGAAAAGCCTGTACCTTGGTAAAAAGACGATGAGAAGTTCACAGCCTCGGCAGACTCACGGCCGCCTTGGCGCGCGTAGCATGGATGATGTGATGGCGATTAGACCCGGCGGTTCAGGCACCCCCCCAGATCGAGCGACCTCCCAGCAGTCGCTTTCGCTCGAACCGGCCAGCAAGGGCGCGGACCGGGTTGCCGGCATGGTGGCGCGCATCGTCTATCACGACGAAGAGACAGGGTTCAGTGTCATCCGGCTGCGCTCGGAAGAGCGGCAAGGACTCTCTACCGTCGTGGGAAGAGCGGCGCATGTCGCGGTGGGGGAGTGGGTCGAAGCCGAGGGCTTTTGGCGTACCGACCCCAAGCACGGCCCGCAGTTCAAAGCCGAAGAGATGCGCGTGTCCGCCCCCGCAACCCGAGACGGAGTCGAACAATTCCTTGGCTCTGGCATCGTGCATGGCATCGGGCCGAGCCTCGCAAAACGCCTCGTTGCAAAGTTTGGCGAAGCGGTTTTCGACATCATCGAAAACTCTCCAGAGAGACTTCGTGAGATCTCCGGAGTTGGAAAGGTAAAGAGCGCAAGCATCTCCCAAGCCTGGGGCGAAAAGCGCCGCATTCGCGAGGTGATGCTCTTTCTTCATTCCCATGGCGTCGGCACCAACCGCGCAGTGCGCATCGTACAGATCTATGGCGACGATACGCTTTCGATTCTTCGCGAAGACCCGTATCGCCTCGTCAAAGACGTGCGCGGGATCGGCTTCGCAACCGCAGACTCGATCGCAAAGCAGATCGGTTTTGACAGTGATTCACCGACACGAATCAAAGCCGGCATTCGTCAAGTTCTGCGCGACGCGCAAACCCAAGGACACTGCGGTTTACAGCGGGATCGACTCTATGAAGCTGCCCTGCACATGCTCCAGGTCGAAAAAACGAAAATCGAATTGCAACTTGGCGAACTCATCGCGAGTGCAGAACTCGTCCAAGACATGGTCTCACACCTGAACGGTAGTGAAGTGTCGGGAACCGCGTGCGTCTTTCTCGAACGTCTGCACCACGCCGAGCAACACGCGGCGCAGCAACTCCTCAGCCTATCGAAGGGAAAAGTTCCATGGTCATCCCTCGACCCCAAAGAAGCGATCTCGTGGGCGGAAGAGGAACTCGACATTGAATTCGCAACGAGCCAGCGCGCAGCCATCACCAAGGCCCTCACTTCCAAACTCCTCGTCATCACCGGGGGGCCAGGCGTCGGCAAGACGACGCTTGTTCAGGCGATTCTCAAGATCCTTGGCCGCAAAAAGATAGACATGAAGCTCGCCGCGCCGACAGGACGCGCGGCGAAACGGTTGTCGGAAGCAACCGGGATGAGTGCGCGCACGATTCATCGTCTCCTCGAAGCGGACGCGCAAAGCGGCGGATTCAAGCGCAATGCCCACAACCCGGTCGACTGCGATCTTCTGGTCATCGACGAAGCATCGATGATCGACGTGACGCTGCTCTATTCCCTCGTGCAGGCAGTCCGACCAGACACGGCTTTGCTTCTGATCGGCGATGTGGACCAGCTGCCGTCCGTCGGCCCCGGGCAGACGCTCCGCGACATGCTCGAATCTAGAGCCCTACCCGTCGTCCGTCTCACCGAGATCTTTCGCCAGGCGGCCGAAAGCCAGATCGTGCAGAACGCTCACGCGGTGAATGCCGGCGACCTTCCCAACCTGACAACGACGCAAGACAGCGACTTCTTTTTCGTAGAGACCCGCGACAGCGATGACACGCAAGCGCGGATCCTCAAAATCGTGGCAGAGCGCATTCCCGCTCGCTTTGGCCTCGACCCAATGCGCGATGTGCAGGTGTTGTGCCCGATGCACCGCGGCAGCGCGGGGACGCAGAGCCTTAACGCAGTCCTCAAGCAAACCCTCAACCCCACAAGCGACTCCGCGCCAAAGCTCTCCCGCGACGGGGTGGACTTTGCACAGGGCGACAAAGTGATGCAGGTCATCAACAATTACGACAAAGACGTCTACAACGGCGACGTCGGTTGGGTTGGCGCAATCGACCTCGAAGGCAAGACTGCAGACATCAAGTACGAAAGCCGAGTCGTTCGCTACGCGATCGATGAACTCGATCAAATCAATCTCGCCTACGCGATTACGATTCACAAATCGCAGGGCTCGGAATACCCCGCCGTCGTGATTCCGTTCCTCACCGAACACTTCGTCATGCTAAAGAGAAACTTGCTCTATACCGCGATGACCCGAGGTAAGCAGTTGGTTGTACTCTTGGGCCAGCGCCGCGCGATTGAAATCGCAGTCCGGGGCTCAGATGACCTTCGACGCACAACAAAGCTCGCCGACTGGCTTCGAAGTTAAATTGCCTGGGCCAAGAGTGGCGGTTATCTTGTGGCCACTCATAACCGCCTTCAACTTGCGAAACCACACAACCTGCATGCGACCTGACACAAGTCCTACCGTTTATTCGCGCTCGCGGTTGGGTGCCACGCTTGCTGCTGTATCCGCGTTGGCCGTAGCTTGTAGCGCAACGGGGTGCGACGGTTTAAGCAACCCTGCAAAACCGGGCCGGGTCATCCTCATCGGAATCGACGGCGCCTCGCCGCGCATCGTGAATGAGATGTTCGCGAAAGGTGAGCTTCCGAATCTGGCTAAACTTGCGCGCGAAGGTGTTTCAGGCGAGTTGCGGTCCGTCATTCCGATGCACTCACCTCGCATCTGGAACACGATCGCAACCGGGATGACGCCCGAGCAGCATGGCATCGTTGGCTTTTCGTATCCGAATCGCATCGGGAATCAACAGCTTTACGTGAGTACGGATCGCAAGGCTCCAGCGCTGTGGAGCATTGCGAGTGCTGCGGGGCTTCGAGTCGGCGTGATCAACTTTTGGAACACCTATCCGCTCGAGAAGGTCGATGGCGTAATCGTTTCAGATCACGTACTCGCCAAAGAGATCGAAGGACGCAACGAACTGACTGGCTCCGCGCAGACCAAAACCGGTGCCGTCATTTTCCCTGAAGCCTGGAACGAAAAACTCGTTCAGCTCATCAAGGACAACGCGACCCCCGTACCCGATTTTGAAGACCCCTTCGCGCCCCCTAAAATTCTTCCGCGTTGGGTTCTTCGCGATGAACTACAGCGGCGGTTCAAAGAAGACGGCGCCATCGCGAGTATGACCCGCAAGATTGTGCGCGAAGAAAAGCCTGACGTCACCATGGTGCTCCTGTACGGAATCGATCGGGTCTCCCACTACCTTTGGGGCGTGATGGAGTCGCCCGAGCACTACACTCAAGGCCTCATCCCGACTCCCGAAACCCGTGCGGGCGGTCGCGAAGCGCTCTTTGCTTACTACCAATACACCGACGCGTTGGTGGGTGAAATTATCAAAGACTACGGACCCAACGACCTTGTCATGGTCGTCTCGGATCACGGCTTCGAAGCAGAGCAAGGGATGCTTCGCCTCACCGGCAATCACACGACCGAAAAAGCGATCGACGGCGTCATTTTCGCTCGAGGTCGAGGCATCGAACCGGGAAGTGAGTCGAAACACGTCTCGGTTAATGACATCACCCCAACAATTCTGACTTGGCTTGGCTTCCCAACCGCGAACGACATGGCCGGCGTTTCCGCTGACTTCCTGCCCGAAGAAGTTCGCGGCGCAGTCACGCCGGTCCCGTCCTACAAAGATCTAAAAATTGAGTACGTCGACACCAAGCCACTCCCTTCCGGTGTAGAGGACGACATCGTCGAACAGTTGAGAGCGCTCGGCTATATCGACGAACCGTAGACCATCGTGCTGGGCTGCTCGTGCGCGACGATTCGTGGGTGCTGCCAGGTACATCAATGCAGTATGGGTCCGCCCAGCCATTTTCGTGACGCGGTACTGCGTCAATCTGATAAAGTCGGATTCCTTCAAATTCCAGTGAGAGCGAAATGTTTGTCCGATGTTTCGGGTCGATTCGTCGCAGACTTTCTCGANNNGACCGCTGTTGCTCGCGGCACTTGAAAGCATCGCCGCGAAGTCGCTCGACTTCGTTCCACAACACGGCGAGACCTTTCTGAAAGCAGAAGTCGCCAACTTGTCGGGAAGAAACACCCTCTCGGGCGACTAGCTTCTGCACCTGCATGCAAGTGTTGAAGACTTGCGTATCGCTTACGCGCGGCGTACCTCCGAGTCCGATTTCCTCAGGGTTTCGGACCGTTTATCCGATTTGAATGCGACCCCCCCAAAGTCGCACGATGGGGAATCAGCCCGGCGTTTTCATAATCGATCGCCGGAGGAGAACTCCAGATGGCCGCCTACTTACGCTTCTATCAATTTGACGCGTCCCCCTTTGCAAGCAGCAACCAAAAACGAGCCATGGTGCTCGGCACGCATTCACTGCGCGGGGCCTTCAAACAAGTTAAGAACGGTCTCATCGAAGACTCACCGCGTATCTGCCTCAGTGGATCGGGCGGCGTCGGCAAAACGAGCTTTTGCCGAGCATTGCCGCGACTGCTTGGCGACAGCGCAAAGGTCGCGCTTGTGCTGAACCCTCGCAGCTCGTGGCGCGAGATTCGGGACACCATCGCGAAGAAGTTCGAACTCGTAGGTGGCGCGATTTCGCGACGCGCTCTGCTCGAGGCCGGCAGCGAAACGAAGCAACTCGTTCTGGTGATCGACGAAGCAGAATATCTAAGCCACGAATCCCTCGACCATCTTGACATCTTGCTGCAATACAAACGTGACGATGGTCGCCAACTGCTCCATTGCGTGATGCTCGCCAACCTCGACTCCGCAGCATCGGGCACCGAGATTCCGTTGTTTTGGTGGCTCGATAAACTCACCACGCTTCAACTCCAATTTTCGCCGATCCCACTCGAGGGCCTCCGCCACTACGTTGAAAAACATCTCGCAAAAGCGGGTTGGGCCGGAGGAGAGCTCTTCACCGAAGACGCCCTCGAGGCGATCCACCTCAACACCGGAGGTCTTCCCCGCGCGATCAATGAACTGTGCGAAAAGCTCCTGATGGAAGGTGGCGTGCGAGGCCTTACGTCGATCTCAGCCGAATTGATCGAAGAGCTTTGTGGTGACACGAGTGAGACCGAAATTGAGCGCCCCGTGCTTGCGAGTCCCAGGGTGTCGGCAGACTTTTCGATCAGCGATTTCGGGATATCCCCTTCTGCGCAGCAACTCCTCGATGCGTCCGACCCCGAGCCGGTCTCCTACGAAGAGGAACGCATCGCGCCGGATTCTGCGTATTTTGAAAATCGCCCCCCCGAATTGCAGTCTTTGATCCTCAACCAAGACAGCGACGAAGCGCTCGAAGTCGAGTCGACTCCGAATCAGAATAAGCCCGAGGAATCGCAGCACTCGCTCACGATCGAACTCGAAGACGACCCAACCGTTCCTGCGGACGACCACGAGCCCGAATTTCACGCACGCCGACCCGTCGGAATGGTTGCGCGCAATCGACCGGTGGTCGAACCCCGGCGGGAAAAGGGATACGGCGGAAAGCTGTTCCTCGCAGCGTGCGTGATCGCAGCGGCTTTCTGGGTCAACGCGCACTTTTCGTCACCCGCAGACTTGATCAACCAAGCCGAGGTCAAAATGACCGAGGCGTTGGATCGCAAGCCTGCCGTGGTGACGACTGCCAGTACCGAGACGGTTGCGGTTGTCGAAGATGCCGCCACCTCTGCCATTGGAGAAGTCGAAATTGAACCGACGAAACACCGAAGTCTGATCGATCGCGCGGATGAAATCGCCGCGGCGACCGGACTCGACTCACTTCCCTTTTCCGAGGTCGGTGAATCTGCCGGCGAAGACGTCGACACGAACGCATCGACCGCCCAAGAGATCGATGCCGCTATCGCGGATGTCGTGAACCCAGAACAACTGAAGGCCAAGCTGGCAGCGATTCCAGCACTTCGGCCCGCGCCCAAGAACGTTGCGACTACGCGGACCCAGCAAGCGAAGGTTTCCAAGGCAACGTCAGCCGCGTCGAGTACCGAAGCCAAGACACCCGTCGCCGCGGTGATCAAGTCGAAGTCAACAGCCAAAGTTTCTGACGCGCTCGTCGTGCTCAACGAATATGTCGCGATCCCCGAAGCCGCAGATTCCGCGCCCAAACTTGCGATCCCGGGCACGGCCAAGACTGAGCCCGAACCGGCGCCGAAGAAGTTCGTCGCGAAAATTTCCAGCGCCGAAGCCAAACAAATGGCGACGCCAACGCCCATCGAGCAACGAACCAACACCGTCCCCGCGAAGCTTGACAGCGCGTCAGTCGTTAAACCTGCAACGAAGGCACAACCGGCAGTTCAACCCGTGAAAGCGCCCATCGCAAAATCCACTAAGAAGCCGGCAGTCGAAGCGCAAGCATCAACGAAAACCCTGGTCGAAAGTGTGGCAGCCGACGAAACAGAGCTTGCCATTGTGGCCGAACCCGCGGAAGCACAGAGCGATGAAAACGCCGCCGCGGAATCCGGAGTCAAACAAGAGTCGCCGGAGAAGTCGGTGCAGGCACCCGCCGCTACGGCTGCTCCGCGGTAGCTTCGAGGATTTCACGAAGCCCAAGTCGCGCAGCGATCTCGCGTGCGCTGCTGCCGACCGCAGACTTCCAGTCCGCGTCGGCACCCGCCAGCACCAAGGCATGCACGATCTCACGGTAGCGGCTGTTTAGCGAAGCTTGCGATTCTTCCGCGTCGCTCTCGGCCACGCGTCCACGTGATGCCCCGCGTCGATCAGCAAGTGCGGTGGTCACACCCGGAGAGACGCGCTCAAGTCGTTGCATCGCTGCAAGCAACCCCCGTGCGCCCGCACGTTCGACTTGATGCGCGTTCTGCTCGATCAAGTACGCAACCAGTTCTGGTTCTGCGGTTGAGGCCGCGATCTCCAAAGCCGACTCGCCCGCCGGGTTCCTCGCATTCGGATCTGCGCCGCTTTCGAGCAGCAACATCGCGGTTTCGGCGTTCTGGCCTTCGAGCGCGACGATCAAGGGAATACGGGCTGCCGCATTGATACGCGCATTACGCGCTCCCGCTTCGAGAAGCAGCTTCACAACTTCGCTGTGTCCACGCTCCGCTGCGATCACGAGGGCTGTGCGTCCGCCGCCATCCGTCGAATCGACACCGGCGCCGGCGTCGATGAGTGCTGCAACGCTTGCCCCTTGCCCCATGCTGGACGCGAAGCCCAATGCGAGCATGCCATTCGTCATCTCCGCCCCTTGCTTGGCGCCTGCCTCGAGCAGGCCAAAGAGCAATGCTTCCTGGCGATGGGCGATCGCATGAAAAAGCGGAGATTCATCGCTGCGGTTCTTCACGTTCGGGTCGGCGCCCGCTTCGAGCAAACGCAGACCCACGTCGAGGTGTTGATTCTGCGCAGCAGCCAGTAGCGGCGTCGAACCGCGCCGATCTGCATGATTCGGATCGGCCCCCGCATCAATGAGCAGTGTCACCACTTCGAGGTTGCCTCCCCGTGCCGCTAACTGGAGAGGCGTGATCTGCCCATCGTCCCCGATGTCGATGCTTGCTCCCGCCTCGATCAAACGCGCGACGACTTCGGGGAAGTTGACTGCGGTCGCCAGGGCAGTGCGACCACTTGCGTCACCTCGGTCGGGGTTCGCACCGCTGGCAAGGAGCGCGTCGATGGCTTCGAGGTCTTCGCGGATCACCGCCATTTGCAACGGGCTCGGGGCGCCGTCGAGCAGCTCCAAAACGCGGCGCCGTCTATACGCCTTCGCGACGTCCCAAGGCGTTATGTGTTCGTTGTTCTTCAAACTTGGGTCGGCACCCCAATTGAGCAGCAAACCGACCATGCGCGGGTCGCGTCGAGGCGCAGCTCGATGCAAGGGAGTATCGCCATCGCGACCGACGACGTTTGGGTTTGCTTTCCTGACCAGCAAGCCCTTCGCAATGACGCGCGCATCTGCGTCAACCGCCATATGCAATGGCGAATCTTCACTACCGTTTAACGCGTTGATGTCGAGTTCTGCCTTGGTTAAGTCTTCGAGGATGTCGAGGTTCCCGACCGATACCGCGACGTGGATCGGTCGGATGTCGTTGGCGTCAACCGCATTTGCGTCTGCGCCGGCCTCGAGCAACAGGGACACAACACTGGGTCTGTCGAAAAAAATCGCGAGATGGAGCGGCGTCGCTCCATTTACTGCGGCGACATTGGGGTCGCTCCCCAATTCGATCAACCGCTCCACGAGCTCTCTGGGCGCAAACTCGGCCGCGAGATGAAGCGCCGTGCGGCCGGCGTGATTGCGCGCAGACTTGTCGGCGTCCGCGTTGAGTAGGCGGGATGCGATCGCGGTGTGCTCGCGGGTGACTGCAAGATGAAGGGCGGTCGACCCTTCGGCGTCTTTGGCTTCGACGTTGGCGCCACGCGCGAGAAGCAGTTCCACGGCGTCACCGCGTGCCCCTGTGACTGCGAGATGCAGCGCTGTCGCGTGATCACGATTGGGGAGATCGATCTCCGCTCCCCGATCAAGCAGCGCTTTGATCCAGCCGAGCCGCCCAAGCAGCGCAGCACGATGGAGCGCGCCTTGCCCCTCGTCATCAAGTGCGTCGACATCGACACCGGCGTCGACGAATGCGTCGATCGCCTCTGGCATTTGCGCCTCGACCGCCTGCTGGAGCGTCGGAGCCGAGGCACATGCAGTAAGAAGCAGCAGCGCGAGCAGCATGCCATGCTGGCGCGTATCGCGCCGAACACACTGGAGCCCTGCGCTAGAGATCAGCCTCGCGGAAGCTGATCTGCATACGATACGTCTTGAATGCAACTGTCGTCGCCACGGCCGCCGCGGTGTAACGAATTTCATCGGGAACGTGCTCGAGAAGAACGATCGAGCGAACCTCCTGCTGGGGCTTTGCAACATGCTTGCGGACCCAGCCCACACGTTCCAGTGCTTGTCCAAGAAGTTCTTTTCCGGTGGCATCGGACCCCGGTTCGATTTCGGGTGCAATCAGGACAACCACGAGACCCCCAGCGTCGTCCCGGGCAAGCAGGTCGATCACCCCGACTTCACAGTCGAAATTGATGCCCACGGGCTCGGCGTCGATGTTGGTGTAGATGCTCAAGCCTTCTTCGAGGCTGTCCGGGCGGTCGTGAATCAAATCGCGAATCTGGGCGGTCCCTACACGAGTTCCTGACGATGAAGTGGCCATAGGCTCCTCGACCGGCGTTTCGAGAGACACCTCAGGTACAGTGCTCTTTGTCGCGGGCTTCTTGGTATTTTTGGGGCTCGCCTTCTGAGGTGTGGACGCACTCGCGTCATTTGTGTCGCGCGCAGTCGAAGGCGACAGGCCGTGCACCGTCGATCCACTCATGGACGAATCTGACGTGCCTGTTCTTGAAGAAGACTTGTGGACACTGCGTCCACAGTTCGGACAATTGCGAGTTCCGTCGCCGACGCGTGTTCCACATGCTGAGCAATTCATGTCAATACTCTCGATTGGGTCCGATCCGGGTCACCCGGGTTCGCCTCTATATCGACCATTCGGACCACCGGGGTTAGCCCTGTTCGCAGCCTCGCGGCATTCGAGCGGCCGGATTACAATCCTGGCCCACTCAAAGCCGGCGAGTCCATGAGCACCCAAACCGACCGAAATCCCGTCTTTATTTTGCTCGCCGTGATTGTCGTCGACCTGATCGGCTTTGGCGTCGCGATCCCCGTATTGCCGTATCTCGCCAAGGATCAACAGGCCAGCGGAGCAGTGCTTGGGCTGCTTCTCGCTAGCTACGCGGCGATGCAGTATTTCTTCGCGCCGATCTGGGGCCGGCTCTCTGACCGCATTGGTCGCCGCCCCGTCATTCTGATCACCATTGCGGGGACCAGCGCGTGTCTCCTAATGCTGGGACTTTCCAACTCCATTGAACTCATGTTCGTCGCGCGAATTTTGGGCGGCGTGTTCGGAGCGAATATCAGTGTCGCGACGGCCTATATCGGCGACGTCACCGAAGCGGAAGAACGCACCCGATACATGGGCCTGGTCGGCGCTTCGTTCGGGATCGGGTTCACGCTTGGCCCACTGATCGGTGGGGGACTCTCGGTCTTTGGCCACGGAGTACCCATGATCTTTGCGGCGGGCCTAGCCGCGACAAACTTCGTGTTCGCGAGCGTGATCTTGCAGGAACCCGAGCGACACAACACCGAAGCCGAATCCCTGACACCACGCGAAGCCCTTGATCGCGGGAAATTTCTGCGTCGGCTCGCCTGGATCAATTTCATATTCACGTTTGCGGTGACCCAACTCGAATCGATGTTCATCTACTACATGATCGCTCGCTTCAGCTATTCGATGCTTGAAGTCACGCCCATCATGTTCTTGATGGCCTTCGTCATGGTGGGAATACAAGGGGGCGGCATCAAACGGTTGGCGCAACGATTCGGAGAACGGCAGCTATTGCTTGGGGGCGTGACTCTGATGGCCGCTGCGTTTTTCGCAGTCCCCGCACCGGCAAGTGTTGGACTGTTGCTCGTGCCACTCGTCGTGTCGGCGGTTGGGCGCGCGATAAGCCAGCCTTCGATGCTAAGCATGGTTTCATTGGAGGCCACACCCGAGACACGCGGCGCCGTGATGGGAGGGTTTCAATCCGCAGCCTCCGCTGCGCGAGCCATCGGCCCGTTGATCGCGGGCGTGCTCTTCGACTGGCAAATGGGCTTGCCGTTCTGGTTCGCAGGCCTTCTGATGTTGATCGCGATCCCGTTGGTTCTGGGCGTTGTTCAAGACAACGGTCGCCATGCCACATGACGTGCAACCCGCCTGTCGGATTCCATTGTGAATCGAATCGAGCGGGGTGATGGCTTGCGAGAAATCCCTCCGCGCGCACTCGACAAGGACTAACTGAAATCAAGACGACGAATCGCTGGCCATCAAGCCAGGTACATACCGCCATTGGCGTGGAAGATCTGCCCGGTCGTGTAGCCAAAGAGTTTCGGGTCCGCGATCGCACAGACGGTGGCGGCCATTTCTTCCGGTTCTGCGATGCGGCCGACCAGGGTCGAGTTTGACATTGCGTCAATTCCTTCCTGCCCAACCGCAGCGAATGCCGCCGCACTCACGGGGGCCATCATCGCGATGGCGCAAAGCCTGCGCGTCAAAGTTGTCGGCGAAGGTACTTCTTAGCCCTTCGCACGGAAAGCCGACGTCAGCCGTGGCATTCCGCGACTCGGACGGCACAATCCCCACGTGGAAGCCTTTGTCCCTACATCCGTAGATCTCGAAAACGAATCACACGTTTGGCTCGCTTGGCCCGATCAAATCGACGACCCAGCGACGCTCGATGCCTTTCGCACCTTATTGTCCGAAGCCGAAACCGCACGGATGGCGCGCTTTCGCTTCGATGTCCATAGGAAGCTGCACTTGGTTTCCCACGCATTGGTGAGAACAGCGCTCTCGAATTACGCAGACTTGCAACCCGGCGAATGGTCGTTTATCGAAGAAAAGTTCGGCCGACCCGAGATCGCACCGGCATGCAAAACACCGGCACTGCGTTTCAACTTGTCTCATACCGAAGGTCTGTCCGCGGTCGTCGTTACAAAGAACCGCGACTGCGGGGTAGATGTCGAAGGCGTCAACCGCGTGAAAAATCTCGCGGGTATTGCGGAGCGAGTTTTTACGGAAGCCGAACAGGCGGATCTATTTGCGCGTTCGGGCGACGATCAACGGGGTCGCTTCGCCGACTACTGGACGCTGAAAGAAGCCTATATGAAAGCGCGAGGCCTCGGCTTTCAATTGCCGCCCCAAACGTTCGGGGTTGAGATCGAAGCAGGGACAGGGGGATCGGCGACACTCAAGCTGGCGACTGACTTCAAAGACGATGCCGCTGGCTGGCAACTTTCCCTGCAGTCGATTCCGACCTTCGCATCGACTTCGCTCGCAAACGATTTCCGTCTCGCGGTGGCAGTGCGCGCGGCAGAGCCAGCATCTCACCAGGTTGTCGTTCGCAACGCGTTCACGAACTAAACACCGCGCGTCACTTCGGTTGCATCGCGCGATCCCCGAGCAGTTACAACAGGTGCGCTCGGAATTCGGCTTCACCTATGTCTTGATCCTGATTGCCTTTGAAGCCATTGCCTACTTCTTCTTTACGAAGCCCCTGTACGCGGGATAAGCTGCCCGCTTGACGGCCGCGGATCGAACTCACTAGGCTTCACCCATCCAAAGGAATCGTTGCCACTAAGCACCGGCTGATTCGCCCGTGCGTGCGGTAGCTTTCGGCACGTTCATTGCCGATTGAGCAGGAGCAAAATTGGCTGAATCTGAAGATCACCCGAAAATCGTCGACGCCTGGGGCGAACAAGTCGGACTCAACGTCGTCGAACTCGGAGTCGACCGCGTGGTCGCTCGTATTGACGCCCACCCTAGACACCACCAACCCTACGGAATCCTTCACGGGGGCGTTTACTGTTCGATCGTCGAAGGTGTGGCGAGTTATGGAGCCGGCACCTTGGCTCGGAGCAAAGGTCAGACGGGGGTTGTCGGCGTTTCGAATTCGACCGACTTTCTCCGCTCCCACAGCGAAGGCGAACTCATCGCAACCGGAACGCCCGTGCATCACGGACGGAGCGCCCAGTTGTGGACAGTTGAAATCAGAAGATCCAGTGATCAGGAGCTTGTTGCCCGGGGCCAAGTGCGGTTCCACGTGCTCTCCGAGCTCCCCAACAAGAGAGGGAAGTCGTGATGTCGATGCCCAATATCAGGATGTGGGGTAAAGCGCTGACCGTCATGCCTCGTATCGACAAGAACGAGTGGGACGCTCTCGACATCGTGTCGCATTGGCTGATCGCAACCCGCGCCGCGGTGATCATCATGACGTTCACGTCGGCCGCATTCGCGGGGATCCTCGCGTACAAAGCAGGGCAGTTTGATTGGCTTCTCTGGTCTCTTGTGACCGGTGGCCTGTGCCTCGCGCACGCGACAAACAACATCATCAACGACCTGACCGATCACTACAAAGGCGTCGACAAAGACAATTACTTTCGCACCCAATACGGTCCGCAAACGATCGAAGCGGGCTTCATGACGGTGAAGCAAATGATGCTCTACGCGGTGGTCACAGGTGGCGCCGCACTCGCCGTGGGTGGCTATCTCGTCTGGATTCGGGGCGACATCGCACTTTTGTTGCTGGGAGCCGGGGCGTTCTTCGTTCTTTTTTATACCTGGCCGCTCAAATACATCGGCATGGGAGAGCCGGCGGTTCTCGCGGTATGGGGCCCGCTCATGGTCGGCGGTGGCTATTACGTCATCACGGGCTCGTGGAGCAACGACGTCGCAGTCGCGAGTATCGCCTATGCCCTTGGCCCAACCGCGGTTCTCTTTGGCAAGCACATCGACAAGCTTGACGCCGACTCTGACAAAAAGATTCGCACGCTCCCGGTACTGCTCGGCGAAAAACTCTCGCGCTATTCGGTGATGGGCATGCTCGTCGCACAGTTCTTCGTGATCGGGTATCTGGTCACAATCCAATACTTTCATCCCGTGATGCTGGGGATCTTGCTTGTCGCGCCGTCCTTGCGACGGATCTATACCGTCTATCAATACCCGCGCCCCGACTCCCCGCCGCCCGAATTGCCGAAGGGCGTCTGGCCGCTTTACTACGTCGCGACGGCATTTTGGTACAACCGTCGCTTTGGCAGCGTATTCCTTGTTTGTCTCATGATCGACACCGCACTTTCGTAGCCACCCATCAAGCGATATCCGGCTCCGACGCGAGCGCGAATCCACCACCAACCGATCGTTGAACTCATGTCGTGCCAGGGGGCATCGCGGGTGACTGCGCGCCGGGTCCTTCGCCTCTCATATCGTCTAGCCGTGCTGCCCTCGTCATCGCACACACTACGCTGCGTTCGAACTGCGGGTTAGGCGACCTCAAGTCCCCTTAAGCCTTTTCCGATAAAACGGAGGTGACGGATGACGAGAAAAAAGACCAGCGGCAGTACCGGCGTCATACTCGACGTCTATCTTGCGGCTTTCGCGTAGCGGGCAGCGACAATCGCGGCTTCATCACCAACATCTCCGCCCGCGGCTTCTTCATTCAGGCCCGCAATCACCCGGAACCTGGCGGCGAGGTCGTTGTAACGATTGAGGACAAAGGCTCCGACCCCATCGTGGTGACCGGCACCGTCGCGCGAATGCGCAAGAGACATCGTTCGATGTCCAATATCGAACAGCCTGGAATCGGCATCCTTGTCAACACTGCCCCCGAGTCCTATTACCAGCTGATACTGGAATTCGAACAGAAAAACTAGAAGCGAACGCGTTAGCCCACGTTCGAGCCGAAAGCGCATCGGCGGCAAGGCTTATCGGTGGGCTTCTGGTGGCGACCGGAACAACTCCTGTCCATTCACGGACCGAGGCCTCCACTTGCCCAGAATGGCCGCCCCACATTTCGGCGCGATTGCGTTAGGTTCTCTCCGAATCAACCGGCACGGAGCGCCTGTCATTTTGTTCGCCGTAAGGCGCTTCGGACAAGCGGTTACTGGAGCAGCCAATGGGCGGGTGGCCGTCGTTGCAGTGACGCGGCTCGACCGCCCGAGCAAGAGACTCGGCTTGGCGTCTCCCGCAGAGCGCTTCAACGAAAATGTTGCGTTGACCGGTTGAACCCACGAGATTTCTTTGCGCTCACACACGCGTGGCGGTGGGGTGGGAAAAGTCGCCCTATTTCACGGAACACGCACAGCAGACGTGGTTGCGACGAGCAATGTCCGACTGCTTCGCATTGCCCAGCGCGACTTCGGAAACATCCAGCGCCACCATCAGAGCGTTTAAGCGCACACGAAAAACGACGACAGGCATCGCGGCAAACGCGCGCAACTACAGCGGAAGGCTCCCGGTCGCCGAATGCACTGAGCGGTCTTTCAAGTATGCGTCGATCGAACGTTGCGCGATGCGCCACTGATGGATCTCGTCGGCGCCATCCGCGAAGCGCGCCCAGCGAGCCTGAGTGGCCATCTTGGCGAGCGGCGTGTCGGTCGAATAGCCGAGCGCCCCGTGCACTTGAATCGCGCGATCGATAACCCGGTTAAGGGTATTTGCCACAAAGTGCTTCGCCATGGAAACTTCGCTCTTGAAGTCTTCGCCACGATCAATGCGATAGGCCGAGTGCAAGATCATGAGCTTGCTCTGATAGACCTCCATGGTGGAGTCGGCGATCATCCACTGGATGCCCTGCTTCTCGCTTAGTAGTGAGCCGTGGGAATAACGCGTTGTCGCACGCTCGATCATCAGTTCGAGTGCGACCTCTGCCTGACCAAGCCAGCGCATGCAGTGCGCGAGACGTGCCGGGCCTAGTCTCGCCTGCCCGAGCAAGTGACCTTCGCCCGGGCCGCCGAGCATATTCCTGTCGGGCACGCGCAAGTTGTTGATGCGGATCTCGCAGTGGTTGTGGCCGCCACTCATGGTTTCTACGTCACGTTCGATTTCCCAGCCCTCACTCGGGATGTCGACCAGGAAGGCGGAGTTCCCGGCTTGCGGGATTTCGGGGTTGTCCTCGGTCTTCGCGATCAAGATCGCGAACTTCGCACCGCGTGCTCCGGAGATGAACCACTTGTGTCCGTTGATCACCCAGTCATCGCCGTCGCGCACCGCTTTGGTCTGCACGAGAGTCGGGTCGGAGCCCGCAACTTCGGGCTCCGTCATGGCGAAACACGAGCGCGCCGTCCCCTTGCACAGTGGCATCAAGTACTTCTCTTTTTGTTCGTCCGTCGCCCAATGAAGCAACGTGTGCATGTTGCCTTCGTCCGGCGCCTGCGCGTTCAGAGCAAAGGGGCCGAAGCGTGTCTTTGCCGCTTCGGCAGAAACGGCCGCCATCGCGACATGGCCAAGTCCCATGCCACCGACATTTTCGGGCATATGCGGGAGCCAGAGTCCCCATTCCTTTGCTGCTTTGCGCATCACGACGACCTGTTCGACCAACGTCTTTCGGTCGTCGTCGTTGTCCTCAATGATTTTCTCGGCCGGGCGCACAACCTGATTCATAAAGTCGCGAACTTTCTGAATCACAAATTCAATTTCTTCGGGGAAGCTAAAATCAATGGCCACGGGACGAACTCCTGAAATGTCACGATTGGAATCGTTTTGGATTGAAATTCTGAGACCGAAAACTAAGACGTTTGACGTCAAACGTCACGCGGACGGCCTTCATCAAAATTTGCTGCGAAAAGGTCCGCTAGACTCGTTGGCCCTTCCAACCGCACCCGCGAAGATCGTAGACAAGGCTTCAAAAACCGCATGAAGTTCCTCATTGACCTATTTCCGATCGTCGTCTTCTTTTTTGTCTACCAACAACGCGACCTGTACGACGCAACATTGGCCGTAATGATCGCATGTGCGTTTCAGACCTTTGGGTACCGCCTTTTTGCAAAAACATTCGACCGCAACCACATCCTGGCTCTCGCGCTCGTGGTTCCCTTCGGTGCGCTCACGCTGATCTTCCGAGACCCCACCTTCATCAAATGGAACGGAACCGTCGAACTCTGGTTGTTGGCGATCGGCCTGATCGGAAGCCAGTACATCGGCGACCAACCTTTGATTCAACGAATGCTCGGCGGCGGCCTCGAACTGCCTGAGCCGATATGGCGCAAGCTGAACTTTATTTGGGCCACCTTCTTCGTCGCTACGGGCGCAGCGAACCTCTACGTCGCATACAACTATGAAGAAGAAACCTGGGTCAACTTTCGCATGTTCGGCATGACGGGGCTTTCGGTGGTGTTCGTCGCGGCAAATCTCGTTTGGATCATGCGCGTTGCACCGCCGCCAGATCATGGTTCAGATGACAATGAGGGCGAAGGCGACGACGAGCATGCAGCCGCGCGAGACGATTAACACTCGAACGTGACGAAGCCTCAGCGCGCGCCTTGTAGGGCCGTGCGCATCTGTTCGATCTCATCGAGCTTCGCCCCGAAGAGCGACCAGTCGTCGCGCTCCGCGATGGCGTCCCAGAGCGATTCAATTTCATCGATCAAGAGCGTGCATGGCGGGCCGTTCTCAAAGTAGGGATGGTTGAGCGCCTCGGGGTCAAGCGAGTCAAAGCGCTCAAACCCGGGCTCAAGCGCTTGAAATGCATCGCTCGCGTAGGCGTTTGCATGCGGGCTCTTCGTCGCGCGGGCGCGACTCGCTGCTCCGCCATACCAGTCAAAGAAGAATTGCTCAAAGCCAATCTGACTTTCGTGGAGAAAACGATAGAGGCCATTCACGAAGTCGACGTCGGCCTCTGGGACCGCATCCACTAGGCCTTGCTTCGCCGACTTACTCACAATGCCGAGGCGGATCAGCGTTCTGCGAAAGAATGCTTCATTGAATTCCACATTGAAGTCTTCGAGCGCTGCCACCAAAGGCTCTTTCGCTTCCACTGAAAGCATCGTTTCGGCAAGACGAGTGAGGTTCCAGCCAACGGCTTCGGATTGGCGGCTGTAAGCGTAAAGCCCACCGCTGTCGAAATAGGCCGCCGTAAAGTTTGGGTCGAGGGTTGGAAGAAATCGATACGGTCCGTAATCGAAGCTCTCACCGGTGATGTTTAAGTTGTCGGTATTGAGCACGCCATGGACGAACCCTGCGACCATCCAACTCGCAGCGAGGTCCGCCGAAGCGTGGACCACTTCGCGGAGAAACGAAGCAACCCGGCTTCCCGCGATCGGGAGCTGCGCTTCGTCTTCGAGCAAACTTGGGTAGTAGTGTTCGATGGAATAGTCGACGAGCTTTTGAATGTTCTCGGGCTTCTCGAGATAAGCCTGCCGCTGAAAACTTCCGAATCGAATGTGCGAGTGTCCAAGCCTCACCATCACGGAAGAACGAGTGGGGGACGGCTCGTCCCCACGCGTGAGCGATTCACCCGTTTCAACCAAGCTGAACGTCTTCGACGTATAGACCCCCAATGCCTCAAGCAGTGCCGTCGCCAACACCTCGCGCACGCCGCCCTTCAACGTCAGCCGACCATCTCCGCTGCGGGACCACGGCGTCTCGCCGCTCCCCTTTGTTGCAAGATCAAGCAAACGATCGTCTTCGCAGTCTCGTAACTGGGCGAACAAGAAGCCCCGCCCGTCTCCAATGTCTGGGTTGTAGTTTCGGAACTGATGTCCGTGGTAACGCAACGACAACGGACGGGGGAGGTTGTCTGGAAGTTGCGCAAAGCGACCAAAGTGATTCAGCCACCGCTCGTCATCGAGGGTGTCGAGACCGACGCGGGCAGCCCAGTAAGGGTTGCGATAACGGAGCTTATGCTCGGGGAAATCGGCCGCCGAAACTTCGTCGAAAAATTCGTCGCCTAGCTGCGTATGCGTGGGTGCGGGTCGATAACGCGAAGACGGGGACAATGTCTCTCCAGACGAATTGCGAAAGGGGCCGTAGGTGGGAGTACAAAACGGGGTGGAACGCTACGAACCAAATGTTTCGATGATGGCGGTCATATTTTCGACCGCGCGAGCCGGCGCGACGCCAACGGTGGGTGGATAGAACAAGACGTGGTCCGCAATGCCATCCCATTGCTTCAGCTGATCTCGCACCTCGTCGGGACGACCCGCGATCGCGATTGCGTCAACGAGTTCGTCCGGCACCGCTTCTGACATCGCCTTAAAGTCCATCTTTCGAAATGCCTGTGCGACTTCCTCGCCAATGGACCGCCACCCGTGGACATCGAGCACCGAATGGTAGAGCCGGGTCGTGTAGTAAAAAGCGATTTGTGAGCGAACCTCGCGACGTGCTTTTGCTTCGTCATCAGACACCGAACACATCACATATGGCGTGAGTTCGCACGACGACCCTTCAAGCCGTGGAAGCACTTCGTCGGTGATGTATTTGCGTGTATAGATTGGATGGCCGATCAAGCCGTCGGCAACGTCGGCTGCGGCCTTGATCATCCCGCTATTGACCGCGGCGAGGTAGATCGGGATTTCGGGACGTGGAGCCTGGGGCCGTGCGAATTGCGGGATCGTGACGTTGTAGCTTTCGCTTTCGTAACGAAGCCCACCACCACCCTGCGCCTCTATGGCTGCGCGAATCAAGCCGATGGCGTCGCGCATCCGTGGTGCGGGCGCCCGGTCGAACGGCATCGAATACCACTTCTCGTTCATCGAGCGCGTACCACTGCCTAACCCAAGGATGACTCGACCGTTCGAAATCTCATCGACATCCATCGCTGCACTCGCGGCGAGCATCGGCGTACGCATGAACGCATAGGCGATCGCGGTTCCGACTTTGACATTTTGTGTTGCCGCGGCGACGGCGCCCAGCCGAACAAAACCGTGTTGGTGAAAAAATTCGGTTGTCCACACAGAATAGAACCCGCGACGGTCGGCAAGCTTCGCCGCCGCGATCTGGTCTGCGATCGTTTCTCCCACAAGAATGATTCCGTACTTCATGGTGTTCCCTCAGCAAAATTTCGAACTCGAGGTTTATACAGCGGGGGACGGTGCTCCGGTTGGGGGCCACGAAGCGACGCCCTCTTCGAGGGGGATCTCAAGGCTCCGGGCAAGTTTTGAAATCATGGACCAGGTTCCAACGGCAGCAACGAGTTCAATACTCGCGTTGTTGCCGAGCAGCGCGACACACCCTGCAAAACTTTCCTTCGCCAAGGTTCCCGTTTCCAGGACTTCGTCGACCGCACCGAGTACTGCTCTTTCGAGATCCCCAAAGCATGAAGCCTCGCGCCAATTTCTCACAGACAACAGGTCTTCTTCGGTGCACCCGAAACGTTCGAGCGCGATGGTCCAATGCTGAGTCCACTCATAGTCACTCCCCGTCGCCCAGCCGATTCGCATGATGACGAGTTCACGGAGTCGATCGTCGAGATCTCCTCCGAACAGCAGCGAGATCAACAAGTCCGACATCGCCTTTGCGGTGCGTGGACGGTGGAGCAATAGACGAAACACATTGAGGTCTGCGAAAGGTGCAGGAAGGTCGACTTCTTCGGCCGCCTTCTTCGCGGCTTCTGCGGACAGCAACTCGACTCGGCAAGGCATTTGGGAGTTCTCCTATTTTCTTCTTTCTATCTAACTTGCTCTATTGAGGCGCACGACGGATTCGCTCATCTTCCTCGGACTTGCGTCGGCATCCAAGCGTTGATGGCGTCGATTACGGCTTCGTGAGAATCGAGGTGTAGCCAATGTCCCCGCTCTGGAATCATTTCGAAGGTCGCACAACCGCTCGGCAACGCATCGCGAATGATCTCGGACGCTTTCGGCCCCATGGGATCTGCTTCGCCGACCAACAGCAAGACGGGACACCGCATGTCCTTAAGATGCGGGGTGAGGGGGTCAGCGCAAAGGCTCTTGAGCATGCGTGTGACGTGGGCGATCCCCTGAGCGTTGCCCGAAATTTTCTTATGGCTTTCCTTTCCGTAGATCGTTTGCGCCAATCCGTCACATCCACGCTCCTCGCCCGCCAGCGCGATCCTTTCGTACCAGTCGGCAACCCGGCTTCGACATTCCGATGTCGTGCCGATGAGCACCAGCCCATTGACTCGGTCTGGAAACTGAAGTGCCGCCTCCATCGCGACAACGCCACCCATTGAATGACCGATGAGCGTTGCGCGGGGAACCGCCAGGGAATCCAGAACATCGATCGCATCTTGGGCGAGGGCCTTTCGGGTATAGGGCCCTGCTGGCGCATCCGATTCACCGTGGCCGCGTTGATCAAAACGAGTCACGACGCTTCGCTTCTCGAGCGCGGGAACAAGGCGCTTCCATATCCCAAGCGTGTCGACCAAGCCGTGAAGGCATAGAAAATGACGCTCGCCGGCGCCGCTGGTTTCACAGCGAAGTTCGTGTGTCTTCAATTCGACTCTGTCGCCAACGGTCATTGAAAGCGTCCACATAAGCGCCCAAGTAGATCGTGCGATCGAGCACACCCCCGCTCGTCACACCGAACGATAGGCTAAAGTAACCAGCGTCGGCCGAACGGATTGATGAAACTAGGAGCGAGTCACGCGATGAGTCTTCCCAGCAAGTCGATGGCGATGGTCCTGACCGAAGAGCGCAAGCTCGAAGCCCGAGACATTGCGATTCCCGAAATTGGACACGACGACGCTCTCCTGCGCATCGAGTCATGCGGAATCTGCGGCAGCGACTACGAACAATTCGAGGGCGTGCTTCGCACCCCGATGCCGGTGATTCCCGGCCATGAACCTCTCGGCGTGATCGCCAAGATCGGCGATGGCGCAGCGGAACGATGGGGCGTCGAAGTTGGAGATCGCGTCGCCGTCGAGACCATGCTGTCGTGTCGTTTCTGTCAGAACTGCTTGGCGGGCCGCTACCACCTTTGTCATTCGCGAAAGATCTATTCGTACATTCCACTCTCGGTCGCGCCGGGGCTCTGGGGTTCGTATGCCGAATTCATGTACCTCGCGCCGAATTCGATCGTGCACAAAGTCGACCCCACACTGCCCCCGGAAGTTGCCGTCATGTTCAACCCGTTGGGAGCCGGTTATCGCTGGGCGGTTGAGATCCCAAACACCGGCCCGCAAGACACGGTGCTCATCATGGGTCCCGGACAGAGAGGCTTGGCTTCCGTGCTCGCGTGCAAGGACGTTGGCGCCAAGAAGATCATCGTGACGGGGCTCGCCGCCGACAAAGCAAAGCTCGACCTGGCCCTCGAGTTTGGTGCGGACGCGGTCATCGACGTGGAAAACGAAAACACCAAAGATCGCGTAAATGAACTCACCGACGGACGGGGCGCTGACGTCGTGGTCGATGTTTCGTCTTACGCAACCGAGCCAGTTTCCGAATCGCTCAACTACGTCAGCATGGGGGGCACGGTCGTCCTTGCCGGCGTGAAGGGTTTCAAACCGATCCCCAATTTCGTCTCGGACAAGATTGTGATGAAAGAAATTTCGATTCGCGGTGCGATCGGCGTGACGGCTTCGGGTTACACAAGCGCCATCCGCTTGCTCGAGTCGCGAACCACGCCGATCCAGAACATGCACACCCACGACTTCGATCTTCGCGATGCCGCATTGGCGATTCGCACCTTGGCGCGAGAAATTCCGCACGAAGAATCGATCCACTCCTGCCTATTGCCCGACACGGACTAGCGGCACTGACCCACCCACTTCCTCCATGAGCAGTTGGTGCGGGTATTGGAGCAGAGCCCCAAATGAGTCGCATCCAGCTTGTGCAGGGTCGCAAATCCCAGGCGACGGTTATGCGAAGTCGGAATCAGTAGGACTCCAACAGTCAACGATCAAGAACCAGATCCCCGACAACAAGATCGTCTTCGTTGCGAAACCAAAGGTCCTGTCCGAAATGACACCGGGAACTTGGCGCTTCACGCCGATGCCGGTTTTGACGACGTCCCCGCAGCAGACATCCTGATCGTGCCGGGCGGTCCCGGCTACGCGGCCGTGTGCGAAAGCCCGCGCGCACTTGATTGGGTACGGGCCATTCACGAAACAACCCCCTGGACGACATCCGTTTGCACCGGCTCGCTGATCCTCGCGGCGGCGGGGTTGCTGTAAGATCGCGAAGCCACAACCCAAACCTTCGGTTCGACTCCGGCTCTCCCGACACCGCGCCGGCGTCCATCGTCACGGCCCTTCGAGCAACCTCTGACGCGACGATGGCCACACGAATTGCGAATCGGCAAGCAAGGCAAGCGAGAGATTTTGATTTGAGCGACGACCCTACAAACCAGACGCATGATACGAAGTCACCCACAGCGGCTTCGCGCGCCACGGTTGGAACGACGCCGGGCAGTGAACGCGCTGCTGTCGAAAGGATCATCGCCAATCAGAAGAGCTTCGTCGTCCGGATCTACGCACGCATTCGCTTCTTGATCTTGCGTCAAATTTTTTTGCAGGAGATCGGTCAGTATCTCCCACGCGAGGGACGGATTCTCGACCTCGGTTGCGGCTTCGGTCTATTTTCCCTCTACTTCGCGATCGACGCTCCGACGCGAAAGGTCACCGGAGTGGACCTCGACGCGGACCGCATCGGAGCCGCTGAAGAATGCGCCGCAAAGCTTGGTGTCGACAACGTCCACTACACCACGTCGAACGTGCTCGCGTGGAAGGGCAGTGGACAGTTCGATGCGATCTTCATGCTCGACTTGATCCACCATCTCCCGAAGGACGAAGTCGCGAACTTCCTCGCGCGTGTCGCAGAGCTCGTCGCGCCCAATGGTGTCCTGCTGCTAAAGGACGTTTCCAACCGGCCGGCGTACAAGCGGTTGTTCACCTTGGCACTCGATCGCTTGATGGTCGGATCCGAGCCGATTCACTATTGGGACCCGGTTGAACTCACCGCCCTGGTCGAGCAGTTGGGATTCACGGTCAAGCGTCACACGATCAACGACTTTCTCCCGTACCCCCACATCCTGTACGTGTGTTCGCGGGTGTCGGTTTAGTCCGCTTCGTTGACGATCAGTTCCATCAGCGACGCTTCACCCGGCACCCCGACCCGCAACGGGAAACCGTAAAAGCCGGTGCCGCGGTGAACGTACAGTCGGTTGGAACCCAGAGCGAAAAGTCCGTGGTCGGGCCATGATCTTCGCGTCGCGCGAACCGTCCAAGCAAACCTTTTAGATGTTCGCCGCGTCCGCGGCCCACGTGGTCGGCTCCAATCAACTGTACGGGGCCAACCGAGCGCAGCAAGTTCGGCCCATTGCGCGTCGCAGTAGCCGGGAGAGGTTTCCGAAAGCCTGGGAACTTCTTCAAGAGGGCAGCGCTCGTCCAAAAACCTTCGAACCGAGCTGCGCAGTAGATCCTGCTCTTCGCTGAATCCGAAATTCATACGGGACTCCCGTGCGGACCATCACCAAGACCGAGCGCGAGCATCAACATCGCGATTGGGCTCGAAAGCAAGTGCCCGAGCGGGTAGAAGATGCGAACCTCAATATTTCAACCCACGACTCGAACCCATGCGCGCGTACTGGAGGAAGCCACGATGACCTCACCCAACTGTTGGGGAGACGAGACCGAATACGACTTCAAAGCCATCTGTGAGGACCTCGTTCGTTTGCTACGCCTCAAGGCAACGCCGATCGGCATGAAGCGTTTCAAGACGCGCAAAGACCTCGACGACATCCCGCGAATTCGAATCCCCGACCCGTCGCTAAAACTCGCAACAGATCAAATTGTCGGACAAGCGCGCTGGATCGGGTACACGATTGGCTTCACGATGGAACACCTGATGGGCGCCCAATGCGGTGCCGTGCTCGGACTTCACCCCCAAGACGAAGAATGGAAAAGCGGAAACCAGTTCAACGGCGTGTGGTACGGCACGCTCGAGGACAGCGCCGCGCACCAAGGCGCGATGGACTGTGCGAGCTATGGCGACTACGAAGCCATGGCGGTGTCGCCCTTGGTTTCAGGGCGGATCGACAACCCGGACATATGTTTGATCTACGCAACGCCAGGCCAGATGATCACCCTCATCAATGGTTACCAATACCGCGACTACAAGAAGTGCTCGTTCTCGGTGGTCGGCGAAAGCGCTTGCGCGGACTCATGGGGGCGTGCGCTCAAGACCGGAGAGTTTTCGGTATCTATCCCCTGTTACGCGGAACGGAAATTCGGCGGCGTGCAGGACGACGAACTATTGGTCGCACTCCCGCCGAGCGACTTGCCGAAGATCATCGCGGGACTTGAAGCTCTGAGCAAAGCGGGACTGCGTTACCCGATCCCCAACCACGGCATCCAGTTGTCACCGGCCGCGAGTATGGCGCAGAGCTACGGCTCGAAGTCGAGTTGAGCGCGCGCAACAGATGGCAGCCCCGCGAACCGTTCGAACTGCGAGACGAGGGCTTCAAAGCGCGGCTGTTCGAATACATCGCGGATCACAGAGCGATATTGCAGCGCCTCTCGGTCACGCCGCGCAATCGAGTCGTCGTTGACCTGTCGCGGTTTTTCGATGAGACCGGGATCCCCCATCACCTTCTTTCCGAGCCCTGCTTCGGAATTCGACTTGTAGTAGTCGAGTTGCGACAGTTCGAAGGGTTCATCCACGCTTTTCATGACGAGGGTAAGAACGTCTGCCGGGCTGCGCACAAGTGCCTCGTAGCGCACCGCGAGACCACCGTGTCGCCTCATGAGAGCTCGCAAGGTGTCGTAGCTGTTTTCCGTTTCCGTTAGAAACTTTTCCAATATTTCTTTGGAAAACTTGGCATCCGGATAGCCCCACCACTTTTTTGCGCCTTCGACCTTTGAAAGCAGGCAGTGAATGGGGTCGCGTTGAATCCAAATCGGTGTCAGGTCACACGTCTGTGACAGTGAATCGATCGCGTCGACAGCCCAAGCCGTCGTCCCGACATTGGTCGTCGTTTCCTTGAAACCCGTGATGGTCCCCTTCGCATGCGCGGCATCCCCAAAGCGCGCCGCCATACAAGCGCGAAACTCGGCAATGTCTTTGGGCACGGGCGGGCGGGCGTTGGGGGATGCATTCCAGGGCTCGTAATACAAACACAGCGATGAATGGCGATCGAGCAGAGCGGTTAACAGGGTCGTTCCGCTCCGCGGCAACCCAATGACCGCAACAAACTTTTCACCTCTTCCGGCGTTGATCACCCTTTCACCCCGCACGATTAGACTTCTGCGAGTGTAACCAACCCGAGGACTGTGGTCGTGACGACCGGGCGGCCGTGCTAAACCGCGTTGACACCCAGACGTTTTCGAAAGGCATTCCCATGGATCTCGAGCTCAAAAACAAGACAGCCCTCGTAACAGGAAGCTATCGCGGCACGGGTTCCGCGATCGCCGAAGGGCTCGCGAAGGAAGGTGTCGCGGTCTATGTCCATGGCTTTGAGGCAGGTCAGGCTGACTCCGTTGTCGCGCGCATTACCGACGCGGGCCACCAGGCCTATCCGGTCTATGGAAACATCGTGAAAGACGCCGGTGCCGCCGAGGTCGTGAATCAACTCGAAAGTGCGGGCCGCCCCATCGACATCCTTGTCAACAACTACGGCGTTGCCGAGGCCGGAACCTGGCCGACCGCTTCCAGCGATGACTGGGCCGACATCTACCAAAAGAATGTGATCTCCGGAGTTCGACTCGCAAAGGCGCTTACGCCGGGCATGACCGAACGAAGCTGGGGGCGCGTAGTCTGGCTCGGAACCGTTGGCGGCTTGCGACCCGCAGCGCGCATGCCTCATTACTACGCGTCGAAGGCCGCGCTCGCGAACGTTTGCCTCACCCTCGCGAAAGACCTCGCCAATAGCGGCGTCACGGTAAACCTCGTGAGTCCGGGCATCATCGCCACCGAAGAGATCAAGGCCATGATGTGGCGACGCGCCGAGAAAGAAGGCTGGGGCGACGATTGGGCGGTTGTTCAACGCAAAGCGATGAAGGGCATGTTCGATAACCCGCTCGGTCGCATCGCAGAACCCAGCGAAGTCGCCGACCTCGTCGTGTTTCTCGCAAGCGCACGCGCGGCCTACATCAACGGCTCGACGCTGCGGATCGATGGCGGTGCAACGGACTGCGCGATTTAGGGCGTTTCATGTGACGCCTAAGGCGCCATTGCTCCCGGCGAATCAAAACCGAGCGGCAAGTAGGTCCCAACGCAAAGACATTCGAGCAGGCCGTAGCTCACTTCGCCCGTACTCAATTCGAAGCGACACAGCACCTCGTAGAGCGGACCGAGTTCGGCGCGCTTTTCCGGAGTGCTGATGTCGTACTTCTTGCCTTCTACTTTGAGTGGGCCTTGATACATGCCGTGCGACCAGTCTGGTTGCGGGATGTAGCCAGAACCCGCGGCGAGGTACACCGTGCGCTGCGGCGTTGCACGCACCTCGATCTCTTTGCCGGTGGGGTCCGCAAATGTGATCGTCGCACTCTCGAGTTCGCGGGTGCCCGGCTTGTATTTGTAGTCGAACTTAGGGCTCCCCATCTCTTCGATCGCGCCGCCGGACGCCACGCTGCCGATCTTGACCGACTCTTCGACCAACGTGTTGCCGTCTTTGTCGCCTTCGAAAAAGAGCTTGTACAGGCCGTCGTCGGTTTGAAGCGGGATCCATGTGTGAAAGAAACCAAAGCCCGTGCCGATGTGGCTCACCCGAATTCCGGGCGGTTCAGGTTCGCCAATGCCGCGCACGCCCCAGGAATGGTCCCGCGCACCGCGCCAGCGGTCAGGCGTCACGTCAAAACGTTTCCCCGCAACTTCGAGGGTCCCCGTCCAAGTGCCGACTTGGGAATAACGAGACGTGTCCATCGACACGCGTCCATGTGGAAACCGCTGAAAGGTCTTTGGTTCTTCGACTGCGGGAACGGTGCCTTCGAAAACCAGGTCAAAAGAAATGCCATGCTCGTTCGGCTCGCAAAAGAACCGCACCTTCTGAAGCCCCTCGATCACTTCGGTGCCGAAGGGGCCAATCGTGGTATCGAGCCTATTGCCGCCGAGCTCCCGGGATGCCCGCACGACGTGGATCTCTTCGCCGATCGACACCGACACGAAAGCGTCGGTTGTCCCCAGGTTGGGATACTGCCCCATGCCCATAATGACGAAGAGTTCGTCACTACTCGAATGCATATTGAAGTAGTAGCGGTCGTAGAAATTGCGATCGCTCGTAAAAACGTGGTCGAAGGTTTCACACGTCTGATGCGCCATGAATTCGTCCATCGGGCTAAGCGGCATGGGGGCCTTCCTTTATGTCTATTGTGTCTTTGTGTTTCGGTGTTTCGAGAATGCCTGTCTCGACAGCCAGATGTGTCGGAACTCAATTTCCTAAAGCGACTTACTGCACCGCGGCGTCTTGACGAACCCGCTGCTCACGGAGTGCCGTCGCTTTTCGAAGCTTGCCTTGAACAGCCGCGTCGTCAGGGATGAGTCGATCCAATTGGGTGAGATAGTCAATGCTTCGGTCAATATCTCGGTTGAGGTAGTGCATCGCGAGCAGTTCAAGGGGTTCCGGGTATGTCGGGTCGACGCGCATCGATTCGTTAGCAGTAGCGAGCATCCGCGCTTCGATCGACTCGCTTTCGGCGCGCCATAACGTTTCTAGCCCCCAGCGCGCCGATAGATACAGATGCTCAGCTTCGTCTCGCACCGGGTGGCGAAATACGTTGGATGCCAGCGGGTTGACGATCGCAAACACGACAAGCCCCGTCGTGACAACCGACGCGAACCCGCTCGGCCTGTCGCCCCGTTCTCGCGACCGCGTTGCAAACCCATTCCACGCCATCGCGAGGGCCACGCCCACGTAGGGTAAGAGGAGCATGATCGCGGGCACGCGGTACCGCGCCGTGGGAAAGAAGACCAGCATGCCCGCCACGTGAAGTAGGGCGATCCAACCTGGAAGCGACTTTGCCGACAGTCCACCGGTCCCCTCGCCTCCTGATCGCCGCACCCAAAGAAAACCGAACACCGCGAGTGGAATCACGAGCCCCGCCGGAAAGGCGAACACAACGAAACCAAAGATCGAAACTTCGAACAACAATGCGCGCAATAACCACGAGTCTTCGCGAAGAGGATAGATGGGGAAGTTCCGTTTTTGCTCACTACCCGCTACAGCCATTAAGGCCTTCTTGCCAATCGTCTGCAGAACCGATCCCGGCGCCTCCAAAAATTCATTGAGCGTTTGTTCGATGAAATACCGGTTCATGTCCGCCGGTGAACTGGCGCCACTCGCGTACGGGCTGTTGAACAATTCCCACCACTCGTAGCCACCCCGGCGCGCAAGCGTCTGCTCCAAGTCACGGTGGTTCCCGATGTAGAAGTTGATGCCCGCGTTGTATGAAACGAAGACCGGCGCCTTGGCGACAATTGAATTACGAAGACTCACCGAAGCGGGCGCGATCGCGGTGGCGGCCAAAAACACTGCGACGCAGGCGGCAACCGAGCTCGTTTGAGCGTCGGCGTCGCGACGCCGCGTCGCAATGTCGTACAGAAACACAGGCAGGGTAAACATCGCGAGACCGTGCGTCGTGATGACCAGGCCAAGCAATAAGCCCGCCGCCGCGAGGAGATCCCAATTCCCGCTTTCGCGAAATCTCAGATAGACCGACACCAACACGAGATCGAGCAGAGCGGTTAGGTTTGCCGGCAGGGGCTGAGCGTCGAAGATCCAAAACGGCGCATAGAGAACCCCGACCCCGGCGGCGGCCCACGCAGCCTCCCGACTGAACATGCGGTCGGTCAACCGAAAGACCAACGCGCAATTGAGGGCACCCACAAGAAGGTGGAGCCACTGGACCGCGCCGAGCGAGCCACCGAATAGCCACTGGAACCCAGCCAAGAGCAGTGGGTAGAAAGGCGCTTGCCAGTAGGGTTCGGCGGGCGCGTTTCCCGCGACGATCATTCCCGCGAGTTCAAAGTACGCGAAAGCGTCTGAGACGCGAATATTTCCCAGATAGGATTCGTCTCGTAGTTGAACAAGGAAGGCGTATCGGACCGCGAGCGCGGCAAGAAACACGATGTAGATCGGCACAAGCGAACTCGCGCGACTCCGAGCATCGCTTTGCAAGGACACCACTAGCGCGGCCGAACGTTTCGGGCGACGGAAGCGGTCTCGGCGGGCTCGCGGGTCGAGGCGTCGCACATCCGTGTGTGCGAATGCAATCGCGTGGCGTACTTCATCACTTGAGCACGGTACCACGCCCGCGAACCCGGGGCAGGGTCGCGGAAACCGATGCGCGATTGCGTTGTCTAATCAAAAGGCACGCAGGTAGACTTCGGTGAGGGGAGGGACGATGATGCAGCAACGCAGAAGATGGATTTTCAGAACGATCGGCGCGGCTACGCTTCTATCAGCCTTCGTCGTGTTCGAGCCCTTCGGGTTGATGACAACGACCGGTCAGATCGTGGGGCGCGTGCTTCCCACCGAACTGTCTTCTTCGGCGCTAAGTCTCGGTTTCTCTCGGGACAAGGTCGCGACAATTCCCGGGCCTGGTGGGCGGCCCCAAGTCACGCTCCAGCTTCGCGATGCTGAACCCGCGTCGACCCCGCCCGCGAATCCCCTCGAAGCAGGCAGCCCACTAAGCCCCGCTCGCATCGATGCCCTTCTCGATCGACTTCCGGACCTCGCCAAGAAATCAAGCGCGCAGTCTCCTTTTCATGTCCGAACAGGAACAAAGCCCCCGCGGCGAACCGGCGACGACGTTGCACCTCCCTTCCCTCAGCCGAAGGTCGAGAAAGCGCCCCCGATGTCTTCCGAGGGTTCCTTGCGCGTCACTCGCTACGCGCCTGAAGGAGCCGTCTCGATGGCGGCCACGCTCAACATCAGCTTTTCGGAACCCATGGTGGCAGTCGGGTCGATCCAAGATGCGTTGCCCCAGGACATCGTGACACTGAATCCGCACCCCGCCGGGCGATGGCGGTGGCTCGGCACTCAAACGTTGATCTTCGAACCCACCGGGCGCTTCCCCGCCGCGACGAAGTATCGCGTGCTTGTGCCGGCTGGAACGGTTGCGGCTAGCGGCAATCGCCTCGACGTAGAGACTGCATTCGAATTCAAAACACCCGCAGCCAAGTTGATCTCGCAGTATCCCGTCACCGAATCAGTCGCACTCACGCCGGTGCTACTGATGACCTTCGACCAGCGAGTCGACGCCAAAGCATTTCTTGAGTTCGTTCATCTGAAAGATCATAAGAAGGAGCGCAAGCTTCGCATCGCGACACCGGCCGAAATTGAAGCCGACCCATATGGAAAGCAACAAACCGCGCACGCCGAACCGGGACGTTGGATCGCGCTTACACCGAAGTCGCCCCTCAAGCCCGGGCGAAAGTTCGAAGTCATCATTGAAGCCGGTGCGCCTTCTGCGGAAGGCCCACGGAAGACACAGGAGTCGCAGGGTTTCAGCTTCTCCACCTACGACAAGCTCGCCGTCGACGACTATTCGTGCAGCGAAGAAGGGTCTTGCCAGCCCGGCCGTAGGTGGTGGGTGCGCTTCAACAATGCGCTCGATCCCAACCAAGAGATCGATATCAAAGTCGAACCCGATGTAACGAACCTCGAGATCAACTTTCACCAACAACATTTTTCGATCGCCGGCGACATTCAACCCAAGACTCCATATCGAATCGTCGTACCCAAGGGCATTCGCGACACATTTGGCCAAACACTCAAACACGACGAAGAAATCAAAATCACCACCGGCCACGCACGTCGTCGACTTCAGGGTCCGAACGGGCCCGCGGTCACTCTCGATCCGTTTGGACCCGCGGTACTCCCGATCCAATCGACAAACAACAAGGAACTGAGCGTCAGGATCAATCGCGTGCAGCCGGAGGATTGGCACGCGTTCCAACAGTGGCACCAGGGACGCGTGCGCGGAAAGGGGTTTACACGTGGCGAAGTTGTTCAAGACACCTGGCTAATCCCTAATGATGAGGACCGATACAGCACCGTCGACATCGACCTTCGCCCGCACCTGAAGGGCAAATACGGTCACTTCGCAGTTTGGGTAGAAACCGCTGATCGCCATTCGGCACGTCAACTCTTGCTCGAGACTCAGGCGGGCAATGGTGACCGCAGAGATCAAAGACGCTGGCCTAGGCTGCCAGGCTCAGAGCTCATCTACTGGGTGCAAGTGACGAAACTTGGGCTCACCGCAGTCATGGACTCCAAATCGATTGTGAGTTGGGTGACCGCGCTGGGAGACGGCACTCCCGTCGCGAACGCCAACGTCAGTCTCATCCCGCCGCTGGCAGCACCGGCAACAACCGACGCTTCGGGTCTTACACGACAAGTCTTCGCTCAAAGAGCTGACGATAGTGCCGTCTTGATCGCAAGAAAGGGGCGCGACTCTGCGATGCTTGCCGGCTACGGCATGCGGTACTTCGGGAACAATCAGAATACCGAGCGCATCCTCTGGTACAAGTTCAGTGATCGCGGCGTCTACCGTCCCGGCGAGGAAGTTCATCTCAAGGGGTGGTTGCGTCACATCGACGCGCATGATCATCGCACGTTGTCTGCGCCGGACGGGTCCATCGATCAAGTTGGATGGAAGCTCAAGGGGCCGCGCGGGAAGACAATTGGAGAAGGCAGCTCGAGTGTCACTGCACTCGGCGGTTTTCATCTCGCAGTCGAACTTCCCGAGGAAACTGAACTCGGAAACGCTGCCTTCGTTTTGACAGCGATGAAGCTCGGCGAGCCGGTCGAAGACTCGAGATCCGAGCACGCGGTCATGATCCAGGAGTTCCGCCGACCCGAGTTTGAAGTCACGACCCGTTTCAACGACGCCGAGCACTTCCTTGGCGATACCGCGGTTGCCCACGTTGGGGCGAAGTATTTTGCGGGCGGAGGCCTCGCCGCGGCACCCGTGACATGGAACGTCACAGCGGAGTACGGAAGCTTCGTGCCGCCGCATCACGACGACTTTCAGTTCGGCAACTGGACGCCTTGGTGGGGACAGCGTCCGTTTCACCAACAAGCGCTCGAAAATATTGCTCATAGCGCAGTCACCGATGCAAGGGGCGAACACAGCCTGGCGATTGACCTCGTTGCCATCGAGAAGCCGCGGCCGTTTGTCGTGAAGGCTGAGGCGCTCGTGCAGGATCGTAATCGCCAGAATTGGACAGGCCGAAGTCAGAGCCTTGTCCACCCCGCGGCACTCTATGTCGGCCTGAACACGGAGCATTCTTTCATCCAAGTGGGCGAGTCGCTCGATGTGGAAAGCGTAGTCGTCAATATCGCGGGCGAACGACAAACCGGAATCGACGTTTCGCTGCGCCTTGAAGAATCGACCGACTTTCGTGGGCATATAGGTCGACAGTCAACAGCTGACGAGGAACCTCCCCCTGTTCTGGAGCGATGCAAAATCAGGTCAGAGTCAGAGGCTTTAACTTGTGGCTTTAAGATTGAAAAGGGCGGCAACTACCGGGTCGTCGCGTCGGTTCACGACGACCAGGGACGCCGCAACGAATCGGAGCTTCAGGTTTGGGTTGTGGGGGCGAATGCTCAGGTTGATCGCGCCCTCGACCGCGAGCACGTTCAATTGATTCCCGACCGCCAGGAGTACAAGCCGGGCGACGTCGCAGAAGTCTTGGTGCAAGCGCCGTTCTTCCCCGCCGAAGGTCTTCTGATTCTGGGACGCAACGGCGTATCGAGGAGCGAAACCTTTCGTGTGACCGAAGCCAATTACACGCTTCGCATTCCGATCCTCGAAGAGCATCTCGCGGGCCTGAGCGTTGGGGTTGAACTGGTCGGTGAGAGCGATGGCGAAGCTTCGAATGACAAACCGGCACACAAGCGCATTGCATTCGCGGGCGGAACCCTTGAGCTGGCGGTTCCGCCGCGCAGCCGCGACCTGATCGTATTGACTACGCCTCAAACCGACACTCTCGCGCCCGGAGGACAAACTGAAATCGACGTTCAGGTAAGTGATGCCGCGGGCCACCCGCTTGAAGCCGCGGAAGTCGCGCTTGTCGTGGTCGATGAGTCAGTCCTTGCGCTTACGGGCTACACACTCAACGACCCTCTCGACATCTTCTACCCGAAAGCATTTCCCGGGTATTCGACTCAGCACTTGCGATCGCAAATCACGCTGGCAACAAGTCGTAACGAAAACTCGCCTTCGTCCGAGTCCCCCATGATGCGCTCCAAGGTTTCGATGGCCGCCGCTTCGGGTGTCGAACTTGACTCCCTGGACCTGAGTGCCTTCCGATCACTAGGCTACGTCGAAAGCGAGGGTGTCGCTCCCGCATCGCCGACTCCAATCGAACTGCGCCGCAAGTTCTCCGCCCTCGCGCTATTCGCCCCCGTCGTGATGACCGATGAAGACGGTCGCGCAAGCGTGCCCCTGCAACTGCCCGATTCGGTCACCCGCTATCGCATCATGGCCGTCGCGGTTTCAGGAGACCGATTCTTCGGCACCGGTGAATCGCAAGTCACTGCACGGCTCCCGCTGATGGTGCGCCCTTCCCCGCCCCGCTTCCTCAACTTTGGCGACAGCGTTGAGCTCCCTGTCACGTTGCAGAACCAAACCGATGAACCCATGGATGTCGACATTGCGATCCGAGGAACGAATGCATCCTTTGCTGCAAACGATGGCAAGAGCGCAGGGGTACGAGTAAGCGTGCCCGCCAACGACCGTGTCGAAGTTCGGTTCGCCGCATCACCCACAAGCGCAGGCACTGCAGCCTTTCAGGTCGCCGCCGCGAGCGAGGCCGCGTCCGACGCAGCGAGTTTTCATTTCCCGGTTTGGACTCCAGCGACTCGCGAAGCCACAGCGACCTATGGTGTGATCGACGACGGCGTCGTTGCCCAGCCGATCGCGATTCCGGACGCGGTGTGGCCCCAATTTGGCGGCCTCGAAATCTCCACCTCCTCAACGCAACTCCAGGCGTTGACCGATGCCATGCTCTACCTCAACACGTACGCGTTTGAATGCAGCGAGCAGATCTCTAGCCGCATGCTTTCGGTCATCGCATTAAGAGACGTGCTCGACGCCTTTGCGGTCGAGGGGATGCCCGACGCTTCCACCCTAACCAAGCGCCTCGAAGAAGACGTAAAGACGCTCGCGAGCATTCAGAACGCAGATGGAGGGTTTGGCTTCTGGCATCGCGGCTCAAAGTCGTGGCCCTACCTCACGATCCACGTCGCCCACGCGCTCGCCCGAGCAAAGGCACTCGATCTCGCACTTGACGAACACCCACGCCGTCGACTCGACCGCTATATCGCCAACATCGATCAACACATCAAAGCCGAAACGAGCAAGCGAACCGCCAATGCACTGCGCGCCTACGCGCTTTACGTGCGAAGCCTAAGCGGAGACATGGATCGCAAGCGCGCCCGAAGCCTGGCCCGTGAGAAAGACCTATCGATCGAATCACTCGGTTGGCTGCTTCCGCTCCTGAAGACGGATGCGCCCAACACCGATTTCGACGAAGGCTTGAGGCGCCTCGCCAACCAAGTCACCGAGACCGCCGCGGGAGCGCATTTCGTCACAAGTTATTCGGACGGCGCCCACGTGCTTCTGCACTCCGAACGGCGCGCCGATGGTGTTGTACTCGGCGGCCTGGTTGCCACTGATCCGGAAAACGACTTGATCCCAAAGTTGGTGCGCGGCTTACTCGCGCACCGGAAGGCCGGGCGCTGGAACAACACCCAAGAGAACGTCTTCATCTTGCTCGCCCTCTCCGAATACTTCGAGCGTTTCGAATCCGGCATGCCCGACTTCGTCGCACGCTTTTGGCTTGGCGACGGGTTCGCGGGTGAGCATCCCTTCAAGGGACGATTAACCGATCGGGTAAAACTCGAAGTCCCAATGGCGACACTGCTCGCGACCGACAGCCCGTCACCGCTCACGCTCCAGAAGGACGGGACCGGGCGGCTCTATTATCGAATCGGGATGCGATACGCACCGAAGGCCCTCGTAACCGAGGCCGAAAACTTCGGCTTCGAGGTGAGCCGCGAATACGAAGCCGTCGACGACCCCGACGATGTCACCCAAGGCGAAGACAAAACCGTGCACATCAAAGCGGGCGCGCGGGTCAAGCTGACGGTCAGCATGATGAACCCGATGCGGCGCTATCACGTCGCGCTCGTCGACCCACTACCCGCGGGCCTCGAGCCCATCAATTCGGCGTTGGCGACGACCGAACAGCTGCCTTCCAACGAAGATCGGGTCGGCCATTGGTGGTGGTGGCGCCAGTGGTACGAGCACGAAAATTTGCGCGACGAACGCGCCGAGGCTTTCACGTCGCTACTGCGGGAAGGGGTCCACACTTACAGCTACTTCGCGCGGGCGACCACGCCGGGAGAATTTATCGTTCCCCCGGCGCGGGCCGAAGAGATGTATCACCCAGAAACCTTTGGGCGATCATCGTCGTTTCGCGTCATCATCAAATAGCTGTCGATTCGTCTTCGAATAACCGACGCGAAGTGACGCGCTCTAGTGCGAACGCTAGCTAGAGCTTCGAGATCACTTCATCGCCGAGCTTCGCGATGCCATCCATCGGATTCTTGGTGCCAAGGCCGAAGAGCGGGCAGATCAACCGCGATACGCCGAGGTCTTCGAAGCGCTTGATGTTGTCGAACGCGTCGTCGTTCAGCATCCACATCGATGAAACTTCGATCTCGGAGACGTCGCGCCCTTCGGCCGCACATGCGTCCTTCAACTTCGCGAGGTCCGGCTTGATCTGATCTGGCGTCATTGTGGGCGAGAACCAACCCTGGCCAAACTTCGCGACGCGCTCAAACGCCTTGCCCTTCGATCCGCCGATGTGAACGTCCAAGGCCTTCGGGACCGGGTAACTCTTGAAACCCGTCCAGTTGAGGAATTCACTCTGATGCTCAACCGTGTCGCCGCTCCAAGCCTTCTTCATCGCGGTGAGGTAGTCGTCGAAACGAGCTCCGCGCTTTTCGAACGGGGTCCCCATTGCGAGGAACTCTTCTTGAAGCCAACCGATGCCAACGCCAAGCATGAAGCGACCATTCGAAACCATGTCGAGGCTGGCAGCTTGCTTCGCCATAAAGAGCGGGTTGCTCTGGGACAAAATGTTGACACCAGTGCCAAGCCGAAGCTTCGTGGTGTTCATCGCGACGGCGGTGAGTGCGATTAACGGATCGACGAAGTTTGTTTCCGGGGTCGTACCCATCTTGCCGTTTGGGCTGTAGGGGTACTTGGACGAATAATCGTTCGGCACGATCACGTGCTCAAAGGTCCAAACCGATTCAACGCCAGCGTTTTCTGCCGCTTGCGCCATGCCGATCATCTGTTCGACAGAACTCACGCCGACGTTCACGGGGATCAATGCAAATTTCATAGGGGTGCTCCTCTTTAAAAAATTGGGAGCAGATACTAGCAGTCACGCGGTGCAACTCGTGCGTTGCGAGGTGGATGACGGGCTAAGACCCGGCGAGGATTTGTTCAACGAGCAACATGCGCTGCACTTGACCCGTCGCGGCAGTTCGCGGTAACGCGTCGACGATCTCAAGACGTCGGGGCCGTTTGAAGCCGGCAAGCTGCGCGTCACTCACTTTCTGCACGTCTGCTAGAGAAAGTGCAACATCGCCATTCGGGACCACCACCGCACACACCACTTCGCCCCATTGCGGGTCGGGAACGCCGACGACCGCCACTTCCCTGATGTTTGGATGCGCGGCCAACACGGCTTCGACTTCGGCGGGCGCCACGGCTTCGCCACCGGTGCGGATCAGTTCTTTGATCCGTCCTACGACGGAGAGGTAGCCCTCTTCGTCCAAGGCGCCGATGTCGCCGCTGCAATACCAACCGTCTCGAAGCGCATCGGCGGTTGCTTCGGGGTTCTCGAAGTATCCGTCCAGCATGAGCGGCGAGCGCACTTGTATCTCACCGCCCTCGCCGATGCGAAGTTCGACGCTGGGCGAAGGCTGCCCGACGCTTCCCGGCTTTCGCAAAACATCTTCGTCTAGCAGTGCCGTTGCAGATCCCGTCTCGGTGGATCCGTAATAGATACGAACGACGCTTTTCGGAAAACGTTTCTTCAATGCTTGGATCAATTCGATGGGTGTCGCCGACGTGCCCGTATCGATAAAGCGCAGGTGTGACGTATCGAAGCGTTCGGGCGCGACTTCGAGAATTCGGTTCCAGATCGCGGGGATGCAATACAGGCGATTCGCGCGCCGCGCTTCGACTGCGCCGAGTATGGCTTCGGCTGTCGCACTCGCGATAAACGTGATTTCGCCCTGGGTTTGCCAGGCAGCAAGCGAGAGTGTGAAGGCCGCCATATGGAAGAGCGGAAACATACAGACCGAGCGTTCGGGTTCGGTGAGGAAGACACCCTGGTAGGTACGCAGCCAGTTTGCGCGATGTGAAAGGATCACCCCCTTAGGAGCGCCGGTACTGCCGCTGGTAAAGAAGATGACTTGCGGGTGATATTCCTCCAGGGCCAGTTCAGTGATGTCGACTGTGGCTTGTGGAAGTTCGGATGGAACAAACCGGATGACGTCTGGGAGTGCTTCAGCCGCGCCGACACTACCGACAAGCGACACGCCGATTTCTGCCGCGAGCTTTGTCGTGGCCTGCGCGCGTTCGGGGTCGGCGATCAAAATCGTAGGACGCGCCATGCGTGCGATCGGCGCGGCTTCTTCTATTCCGAGTCGAGCGTTGAGCGGCGCGAAGACGGCGCCCAACTTCGCGGTTGCAACAAACAAGGGAAGCACTTCAAGACAAGTGTCGGCCCACGTCACCACGCGATCGCCGTGCCCCACGCCGAGATCGCGCAGCGCGGTCGCGATCTGATTCGCGTGCGCATTGAGTTCACCGTAGGTGAGTTCGCACCCCTCCATCGAAGCCGCCACGCGTTCGGGCGCGGCGCGGGCATGTCGACGGATCAGATCACCAATCAAGAGCTTCGGGGCGCGGGGGGACATGAGATTCCTTCGATGGTCGTGTGAGCCTCGGCAGTCTAGGCGCCGTGAGATTTTAGTTGCGTCGCGATCGCAGAGAGAATATGATTCTTTGAATTGAGAATACCATTCTCATTTTAAAGACATCGCGAAAAACAATAAAACGAGTGTGTTTTCAAATAGTTGAGGCTACACCTGCCGCTATCGCAGGTCCCACCTCGAAGGAGACGACATGGCGGGCGAATCCGACGAACGCGCCTTTGGCGACATCGCGAACAAGCTGCTGTTCGAAAACGAGCGCGTCCGTATCTGGGAAATGCGCCTCGAAGCGGGCACCACCGGCCCCGTCCACAAACACGACTGCGATCACGTGTTGATTCAGATTTCCGGCGACCGTATGGCGGTCGTCCCCGAGCCAGACAGCCAGAGCGAATACAAGGACTACATGGAAGCCGACGTCTTTCCCGGCAACTACTTCTTCGTCGAAAAGGGCGGCATCGAAGCGGCGCGCAACGTAGGCAAAGAAGACTTCCACGAGATCGTCGTCGAGTTGAAGGAATAGTTCGGTGGACCTTCGCTATTCGAAAGAGGACGAAGCGTTTCGCAGCGAGTTGCGCAGCTGGCTTGCCCGCGAAGTTCCCGCGCACGGTGCCCCGCCCAAAGAAGGCGACTGGCCCGCGCGACGCGACTACGACACGGGCTGGCAACGAAAGCTCTATGAAGGCGGATACGCGGGCATCAACTGGCCCGCCGAATACGGCGGACGTGGCGCACCGCTGTCTGAACAGCTCGTCTACTACGAAGAGATCGCACGGGCGAATGCACCGTACATCGGCGTGAACTTCGTCGGCATGCTGCACGGTGGCCCAACGTTGATCGTCGAAGGCAGCGACGAGCAGAAAAAACAGCACGTCCAGAAGATCTTGTCCGGCGAAGAAGTTTGGTGCCAAGGTTTTTCGGAACCGAACGCGGGCTCGGACCTCGCAAGTCTTTCGACTCGCGCTATTCGCGTGGGCGATGAGTACGTGATCAATGGCCACAAAATCTGGACGTCATTCGCGCAGGTTGCCGACTACTGTGAGCTATTGGTTCGCACCGACGTCGACGCGCCAAAGCACCGTGGCATCAGCTGGCTCATTTTGCCGATGGATACGCCGGGCATTGAGATTCGCCCTCTCAAGACCCTCGTCGGTACCAGCGAGTTCAGCGAGGTGTTTCTCGAAGACGTGCGCGTCCCGGTTACCCATCGAGTGGGTGCCGAAAACGAAGGCTGGCGCATCGCCAACGTCACGCTTCGGTTTGAGCGCGGCACTTCGTTTGCGAGCCAAATGGTTGAGTTGAAGCAATATCTCGCAAACATCATCGACACGGCCAAGCGAATCGGCGGGGGTGGAGTGAGTGAAGGCTCCGCCTGGGACGACTCGGGGCTGCGGCACGAAGTCGGGCACCTGCAGGCTGAACTCGACGCACTTTGGGCCATGCTCAAGCTTTCCATTTCGCAGGCTGGCGACAACGGTGTACCGGGCCTTGGCGGGTCTGCCTTGAAGCTCGTGTATACCGAGCTCTTTCAACGCGTGGCTGACCTTGGCGTTCGCATTCTCGGTCGCGCCGGGCTTTCCCGCGACGACCTAGGTGGCCTACCCGTTCATCACTTTTCATTTTCTGCGATGCAATCGCTCTCGCTCACCATCGCCGCGGGTAGCTCACAAATTCAACGCAACATCGTCGCCGAGCGCATCCTCGGCCTGCCGAAGGAACGATAGGCTCATGGACTTTCGCCCGAGCGAAGATCAACTCGAACTCCAGGCAGGCATCACCACCTTCTGCACTGAGCGCTGTTCAGACCTTGAGTTGCGACGGATCGATGAAGCCGGCGGCTTCGATCCAACGCTGTGGCGCGACCTCGCGGGGCTTGGTGTATTTCAATTGCGTCTCGGTGCTGCCAACGGTGGTTTGGGCCTTGGTCTCGCGGACTCAGTACTCGTCTATGAAGCACTCGGACAGCGCATCGTTCCCGGCCCACTCGTCTACACACAACTCGCCGCGACTCTGGTCGATGGCGCGGCAACGGGTGAATGCATTGTCGGCGGGCTTGACCTTCATCTCTCTCCGCAGGGTCCGCACCTCGTCGAATACAAAGAACAGCTTGGTGCCCTGCTTTTGCTCAAAGAAGACGGCGTCTATCGAGTCGACACCAATGACATTGCGGGGAGCACCATCGAAAGTCCTCTTGACCCCCTCACTCCCGTCTTCTGCGCTGAACAGCTTCCGACGGGAGAAAAGATCGGCGACGAAAAGAACGCACAGCGGCTGCGTTTTGAAGGCATGGCCCTCTCGTCTGCGCTGTTACTCGGCATCGTCGAGTCGACCCTAGAAATTGCGTTGGATTTTGCGAAAGAGCGTGAGCAGTTCGGGCGAGCCATTGGGTCATTTCAATCGATCAAGCACATGTTGGCCGACATGTTTGCAAGGCAAGAACTCGCCCGTGCTTCGGTGTATGCCGCGGGCGCGACACTGGACGACCCCGGTGTCGGCGACCTTGAACAGGCCGTGCGCGGCGCAAAGTTAATCGCCGGCGAAGCGGCGACTAAGAATGCCCGCGCGTGCATCCAGATTCATGGCGGCATGGGATACACGTGGGAAGTGGTGGATCACTATTTCTTGAAGCGCGCGATGGTTCTGCAAAACGCATTCGGCGTTGACCGCGACCACTGCGAAGCCATCGCCAAGATCACAGAAAAAGTGCCACTGGAAATTCGCTATGCCGGATAACGCCCCCGCCGGCCGCAGCGCACCTCGTTCCCACGCCCTTCGCGGCGTCGATCGCACGATGGAGCGCCGAAGGCTCACCTACGAAAACGAAGTCAAGCGACTCGTCGACGCGGGGTTTGCGCTCGTACAGCGAACTGGCCGACTCGAACCGACAGTCGGTGACATCGTCGCTGAAGCTGGCCTCTCAAACCAAGCCTTCTACAAGCACTTTCATTCCAAAGACGAACTCCTCCTCGCAATGCTCGAAGAAGGCATCTTGCTTTTGCGCAGTTACATCGAACATCGCGTGAGCTCGGGGTCGAACCCGACGGAGCGAGTTCGCAATTGGCTTTGGGGCATTCTCGAACAGGCGTTGAGCGAACAAGCCGCAGCTGCAACGCGCCCGTTCGTGATCTCTCGTGCAAGGTTGGCCGAGCGGTTCCCCGCCGAAGTCAAGCAAGCCGAAGACGGCCTCAACGCAATCCTGCGAAGTGAAATCGAAAGCGGTATCCAAGCCGGGGAACTGGAAGCCAGTCACCCCGAACTTGATTCTCAACTCCTTTACAAGCTCGCGATGGGTTGGGTCGAGCGTCAACTCATCACCCCGAGCGTAGACGCGCGCGCCGAAGCCGACCACCTGGTCGCGTTCGCGCTGCGCGGTCTCTCACAAGCGGAGCCTTCGCCCGCTTAGTTCGGCGAACTGTTCTTTCTCAAAAAGGCGAAACATGGAACATGAAATCATGATGACCGGTGTGGGTGGGCAAGGCGTGCAGCTTGCAGCCCAGATCCTCGCCCGATCCGCCGTCGTCGAGCAGAGAGAAGTCATGACGCTCGGGACTTACGGCGGGACGATGCGGGGTGGGAATACAGACTCGACCTTGGTTGTCGCGGACGGTCCGATTCATTCGCCGCCGATCGTCGCCGAGGTGGGGATCGCCCTCGCGATGCATCATGCGTTCTTCGAACCGGTTGCAAAGAAACTCCGCCCCGGTGCATTGATCGTGGTGAACTCGACCGTCTTCGAAGAAAAGGTGCAAGCCGAAGACGCAAGCTGTATCGAAGTTCCAGCGACTCGCATCGCGAGCGACCTCGGCGTCGGAATGGCGGCGTCACTTGTACTCATCGCAGCGTTTGCGAAGTACACGGGCTTCGTATCCCTCGACTCACTTGTCGCGGGCATGGAGCAGTCGGTGCCCTCCTACCGCAGCCAACACGTTGAAGGCAACGCGAAGGCGCTGCGTGCCGGTTATGACGCAATCGAACCCGGCGGAACGCCTGCATGGCCCGGAACGGGAGGCGCATCATGAGTACGACGCTCAGTCGCGGAACCGTGACGATCGCGACCGAACGCTGCAAGGGTTGTGAGCTTTGCATACCCGCTTGCAAGCCAAACGTGTTGACGATGAGCCAGGCGCGCAATGAACTCGGCGTCTCGTATCCCGAACTGGCACCGGGTTGCACGAGCTGTGGTGCGTGCTTGCTCGTGTGCCCCGACTTTTGTTTCGAGATCTACCGATTCGAATCGCCGGTATCTCACGAAGAAGTCCAAAACTCCGAGGTCGGATCATGACGCGCAAACTAATGGAAGGCTCCGAAGCGATGGCCGAGGCCGCGGTGATGGCCGGGTGTCGTTTCTTCGCGGGCTACCCCATGACACCCTTCACCGAATTGCTTGAAAGTTTTGCCAAGCAGCTTCCCGCGGTTGACGGCGTGTCGATCAACGCAGAGAGCGAAATCGAAGCGATTGGCATGGCATGGGGAGCGCTGGCAACCGGCGCCCGGGCGGCGACGGGCTCGACGGGCCAGGGTCTCGCCCTCATGCAAGAGTCGCTTTCGGAAATCACGCGTTCTGAGCTGCCACTCGTTTACTTCAACATGGCCCGTGGCCAATACGACTACTACCAAGCGACCCGAGGCGGTGGGCACGGAGACTATCGACACCTCGTCCTCGCCCCGATTGATGTGCACGAAGCGGTCGAGTTAACTCAACTTGCCTTTGATCTTGCGGACCGGTGGCGCAACCCCGTTCAAATCTACGGCGACTACCTGCTTGCACACACCTGCGAAGCGGTAGAAGTGAAACGGATTGAGTTCCCACCTTTGCCCAAAAAACACTGGGCTGTCGACGGATCTCTTGGCGGAACGGGGAAGTCGCGAAACATCAACCCAATCGGCATGACGAAGGGAACGAAGGGGATCGATCCGGAAGGGTTCTGGCTTCGCCTGCAAGCCAAACACGACGCGATGCAAGAGAGCGAGGCGCGTTTCGAGTCGGAGCACTGCGAAGATGCGGAGCTGGTCGTGGTCGCTTTTGGAACGATGGCGCGTTTCGCGAGGTACGTGGTTCGGGAATTGCGTAACGAAGGCGTGCGAGTCGGCTACTTCCGGCCCATCACATTGTGGCCGTATCCAAGCGCAGCTCTCAAAAAAGCGGCGCGAGGCGCGCGGCGTGTGGCAGTGCTCGAACAGAACGCAGGCCAGATGATCGACGATGTCCGGCTCTCGATCCTTGGAGACGCCCCAGTGGTTTCGATCGGCGGCATCTCGTCTGACGAAGCGGGGTTCGGCATCGGGCCGATCTTTGACACCTCGATCATTCGCGAACGCATTGAACGCGGCCTCGGCGCAGAAGGAAACCATTCATGAGTGAACGAAGCGAACTCGCCCTCGACACAGAACATCCTCCTAGCGTTCCCGCCAAACGCATTGGAGATATCAAGCCAGCACTCCTCTTGAGCGAAGACCATGATCTTTGCCCGGGTTGCGGCGAACCGCTCGCACTGCGCATGATGCTCGAAGCGATCGAAGAACTCGCCATGGCCCAGCGCACGATCGGAGTGGTGGGGATCGGGTGCTATACCGCGCTCACCAGTATTATGGACGTCGACCTCGTTCAAGCACTCCACGGTCGCGCACCATCGCTTGCAACCGGGGCCAAGCGCATGCGCCCAGATGAGTTGGTCTTCACACTCCAGGGCGACGGCGACATGGTCAACGAGGGTTTACAGGAAGTCATTCATACGGCAGCCCGAGGCGAATCGATTACGTGCGTGCTGCTCAACAACGGCGTGTTCGGTGAAACCGGCGGTCACATGACGGCGACGACGGTAATCGGCCAGCGCACCAAGAACACGATCGAGGGCCGGGACGCGGAGTATCACGGACACCCGATCCTAATCGCCGAAATGCTCGCGCAACTTGGGGGCGCCGCCTACGTCGCGCGATGCGGGGTCTATAACGCTGCGGAAATCGCGCGGACGAAACGGATTCTCAAGAAGGCCTTTCAAACCCAGATCGACGGCAAGGGATTTTCGTTCGTTGAAATTCTGACCATGTGTCCAACAGGTTGGTTCATCCCCACCCAAGAAGGACCGGACTATCTCGACAACGTGCTGGGCGCTGTGCACAAGCTTGGAGAATTGAAAGCGCCCCGCGAAGAGACGGACTAATCCGCCCGCATTGCCCAAACGCATTGGCCTAAAAAAGTGGGCCGCTCCTCGACTTGAGTCCCGAAGACCGACCTGCAAATGGGTACTCCGCACTTTCGTACGGGTACCCAGTGTCGATTAGAAATACACTCGGCACCGGAAGTTGGTTGCGGCCTTCTCCCGATGCTTTCTCGAGATCGATTCCAAACGCCCTCAACTTCGCGGCACTAAACTTGTCGACTTGAAACGCGATGCCGGTCGGTCGGGGCTAATCGCGACTACGGGAAAGCCAAGGGACAGCAGCTCTTTTTCGATTTTGCGCAGCTCACCCAGCTGCGTATTGCAGTAGGGTCACCAACCGCCGCGATAGAAAACCAGCAGCGCTCCGTTTTCTCGAAGCTGGCTTGCCAGAGCGATCGGTTCGCCCGACACGGTCTTTACGCACGCCGAAGGTACAAGCTGAACCGGCCTGCAATGGTTTCGTAAGCTCGGCGTCTTCGTGGACCGAGATGTCCGCAGCACTCGTCGCTGAAACAACCACCGCCGCGACCAGAACAAGAACAGTCGTGCAAGCACGCATTGTTATATTCGCCATTCGAAAGCCGTAGCGAACTTGGTCCGGTGGCTGTCGTACCTTGCTCAGGTGCCTCGCTCTGGGCCGTGTATGAAGATCCATTGCTGGATGTCTCACAAAGATGGGCGACAAAGGTCGATGCGCACCGCACACCGATTCGCATCCACAAAGATCCCAGCAGCGTCCTCGTGGAAGTCCAAGAACGCGCGCGACTTTCGAGAGAAGACTCCCGGACTCGTCTCTCGCAATGCTTCTCGCTCACGCAGCCCAGTGAGCAGTGGCTTCAGGGATGTCCGGTACCCAGGACGAATACGACCCCAGCTACGCCCTGTTGGAGACTGCGAGCAAGAGCCGCAGCTGCCCCGGCTGGAGGTGGCTAACACCCCCGATTTCTTTCGCTATTCTGCGCCTCACACAAGTCCGGGCACGCGCGGGTCTCGCGGTGACGGCCCGATGATTTCATTTCTAGTTCCATGAAGGAGTAAGCAAGATGAGCGACGTACGTTTCGACGGCCGAGTGGCTGTGATCACAGGTGCAGGCGGCGGCCTCGGCAAGTCGCACGCCCTCGAATTCGCCAAGCGCGGGGCCCAGGTTGTCGTCAACGATCTCGGCGGATCCGTCGATGGCCAGGGTTCGGGTTCTTCCGCGGCCGACGTCGTGGTCAAAGAGATTGAAGAAGCTGGCGGCACGGCAGTCGCGAACTATGACTCGGTTGCTACGAAAGCTGGCGGCGAAGCCATTATTCAGACCGCGATGGACAACTTTGGCCAGGTCGACATCGTGATCAACAACGCGGGCATCCTCCGCGACAAGAGCTTCGCGAAGATGAGCGAAGACGAAATGACGTTGGTGCTCGACGTTCACTTGCGCGGCGCGTTCTATGTTTCCCAGCCGGCCTTCCGCGCGATGAAGGAACGCAACTACGGTCGCTTTGTCCACACAGCTTCGGCTGCAGGTGTCTTCGGGAACTTTGGCCAGGCGAACTACGGTGCCGCAAAGATGGGCCTCGTCGGTCTTTCGAACGTGCTCGCCCAGGAAGGCGTCAAGAACAACATCAAGAGCAACGTGATCGCCCCGATCGCGATGACCCGGATGACGACGGGCATCATGGGCGACATGGGCCTCAACCTCGACCCCGGGTATGTGACGTCGATGGTCGCGTACCTTTCGAGTGAAGCTTGCGACCTCACCCACGAGATCTTCTCCGTGGGCGCTGGCCGCTACGCCCGGGTCTTCGTCGGCCTCTGCGAGGGGTACACGAACGGCGCCGAGGGTGGCGTGAGTGTCGAAGAAGTTCGGGACAACATCGAGCAGATTCGGAATCCCGACGGCTACGTGATTCCCGGCAGTGCTGCAGAAGAAATGATGGCAGCGATGAAGAGCCTCAAGGAATAGTCCACGTCGATGGCGTGGACCTACACGCCGGACTTGTTTCATCGACAATAAACGCAAAACGCCCCGGCGCCCAAGCTGCACCGGGGCGTTTTGCGTTTGCAACTCAATCCCTCGAAATCCATGAAACACGGGCCGATTGCTTCGGTCTGTGCTGAACTCGGAAGCCATGGCCAAGTCAGACAAAGAAAATCGCGGAGCCGGTAAAGGCGACGACTACTATTCGCACTGGGCCGACTACGCCGCGCGCGCGACGGCGGAGAAGCACAAAGAACACGACGAAATTGTAGTGGCGGCTGGCATCACACCGTCGGGCACCGTCCATATTGGGAACTTCCGCGAAGTCATCACCGTTGACCTCGTGGCCCGCGCCCTGCGCGACCGCGGCGCAAAGGTTCGCTTCATCTATTCATGGGACGACTTCGACGTTTTCCGCAAAGTTCCCGCAGGCATGCCCCAGCCGGAGATGCTCGAAGAAAACTTGCGCCGAAGCGTGGCCGACGTGCCCGACCCGTTTGGCGCCGAAGAGAGTTACGCCGCACACCATATCGCCGCGTTCGAAGCGAGCATCACGCCGCTTGCGATCTCCCCCGAATTTATCCGTCAGTCGAAGCGCTATCGCGCGGGCGCGTACGCAGAGGGCATCCGAAAAGCGTTAGAAGGACGTGACAAGATCCGCCAGGTTCTCGATCAACATCGAACGCAGCCGCTTGCGGCAGACTGGCTCCCACTTGCGGGCTTCTGCGACAGCTGCGGTCGCGACGAACTCGACTTCGCGTGGGACGGCGAGTGGGGCGTTGGCGTCACTTGCCGAACTTGCCAAGCGATTCATCAGGTCGACTTGCGCGAAGGCGGCAACCTGAAACTCCCATGGCGCATCGACTGGCCCATGCGCTGGAAAGAAGAGCGTGTTTGCTTCGAGCCCGGTGGCAAAGACCATTCGTCAGCCGGTGGGAGTTACGACACCGCGCGGGAGATTGTGGTCGATGTCTATGACGGCTGGGCACCGGAATACATCGCCTACGATTTCGTTCGCATCAAAGGGGAAGGCGGAAAGATCTCGAGTTCGAAGGGTGGCGCGCTCACCGTTTCGGATTGCCTCGAAATCTATGAGCCCGAAATGCTGCGCTGGATCTTCGCGGTGGCACGACCGAGCGCCGAATTTCAAATCTCCTTCGACCTCGACGTGATCAAACTCTACGAAGACTTCGACCGGAGCGTGCGGCTCGCGCATCAGCCCGACGACGGCGGCAAGAACGACAAGAAGCGAAACATGGCGCGGCGTACGTTGCAAATGGCGAGCTGCGACCACCGTCGCATCGAACCGGGCGAACCCATGCCCTTCGTGGCTCCGTTCCGCGGCCTGTCGATGATCTTGCAGGTTTACGATGGAGACCTCACCCAGAGCCTCGCGTACTACGAAAAACGCGGCGAGATCACGACCGACGCGCAGCGCGAACGCTTCGACGTCCGTGCTCGATGCGTGTGGAACTGGATCGAGCAATACGCACCAGACGACTTCCGCTATCGCATCCGAACCGAGCCTGTGGCGCGAGAACTTGAAGCCGACCCGCACGAAGTCATTCGACGTCTTGTAGACGTTCTCGAGGCCAAACCCGAGATCCAAGAATCGGAACTGATCGAACATCTCAAAGTCGTCTGCGACGGGACGAGCCTCGAACCCAAGACGTTCTTCCCGTACGCCTACGACCTGATTCTCGACAGACCCAAGGGCCCGAAGCTCTCGACGTTGATCACCACCATCGGCGTGGATCGCGCGCTGCCTCTTCTGCGCGGAGGGCTTGGGCGAAATGTCTGAGGCCCGACATGTCGTCCACTAGCGGCGACGTCTCCGTCGGCGGCCAGAACCTTCGACACGCATTTGCAGTGTTCGGGGTGATGACCTTCGCGCTCTTCATTCGCAGCCTGGGTTTCGAGCATGTCTTCACCGACGAAGGCGTGGTGTTCGCTCCCGCCGATGCGACGTATCACATGCGCCGCGCATTTTATACGTTCGCGAACTTTCCCGAACTCTTGCTCCGCGATCCGTATCTGAACTTTCCGGGCGGTGTCAATGTCCCGTGGCCGCCGCTGTTCGACTTCATTGTGGGCGGGACAGCGCGAATTTTCGCCGAAGATCAGGCTGGCTTCGAACGCGTCGCTGCTTGGGCGTCGAGTGTGTTCGGCGCGCTTACGGTTGTGCCGATCTACTTCATCGCCCGTCAAGTCTCGAGTCACGGTGTTGGTTTGTTTGCGGGCTTCTTGTTTTCCCTTTTTCCGATGTGCGTGAAATACGGTCGCGTTGGAAACCCAGACCACCACACCGCGGTTGCATTGGTCGGCGCCTGCATGCTTTTGCTGTGCACCTACGTGGCACGGCGCGACGTCGACGATCGTCGCATCATGTTGATGACACCCTTCATGTTCTTCGCGCGTCTTTCGATGTTTTTGATCTGGCACGGAAATCTTCTCTATATCATGTTCTTCGAAGCCGCCTTGCTCCTTACCGCGGCAGCGACTCGTCGTAGTTCGATCACCCGAGCGCAGGCGCTGAGTGGGATCTTTACTGCGGTCGTTCTGAGTCCGATCGTCGAAGAGTATTTGCCGGTCCCCATCGGAGGGTCGTATTCATCGATTTCGCTTTCGCGGCTGCATATCTTGGTCATGGTCGGCACGAGTTTCGTCGCGTTTGCCCATTGGGGCTTGAACCGCTGGCGGCCGGAGAGCGGGTTCGTCTTGCGTTTGTTCGCGATCGGTGGCGCGAGTCTTGTGTTCGTGGCGCTGTTGGCGGCTGTACCCGCAACCCGAGAAGGCCTGATCCCTGCGTTGCAGTTCTTGACATTAAGAGACGGCGCCGGAGCTGGGACAATCGAACAGTTCCCGCTATTTGCGATCTTCGGCCGCGACCCCGTCTATTCTCCAGAACAACCTTGGGCCTACTTCGCCTACTTGATCCCGGCTGCTCCACTTGCGTTTCCATTTTTTGTGCGCGACCCCGAAAGACGCGCAAGTGCATGGGTGCTCACGGGCTGGACTGCGGGCTTTGCACTCCTCGCGATGATGCAGCGGCGCTACGGCAATGACTTTGCGCCTGGCGCCGCAGTCGCATTCGCGATCCTTTTGGTTGGTGTCCCCCGCGCGATCATCGCGCGGCAAGCAGACCCGCCTCGCCTTGCCCTACACGCGGCAAGTCTCACGAGCTTCACAATCGCTTTGCTCTTGTTCTCCCCGGCATTGCGCAACTACGAGATCCCACGCATTCAGAGTGGCTTCGCAGCGTTGCGAGGAAAAGACTATCCGCCTCCGAAGGGGATCGACCTGATCTCGAAAAATGTGGCCCACTTCGCGCGAAAGATTCGTAGCGCCACTCCAGACACTGAGGGCTTTTTCAATCAACGGCGCAACCCCGAATACGCCGTTATCGCCCACGCGAACCTCGGACACCTGCTTCATTACCACGCGCGGCGAGCGACGGCGACCGACCCGATGTGGTCGTACATCGGCCCCAAGAACTGGGCTCTTTCCCGCGCGTTCTTTTCTGCAACTGACGAAGCGCAGTCGCTAAAACTCGCGAACCACCTGAAGGGTCGATACCTCGTCACGGGAAACACCGACCCCAAGGAAACGGTTTCGGGTCGCTTACATCAATTTGACGGTCGCCCCGTGTCTGGCAGCAAGCGCCTTGAACGCTTTCGCCTCTTAGCCGAGTCGGCACCGGGGCGTGTCGGCTTGGGTGTCCTCTACGAACCTAAGCCTGGCGACGAATCCGCCAACAGCGTCAATGCCTACAAGTTGTTCGAGATTGTCCAGGGCGCCGTCATCGAAGTCATCGCCGAACCCAACTCGCGAGTCACCGCTGCTGTCACGATTGAGTCTCCGAGTGGCCGTCACTTCAACTACTCGGCCAACGCCACGACGAACGACTCGGGCATCGCAAGAATGAGGGTCCCCTATTCGACCGGAAGCACTTCTCCCGTTCATGCGACGGGACCGTATCGAATTAGTTCGGGGTTCCAGATCGCGCGCGTTGATGTCGATGACGCAGAAGTGCGTAATGGCAGCACTGTCCCGATTACGCTGGGCGTCGGTTTCGAATCGTTTCAGTAGTTGCGCAAGCAACCATCGGTTCGCTCTTTCGAGCGCGAGAAGTCGTCAGTCCAGAATGCACCCGGCGCTTCAGAAACCCTTGCAGTGGTCTACCGCGTCAAATTCCGCAACGATCGGCTGCGTTGAGCAGGGCCCTGAGTATCCGATGATGTGGGTGTCAGCGGTTCGTGATCAACGCATGCGAACGAGCCAATTCCCGCTGGAGGACTCCCGTATGGCCGAACTGATTCCACTCTTCTTCATTGTCATGTACATCGTGCCGTTCTGCATCGCGGTGGTTCGAGCACATCACAACGCCGGCGCCATCTTCGTTGTGAATTGCTTACTCGGATGGACTGTGATTGGTTGGATCGCAACCTTCGCATGGGCTGCCTTCGGACCCGCAGCGACGACAAGATCACGCGCAGCAGACGCCGCGCGCTACCAAGCCAGCACCGCGGGCGGGAGCGCGCCGATGCCCCGCATCCTTTACAACTTTATCGACTGAACAGTTCGTCCAGAACGTCGACGAGCACGGGCTGCACATGCGCCGCAAGCTCGGCGTTTGCATACCCTATCCAGGCAACTGAGGTTGTTGTGTCGAGGGGCGCTGTAAGCACCCTTCCGATCGGTCCCGTCACGACACCCCCAAGCTCAGTCAAGATCAAGGCTGTGCAGATGTCGTATGGGTGACAATCCATCGCACCCGTAAGCCCGAGTTTCCCGTGCGCCAGCGGCCGAATGTCGATGATCATGCGATCGCGTCCCGAACACAGTTCGGCGATCTGCCCACCACTACAGATGTACTGGTCTTCGAAGATCGAGAGCGCCGCAACGTTCGCATCGCCATAGAGACTCCGGTAAAGCTCTTCTTCGAAACGAGCGAGCAATGCCTTGCCCGCTGGCAAAAAGCGCGCCACCCCCACGAAGCCTTGATGAAGGTCAGCGGCCCGGGACGGCTGCATTACGAGGGATTCTCTTTTTCCAGTGTCGAGCGAAACCCTCTCGCTTCGCACGCCCTGCCGCCCTGCCCCACGCACGGCACTCAGCTGATCCAGCATACGTTGCTTGATCGGCGGCAGTTCGGTCATCACCGCGACTTGAATGTCTGCGAGGGTCGTGTCCCGCCCATGGTTCAGTGCGACACCGGCGAGAACCCATGCGGATCGTTTGTCGTACATCAGACCTCGAGTTCCATCTATGGGATCGATGATGCAAACGAAGCGCACGTCTTTCCCCACCGCGCTCGCGGGGAACACCGGCCTGCTTTGATCCGAAATGCCTTCCATCACAATTTCGGTCGGGAGGTCGTCCGGCCAGTTCGCTTCGAACCATGCGAGGATCGCGTCCTCGGTGATGCTGTCGATGTGATAGATGGTGTCCGACTCGGTGACGTTTACGATCGCCGATAGGTCTTCGAGCCTTGCCGCGGCTCTTTCGGCAATGACTTGCGACGCGATGGCGTCCTGCATTGCGCAAAGCAACGCCCGAAGACGTTCCGCGACTTCCTTTGTAAGAGAACCTGGCTCTGTGCCTCTCGCCATCGTGCAACACCCACCATCTATGTTCATACACCGTCTTCGCGGGGGAACCGCAAACTCTAGCCTGCTCTTCCGCGCGGGCATCGGCCTTCGTGCGCGGGACTATGGGTCTTGATACGATGCGAGAGCGCGAAACCTGTGTAGGAGCGAGCCCGATGAAGGCTGTCGTTGTCCAAGAATGGACAAAGCCAAGCGATCTTTCAGTGTCACAGATCGATCCACCGACCGTCCAGGCGGGCAGGATCCTGATCGACGTCAAAGCCGTGGCGTGCAATTTCTCGGACACGCTGATCGTCCAGGGCAAGTACCAGGTGAAACCCGCCTTTCCGTTTTCGCCAGGCGGAGAAGTCGCGGGCGTTGTGAAAGAATTAGGTGAAGGCGTGACCAAATTTGCAGTCGGCGACCGCGTGATGGCCTACGTCGAATACGGGGGTTATGCCGAGCGAGTCAACGCACGTCCGGAAGCCACGTTCCCGATTCCGGGCAACATGTCGTTCAGCCACGCGGCTTCGATTCCAATCGTCTACGGCACAAGCTACGTGTCACTCGTGCCGCGAGGCATGTTGGCCAAAGGCGAGACAGTGCTCGTCACTGCGGCTGCCGGGGGTGTTGGCCTCGCGACGATTCAGATCGCGAAAGCTCTTGGAGCCCGAGTCATCGCGCTCGCCGGGGGAAGCGAAAAACTCAAGATCACCCTGGACGCGGGAGCCGACATCGCGATCGACTATCGAGCCGTTCGCGCCGAACGCCCCGACGATGCCGATCCAGGTAGAGAACCGCTTTGGGTCGAGGAAGTCCGCAATGCAACCGACGGCCGAGGTGCCGACGTGGTCATTGAAAACGTCGGCGGCGACATCTTCGACGGCTGCACCCGGTGCGTCGCATGGGGCGGTCGCATTGTGGTTGTTGGATTTTCGAGCGGAGAGATTCCCTTTGTGAAAGCAAACCGGATCATGCTCAAACACATCTCGCTGGTCGGCGTCCATTTTGGGCCCATGGCGCAGAACGCACCCGAAGAACTTGCGGCGAGTTTCCGTGCGCTCATGCAACTCTACGAAGAGGGGCGGATCCGACCCTCCATTTGGAAAGAACTCCCCTTGGAAAAAGCGTCGGAGGCCCTTCAGGCCCTCGGCGGACGCAAGAGCTGGGGAAAGATCGTGCTCACGATAGGCTGAACCCTCACTACACCTAGGCTCCTTGCACCCGCTGATCCGAACGAACCCAGATGAACCGAAAGATGCTCAAAGTCGATGCTCCCAACGCCGATGCGACCAAACGCCACGACTCACATTCCCTTTCAAGGCGATGCCGAAGCTGGCGGTGATTGCGAATTTTACGGCACATCCAAAAAACGCATCATTCATCACCCGACCCGGATACGTGCGGCAAAAGCGGTACGAGATATTACCGCCGAGCAATTCAGTGCAGCTGTGGAACGCAAGCAGGCAGGCGGGCAGCACGAAGCGTCTGGCCTAAACAGCCGCCTCTTCCACCCAGACCGCACTCATCCAGCACTCAGCCGCCGCGCTTGCGCTCGATGAAGTCGTTCAAGAGCCACTGCGAAATACTGATGTTGCCTGGGAACGTTGTCGGGAGGTCGTCGACGGCAAACCAGTCGGCATCTTCGAGTTCGTCCGCCTCGGTGTCGATGTTGCCCGAGACGTATTGCGCGGTAAAGCCCAACATCAGCGAATTGGGAAACGGCCACGCCTGACTGCTGTAGTACTGCACGTTGTCACAGACGATGCTGGTTTCTTCGTAGACTTCGCGGATCACGGCTTCTTCGGCACTCTCCCCGGGTTCAACGAAACCGGCCAGCACGCTATAGATCCCAGCAGGAAAATGCGGCGACCGACCAAGCAAGATTTCGTTGCCGCGTTCAACCGCGACAATCATGGCGGGCGCGAGTCGGGGATACATTGGGGTCGCGCATGAAGGACACGATCGCGAACGGTCCGACGACGCAAGCACCATCGTTTCTCCGCACTCACCACAGAACTGATGCGTGCGATCCCATTCAATAATTTGAACCGCCCGTCCGGCAACGGCGTGAAGGTTCGCCTCGAGACTCCCGAACAACATTCGCAAGTCGCGAAACGCGAGGCCTTCCGGCGCTTTCAATTCGGCTTCAAGTTCAAGCGAATAACAATGCACACCTTTGAGCGCGCCCAGGTATTGACGGCGCACGGCCTCGATCCCGTGTTCGTCAATCACTTCGACCGGCGGCAATAGGCCCGCCTCCGTCACAAGCATTTCGCGTTTGCGAAATGCGAAGCAGAGCGGAGCGGCGCCGGGATCTTCGGGGAAAACATGGTGCGGAACAAATGAGAGCGGAGATTCTTCTGACATGGCCCGGATCTTAGCAAGCCGAATTGCTTACGAGAGCCTTCGTTGCTTTGCCTTTTCGACACCGCAGACGGCTTCGTGACTGACCCAAGGCTCGCGCAGCAACTTGACTGCGCCACCTAGCAAGCGTGCCAACGCGCGTCTCGGCAAACCGAATCGACGCTCGCAATCTCCGCGGGTGTTGCCGACTCGGTAGCCAGACCCCGCTGCAGCCAGGCTACGTCATGCCACGCGTCGAACTTGTAACCCGCTTCGTGAAACGCACCCACCGTTTCAAAGTCCATCGACTCATGCAAGAAAACGCTCGCTTGGTTGGGAAGTGTGATCCCCGCATAGGCTCTCAAACGAAACAGCCGCGCCTGCGACGAATGGCGCGTACACAGCCGTAACCCCTTCGGCATCGAACTCGGTGACAAGGCGAATGCAGACCGTCACGGTATCCCTCGAAAAACGTCCGATGCGATCATAACTCGCTATTTTCTATCTATGACACTCGCACCAACGCTAGCCACCCACTCCCTCCCCTCATTGAAGGCGGCCTTCGGTCGCGCCCTTTTGCTCGCTTGGGTGGGATCGTTCCTCATCGCGCCCCCGGCTGTGCACGCTCAGGGTGGCAGTGTCAAACCCGGCATCAACGACAAGTTTCTTTCCGAAGCACTCGACGTCAAAGAATGGACGGGAAAATTTGAAGGCGAATCGCGGCAAATCTACAGCCACCGCAAAGCGATCGTTGACGCGCTCAAGCTCGAAGACAAACAACGGGTCGCCGACGTTGGCGCGGGTACCGGCTTCTTCAGCGAACTCTTATCCGGCGCAGTCGGCGACAACGGCCAGGTATGGGCGCTCGAAATTTCGCCGAAGTTCGTCGAGCACTTGAAGCAGCGCTTTGATAAAGCCGGGCTCGAGAACATCGAAGTCGTCGAGAATACCGACAGAACTACAGGTCTTGCCGAAAGTTCGATCGACCTCGCGTTTATCTGCGATGTCTACCACCACTTCGAGTATCCCGATGCAATCTTGAACAACCTCAAGTACGTGTTACGTGGCCACGGGAGTTTGGTGGTGGTTGACTTTCACCGGGAAGCAGGAAAAAGCGAAGACTGGGTCTTGGAGCACGTCCGCGCGAGCCAAGACGTTTTTCGAAAAGAGATTGAAAGCGCGGGCTTCGTCTTCGTCGAGGAAGTGAAGATCGAAGGGCTCGACGACAACTACATCATGCGGTTTCGCAACCGCTAGTCCGAACTCGGTAGCGCGAACGCGACAACGTGATCTCCCAGTTTCGTTTGCATGAGCGCATGACCACCCGCTGCGATCACGACGTACTGCTTCGACGTTTTACTCGTGCGATACGTCAACGGTGTCGCCTGCCCACCAGCAGGGAGGCGCCCCTTCCAGAGTTCTTCACCGGTCTCGGAGTCGAACGCGCGAAGATAGTCGTCCATGGTTGCGCCGATGAACGCAACGCCGCCGGCGGTTGTGATCGGCCCGCCCTGATTCGGCACTCCAAGTCCCCAGGCAAACGGAACCGGGGCGAGGTCCTCGGTGGTTCCGAGTGGCACTTCCCAGCGCACTTCACCCGTCGTGTAGTCGATCCCCACGAGCGTGCCCCACGGTGGGGGGCTGCACGGGATGCCAAGCGGGGACACCAAAAAGTCGCGCCGCACCGCGTATGGGGTGCCGAGTTGCAGTTCGTTCGCTGGGTCGTCGCCCTTCGCCATCGCGACCGCGGCCTCTTCGTCGGCTTCTTCGCGCGGGACCAATTGGAGGATCGCCGCGACGCGGCTCGTATTCACCACCATGAGCCCGCGAGGTGCGTCGACGGAAACACTGCCCCAGTTCGTCCCCCCGAAGTAGCTGGGGTACTGCAGCCAACCTTCGGTCGTCGGTGGCGTAAACGGCCCGCTGTACGAAAGCGCCTCGATCTTTTCACGACACTTGCCGCGATCCCACGGCGTAAGCCCCCAAGCGTCATCAGGACTCAAGCTGTGCGGATGAAGCGGACGCGGAATCGTTGGAATGGGCTGCGTCGGCGACAAAGTATCGGAAGCAACGCCGGTCACTTCAACTTTGCGCTCTTCGATGGGATAGATCGGTTCTCCGGTTTCGCGATTCAGATAGAACAGATGCCCGAGCTTGGTCGCCTGCACGAGCGCGGGGATCGGGCCGCCATCTCCTGGATGCTCGAACAGTACAGGCTGCGCGGGAACGTCGTAGTCCCACACATCGTGGCGGACAGTTTGAAAGTGCCACCTCACCTCACCCGTCGCCGCGTCGAGGGCGACCACCGAACTCGAGTAGTAGTCGAGCCCTTCACGCTGACCGCCGTAATAGTCGGGCGCCGTGTTGCCTGTCGGAACAAAAACAAGGCCGCGCTCTTCATCAACGGAGAGCACAGACCATGCATTGGTCGTTCCTCGGCGATAACGAACCACCTCTCCCGTTTCGTCCGTGGACTCGATGAACGTTTCGCCTGGCGGCAGCGGGTCCCAACTCCACCGCAAGTCACCGGAGTGCGCATCGTAGGCCCGCACCACACCGCCGGGGGCGTCGGTGCGAATGTTGTCGAGTACGAGTGCGCCGGTGACCAGCATGCCATCGATGATGGCCGGCGGAGACGTCACGCCGTATTCACCCGGGTAGCGGTTGCCGATGCCAGCAGCAAGATCAATCACACCGTCTTTGCCAAAGCCACCACACGGCGTGCCGTTATCTGCGTCGAGGGCAATCATCCGGGCGTCGAGCGTGCCCATGAAGATTTTCTCACGACAGCTTTCGCCTCTCGCCACGTTGGGATCCACCCAGTGCGACACACCGCGGCATGTGACGATGTACATCCCCGCGGTATCAACCTTGGCGTCGAACACCCATCGCTCTGCCCCCGTATTGGGGTCGAGGGCAACGACCTTATTGCGCGGCGTGCAAACGTAGAGCGTGTCGTCTACGAGAATCGGTGTGTTTTGGAAGGCGGTTCCAAGTTCGGTTTCGCTTCCATCATCGACATCGCCCGTGTTGTACACCCAGGCGATTTCAAGGGCGTCCACGTTATCGCGATTGATCTGCGTGAGCGGCGAATATCGCGACCCCGCACTGTCGGCGCCGTAGGCTGACCATTGCGCGGTGGGACCCGAATAGTCGACAACCACCGCTTCACCGCAGCCCAACTGAGCGAGCGCGGCCAACACCATCACGCCCCAGCCCCGACCCACATCAAGAGCAGACATTCCGCCTCCAACACGCGTGCTTGAATTCATGGCGGTAAACAATATCCGTTGACTCCACGCCGAGCCAACAACGGAAGCTCGCGTACCACGCACTTACCGCGGCAAGCAAAGTGCCCCCCCCCAGACTCAAAAACCTGAGTCGCGATGGGCGTGTTGAAATCAACGAGCACCGCTCCGCGCGAACTACGCCCGATTGATTCGTCTTCGAACGAGGAAGACGAACCTACACACCACCGATGGTGTGCCTTTCATCCCACGGAATGAGGGCAGCAAAGAGCTTGTTCCAGTCGACCGTTTCAATCGCGGTGCCAACATCGACGACTCCGCAACGCAGCAGTCGCATTTCATACCCCTTTCGCTCCACCAGCTTGCCGAGACGCTCCAGGATCGCAGGCACATGCCGCCGCGTCATCGGCCTCCGGTTTGCGAACAAGTTCGGCTTCACCGCCTCGCGGTCTTCGAGATCTTTCTGGACGATCAACACATAGGGGACTCCAGCAGTCTTGGCCGCGACGGAGTTACGATTCATATTGGCGCTATCGGATTGAACGTGAATCGTATTGAGGGCCACGTTGCAGAACCCCTATGCTAAGTGGCCATCCCAATGCAGAATAGAATCCAAACCGACACGCCACACGACTCGCCGGTAATTGCCTGGCTTTGGGTGTTGTTCTTCACGTTGTTTGTGATGGTGATGCTTGGTGGAATCACCCGACTTACGGGCTCAGGTCTATCCATGGTTGATTGGCGGCCGCTCATGGGCACGCTTCCGCCGATGAACGACGAGGAGTGGAACGCAGTCTTTGCTGCCTACAAGGCTTCGCCGCAGTTCGCCTTGGTCAACACGTGGATGGAATTCGGAGATTTCAAGAAGATCTTCTTCTGGGAATATGCACACCGACTCATGGGGCGCTTGATCGGACTCGTCGCTTTCGTGCCGTGGCTCTACTTCGTGCTTCGAGGCAAAATCGCGCCCTGGCTTTCGGTCCGCGTTGTCGTCGCCATCGTACTCGGCGGGGCCCAGGGTCTCCTTGGTTGGTTCATGGTACAGAGCGGGCTCGTCGACCGACCGGAAGTAAGCCACTTCCGCCTGGCCGCGCATTTACTTCTAGCTTTCTTCATCGCGCAGTGGGTGCTGCTTACATTGTTCGACCTTCATTGGGGTCGCGTAGGACTGACACGCAACCACGAGAGTCGGTGGATGCTGGGCATCATGGCCACGCTTGCTGTGCAGATTCTCTACGGTGCCTTTATGGCGGGCACTCACGCGGGCCTGCTCTTCCCAACGTTTCCCGACATGAATGGCGGCTACGCGCCGTCTCAGTTCTTCCCGTTGGCCACGGTCACGGAAAACCTTCTATACAGCCCCATCGCGATTCACTACATCCATCGCTTTCTGGGCTTTGCTCTCGTGGGCCTTTCTGCTGGAGTTCTCTTTGCGATGCGCAACACCCGCTTGACGCCGGGGTGGAGCAAAGCTCAGTTTGCAGCCGTGATGTTGCTTCAGTTCGCGCTCGGCGCATTCACAGCCCTGTATCAAGCAACCCTCTCCCTTGCAATTTTGCATCAAGCCGGTGCATTTGTACTGGCTTGTAGCGTGACGCTACTTGCACACCGAAGCGCGGGGTCGGTTTCTGCATCACTCACCGTGCCAAGCGACGGCGGAGCGCACTAATATCTCGTCCCGCGCGAACAACTCGCATGCGGTCAAGCAGATCAGTCGGAGTTCTCTAAGTCATGTCCCCAGTTTCAATCATCGGCACGTACCAGTCGGACTTTGCACGCACACTCAAGCGGGAAGGGATGGAGATCGCGGACCTCGTTCGTGAGGTCGCAGAACAAACCCTCGCGAACGCAAACGTTGACGCGGCACAAATCGAAACGATCCACGTAGGCAATGCATTCGGCCAGCTCTACACCGGCCAAGGTCATCTTGGCGCCATGCCCGCAACGATCATCCCTGAACTCTGGGGCGTCCCGGCGATGCGCCACGAAGCCGCTTGCGCGTCGGGCTCGCTCGCCGTCCTCAGCGCAAGTGCTGAGATCGAAGCGGGCCGTTACGACTGCGCACTCGTACTTGGTGTCGAACAAGAGAAGACGATGCCAGGTTCACAAGCTGCACAAACCCAAGAAGCCGCGGCGTGGGTTGGTCACGAAACGGACTCCGATGAACCCATTTGGGCATGCATGTTTGATCAAGTCGCAAGTGAGTACGACAAGCGCTTCGGGATCGACGAAGCCCATTTACACGCCATCGGCAAACTCAACCTCGAAAACGCGCGTACCAACCCCAACGCGCAAACCCGCGATTGGAAATTAAGCCCCGACAGCTTCGGCCTTAACGACGAATTGAATCCGCAGGTCGCGGGCCGGCTGCGACGAAATGATTGCTGCCAGATCACCGATGGCGGCGCCGGGGTCGTATTGGTGTCGGACCGGTGGCTCGATAAGCACCGACCGCAGCAACCTACCGCGCGTATCACCGGATGGGGCCACCAAACCGTCGGGCTCCCGATGGAGCAAAAGCTTACGCGCAAGAATGATGGGCCGTATGTGATGCCCCACGTCCGAAAAGCCATCACCGACGCGTTTGCGCGGGCCGGCATCGCAGACGTCACGGCTCTCGACGCAATTGAAACCCACGACTGCATGACGCCCTCCGAATACATGGCGATCGATCACTTCGGCATCACGGCGCCGGGCGAAAGTTTCAAGGCGATTGAGAGCGGCGCCCTCGAACGCGGGGGGGTGATCCCGATGAATCCGAGCGGCGGGCTGATCGGCGGTGGCCATCCAGTTGGCGCCACAGGCATTCGCATGTTGGTAGACGCGACCGCACAAGTGACGGAACGCGCAGACGGTTATCAGGTCGACGGCGCCGAGCGTGTTGCGACGCTCAATATCGGCGGAAGCACTGCGACCACGGTGAGTTTCGTAGTCGAGCGCTCGTAATACCCCGTCACATTCAAGCGCGCACAAACGCGAGTATGAGTCGAGAAGTCGGTTTCGTATAAACGACCGCGGCTCGCAGAATTCAACACACGGCAAGGGAGAAACAATGGGACGTCTCGACGGGAAGGTGGCAGTCATTACGGGCGGCGCACGCGGCCAAGGTGCGGCAGAGGCGCGACGCTTCGTTGCCGAGGGCGCGCAGGTCGTCATTACCGACATCCTCGATTCCGAGGGCAAAGAGATCGCGGCATCCCTCGGTGCAAACGCCATCTACTGCTCCCACGACGTGCGGCATGAAGACTCATGGGCGGAAGTTGTCGCCGCAGCACAGTCGGCGTTCGGCAAGCTCAATGTCTTGGTCAACAATGCGGGCATTCTCCACATGGCGCCGATCCTCGAAACCTCGCTCGAAGACTACATGCGTGTCGTGGAGACCAACCAGGTCAGTTGCTTCCTGGGAATGAAGGCTGTGGCCCCGGCAATGCAAACTGCCGGTAGCGGCTCGATCGTCAACATCTCATCGATCGCGGGCATGACTGGGACGCCCGGCTTGGTTGCCTACACCGCGAGCAAGTTTGCGATGCGGGGCATGACGAAGGTTGCCGCACTCGAATTCGGCCCGATGGGGATCCGAGTCAACTCGATTCACCCCGGCGGTGTGGCGACACCCATGGTCGGCATTGACGACGTCAACGATGACACACTCGACGCGATGGCTGGCTTCGGCTCCATTCCGATCCAACGCATCGGCACGCCCGAAGAAATGGCAAACCTCGCCCTCTTCCTCGCATCGGACGAATCGTCGTACTGCACCGGTTCTGAGTTCATCGCGGACGGGGGTCTACTCGCCGGCCCCGTCTCGATCCCGCAGTCCGATTAGGATTTGAACGGTTCATTCTCGGTGTAGTTAAAGAAGCCGTGGGTCTTAATGAGATCTGCAACTTCTTCCGGCACATTTTTTCTATTCAGGATCGCCACTACTGATTTGCTCGAGCAACTCCCTCGAGAAAATTCTCAGGCATTCGGTGTTACAGCTCTCGAGTTGACGAATTATGCCTGGGTTCACATTCGAAATCGGGCGGAAACTTCCGCGCTCGACGAGGAAAGCGTGCTTTCGAAGTGCATTGGCGGGCTGAATCACCTTGCCGCCGGGACCGAACATCGCGGCCTAGGAGTCTGCGCGGTGGAAGGTGTGCGTGACCAGATGTGGAGACCATGTCGATGGCAAGGCGCGAAAGCGCCGCTCTAGCTGGCTACAGCTAGCTTTCGCAACG
>LWDU01040843.1_pt1 | contig 77207 bp, 54 predicted proteins | sample 727161 | NCBI WGS metagenome assembly LWDU01 (sample SAMN04566230, study PRJNA314399) | hydrothermal vent metagenome | isolation source: deep sea hydrothermal plume seawater | place: Mexico: Gulf of California, Guaymas Basin | collected 2004-07-11
GCTTCGAATTAAACCACATGCTCCACCGCTTGTGTGATCCCCCGTCAATTCCTTTGAGTTTTACCCTTGCGAGCGTACTCCCCAGGCGGGGCACTTAACACATTTGCTACGGCAATGAACTCCATAGGGAAACCCATTGCCTAGTGCCCATCGTTTACGGCTAGGACTACCGGGGTATCTAATCCCGTTCGCTACCCTAGCTTTCGCACCTCAGCGTCAGAGACAGGCCAGTGAGCCGCTTTCGCCACCGGTGTTCCTCCAGATATCTACACATTTCACCGTTCCACCTGGAGTTCCACTCACCCCTCCTGTCCTCTAGCTCAATAGTATCGAATGCAGTTCCCCGGTTGAGCCGAGGGCTTTCACATCCGACTGATTGAACAGCCTACGTGCTCTTTATGCCCAGTGATTCCGAACAACGCTTGCGCCCTCCGTATTACCGCGGCTGCTGGCACGGAGTTAGCCGGCACTTCCTCTCGCTTTGGTCAGCGGAGCAGCTATTAACTACTCCGGGTTCCTATAGCGTGACAGCGGTTTACAACCCTAGGGCCTTCATCCCGCACGCAGCGTCGCTCCATCAGACTTTCGTCCATTGTGGAAGATTCTCGACTGCAGCCTCCCGTAGGAGTCTGGGCAGTGTCTCAGTCCCAGTGTGACGGATCATCCTCTCAGACCCGCTACTCGTCATAGCCTTGGTGGGCCGTTACCCCACCAACAAGCTGATAAGCCGCAACCCGCTCCCTCAACAACAGCCGAAGCCGCCGTTTACCTCTGAAGTGATGCCACTTCGAGGACCATCCGGTATTACCCACCGTTTCCAGTGGTTATCCCGATCTGAGGGGCACGTTGGTTACGTGTTACTCACCCTTACGCCGCTCTACTCGTCCGAAGACTTTCTCGCGCGACTTGCATGCCTAATCCACGCTGCTAGCGTTCGTTCTGAGCCAGGATCAAACCCTTCAATTGAAGTTTTGATACTAACTTTATCTTTGTCTTGAATACTTGATGTCCCCCCGAAGGGGTCCACCTCGCTCTCAAGGCATTCGAGAGTCACCCTGATTTTCAAAGAACCGAGCCCAGAGGCGTTGGGCACACGACAGGAAAGAAGGCCATCCGACACCCCATTGCTGGGCTGCTGATGACCTCTGCGCTGCGGTGCCTCGCGCTTGGGACGGGAGATCATAGGGACTGCCTTCGGCGGGTCAACGCTGGGGATGCCAAAACCTCACCCCCCTCACTCGTGGTCACCTAAGACATGAAGGTCAAGCAACTTACGGCTGTCAACATTTGGCAATCAGAGGGAAAGACGGATCCACCACCATCCCCTGGCGGCTTCCGAAGTAGCCCACCGCCCCCCCCCATCCCCCCTCGCAGGCCATGGGAGCAGGCTGGCGAGGTCCCGGCCGGCCACCGGGAGGGCTTCCAACGGGTCGATTGAGGGCTGCTGCGGAGCTTGGGCGTCCATCCAGCCAGGCGGGGCTGCACGGATACGCGGACGGCACCGTTCAGAGGTTTCGTGAGCTCCGCTGGCACGGCTCTGGATCGGGTCTTTTGTGGGGCGAGGTCTCCTGCCACGAGCCACCCACCGATATGCTCGGTGGCTTGCTCCTGTGACCCATCCGCCAGGACGCCCTAGCACGACCATGCTCGTCACCCTCACCCTCCTCACCCTGCTTGGCGGCCCCCAGGTCCCGCCCCAGGACGATGGGACCCTCGAAGGTCTATCCCAGGCCTTCTCGGCCTACTTCGAGGCCCGTGAAGGGGGCGACGGGGTCGAAAATGCCCACCAATCCCTGCAGGCCTCACTGCACAAGACCTTTCCGGGGGGCTCCCCCTTGCGAAACGTGGACGCTATCGAGCGCGCGCTGCAGCTCTCTCGGGCACACAGCCTGGGGAAGGTGCGCAAGGGCAAGATCACCGACGACGTGTATGTGGGCGGGGCCTTTCAGGGGGCGGGGCTGTCCTATGCCTATCGCGTCCCCAAGGACTACAAGCAAGAGGAGGAGCTCTATCCCCTCATCCTCGCCATCCCAGACCAGGGCGAATCGCCCGCCCACCACCTGCGCGATTCCTGGTCCTCCCGAGAGGTGCGAGAGCGGGCGATCGTCCTCGCCATCGAGATGCCCACCGATCCCGGGGAGTGGGACAAGGTCATGGTGGACGGACTACCAGGCGGGTTGTGTCACGTCCTCACGGGCGCGCGCATCGCCGCCGAGCGCTTCGCAGCCAACCCCAATCGGGTCTTCGTCGCAGGCCACGGCAAGGGCGTCCTCGCCGCCATGGCCGCTGGCAACACGCAACCCCAGAGGTTCGCAGGGATTGTCGGCCGGTCGGGAGACGCAGCCGAACTTGACCCGGACAACTTCGGCACGCTGCCCGTATTCCTGGCCGGCGGCGGCGCGCGAGCGACCGCGTTCGTCAAGGCCGCAGTGGCCAAGGGTCTGGAGCATTGCACACTCTCCGCCGACACCAGCGAACTCAAGGCCTGGACTTGGATGGCCGAGCAACGCCGGGACGTCGCTCCCGGTCGGATCGTACTCGCCGTGGGCGAGCCCTTCCCCGTCCGTTCGGGCTGGCTCCGCGCGATGCCCTCAGAAGTCCGGCCGCAGCTAACGGCAAGCCTGGACGCTAGGACCAACACCGTGCGCCTGGAGGCCCGCGGCGCATCGCGGGTAGTTTTCTACCTGAACGATCGGATGCTCGACCTAGACCGGCCACTCAAGATCATCGCGGGGCCCAAGAAGGGTACGGCACGGGTGCGGCGCAATCTGGCTCTTGCTCTCGACCGCCTCTTGGACGGCACCAGCGATACGGGCTGTCTCTACACCGCCGAACTGGTAATTGATCTCGGCCAGGGCCCCCTATGGCCCGAGACCACGCGCGCCCCCAAGGACAAGTCCTTTGAAGCACGCCTCACTGCGGCGAAGGGCTCGGTCGATGCCTTGTGGAAACTCCATGAGTGGTGTCATGGAAACAGCCGAGTGCCCGAGTCTGTGATCACCCTGAAGAGCCTGCTGCGTCTGGAGCCGGACCACCGGGAAGCGCGCTCTGCCCTCGGTCACCGCTGGTCCCCGGTGCAGTGGTTCACCAGTCAGGCCGCCCTGGACACGTTCAATGGCACCCAAGATGCGCAGTGGGCAGCCGAGTCCGGCTGGGTCAATTACCAAACTTCCTGGATGCATACTGACGAACGATCACGCCTAAGCAAGGGCATGCAAAAGGACTATGAGACCGGCGAGTGGGTCTCGGGCGCCGAGCGCAAGCTCCTCGATCAGGGCTGGGAGCGCCAGGACCTCCAGTGGATTGAGCCGCAAGAGGCACCCCAACTCGATGAGGGGCTGTGGCGAGTCGACGGTGAGTGGGTAGACCTCGCGGCCGCCGACCGCCGACGAGCTGTGATCGGTTCCATGTGGTGCATCCCAGGAGCACAAGTCCGGCTGCACACGACCTGCGACCGTGAGGTGGCCCTGCTCGCACGCGCGCACATGGAACGCGCCATCGGCGACATGCGCAAGGTCTTCGGCGCGGTCCCCCCTCTGCCTTTGGACGTGACGTTGCTTCGCATCGAAGAGCAGTTCGACCGATTTGCCTTCGGGGAGACCGACGGACGCCGCCCCCCATCGCACGTCGGTCGCTTACACCTGATCCATAATGGCTACTTCGCGGAGAGCTGGTTTCCCGCCGAGGGCGGCTCTCCCTCCTACCGTGGGATGGGTGTCGGCCTATGGGACACGGACTATCCCAACGGCGACGCCTACGGCGTGCATTCCGCACGCGTAGCTCTGGGGCTCTCCTACATGGACGCCTTGGACCCCAGCCCCAAAGCACACCGGACCTATCCCGATGTCGACTACTACGCCGAATTCGAGGCCGAGAAGAGGCTGCCGCAATGGCTACGCTGGGGCGGCCCCGTCTATGCCGAGCGGTTCTTCGAGGATACAGCCGTCCCTCCTGGAGGAAATCCCTGGTGGGCCCGGAGCTGGTCGATCGAGAACCTCGAACGCCTGGGGGGTCTGCGTCCGGTCGCCGAGGTGATGGCTTTCGAGATCGACCCGGACCAGCGAGAAGACGCCCAGCGGTTCCTGATCGAAGCCGGGCTTCTGGTGGCGTTCATGGTCGACGGAGACCATGAGCCCGTGGCGCTTGCTCACGCCGAGTTCAAGCGCGCCCTGGCCGCCGGTCGGCTGCGCCGCAGCCACCTCGAGCGACTGGCCGAAGCGCTGACGCAAGGCGAAACGGCGCTTGCCGCGTTCGCGAGCCTCGACGGTAGGTGACCGGGAGACGTCACGAATCCCGGTCAAGCAGGTTCAGGGGTGCACACGGATTCGGGCGCCACGGGGCAAGAGCTCAAAGAGCTCCTCCACCTCCACGTTGCGCATGCGCACGCAGCCCTGGCTGACGCGGTCACCAACCCCTTCGGGCTCCCGGGTTCCGTGGATGCCGAAGCTGGATTTCTCACCGCCCCGGTGCCAGCCCAACCAACGAGTCCCCAGGGGGTTGTCCGGATGACCGTGGGGCAAGAGCTCGCCATTGCCGGGAAAGGACGGGTCGGACTCCTTGTCCCCGATCTCGAACTCCCCAAGTGGCGTGTCGTGCCCCACCTTGCCGATGCCTATGTCCCAGGCGCGCACAATCTCTGATCCATGGCGGTAGACGAGGAGGCGCGCGTCTAGATAAACGTCCACACTGGGCACGTCCGTGGGAATGCGCAGGGTCTGGCCCGGGTGCAGGTACTCACCCGTGGCGTTCACCCAGCGAAGCATCCCCACACAGAGACGGAGCTCCGGGTGCCGGTTCACGAACTTCTTGCGGATGCCGACAAGGTTGTCCCCCGACTCCACCATGTAGGGCAGAGAGGACCAGACCCCATCGGGGTGCAATCGGTGCCCTTCCTGTGCCTCGTTCAAGGTCCCTGACCAATCGAGCAGGGTCTCTCGGTGGGGAGACCACGTTGCTCCCAGTTCAAGGTCCATCAACTCTGAAGCGATCTGGGACGTACGGCCGGACTGCCCTTCCTGATCGGCGCGGCCCATGGCCTCCATGAGCAGGATCATGCGCATGGCGTGCGCCATGGGATCGCCGGTCGTCTGCACGACGGGCACCTGACCCCCGGCCTGAACGTGGGGCACACTTGCCAGCAGAACCTCCCGCGGCCCCTCTGCGTCTCCGTTCGTGAGGTCGCGCAGGGGCGCCGAAGCGGCTTGCACCAGAGTCTCCCAGAACTGCACGGTGAGCGAGTGGAGCTCGGGGGGGATAGCTTGCTGCTCATCGTTGAGCAGCGCCTGCAATGAAGTCGGGTCGCCCCTCAACCAGGACTCCAACAAGACTCGGGCCAGCGTCTCAACCATGGCACTGGGAGTCGTTAGAGCCACAAGCTCGTCTGACGAATTCAAGGTACGCACAGGTATGACCTGTGGAAGCACTACTCCCAAGGCGGCGGGTTGAGCGGCGGGTTCAGCGGCGGGCTCGGGCTCCTCCACCGGAACCACGGGCGCCTCGGGCAAAGGCGGGTCCGGCTCGGGCTCCTGAATGGCCTTCTCCTCTGGCGCGGGGTCGAGATCAGGTAGCACAAGCGCAGCGCCCCCTGCAGACGGCGCTCCGTCCGAATCGCCGGCGTAGATCGGCCCCCTGGCCCCATCCTGCCGACCGCCCAGACTCACGCCGAACCAGATCAACGCGCCCCCCAGGGCCAGCAACAATATTCCCCGCATGGTATTCCTTCTTTGGACAGCTCCCCATCGTGGCGCGAACCGGCTCGCGCGGGCGGGGGAACTTGACCCGCAGAATAGCCCAGCGGGGGGGGGCAATTCCAAAGGTTCGTGCAGCTTGCCTGAGGGCAAGATCGTGCCCGAGGCAAACAGGGTGAGAAGACAGGGGTCCCCCGACGTCGCCGTGCCCTCAGGTTCCCGGAACCACTAAGGTCCAGGTGGGTCGGACAGAGCACGGTGTTGCCGCACTCTCGTGTTCAACCCGAAAGGTTGTCATTCGGCCCCGGAGAGTCGTGAGCGTCACCTGCGTCGGCAGGGGAACCCCACTTGGACACTAGCACCCGCCCCCCACTCCCACAATGCAGCGCCTCAGGCGTCCGCAACAGGCACCCGGCCCAGGCTCACCCACAGAGGGCACCCGTCCAGGTCGTGCTCACTGCCCCCTTCGGCCTCCGCATCCCAGTTCGGGATCTCGCCCAGGATCAGGGTCTGGCCCGCGATCAGCTCCCAGTGGATCTCAATTGCACCGCGAAGATCCTCATCGGCGGTCTGCAAGCAGACTTCGATGCGATCGTCGAGGGCCAGGTCGGCGGCCTTGCGCTGGTTCTGGATGCGGTTGATCACCTCGCGCGCCAATCCCTCGGCGCGCAGCTCGGGAGTGATCGAGAGGTCCAGGGCCACGGTCAGCCCCTCGCTGGTCTCGGTCACCGTCCCCTCCCGCGAGACGCGATCCACGAGCACGGTCTCTAGGTCGTAGACCAGCCCTTCCACTCCTGCGCTGGGCACCTCTCCCCCGGCCAGGATCTCCGCCAGGGTTTCGCTCGTCAGGCTCGCCACCTCGGTGCGAACGTCCCCGAGCTGCTTCCCGAAGCGCGGCCCCAGGACCTTGAGGTTGGGCCGGGCGCTGTAGGTCACTAGCCCTCCCTCGTCCGCGCTGACACACACGGACTTCACGTTCAACTCCTCGGCGATGATCCCAACGCAGGCTTCCAGAGCCTGGCGGTCTTCCTGTGACGTAGTGGCCACAGTCAGCTCGGGTAGAGGCTGGCGTGTTCGAACGTTCTCGCGCACCCGCAGGCCACGGGCCAAGCCCACCGTACGCCGAGCCAGGGCCATGCGATGCTCGAGATCAACGTCGACCCATTCAGCACAGACCACGGGGTAGCGCTCTAGGTGCACGCTATCTAACCCCGCCTCACCTGAGAGGTTGGAGTAGATCTCCTCGGTCACGAAGGGCAGAAAGGGCGCCAGCACACGGGTCAGCGTAAGCTCAACGTGGTGCAGGGTGCGATAGGCGTTGAGACCATCGGCGCTCTCGATGGAGGCACCGTCCTCATTCCAGAATCGACGGCGGCTGCGCCGGATGTACCAATTGGTCAACTCTTCGATGAAGCCCAGGAGAGAGGGCACCACGCGGTGCAACTCGTAGGCCGCCATGTGATTCTCCGTGCTGGCGATGAGGGTCTGCAGCCGGGAGAGCACCCAACCGTCGAGCTCGTTCACACCAGGATCGGGATCCACGCCATCGGGCTCCCAGTCGTGAATATCGGCGTAGCGCGTCAGGAACGAGTAGGCGTTCCACAGGGGCAGGCCACGCCGGCCTCCTCAAAGCGCAGGTCCTTGGCGTTCACCACGGGCGAGTTCATCAGGTAGATGCGCAGGGCATCGGCCCCGTACTTCTCCAGCACCAGGTTCGGATCGGGGAAGTTCTGCTTGCTCTTGGACATCTTCTCGCCGTCCTCGGCCAGCACGATGCCGTTGACGATCACGTTCTTGAACGCCGGGCGATCAAAGAGCGCGGTGGACAGGACCGTCAGGGTGTAGAACCAGCCGCGGGTCTGATCGAGCCCCTCGGCGATGAAGTCCGCGGGCAGGCCGGACTCGACGAGCTCCTTGTTCTCGAAGGGGTAGTGGTTCTGGGCATAGGGCATGGAGCCCGACTCAAACCAGCAGTCGAAGACTTCACTCACCCGATGCATGACCCCGCCCGGGGTCTTCTCCGAGGGGAAGGTGATGTCATCCACGTGATCTCGGTGAAGGTCCGTGATGGAGCCGGACTCCAGCCCGGCGAGGCGCTCGAGCTCAGCGACCGACCCGATGGAGACGATCTCTTCCGGATCCAGATCACAGCGCCACAGGGGCAGGGGGGTGCCCCAGAACCGATTGCGCGACAGGTTCCAGTCGCGGGCGCCTGCCAGCCAATTGCCGAAGCGTCCGGTTCCGACGGACTCGGGCACCCAGTGCACCTGGTCGTTGCTCTTGAGCAACCCGTCCACCATGCCCTCGACCTTCATGAACCACGTGGAGAGGGCCATGTAGATCAGGGGCGCACCACTGCGATAACAGTGTGGGTACGCATGCACGATGGTGTCCTGCACCACGAGACTTCTATCGGCCTTCAAGCGGGCGATAATGGGCTTGTCGGCATCCTTGACGAACATCCCCTCGAAGTCCGAAACACTCGAGTCGAAGCGTCCGCTGCGATCCACGGGACAGACCAGTGGCAGGCCCTCGCGCTGACCGATTTGAAAGTCCTCCTCGCCGAAGGCCGGAGCCTGATGCACGATGCCCGTTCCGGCATCGGTACCCACGTAGTCGGCGCCGACGACCTTGAACGCCACGCGCTCACCATCTGAGTCCTCGCGCTCGTGTTCGAAGTAGGGCAGCAGGGGCTTGTAGGGGCGGCCCACCAAGCGCTCACCAAGAACGCGTTCAAGCTCCTCGGTCTCCCCTACCTGTCCACGCTCCTGATAAACCGCCAGGCGACTCGGCTCCAGGTAGACCACCTCGCCCCCCTCCAGCACGCGCACCTTGACGTACTCCACGGCCGGGTTGACGGCCAGGGCCAGGTTGGAGGGCAGGGTCCAGGGGGTCGTCGTCCACGCCCACAGCGACGCCTCCTCGTCCTCCAGCTGGAACCGAACGGTCACGCTGGGATCCTGCACCCGCTTGTGCCCGTCCTTCTTGGTCTCCGGGTCCCGCTCCTGCGGGCCAAGCGCCACCTCAAAGTTCGACAGGGGGGTACCCAGAACGGGAGAGAGAGGCTGCACCCGGTAGCCCTCATAGATCAGGCCCTTCTTCATGAGCTGATCGAAGACCCACCAGACCGACTCCATGTACGAGGCGTCCATGGTGCGATAGCCGTTTTCGAAATCGACCCATCGCCCGAGCCGGCGGATCGTGGTCTGCCACTCTTCGATGTAGCGACCCACAAGCCCACGGCAGGCATCGTTGAATGCCTCGATCCCCAGAGCCTCTACGGCACGTGTATCCTCAAGCCCCAGCTCCTTTTGAGCCTCGTTCTCCACGGGCAGGCCGTGACAATCCCAGCCCCAGCGGCGCACGACGCGCTTGCCGTGCATGGCCCAATAGCGGGGAACCACGTCCTTGAGGATGCTACCCACCAGGTGGCCGTAGTGGGGCTTCCCCGTGGCGAAGGGCGGACCGTCAAAGAAGGTGTAGGACCCCGCATCCTCCGAACTGCGCTCGACGCTGCTGCGCTCAAAAGCGCGCGTCTTCTCCCAGTGCTCGAGGGTGCGCACCTCCAGCTCGGTGAAGGAGACTTCGGGATCAACGGGGCGGAGGGGCATGCGGGCGATCTCGCGGGGAGGGGGAATGAACGGCTGTCAGGTCGAGCTGCACTCCAGGATGCGCTCCACCCCCAGGCGGGTGAACTCCTCGCGCAGGCTCTCCCTGTAGCGCCCCTTGTAACCAATCTCGGTGCGACTCATCGAGTTTACGAGCTCGAGAACATGCTCGCCCATGGTCGATTCCGCGCGCATCTCCTCCAGCACGGGCCGCCGCGGTTGCCCGGAGCGGAAGATGCGTCGAAACGCGGCCCTCAGGGAATCGGACTCCTCGGTGCTGACACCGGCACGCTCCAGACCAATCACATTCACTCCGCGCACTCGGCTGTCGTGGCCCTCGACGATCATGTAGGGGGGCACATCTCGGGACATGCGGGTCATGGCACCCACGTAGGAGTGCGCGCCCACTGTCACGAAGGCCACGGCGCCAGCCATGCCGCTCAGGTTGGCGTGGTGCTCCACCAGCACGTGACCCGCCAGGAGAACGCCGTTGCCGAGGATGACGTGATCCTCGATCTCGCAGTCGTGGGCCACGTGGCTACAGGCCATGAGCAGGTTGTGGCTGCCGATGCGGGTCTGGCCGCCGCCCTTGATGGTGCCGCGGTTGATGGTGACAAACTCACGGATGGTGTTCCCGTCCCCGATGATCAGCTGGGTGGGTTCGCCGCGATAGGAGAAATCCTGGGGCGCACCGCCGAGGCTGGTCTGGCCAACGATGCGGTTGTCCTCACCGATGTGGGTCACGCCGTCAATGACCACCTGGGCTCCGATTTCGGTGCGATCCCCCACTCGCACGTCTGCGCCAACCACCGAATAGGGGCCGACCTTGACGTCCTGGCCCAGCTGGGCACCTGGGGAGATAACTGCTGTGGGATGAATGGAAGTGGACACGAGAATCAGGCCTCAATCATGGTGAACATTAATATGGCTTCGCAGACGGGGCGCCCGGCGACGGTGCCCTTGCCGCGCACCTGGACGGTCTCGCCCTTGATGCGCATGGTCTCGACACTCAGACGTAGCTGGTCGCCAGGGGTGACGCCGCCGCGCAGCTTTACCTTGTCCATGGACCACAAGACGGCAAGCTTGCCGGAGTACTCCAAACGGCGCAGCAGCAGCATGCCCGCCAGCTGCGCCATGGCCTCCAATTGCAGGACGCCAGGCATCAGGGGGCGATCGGGAAAGTGGCCCTGAAAGTAGGGCTCATTGATGCTCACGTTCTTGATCGCTACGGCGCGCTTGTAGCCGTCAACCTCCACCACCCGGTCGATGAGGAGGAAGGGATAGCGGTGTGGGAGCTGGCGCAGGATCTCGCGGATGTCCATGCCGGACTCGCGCTGGATGAGGCCACCCGTCTCCTGGGCCTGCATGAGGTCCACCAGCCTGCGCACCAGATCCGCGTTGGTCTTGTGACCCGAGCGGGTGGCGATGATGCGCGCCTGCAGCCCGGCACCCAGCAGGTGCAGGTCCCCGATCAGGTCAAGCAACTTGTGACGCACGGGCTCGTGGGGCATCCGCTGTTCGGAATCGGGGTCGCCCAAGACGACCGTGTTTTCGCGGGTAGCCCCTTTGCCCATGCCTGCGGCCTGAAGGACCTCCACCTCGGAGGCCAGGCAGAAGGTACGCGCACCCGCCAGTTCCTCTTCGAACTTCTCGGGAGTCAACTCGATTTCGAAGGTGCCACTCTCCACTCCAGGCTCCTCGAATGAGGACACGTACTGCAGAGTCAGCCCGGGAGTCTCCGAGGGCAAGGCCACCAGGGTCGCGCCGCCATCATGGACAAAGACGGGCTCCTCCAGCACGAAGACACGCGCCTCCTCTTTCTGCTCCACGAGGCCGGCCTTCCGGACTTTTTCCACGAGGGGCATGGCCGAGCCATCCAGACCCGGAAACTCGGCGCCCGAGATTTCCACTCGGACGTTATCCAACTGCATTCCGGTACACACCGCCAGGAAGTGCTCCACGGTCTCCACTTCAGTGCCCTCGCGCATCAGTCGCGTTCGGCGATCCTTGGGCGAGTGGTAGGCGATCTCGGCCAACACGGGCACGGAATCCTCCAAGTCTGTGCGAATGAACTCTATGCCGCTGTTGGGCTCCGCGGGCAGAAGCCGAACATCGACCTCCTCCCCCGAGTGCAGGCCGATGCCGGAGAACTCGATTGAATTGCGCAGGGTTTGCTGTCGGCGGGTCATGAGCGATCTTCCTCCAAGGCACGCAGGCGCTGCCGCAAGTCCGTGAGTTCTTCACGCAGGCGCCCCACGCGCTGCAGCGATTTCTGATCCCGCAGGGATTGTGTCTTCGGCCTTGCTGGCGACCCCCACCACTCCTCACCTGCGGGAATGTCCGCGAAGACGGCGGACTTGGCTCCGATTCGGGCCCCGTCGCCGATGGTGAGATGACCGGCGATTCCAGTCTGCCCGGCTACGATCACGCCGCTTCCCACTTGAGTCGATCCGGCCACGGCACTCTGAGCCAGAAACATGCTTGAGGTTCCGATCTGTACGTTGTGGGCCACGTGCACCAGATTGTCAATCTTGACGTTGCTGGCGATGTGTGTGCTCCCGAAGCGCGCGCAGTCAATCGTCACGTTTGCGCCGATTTCCACGTCGTCTCCGATCAGGACGGTTCCAACCTGGGGCGTCTTGACCCAACCCGACTCAGTGGGCTCGAAGCCAAACCCATCCGAGCCGATGACCGCACCGGCGTGAACGATACAGGAGGCCCCTATGGATACGTGCGGGTAGAACACCACACCCGGATGCAAAACCGTGTCGGCCCCGACGCTTGCGGCTGCTCCCAAAACGACGCGCGCATGCAGAACCGCGCCCGCCGCGATGCGCACGCCGGGACCCACCACACACAAGGGGCCGATGCTGGCGCTGCCCTCAACCTCCGCAGTGCTGTGCACCACGGCGCTGGGGTGCGCCCCAGGCTCTGGGCTCGGAACATCCGGAGCGAATAGCCCCACAATCTTGTTGAACGCAGCTTGGGGATCGCCGCAGCGCAGGAGGGCCAAGTCCTTGCGCTCGACGCTCACACCCTCGCCCAGGATCACGGCACAGGCCCGGGTCGTCTCAAGGTCCTCCGCGTGTCGCGCATCGGCCAGAAAGCTCACCTGCTCATGGTCCGCCCCTGTCAGCGATGCCGGTCCGCTGATGGTGCGCTCCCCCACCCCCGGCGTCACATCCTCGAGATGTGCTCCGATCCGTTCGGCAAGTTCCAACAGGGTCAAGGCGGGCATGGCACGGACCTGTCGGGCCTTCGGTCCGACGGAATCAGGGGTAGGCGGCGTCCTACAGAGCGAACGCCTAGGGATTGAAAGGGCTCCGGTTGGAGCCCCAGCAGGTGCATGGTGTACCGGAGCGCTCGATGCCTGTCAATTGGCCAGGCCCCAGGGGGCAGGCTATTGCCTACGGCGCAACCCCGAGTCGTGTTTCCCAGGGCCCCGCAGGCCGCCCCCCTGGAATCAGCGGAACATGTCGAGGCTGAAGGAGAAGGTCTCCCGCCGGTCCCCCTCTTGATCGAGGAAGGGAAAGCCGAAGTTGAAGGTCAGGGGCAGCGGTGTGACCAATCCAAATCCGAACCCGACTGATGCACGCACGTCGTCCGTATCCATGCTCCACGCATCCAGGCCCAAGATGCCCGCGTCCACGAAGGTCAGGAAACGGAACATCTCCTGGCGGCGCGAGGTACCCGCGATGGGCGTGGAGTAGATCGGGTGACGATACTCGATGGTGGCACGGGCCATGCTCTCTCCTCCCAGGGAGTAGCTGCCCTCCATCGGCCCGACCCCCCTGTAGTCGAACCCCCGCAGGGACGTGCCCCCCAAGAAGAAGCGTTCAGAGTAGTGCACCTGGTTGGTATCGCCGAAGGTCTGGCTGATCCCAGCCGCGGCACCCAGATAGAACCCAGGCCGCACGTCTTCGGTGTCATCTCCCAACTGAAAGTAGTGGTCATACTCAAGCTCGGTCTTCAAGAAGTCCTGATCACCACCCAGCGCACCACCGTAGAAAGTGTTTCCCCAGCGGTAGTGAGAACCCTCGCGCGGCCTGTGTCGGTTGTCCAACTGGCTGTAGCGCATGTCCAAACTCATTCCCCGCAAGTCCGTGGTGCCTACCGATGCCACCAAGGTGCTTGGAGAGGCAGATGGGTCGGTTAATGCGCCGACGGAAATCGAACTCCAGCGCGGCCCCATTCGCAGCGAGAAATCGCCAGCACCGAACAAGCGCGCAACGGTCAAGCTGGCCTGGTCCTTCGCTTCATCGTGAGATCTGTGGCGCCGATCTCGGCCGAGAGCCTCGGTACGCACCATGTAACGGTCGTGGTGAGTTCCAAGCACATCCGGGAAGGCGTACATCACGCGCCAGAAGCTGACCTCAGATCCCGGAGAGAGATCCAACGCGAACTGCTCGCCGTTGCCATGGAACGCCTCCTTGCGGTAGATCTCGCCAGGCGCCGAGAAGAGGCCGCTGGGGGTATTGGCAATGGCGAAGTTACGCATGGAGAGGGTGATCAGACCCACAATCCCGCTGTCACTGGCCACACCGCCAGAGATGTTGAAATCCACCACGCGGCCTTCGCTCAGCCGATACTCAACGTCAATCGTGTCAGGATCCTGCTCATTCCCCTGGAAGACCACGATGGGCGGGATGTGGGTGGGGTCGTAGGGATCTTCGAAGAAGCCCGTCCCCCGTACCCGCGCCAGACCCCGCTCGATCTGCTGAATGTTGGCCACCTCGCCGGGCAAAAAATCCAGCTCCCGCCGGATGATCTTGTCGGCCGTGTAGGTGTTGCCGTTTACCTTTACCTCTCCGATAAACCGTTTCCGCCCCTGCACCAAGCGGTAGGTCACGTGCACCTCATGGGATTGCCAGTCGTAGGTCACGTCCGGTTCAAGGAACCGCGCGCCGCCCGCCCGCTCATCCTCGAAGTAGCGCTGCTCCAGGTAGCCGCGCTCCCCATAGAAGCGCATCAGAACTGTATTGTCGTGGACGATCCGCGCCCTCTCGAAGGGTACTCCGGGCTGGAGCTCGGTCAACGCCAGCAGCTCGGACCGCTCGAAGTAGAGCTCCTGTTCGGCTGCTAAATCCTCGGGGTCCAGCCCCTCGATCGAGAGGGAGTTCACCCGCCACAGGGGGCCTTCGTCCACGATCAGGTGAACCACAACGCTCTCGCGATCCCTGCTGAATTCCAGTCGGTCGATTACCACCGTGACGTCGAGCCAGCCTCGGTCCCGATAGACCTGACGCATCGCCACCACGTCGGCCTCCAACACCTCGCGATCGAAAGTCCCGCCCCACCAACTGAAGAGGCCACGGCCCTTGGTGGAGAGGTCGGCCAGATTGAATAGCCCTCCCGACCACAGGCCCCAGCCGGTGTTGGGCAAGCTCGTGTTGCCGCTTACCTCAATGCCCGTGCAGTGCACCTTGGGTCCCTCACGGATCTCAAAAATGAGCTCCCCGGCCACGCCCTCCCCAAGACCCCCAATCACGTTGTCGATCTCGACGAAGTGGTAGCCCGCCTGGTGGTAGCCAGCAATGAGCCTCGCACGAATCCGATCCGCCTCGTGCAGATAGACCTGCTCGCGATCAAAGAGCAGCGCCCATTCCTTCAGCTTGTCCAGATCCACCCCACTGGCACCCACAAACCGCGGCTCTAGGTCAAGGGGCAGCTCCGTCACGGGCAGCGTCACGCGCAGGCCTCCCTCCACGCGGGTCAGGGCCGGTTCTCCCACGACGATTTTGTAGGTGTCCCAGACCTTGAGCAGACCGGGCCGCATCGAGGACGGGTAGGGCTCTCCGATGCGCAGCCCCAGGGTGGATAGGACGCCCTCGTGGCTGTAGGTCGTGAGCCCCTCGAAGACGACCTCCGCCACCGGGAGTTCCTGTGCAACCTCCACCAGGGGCGGCCCACCAGCGGAATCTTGTGCCACGCAGGGAAACGCAACGGCAGCGGTAAGGAGCAGAGTGCAGATCACGGGAAGGTGTTGCGGCCGGGAAGAGTGGCCGCGGGGGCACTATAGGCTGATCGGCTCGGCGATGGACGGAGCCGGATTCTGAAAGCGCAGGATATTGCCCGTGAACTGCAGCTTGACCTTACCCGTGGGCCCGTTGCGGTGCTTGGCGCAGATGACCTCGGCCTGCCCCTTGTTCTCCTCGGTTGGGTTGTAGTACTCAGCCCGATAGAGCATCAAGACCACGTCGGCATCCTGCTCGATGGACCCGGATTCCCGCAGGTCGGAGAGCATAGGCCGCTTGTCCTCGCGAGACTCCACACTCCGAGAGAGCTGGGAGAGGGCCAGGATCGGCACCTCCAACTCACGGGCGAGGTCTTTCAAGGAACGCGAGATGAGGCTGATCTCCTGCTGGCGGTTCTCGGCCTTCGCATTCATCAGCTGCAAGTAGTCGAGGACAATCATGTCTAGCCCGGACTGGTGCTTGAGGCGACGGGCTCGACTACGCACCGACATGATGGTCAGACCCGGCGTATCGTCCAAGAACAGCCGCGTCTTCTGCAGATCCCCAGCCGCGTGGGTCAGGTCCGCGAAGGCGGCCGGATCGACCCTGCCCGTACGCATCTTGTGAGAATCCACCCGCGCGCGCGAACTGAGCATGCGTTGCACGATGGACAACCGGCCCATTTCTAGGCTGAAGAACAGGATGGCAGGGTCATGATCAAAGTGCGCCGGACGGTGGGTGGCAGCATGCTCGATGAGGTTGAGTGCGAAGGCGGTCTTCCCCATGGCAGGGCGGGCGGCGATCACCGTCAGCTCCCCCGGGTTGAAGCCTCCGAGCATTTCGTCGAGATCCAGGAACCCGCTCGGTAGGCCGGTCAGGTCACCTCGAGTGCGCTGGGCTTCCAAGAGCTTGAAGGCGTCCGCCAGCAAGCCCCCGACCTCGACGGCTCCGCCCGAGTCCTTGGAGGAGTTGATCTTGAAGATGCGGTTCTCAGCCTCGTCGAGCAGCTGGGTGACGGACTCTTCATCAGGGTGTGTGCCGTAGGATCGGCTGATGATGTCCGTGCAGGAATCAATCAAGGTGCGCAGCAGGCTGGTGTGGTTCACCAGGCGAGCGTGGTGCATCAGGTGCGCGGCGTTGGGCACAACGCTGATCAAGTCCACCAGATAGCCGTCGCCGCCGCTCGCGGCCAGGGCTTCGTTGGACTTGAGGGCCGTGCCAACGGTAATGGCGTCCACGGGCTGGTTGCGCTCAGCCAGATCCACCATCTGTTCGTAGATCAACCGATGCCGACGATCGTAGAAATCGTCCGTCTTGAGCAGCTCCACGACGTCCGCCAGGTGGAGGGGGTTGATAAGCAACGCACCAAGCACGCTGCGCTCAGCGGCCAAGTCGTGGGGTGCAATTTTCCCGTACGGGGTCAGTTCCTTAGATTCCAATCGTTTCCCTCCAAGCGGTCGTCCCCGAGGTCTGGTCAGGGCAAATGCAACCGACGTTCAGGATAGCGTCCCTGCACCCAACGCGCTCGTACGGACCGAGGCTTTTCAACAAGGACCGGGCCCGTAGGGGTAAACCCACGGGCCCGGTATCTTGGATTCGAGGTCGAACCTCAACGAGGCAACCAGCTCCTAGAGGCTTCAGCCCTCGCCGTCTTCGGGGGCCGCTCCGGCCTCCTCTTCAGCAGGAGCATCCTCCTCGCCAGCCGCAGCGGGCTGGACGTAGGATTCAGCAACAGGCTCGGGCTCCACGAGGGACTCCATGGGAGCACCCTCGGCCTGGACCATGACGGTAATCTCCGCGTAGGACTCACCGTGCACATGGACCGAGATCTTGTGCTCGCCCACGGACTTGATGGGCGCGCTCAGATGAACGCGCTTGACGTCGATTTCCGTACCCGCTGCCGTGCACATGTCGGCGATGGCGGCCGCGGTAACAGAGCCGTAAAGGCGGCCGTTCTCATCCGCCCGCTCGTGGGCGGTCACGGTGAGTTCCGCGAGGGCGGCCACAGCTGCGGCCACTTCCTCGGCTTTCTCGGCCTCTTCCAGAGCAAGCCTCGCGGCCCGCCGAGCGATCTGTCGCTTGTTGTCTTCGGTGGCTGCCGCGGCTAGGCCGCGCGGCAGGAGAAAGTTGCGGGCGTAGCCAGGGGCTACACGCACGACGTCTCCACAGCGCCCGAGGTGTCTGACGTGCTCCCGTAGGAGGACTTCCATAGCTTTCATTGTCGGTTCCTCCTTAGCCCACGAAGGGCAGAAGCGCCAGGTGACGAGCGCGTTTGACAGCCTTCTTGAGTTGGCGTTGGCACTGGGTGCAAAAGCCACTTCGACGGCGGGATACGATCTGACCCTGGGGGGTCAGGAACTTGGACAGGTATTCAGTGTCCTTGTGGTCAAGGACGGGGTCGTCACAGTTGCGACCTGCGATAACCTTGGGGATCTTGCGAACCATGGCTCAGGCCTCCTGTTTTTCGGGGGTTTCGTCGGACTCGTCGGAGGCAGAAGACTCAGAAGCCTCAGAAGCCTCAGAAGCCTCAGAAGCCTCAGAAGACTCAGAAGACTCAGAAGCCTCGGAAGACTCAGAAGCCTCGGAAGCCTCAGAAGCCTCGGAAGCCTCGGAAGCCTCGGAAGCCTCGGAAGACTCAGAAGACTCAGAAGACTCAGAAGACTCAGAAGCCTCAGAAGCCTCGGGAGCCTCGGGGCTTGCGTCTTTGGTGGCTTCCTCGCTTGCAGGCGCGGGAGCCTCCTCGGAGGCCTGCTCGGCTCCATCGGTCGCGGCCTCGCTGCTCGTCCCCTCCTCACCCTCTTCGGGCTCCGGCTCGGGATCGGGGGCATCATCGTCCGGAGGCTCAGGAACGGTGAAGGCGGCATCGCCTTCGGCTTGAGCCAACTCCACTTCTCCCTCCGGCACGGCATCCACCGAGGTGAACAGGTACCGCAATACCTTCTCGGACAGGTCGAACTCCCGGCGCAGGCCGGGCATCTCGCCCCCATCGATCTGGTAGTAGGCGATCAGGAACGTGGCGCGACGGCGACCACTGATGGGATAGGCCAAACGGCGCTCATCCCAGCGGCGAGCGCTGAGCAGCGTGGCTCCATGCTTGTCCAGGGCGCTGGTCACGAGAGCTTTGGCGCCCTCGTACCCTTCTCGCACGACATCATTGTCGAGGAGGAACATACCTTCATAAATCTGACTCAAAACGAATCTCCTTTGTGTGTCGGCGATACCCGGGTCCTTGGCGATCCAAGGGGCTCAGGAGTCCTGGTTCCAGCGGCTGTGGAACCGCGTCATGCACCCCTCGAGGTCGCCTGTGGCCAGCCAGTCGAGGAGAGCCTCGGCTGCCTGGGCGTAGGCCACTTCGATCTCCTCGCGCTGTGAAGCGGAGAAGGGTTGAAGCACGTAACGCGCCGCGTCGGTCCCCTCTCGTCCGATCCCCACCTTCAGGCGGGGAAACAAGTCGGTCGAGAGGTGTTCAGTGATGGAGCGCACGCCGTTGTGCCCACCCGTCCCCCCGTGGGGGCGAATGCGCAACTGCGCCGGTGGCAGGTCGAGATCGTCATAGACGATCATCAGATCCGGAAACCTAGCAGCTGGAGCCTCGGAGTCCGCGTCGGTATCCACCGGCGAGAACTGACTAGGCCACAACCACCGGGCCAGGGAGGCCACGGCCCGACCAGAGTGGTTCATGAAGGTCTGGGGCTGGACGAGTAGTGCGTCCAGGTCCTCCAGATGGGTCCACAAGAAGGCGCCGGCGGGTGAGGCAGGCGCTCCACTGGGAAGGCCCGGTGAAGGGCCCGCCCGGTCGGCGAGTTGACGTGCACTGCGAAAGAGCTCCACCCCCCGTTCCCGGGCCAGATAGTCGAGGACTTCGAACCCGGCGTTGTGCCGGGTGCCAGCGTAATCCTGGCCGGGATTGCCGAGTCCGACGATGAGCCGGGTCATGGGAGAGGGCCTCGCGGGATCCGCGAGGGCGAGACAGTCTAGCCCTGGCCCCTGCCAGCGCAAGGGCACCCGGGCCTGGATTGGGGTGGAATGGCTGGGCCCTCCACGCAAGGTGTTCAGGCACCCGAGGGGCTCCCCCCCCGGGTGCCCCCGGATTCCACACCCTGGGCGGTATCAGTCCCCGGAGGACTCGCCTTCGTCGGGGCCATCCCCGGAGGAGTCGCCACCAGCAGCCTCGCCACCTTCGGAGGCTTGGCCGCCTTCGATCTCCACTGCGTCGGGATCGACATCGACTGCCAGTTCCTCTTCCACCACGACCTTGAGTTGTCCGACGACGGCGATCTCAAACTCGGGATCCACAGCCAGAGTGATGCCCTCGGGCAGGATGATGTCCGAGGCGTGCAGGTGAACTCCCACTTCCAAGCCATCGACTTCCACTTCCAGGTTGTCCGGGATCAGGGACGGGATGCAGGAGATGGTGATCTCCGTCACGTTCTGGCTCAGGACCGCATCCTTCACCTGCCCGTGGAACACGAGGCTCACCTGGGACTCGATAGCCACACCACGCTGGACGGGGCGGAATTCGATGTGGTTGAGGTAGTCGCCCATGACATCCCATTGCATCTCGCGCACCACGGCCGTGTGGACGTCGCCGTCCACATCTAGATCGTAGAGGTGGACGTGGTGCCGCCGGGACGAATGGAATGCATCCGCCGCTAGGTGGATGTTCAGGTGGACGCTCTTGCCCTCAGCTTGGATACTGGCGGGAATGCGCCCTTGTGACCGTAGCTTGCGGGCGTCGCGGCTGCCGACCTTGTCGCGCAGACCACACTTAAGGACTTCACTGGAACTCATGACGGGGGCCCTGGTTGGTTCGTCGTCCGGGTACCGGACGCACAGGGGTTTGAACGAGAGATTCTCGCTACTCGAATAGGGAACTCACCGATGTCTCGGCGTGGATGTTTCGGATGGCCGTGGCGACCAGGCCGGCGACACTGATGGTCACCAGCTTACGCGGCGCAGGATCGGCGGTGGGGATCGTGTCGGTCACCAGGATGCGGTCCACAGGAGCCTCATCCAAGCGCTGGACGGCCGGACCGCAGAAGACCGCGTGGGAGACCGCGATCACGATTTCCTTGGCCCCCGACTTGCGCAGGACACTGGCGGCCTGGGTGATGGAGCCTCCGGTGGAGATCATGTCATCCACGATCACGCAGTTGCGCCCCTCCACGTCACCGATCACGTGCTCGATCTTGGTCTCAGAGCCGGAGATACGGCGCTTGTCCACGATGGCCAGGTCCGCCTCCAGGCGCTTGGCATAGGCACGCGCCATCTTGGTGCCACCCACGTCCGGAGTAACGACCACGGGCGCCTCCAGGCCCAGTTCCTGGACGGCCTTCAGCAGAACGGGCCGCGAGTACAGGTGATCCACGGGGAGGTCAAAGAAACCCTGGATCTGGGCAGCGTGCATGTCGAGGGTCACCAGACGGTCGGTCCCCGAGACGCTCAGGGTGTTGGCCAGGACCTTGGCGCTGATGGGCACGCGCCCCTCGTCCTTGCGATCCTTGCGGGCGTATCCGTAGTAAGGCATGACCGCCGTGATGCGTCCGGCGCTGGCTCGGCGCAGGGTGTCGATCAGGAGCAGTAGCTCGACCCAGTTTTCGTTGACCGGCGGACAGGTGGGTTGCAGAACGAAACAGTCGCGACCCCGGATGTCCTGGTTGATCTTGATGTCCACCTCCCCATCGGGAAAGCGCCCCACGTGGGCCTCCGCGAGGGGCATATCCAATTCCCGGGCTATTTTCTGCGCCAATTCGGGGTGGGCGTTCCCCGCAATCAGGGTCATCTTGCCGTGCAGTGACATGGTGGCTTCAGTGAAGGTGGGAATACGGAGAGGAGAAGTCGGACCACAAGAACTCAGGCGGACCGAATCTGGCGGGTCAAGATAGCGTCAATTCGCTCCCGTGCCATCGCTTGGACGCATCTTCCTTGCGGGCACCCCCACCCAGACCTCGCCGGGTCCCATGCCACTCTCACGGGTCAGGACGGCCCCCGCACCGGTCGTGGCCCCATCGGGAACCTCATTGGGGGCGACGATAGTGGTCCCACTGCCCACGAACGCACCATCTCCCACACGGGTCATGTGCTTGGCCTTGCCGTCGTAGTTGGCGAAAATCGTGCCTGCGCCGATGTTCGTCCCCGCGCCCACCTCGGCATCCCCGAGGTAGGACAGGTGCTTGGCCTTGGTCCCCGCGCCCAGGCTCGCATTCTTGCACTCGGTGAAGTTGCCCACCTCGGCGCCCGCTGCAAGCCGGGTTCCTACTCGCAGGTGGCTGAAGGGGCCCACCTCGCAATCCGTACCGATAGTGACACCCGAGCGGATGACCGTGCAGGGCAGAATGCGGGTTCCAGCGCCAATGCTCACCCCGGCGTCGATATAGGTGCTGGCCGGATCCTCGATCACAACCCCAGCATCCATGTGGGCTTCGAGGAGGCGCATCTGCATCGCCCAACGCACCTCGGCCAGTTGGGAGAGGGTGTTGACGCCCAGAGACTCTCCGAGATCCAGATCCACCGTGACGACTGGCCGACCCGCTTCAACCGCCATGCCGGGCAGGTCGGTGATGTAGTACTCGCCCTGGGCATTGTCGCTGGATAGACGCGGCAGATCGGCGCGTAGGGCCGCTCCATCGAAGCAGTAGACGCCCGTGTTGACCTCGTCCACGAGTCGCTGCCCGTCCGTGCAGTCGCGCTCTTCCACAATGGCGGAGAACTCGCCCTCGGCTCCGCGCAGCACCCGGCCATAGCCCGTGGGGTCGGGCGAGCAGGCGGTCATCATGGCGATGGACCCCGGCCCGGCCCGGGCCTGCTCCTCCACGAGCTCCTGCAGACTCTCCGACCTGAGGAGCGCCATGTCGCCGTAGAGAACGACAACACGCTCGCTGCCCTCCAACTCTCCGGCCGCCATTTGTACGGCATGCCCGGTTCCCAACTGCGGCTCCTGCACCACGAAGCGTAGGTCGCGATCGGGCAGAAGGGCGCGAGCCTCGGCCTCCACGGCTTCCCCCCCGTGCCCAATGACAAGCACGACCCTATCGGGGTCCAGAGACTCGGCCTGACCGAGAACCCAGCCGAGCAGAGACTTCCCGCACAGCGGACTCAACACCTTGGGCCGCGTGGACTTCATGCGTGTGCCCTTGCCTGCGGCCAATATGACGACGGTGGTTGGAATACCCATGGGATGGCGTGATGGAGGGGCCAAGTTGCGGAGATCGCTGGCAGCGTACCCCGAGAGCCCGGGTGGGGCTACCGCCACGCCCCCCTCCCACCGTAGGCTCATGCCCATGTCCACTCCCCTGCGCCGGGCCATGTCCCTGACGGTCGGCTGGCTGGCCGACCGGCGCGTCCCACAGTTCCTGCGTAGGCCCCTCTACAGGGGCTTCGCCCGCTTCACCGGCGCCGACCTCAGCGAGGTGCGCGGCCCTTTGGGGGAGTTTCCCAGCCTGGGCGCCTTCTTCGTACGCCGACTGGAGCCCGGAGCGCGCCCCGTTGACCCAGACCCCAAGGCTCTGGTCTCACCCGTAGACGCCCGGGTTCAGACCCTATGCCGGATCGAGAAAGACACGATCCTCCAGGCGAAGGGCCACGCCTACAGCGTGCGCGACCTGCTGGCCGGAGTGGGAGCGGACGTCGAACTGGAAGGGGGTCACGCCTGGACGCTCTACCTGGGTCCCAAGGATTACCACCGCATCCACGCTCCGGAGAACGCACACCTTCAAGAGGTGCGCTGGGTGCCGGGCTGCCGCTATTCCGTGGCCGCCAGGGTCCTCGACCGGCGGCGGGTCCTCGACGTCAATGAACGCTGTGTGCTGCGCATGAAGACCGAACGCGGGCCCCTCCTGTTGGTCCTGGTGGGTGCCTTGAACGTCGGGCGAATCCGGGTGCAAGGAGTGGCTGCGACCGACTCGGGCGTCCTGCCCGAAGAGCGCAAGGTACAACGGGGTGAGGAGCTCGCTCGCTTCGAGCTGGGCTCGACGATCGTCCTCCTGACCCCGCCGGGAATGGCGTGCCCCTTGCCGGAGCTGGTGGCCGATGCTCCCGTGCGCCTGGGGCAGGCCATCGGACGCTACTCATGAGCGCCCAGGACTCACCCGTGGACCCCAAGACCGGTCGCCTTCTGGACCTGACGGCCGCGGCGGTCCTCGGGGATTGGAAGTGGCTGGCTGAGCTTCGCAAGCAGGCACCCGCCGGCGAGCCCGACCGCGCCTGGCGTGAGGCTCTACTGCAATGCCACCTGTTCGCCGGCTTCCCCCGTGTGGTGGAGGCTTTCGAAACTCTGAGCCGCCACGGAGGAATGGGTGCGGTCCCCGCCGAGGAATTGGAAATCGAGGGCGACCTGGCACGCGGCCGCAAACTCTTCGAGTCCATCTACGCCGACCTCGCACCCGAAGTAGAACAGCGCCTGGGTGAATTCCACCCGGACCTTTCCCGCTGGATCAGCGAGCACGCCTATGGCCGGGTCCTCTCGCGACCGGGTTTGGAGCCACACGTGAGGGAGCTGTGCGCCGTGGCGGCCCTAACGGTCACGGGTCAGGCGCGTCAGTTGGCCTCCCACGTGCGTGGAGCCGTCCGACTGGGCTCCAACACGGAAGCGCTACGGGCCGTCTTGCGTCGAGTCGAAGACCACACCCCCCCTGAGGCGATAGAGAGGGCTCGAGCCTCCGTGGAGCAATTCGGGAGGTAGGGTCGGCCGCTAGCGCCGGCCCCCCAGCCGCTCAGCCTCCAAGGTGACCCGCAGTAAGTCGAGGGGCTGCCGCGATCGCAAACTGAGGAGGGGGCTGCCTGGCAAGGGACCGCGCGGGAGTGAGCGTAGGCGTAGAGGCTTGCCATTCACCCAGACCTTCAGGTCCCCGCGTTTGGGGTGCACCTCGATCGTCAGTTCGAGCGGATCCTCGCTGGAGTCCGGGAACCCTGAGAAGCCACTGAAGCCCGCAACGGGCCCCGTCCTCACCTGCTCTAGAAGCTCGGCAGGGGCGCCGCGACCAGCAGCAAAAGAGGGCCGGTTTTCGTCATCCTCAAAGACCAGGTTCAGGCCAGCCAACTCGAGCGCCATTTCATTGCGCTGGCCGGGAGCGGGGAGCGACGAATGCAAGACCAGCCGCACGGTGAAGGGGCGGCCGAGGTCCAAGGGCTCCCCGAGGTTTAAGCGCAGGGCATGATCGGGGTCCCAGAAATCGGCGTCGGTGGTTCGAGGCGTTGGAACCCGCAAGCCCCCCGAGAACAGGATCCAGTCCCCCACTCCCCAGGCCCCGGTCTCGCGTGAAGTGAAGTCCCACTTCAGGCGCACCGCCTGCCGCTCGAGATACTCCAGGCTACTGGGCTCGAAGACCTCCTGGAGGGTGGGTTCAACCAAGGCCCTGGCCCTCAGCTCTGAGCGGATGCGACTGAGCTCAGCGGATTCAGTGTCACTCAACAAGCCGTGGAATTCGGCCTCGATCTTCGCGATGTCCTGCAGGATTGTGTCGGCATCGGTCCCCAATCCGAAGCTGGTGCGCAGGGCGACCATCTGCCGATCCTTCCCTTCCAGGTCGACCGGTGGGGCACTAGCGCGGATGCGCTCCGCCAGATGGGCCAGAACGTCCGGGTATTCCAGGACGCCTACGGGGAGGCTCGTGCGCGCCCCTGCGAGGTCCCCTTCGTGGAACAAGAAGAGGCTTCGCAGGAGCTGGTCGTCCGCGCTCCCCCCCAGCGCCTGGGTTCTCAACTCCGCCAGATCCAGGAGATCGGGTGCTTCCAGCAAGTGGTCGCTGCGCGGGATGCTGGCGCTGCGGACCAGGTGCACTCGGAAAGGGGAGAGGTTGGGGGCTCGCACCTCGAAGCCCCGCTTGAGTACGTCGGCGGTGGTAGCGATCACCGTGCCCGGATAGGAGATACGCCCAAAGGTGGGGTCAAAGGTGGAGCCGCGGCGTGCTTGCAGTTTTTCACGAGTGCGCTCGATAAGGCTATTGAGCAGAGCGCACTCCACGCGCAGCAGGTCCATCTCCCCATGCACGCCATTGCGCCACGGTTCGGCCAAACGCCGCTCCAGGATCCGCCTCGCCTCCCCGTATTTTCGATCCGCGCACAGGGCCTGGACGTATTTACCGTCCTCGATGAAGGCGGCCCTGGCCGTGCGATCCAGTTGGACCTTCGCCTCCAGGTCCAGGTCCTGCGAAGCTCGCTCAAGTACTCCCCGGGAGCCGACTGCACGGCCGCGAGACTCCAGCCAATCCGGAGGAATCTCCTCGGGGACGATGCCCAGCCGAAGGGCTTCAGCCTCGAAAGCACGCCCCAGGTCCCTGGCGGGCCGGGGCAGGTCTCCTGTGGGAATGCCCAGACGCAGCCGCTCAGCTTCATCGCGCACAAACGCGGCCAGACTTCCATCCAGGCGCAGGTACCGGTTGCGCGCACTTGAGCGCCGGGCCTCTAGGTCGGGGCGCACGCCCTCCAGCAATAGGTGGCGATCGATCTCAGAAAACCCCCGGGTGTCCGCGCCCGATGAATCCAACAGGAGTGTGCCGCTCTCCAAGAGCGCCAAGGCCGACTCCCAGCGGTTCTCGTCAAGGGCCTCGTCGAATGCGGGCACGACCACGGCGCGTAAGTGGTTGCGTAAGGCCGACCGTGCCAACGTCAAGGCCATGCCGTGTTCGCTGTCCAGACTCACCGTCTGGCGTTCCATCCACTGGGTGAAGCCTCGACGCAGGTGGCCCGCCGGCAGATCCCGAATCGTCGTGCATCCGGTGCTGGCGCTCAGCGCCACGGCCACGCTATCGTCCAAGTACGATCGCGCCTGCTCGTACTCATGGCCATCGAGCCAAGCGCTCACCTGCTGCTCGCCGGATTGCTCCAAACGCTCGAGCCGCTGCTCCAGATCGGCGAGCACCAACTGTTCCAAGTCACCCTTGGACGCATGCCAGCCGCCGGGGGCTTCCTCCAGGAGGACCAATTCCGCCAGGGCCTCACCGGGACGCAGCTTGCCCACGTTCCAGGCATTCTCCAAGCGTGTGAAAGCCGGCCACGGGCGTACGGCGACGACCGTAGGACCCAGATCCGGGGTCGTAGACGCCTGCCAGGGACGCCAAACGGCCAGCAGAGCTAGGACAATGGCGGACGCGGTCAGGGTCATAGGCCGGCGCCAGGGCGAGTCCTGCTCCGCGACGGGGTCCAGGTTTGCGGGGCGTACGGCGGGTGCTCGCCGCTCGCGCAGTCGTTCCAGGTCCGCCAGCAGTTCAGCCGGCGTGTTGTAGCGCTGCAAGGGCTCGCGGGCCAGGCACTTGCGCAACACCATGGAGATGCCCTTCGACAGGTGCGGCGCGAGCCGGCGTGGTTCGGTGACGCGGTGGTAGAGAACACCCGAGAGGATCTCCCCCACGCTATCCCCCGCGAAGGGGGGCCTGGAACACAGGGCGTGATAGAGGGTCGCACCAAGGGACCAGATGTCACTGCGTTGGTCGGCCGTCGTGGGATCACGCGCCTGCTCGGGGCTCATGTAGTGGGGAGTTCCCAGGGTGCCGCCGGAGCGTGTCATGGAGGGGTCGTCCTCGGAGAAGGCGAGCCCTAGGTCCACCAGCCGCGCCCGGCCGCGCTCATTGATCAGGATGTTCGCGGGCTTGATGTCTCGGTGCACGACGCCGCCCTCGTAGAGGTGCTGCAGCGCATCGCACAGGGGACAGAAGAGGCGCAGGGCTTCGCGCTCCGTGAGCGAGCCGCGCTCTGCCAATCGCTCGGCCAGGGAAATGCCCTCCACCAGCTCCATGGCGTACCACCAGCGCCCGTCCTGCTCGCCCATGTCGATGGCCGAGATGATGCCCGGGTGAGCCAGGCGCGCCGCGGTGCGCGCCTCCCGCTGTAGGCGGCGCGCCGCCCGGCCGGTGCCCACCAGATTCGCATGCAGGATCTTGATGGCGACGGGCCTGTCGACGGCCAACTGCACCGCCGAGTAGACGGTGCCGGTCGCCCCGCGCCCGAGGACACCTTCGATCCGGTAGCCGCTGATATCTGGACGACCAACCGGCGCGAAAGATGACGCTGAAGATTCGGACGAGCCTTCACCTGGCTGACGCGCGTCTCCAGGTTGGGTGTCCCGCGACCCCCAGCCTCCACCGTTGCCTACTGCCCGGTCGCCAGGAACCATGTCCGCCACTCCTTGTCGGCTGCACGCCAACCCATGCCTACGGCATCTTGGAAAGCCGCGTCGTAGCGCGCCTGACGCGTCCCGGTGTCAACTTGCACACGCTGGGGTGCGCGCGGCGCACTGCTCCTGAGGGACTCCTGAAACCGGCGCAGACTGCCCTCGCCGCGCTGCTCGATCCAGGCCACGATGGCCATGGACATGGCTATGTCCGCAGGCCCCAGCTCACCGAAGCGCTTTTGCGCAAGGCGATCAAAATTCACCAGGGCCTTGTCCTCGGCTAAGAGGCCCGAGTGCAAGTTCCCCCGCCACGCCCCGGCCCGGAATTCCCTCTGATTGAAGACATACACCCGCTTGCTTCGAGCGTTGGTGCGTGACTCGGTGCCCACCGTGGTCAGGCCAGCAACGCACATCATCTGGTTGCACTGATGCACCCGAAACTCGAACAGGCAGGCGAATCCCTCGTCGAACCAGGGCGGGAGGAGGCGGCCGTCGTAGAGGTGCTGATTGATGAGAATGTGGCCGCGGTGGTGAAAGCTGTGGCCAGCGAGGTGGGCCTGGGGCCGGCCCATGCAGCGCGCGGCTGAGATGGCACGGGGTTCGGAGAAGTAGAAGCCGTGGGTTTTCTTGACCGCTTCGCCCCAACCCGGGGGGACCGTGTCGGTCAGCCCTACCAGGGGATCGACCGCTCGCAGGTAGGGCTCGGAGTCCTGGCCGAACACGTAGAACTCGTGCAGGGCGCTCACGCGGGCCGCGTGCGCCGGAGCCGGGAGCTTGCCCTTCTCTGGTCGCAGCAACTCAGCCACCCATTGGCCTCCCCGCTCGAGGCCGTCGACGATCCCCTGCAGAAAAGCCTGATCAAAGGGGCCCGCCACCAAGACGTTCGTTCCCACTGCAACTTCCCCGCCAACACCACCGGCTTCCAGTACGGCACGGGCGTTCTGAACAGAGGCTGCTCGACCCGCAACGACCCACTCGCCATCCAACTCTTCGAGACCTTGTGCGCGCTCCAGATCTCCCGGCTTGAGCCAACGCCCTTCGAAGTAGACCTCGCCCACGTCCAGGTGTTTCTTCGCGGCCAGGGTGACCCACTCGCCATCGTGCAACACCAGACCCCGCTGGCGCATGTCTTCGGAGTGGTCTTTCGCCTTGAGTCGCTCACGCTCCGCGGGCTTGACCCACCGCCCGTTATAGGGAACCAGCCCAAGAGCCTTGTTCGCCCCGGCGTGATCCGGCTCAGAGCGGACGACCTCCTGCATCGCGCGCCGCATTTCCGCTCGGAGGCGCTTCCCTGCAGCCCACTGGCCCAAGACGAAGTAGTCGTTCGCACTCTCGCATTGTTTCCAGCGTTGATCGAACTCCTGAGAGGGCGTCAATCCCCGCTCCAGAAGGGAAACCTCTGAGCGCGCAAATCTGAGTTCTCCCAGCCGGGTCTCGAAGACCACCTCGCTGGCCGTCTCCTTGAGGATCGTCCCCTCAAACCTCCGACCGTCCTTAAGCAGGATTAGGTCGGCGCTCGCGCTGGCAACGGCCAGCGCCAGGGTGGCAACCAGCCATATTGGGGTCAGGAGGGTGCGCGGCATGGGTACAGAGGGGTGAGTTCCCCACTCCCTATACGATCAGACCCTGCAGTCGACTACGCAACGAATGGGTTCGAGAATGAGACTCTGCCCAAGCTGAAGGCCCCGCATGAGCCCCCGTGGCAGCCTCGCTCCCGTTTGGAGAGCCTGGGATGGGACGCTCCCTAGTGAGGGTCGGCGTCGAGACCGTACTTCTGGATCTTGCGCTGCAGGGAATAGCGGCTGATCCCTAGGAGCTCAGCGGCAGGTGACTTCATGCCATTGGAGGCGCGCAAGGCGCGCCGGATCGTGCGCATTTCCACCTCGGCCACGGCGCTGACGAGGTGTGGCACCTCGCCGCCCGCCAAGGCCTCCTCCCCTCCCTGCTGTACGGCGGGTGAGAGATCCTCCAGCTGCACCTCCTCACGCACGAGAACTACAAGCCGCCGCATCTCGTTTTCCAGCTCGCGCACGTTGCCCGGCCAGAGATGGTTGACGATACATGCAAGGGCCTCGGTCGACAGGGTGGGCGCGGCCCGTCCCGCCTCACGAGCCGCGCGTGCTAGCAGGTGCTCAGCCAGCAAGGGCACGTCACCTCCGCGCTTGCGCAGCGGTGGGAGTTCGACGGTCAGAACGGCAATGCGATAGAAGAGGTCCTTGCGGAAAGTGCCCAGCTCGACCATCTCCTTCAGGTCACGGTTGGAGGCCGCCAAGATTCGTACGTCAACCGTCACAGTTCGCGTCGAACCAAGCACGCGAAACTCCCCGTCCTGCAGCACCCGCAAGAGCTTCTTCTGCAGGTCCGGACTCATGTCGCCGATCTCATCCAGAAACAGGGTGCCCCCGTTGGCCTGCTCGAGGATCCCGCGCTTGGCCTGGAACGCACCCGTGAACGCCCCGCGCGCGTGGCCGAAGAGCTCGGACTCCAGGAGAGTGTCCGGCAAGGCGGCACAGTTCTCGGTGACCAGGGCATTCTTCTGCCGCGGTCCGTTGTGGTGGATGGCGTGGGCAATGAGCTCCTTGCCCGTTCCGCTCTCGCCCTGAATCAGCACAGGCAGGTCCGATTCCACGATTCGATCAACATGCTTGAAAACGGCCGCCATGGCATCGGAGGCCCCCACGATGCTCTTGTAGTCATGGCGGCCCCGGGCGCGCCCCAGCTCAGCACGCACGACGGCCAGCTCTCCCTCCCGATCTCGCACCTTGCGCCCGAGCTGCTCGTTCAGCCCCTCTATCTGCTGGCGGGAGAGATCTAGGTGGTGGTTGCGACTGCGCAGGGTCTCAAGCAGACGCGCATTGCGGATGGCGATGGAGGCCTGGGCGGCCAGCATCTCCAGGAGATCCAGGTCCTCCTGGTCGAAGGCCCCGGACTGCAGACGATTGTCCACGTACAGGATGCCCTCCACTTCCTCGCCTCCCGTGCCCTCGGTCAGGATCGGCAAACAGACAACCGAGCGCAGGCGCAGGTTTTCGACGCTGGCCATGTCGGCAAACCGCTGGTCATCCGAGGCATCCACGCTGAGGACGGGCTTACCCTCACGCACGACCCGATCGGCGATGCCCATCGACAGCCGTGTTCGTGGAACGGCCACGTTAGTGTGATCGAAGCTGCGCGCCACGCTGACACTCATGCTGCGCGCGGCATCGGGAGCGCTGGACCCCGAGGCGCGGTCCTCGCGCAAGAGAATGAAACCCCGCTCCCCGCCCACGAGCGACACGGCCGAGTCCACGATCAGGTCCAACAGGGGTTGCAGCTCCGTGCGCGCTGCCAACTCGCGGGTAATGCGTGCGAAGACTCGAAGGTTCTCGCGTTCCCGATAAGCTTCGCCTGTGAGCGTGCGCATGCCCACTTCTTCCTCGGTGTCCTGCTGCTCCCCACCCGGCACATCATCCCCGAGAACGAGCCGCACTCCGAGCCCCAGGCTGACCTCGTCCCCGGAGCGCAACATGCATCGGTCCACGGATTTCCCGTTGACCTCGATCCCGTTCGCGCTGCCCAGATCCAGGATCCAAGGGGCGCCGTCTTGGCTCTCGATGCGCGCGTGATAACGCGAGACACGGGTGCTGCTGAGCCGTACGACATTGTCCTTGGCCCGGCCTATGGTGATCACGGCCAGATCCAGGTCCAGGTCCGACTGGACGCCATCATCGAATACGGTCAGTTTCATGGGCAGCATGGGACGGCGCTGAAGGCACCCCCGAGAGAATGTGCGATCCTGCACATCCATATTGAGGATAGCCCATCATGGGTGTCCAGTAACCGCACAGAGGGCAATGAGTGCCCATAACCTTGACCCTAACTGGCTTATTTACATAGAGTTACGGCGATGAGCACCAAAGGAGAAGGCCAGCGTCCCGATTCGGCACCCTGGTACGCAGACGGTCTGCGCTTCGGCTGCACGGCCAGCGGCCGCTGCTGCAGCAACCACGGGGAACACGCCTACGTGTACCTGATGGAGGCCGAGGTCCGGGCCCTTGCGGGTGCCCTGGAGATGGAAGAAGGCGAATTCCGAGAGGCTCACACCCGCGAAGAGGAGGGTTGGACCCTCCTAGAGCCCCAGGGCTCAAGCTGCGTATTCCTCGGCGGAACAGGGCAGTGCGGGGTCTACGAGGCCCGCCCCGTCCAGTGCCGGACCTGGCCCTTCTGGCGCGAGAACCTGACGAGCCCGGAGGCCTTCGAGGCCTTGGTGGAGAGCATCTGCGCTGGGGCAGGTTGTGGCCGGCTGTACAGCGCGGAACAGGTGCTGAACATCGCCGACAGTACCGAGGCGTGGTACGCGGGAGAGCTGGATGAGTTTCCGGCCTCGGCGCAAGTGGGAACCGCACCCGAGGCGTTCCCGCCCCGAATGGCTCCCAAAGGGGGGTAGGCTCTGCAGGATGCCCGGAGGAGCCCCACACACCTGGGGCATCGGAAGAAAGTACCCAAAATGGCGCAATCGTGAACCGATGGTAAACTGGTTGGATGGCACGCACCGGTTGGATCACCACAGCCCTGACTTGGACGGCATTGTGCTCTGGAGGGAAGGCGCACGGCTCGGATCTCGCCGAGGTCGATCTTGCACCGGATTCCGTCGGAGAGAAGGCCGAGCCCTTCGCCACCTTGCCCATCACGATCATCCTGATGGATGACCTGGGATACGAGCTGCTCGACCTGGCCTCCACACCCAACTTCGATGCGCTCGTCGCGGGTGGCCTCAACTTCACGCGCGCCTGGGTCTGCCCCTCCTGCTCTCCCACGCGGGCGGCCATCCTCACCGGTCTGTATCCCACACGCACGGGAATCGGCGCGGTCATGCAGTGGGGAGCCTTCAGCGACCACTCCCTTTCCCTAAGCCACACGACTTTTGCAGAGCTGCTTCCCGAGCCCGTGCACGCCTTTGGGAAGTGGCACGTGAGCTACCGCCACAGCGACCCGAACACGCAGGGCTTTGATCACTACGCCGGATGCATGTTCAACCTGACCGGCACGGGCACGGGCTACTACGACTGGCTCCAGACCGTCGATGGGGTCACGAGCAACCAGACCACGTACTGCACAACGGCCACGACTGATTTCGCCATCAACTCGGCGGCCGGCGTGCGCTTCGTCGCCTACCACGCCGTCCACACGCCCTACGACAGCCCGCCGGGGGGGACGGCCAACAAGCCCCTGGGCAAGGCGCTCGAAATGGTGGAGTTCCTCGACCAGGACATCGGTCGTCTCCTCCAGAACTACAACGGCTACGTCTTCATCCTGTCAGACAACGGCACCGCGAACCGCTTCGGAGGTGGCAAGGGCTCACTGATGGAGTCGGGCATCCGGGTCCCCTTCATCGTCAATGGCCCGGGCATCACTCCCGGCACGACCGACGAGCTGATCAACGGCGTGGACATCTTCGCGACCCTGGCAGAGATGCGGGGGGTCCCGCACAACTCCCCCGACAGCCTCAGCTTCCTCCCGGTGATGAGGGGTGGCACGGGCCTGCGAAGCTACAACTACAGCGAGTCGTTCAAGCCCAACCCCGATACGACCAACAGGAAGTGGGCTATCTGCGACAAGAACTACAAGCTCACCAACGACTACGAGTTCTCCTCCAAGAACTCGCCGATCTCGCTCTTCGCCATGCCGTCGGAGACCTACATTCCCCTGATCAACTACACCAAGCAGGACCGCGCCGCGCGCGCCGACCTGCTGGCCAACCTGCCTTTCTGAGGAACCGTCCCCGGAGAAAGGGGGCTGCGGAGGGAGCGGCGGATTGGAGGCTCAAGGGCGTCGGTCATGGGGTACCCTCGGGCCGTGAAACGACTTCTCGGTAGCTTCCAGGGTGTCACCGCCCTCCTGACATGGGGCCTCCTCCCCCAGTTCGGCCCCGACGATCTCTCCGCCTGGGACTGGGACGGCGCGCATGCCGTCGGCGGTATCAGCGATCACCTGAGCGCCGTGCACCTGACGGAAGACGGCACCCTGATCGGTCTCGACGATGATGGCTGGGTGATCCGGGTGTCCTCTCTCGTAGAGGCCGCTCCCTCCGGGGGATGGCCGCGCTCCCGCCTGGAAGGAGGCGGCGACCTGGAGGGGCTGTGTGCCGCCCGGGATTCCGACCTGCTCGTGCTCCTCGAAGATCGCTGTGAGCTCGTGCGCCTGGACGGCCGAGGCAGGCGGGTCGGCTGCCACACCTTGAGTGGTGAAATTCCCCGAGGCGGCCAAGGCCTTGAAGGCCTCGCCCGTGTGCCCGCGGCCGACGGCACGGCCACCCTGTGGCTGGGGCACCAGGGCGCCAGCAAGGTGTACGTGGTGCGAGCACCCCGAGGCCGAGAGGACTCGGGACCCCTTGAGCTCCTGCGCACACTGGACCTGGGCGACGAGGCGCGCGGCATGGTCTTCGATCCACGTCTGAATGGGGTGCTGATGGTCGTGGACGAGGCGCGCGAGATCTGGCTCGTCGATCCGGACGGCACGATCCGCGACCGGCGGCCCTGGCCCAAGGGAACCCGCGACATGGAGGGCATCACCCACGGCCCCTTCGGCGCCCTGTTGCTGGCCCTGGACGGTGGCGGCGTGTGGTCGATACCGCCGCGTCAGTCCCGGGCACCGGGGGCGTGGCGGTTCACCTCCTCCGCGGCGGCGCACGGGGCAGAGCACGGGCAAGAGCCGCTGCCTCCGGTGCCTCTCTCCCTGGAAGCCGATGGTCTTGCGGGACGGATCGAGGGCGCCCAGCTCCATCTGCAGGTGACAGAGGGGGAAGTGGAACGACGGCTGGAATCCCCCTTGGCCCTCACCCCCGGCGCCAGGGTGCTGGGCGCCGCCTTATGCGCCAGACGACCCGGGCTTTCGCCTGCCCGCCCCACCTGGATCCTGGCCCTGATCGAAGAGGGCCCCGCCGGTCACGCCCTTTCCATGCACGAGCTGATCCTCCAAGGCGCCCCGAACATGATCCGCATGCGGCGCAGCGGTCTGGTGTTGCTGAGCCCCTGGGCTCGGAGTGGGGCGAGCGAGAGAGCCAGCGCGCGCGCTCCGCTTCTGCTGTGGGCAACCGCCGAGCAGGGTGTCCTTTGCGCAGCGGCTCCTCCCGGCGGCCACGGAGTCGTGCTGGTGAGAGCGCCCCTTGATGCCCAGCCCGAAGTGATCGGCGCGGTCGCTCTGGACTTTGAATGCAATGGCCTGGAACGCCCGGCCGGCCCGCCCCTCGTTCTGCTGGCCCGGGGCTCCGAGCAGCGCCTACTTCTGGAGATCAGCGCCCCGGCCAGGGAGGAGTCCGGCTCAGAGCACGAAGGTGATCGCTAGGGCGCTGGAAGCGTTGGAGCCCGTGCCACAAGGACCCTTGGGGTCCCGATACCAGCACTGAAAGCTCCAGGTGTCGCCGGCGAGGATGTGCCCCGCACTGCCCAGGTTGTTCCAGGTCCAGCCCACGATCCCGGGCCCCTCGGTCAGCACTCCGGAGCCGTCCGACAGACGCGCCCCGAACCTGAACAGTGAGCCACCCACACAGCGCATGCCATCCGCCATGGGTAGGGCAGGAATCGTCGCGTCGCCCATGAAGATCAGGCCGAACTTGGAGGGGGGCAGACCGCTCACAGAGAGCATCAGGTCGTCAGCGGTAATCGAAGCGCTTCCACTGGGGAAGATCGCACCCCCCGTGCCCGCGGAGTTGGCGCATCCCGCGGCCCCCGTGCCCGCGTTTCCGCAGGGGCAGGTCCCGTCCGCATAGCAGAATCCCACGCCCAAGGAATCCCGCTTCAATTCCAGCGCCCAGGCCGCACCTCGCCCATCACCGGCGCCGTCATCCCCGGGCGCGCCCGCCACGAGCTCGCTCATGCCATCGCCATCGGTGTCCCCCACGGCCGCGAGCCCAAAGCCCAGTCCATCCCCAGCCGCCAAGGGGCCGGAGAATCCCCCGTTGGCTCCGTCGATCAGGTGGGATTCGCTCACGCTGCCGTCCCCGGCCAGGGCCAGGACCCGGATGGCTCCAGCGGAGGAGTCTCCGCCGGTCGGTGACCCGACCAGGACCCCGGGCCGTCCCCCGGTCCAATCCCCGGCCGCCTGGGCCAAGGCCGCCCCCAAGGCCTCACCGGCCTGGGCTCCGATATCGACTCCGCGCAACTCCGCTTGTCCCATCACCACACCCGTCGCATCCAGAAAGCAGGTCCAAAGCGACCCGGTCTGGCCGCCACCCGAGTCCGAGTAGGGCGTTCCGACAACCAGATCGGAATTCCCGTCCCCATCCACGTCCCCCGCGCTGGTCAGGCTGGCGCCGAACCCGTCGCCGTCGTTGAGGGTGCCCCCAAAGCCGCCGCTCGTCGCGCTGATCTTGGTCCAGGCACTCACCTGTCCCGAACCCGTCAGGGACAACAGGTACACGGCTCCCCTCTGGGAGAACGGGGATGAAGAGGAGTCGTCGTCATGGGCCGCCCCCACGGCCAATTCTTGCAGCCCATCCCCATCGCGGTCTCCCAGGCTGGCCAGGGCCGAGCCGAAGAAGTCACCGGCGTCGAGGCTGGCCCCGAACCCCCCACTCCCCGAGGCGATCCAAGTCTCCGACGCCACCGATCCGTCCGGAGCCAAGAAGAGCACGTCCACACCGCCCCTGCCCCATAGCTGTCGGGAACCATCACAGGGTGCCGGGTAGGTCGCATAGGTGTTGAGGTCCCCGTTGTCCTCGGCCACCACGAACGTGGCCATGGGACCCGGGCACCCCGGAATTAGGGCCACGCCTTCCTGGGAGGATCCCGGTAGGAAGTACGCCCGGAGAGCCGAGCCGGAGGGCGTCAGTTCGAGTACCAGATCGTCGGGATCGTAGATGGCGTACAGGATGTCGGTGCTCGCTTCGTAGTGCAGACCGGACAGCTCGTCCCGGCCTCCCGGGGGAGGAATGATGCCCATGAACTGCACCAGGGATCCCGGCTGGAGATCGAAGACGAAGATCTCTCCCGACTCCTGCAGTCCGGCGTACACGAGCCCCTGAACGACTGTCAGGCTCTCGAGGCCGCGGGAGTTCGCACCCTGCATCCACGGTGTCAGATCCCAACTCTCCCCGGTGGGCAGACCCGTGTTCAGATTCAGCTCGATCACGGTGTCCGGATGCTCCACCCCCAGGTAGGCCACGGGCAGGGTCTCGTCGGGGACAGCCACCGCCTCGAGGTCGCCGCCCACGAGGAAGGTCTGCTGCACGCTGCCGTCGGTCTCGACGAGCACCACGCGCCCATCGTCACTGACCACGACGAGCTGTTGCAGCCCGGCATGCCAGACACAGCCGGATGGCTCGAAGAGGGCCGGGAGTGAGGCACCCAGGGAGGTGGCCGACCCGCCAGGCCAGGCCGTCCCGCCAAAGGAGGTACCGATCACACTGACGCACAGCTCTCGCCGCCCATCACCATTGAGGTCCGGTAGGCTCGCCAGGGCGTGGCCGAAGCGATCTCCATCGGCCAGGGTCAGACCCAGACCGCCGAGCCCGTCCCCGATGGAACGTGCAGAGTCCACCGTGCCGTCAGCTCGCATGAACAGGATCCAGATCGCCCCGCGGTCCTGCCCGTTGCCATCGGTCAGAGGCGCCCCAACGGCCCAGTCGTCCACCCCGTCACCGTTCAGGTCTCCGAGCGAGGCCAGGCTCGCCCCGAATCCATCCCCATCGGCAAGAGAGCCGCTGAACCCGGCCACGCCCTCGGAGAGACGCAACTCCTCCACCACGCTGAGGGATTGGGCGGCGGCGTGGCTCGCCCCGAGAAGAGCCAGCGGGAGCGCGGCCATACGCAGACGGTAAGGCGTGCGATGGACTCGAAAGTGGAACATTGGAAGGTGTGGAGACAACACCCCACCTTGTCAGTGTACGCCCCCCTTCGGCAGGACGGGGGCTAAGTCTCCCATCGGGACAGGGCCCCTCGCGGCCCAACGCTCAGCGTCCTTGAAAGCGCGGCTTGCGTTTCTCGGCGAATGCGGCCAAGGCCTCGAGGCGATCCTCGGTGGGGAGCACCTTCTCGTAGCAGTCGGCCTCGAACGAGAGGCCCTCTTCCAATGGGCACTCACAGCCCTTGTCGATGGCAGCCTTGGCGGCGCGCACAGCCACCGGGCCATTGGCCGCGATGGCCTCTGCGAGCTCAAGCGCCGTGGCCTCCAGTTGGCCCTCGGGCGCAAGGCGGTTGACCAGGCCCATGGCTTCCGCCTCGGCAGCCGTGATGCGTCGGCCGGTGAGGATCAGGTCTTTGGCGCGGCTCTTGCCAACCAGACGAGGGAGGCGTTGAGTCCCTCCCGCACCGGGGATGATGGCCAGACTTGTCTCGGTCAAACCGATCTGGGCGTGGGGTGCGGCCACGCGCAGGTCACAAGCGAGCAGAAGTTCAGTTCCCCCACCAAACGCGAAGCCCCCTACAACGGCAATAGTGGGCTGGGGCAGCGCCTCAACGTCGTCCATCAGGGCGCGGATATTGCGCACGAACTCAGGCACACGTTCGGTGGGCATGGTGCGCCGCTCCTTCAGGTCCGCTCCGGCGCAGAAGGCCTTCTCCCCGCGGCCGGTGATAAGCACACAGCGCACACTGAGGTCTGAGGCCAGCTCCTCCAACATGGTGCGAAAGCGGCGCAGAGTCGGGAAGGACAGGCAGTTCATGACCTCGGGCCGCTCCAGGGTCACCCAGACCAGATCGCCATCCCTGCGCATGGAGACGAGCTCTGGCTGGTCGGGAACGTCAGCGGGAAAGTCCTGGGCGACGGAAGACATGGTCATGGTGTCATCGTACCCATCCGGAGAGGTCGACTCGACGCCCGTGAGTGCGAAGTCCTCCGGCGGCCAGATCATCGCGAACAGACCCGGCTCGGATTGCCCCCGAAATAGCCTTGGCGGCCATTGGAAGCGCGCCGCCGTCAGTCGGACCCCGCCCCACATCCCCGCCCTTAGCGAGTTCTCGGACTTCGGTGTCCGAAAAAGGCTGGGGATGTCATGTGAGGGTGTGAACTGCTTCCGGGCCGAAGTTGCAAGGAACATCCCCTACCTGCGTTCGTTCCCCGCTTGAATCCCGCTGAGGGCACTAACCCCCAACCTGCCCAATGATCCAACCATCAGCCCCTCCCCCCTCAACCCCCACTCGCTTCTGCAATCTCTGGAACGGCTCCAGACTCTCATTCAAGAGCGTCCTCTTTCTGCGCGCCGACACGCATCCCGAGAAGATCCGCCGGTTGCCCCGCAGCGCCACTCTGCTGCTTGACCTCGAGGACAGTATCGCTCCGGAACTCAAGGCAGAGCAACGAAGGCGAATCACCGAACTGCTGGAATCGGGAGTTCTTAAGGGACGCAAGACCATCCTGAGGATCAACGGCCCGGACAATCCCGACGAAATGCGTGCCGACCTCGCGCAGTGCATCCACCCCGATCTGCTCGGCCTCATGTTACCCATGGTCCGCTCTGCAATGGAGGTCAAGGAGATCGCGGAGATGGTCAGCATCGAGGAGAAAAAGCGCGACCTCGCACCAGGCCATACCTGCTTCGTCCCGCTGATCGAGCGCCCAGCCGCAGTCCTCGAAGTCTCCGCCATTGCCCTCGCCTCGCGCCGCAACGTGGCCCTGGCCTTTGGGCACGCCGATTTTTGCCGGGAAATGGGCGCCGAGATGGACGACGCGGCCGTGCAGGTACCCCGCTCCATGGTCCTGATGGCCGCCAAGGCCCATGGACTGGGGGCCATCTCTTCGGTCTATCTGCACCTAGATGACCTGGCCGGCTTCAAGGCCGAGAATCAACGCATGAAGCGGCTCGGCTTCGACGGCTGCTTCGCCCTGAACATCAGGCAAATGCATACCGCCCTCGACGTTTTTGGCCGCTCAGAGGAGGAGATCCAGCGCGCCAAGAGGGTCGTCGCAGCTATCGTGGAACAAGGGGCCATCGCCCGGCTGGACGGGCGAATGATCGGCCCACCCATGCTCAAGCGTGCCCGGGTCATTCTTGCCGATGTGAAATATCCCTCCAAGGGGGTAGCGTGAGGGTCATGCAAGGCAGATTCCCCACCTACGGCCTGGACCTGCGAACCGCCCGCCCTGGCGACATCCTCGCAAGCCCTCACGAGGTCACGGTTGATTCCAACTGGCGCATCATGTGGCAGTCGGCCTTCCCTGCGTCGAGCCGGATCTCGACCAGCACCGAGTACGCCAGGAGTTGTGGGCTCGAGGACGTCGCCATGCCCGCAGCCATGCTGCTCAACATGACGCTCTGCTTCTCCGTGGAGCCCTTCTCACAGACCTGCCGTTATCACCTCGGACTAGAGAATGCGCGCCAGGAGGCCGTCGTCCGCGACGGGGACACCTTCCGCAGCTTCACCCGGCTCGAGCGGATGGGGAACACCTCCCGCGGGGACGCCAGCGTCCTCCACACCACGCATATCCTGGTCAATCAGCGGGATGAGCGCGTCTTCTCCCTCTCCAAGCGCTCCTACTACGATCCGATTCCCGAACCCGCCGAGCGCGAGGCAAGGCCGGATCAGGGTGAACACTCCAAGTACTTCAGCGGAGTCGGGGAGTCGCGGATCGATCGATTCCACGCGCTGGAGTCGTTCCCCAAGGCCCCTCTGGAGCCCCTTGCCGTCGACGATCTGATCCTACACCCCGCGGTGCGCCCCATCGGCTGGACCGAGAATCTGGCCCTCTCGACCCTCTACCGCAACACACACCCCATCCACTGGGATGCGCAGCGCTATGGCCGCGAGGGTATCGTCGTCTGCGGCGGATTCGTGCAGTCTCTGGTCTTCGCCATCTGCGACCGCGAGCTGCGCCAGGTAATTGACGAGGTCCTCGAGCGATCCTCACACGTCAACACCATCGCTCCCGAAGATCGAATCGGAGCCATCAGCCGCGTGCTGTCCATCGAAGACGTGAGCGATGAGCTGGAGATGGTCCGCGTGAAGACCCTGGGCCTCAAGAACGTCGATGTCGAGAAGGAGCTAATCGGTGTGGACATCCCGCCGACCTTGCTCGACGAACGAGAGCGCAAGCCTTCGGAGATCGAGTCCGTCTGCCAGGCCCAGTGCCCTGTGCTCTCGGGCAGGATCGCCCTGCAGGCGGTTCGCACCATCCTCCGACCCCGCTCGTAACGCTTGGGGCCGGTGCCCCGGGGGCTGCGGGCCCAACGGGCCATTGTGCTCTGAATGGGCCAGAACAGGTCCTGAGGGCCCGATTCTGGGTGCGACTCCTTGTGCCGAAGGGCACGCCCCCATGGGCGGAGCATATTTCGAAGACAGGTGTCCACTGCGCCACCCCGGGCTCACACAGGGGTGACAACGCGGTCGAGGATTTCCCCGACGCATCAAGAAACCCCTACTCGGAGAAACCTGCCATGTCCCTTTCCCTGAAGAACGTCCTGCTCCCCATCCTCGGCACCCTGGCCTTGGCCATGCCGTCCTCGGCCCAATGCCCCCAACCCGACTCTCTTGACGGCGCCCCCTGCTGCGCCCGCGCCAAGATCACCCTCCCCAAGTTCCCCGGCTTCAAGCAGACCTCATTGAGCCTCTGCTGGCGGGAGTGTGATTTGGAGAAGCAGGCCAAAGTCACGGTGAGGTGGAGCCCCCCCACCACGGGCAGCACGATGCCCTCCAATGACTACTCGTCGATCCTGCGCATGCGGGACTCAGCTGGAAACATGATTTGGCGCGGCAAGATGCACCTAACCTACTCCCGCACCTGGGAGGAAAGAGAGCCGGTCAATCAGGGCAAGTACCAGGTTTGGCGCTTCCTCGTCAACGGCGACCTCCGCCACACCAACGCCGCTGGCGCGCCCCCCTGCCCGGTCCCCTCATGCGCCAGCGCCCACCATCGTCGGGTCCGCCATTCGGGATACGTGGACTGGGCTTTCGACTGCAACACCCAGAAGTGGAGCAACTCCTGGATGCTGACCCACGCCTGTGACAATTTCGAGCACATCGGTGGATTCCCCCGGGGTGGTGGATTCCACCCCGACCGCTCCTTCAGCTTCGTGGGACCCGCAGCCGGTTTCGCCCCCAGCGCCCTGACCCCCATCGAGAAAGGCGTAGAGACGATAGAGGCCGTGCGTCGCCTGGTGCGCCCCTTCTCGTCGCTCTTTGGCTCCACTACGGTGAGTCAGTTCGAAGAAATCGTGACCTTCCAGATCGCCCCGCAGCAGCAGCCCCAGTGTGCATGTAGCCCTGCCGGCAAGACCGGCCAGTTCGCCATCGCCGACCTCCTCATCAATGGAATCTGCGGAACGAACGTGACGTCTGGTGGGCAGTGGTTGCCCGGCTTCGTCTCCATGGGAATCGGCGTCTGGACTGACCCGAACGTCTACCCCGGCACCGAAATCGTGCGCTGGAACATGGGCGAGTACAGCTACTACGAGCCGTGCACGCAGACAACCCGCACGGAGATCTTCCACGGGGCGACGACGTTCCGGGGCTACGAGGCTCACTCCCTGCTCACATCGGGCCCCTCTATCCCTCTGCCCCTGACGTTCATCGACCAATCCAACGCCCTGCGGGCAGGAGCCACGAGCAACAATATCCCGTTCATCAGTGATCACGTTCTGAACCTGAACCACTGGTAGACGCAGGGCACTCATCTGACTGCCTGCCACACGGGCCGGACCCCTCACCCGGGGTTCGGCCCGCTTTCTGTGTGTCCCGCCTGCTCGCGATGCGCGTGCAGAGCTGGTGGAATCCGGCGCGATAGGCCCGGGCCGGTAGCGTTCGCGAGGTTAGCGCCCCTGTCAGGGATGGGGCAGATACCGAAAAAAGTGTCCGCTGGAGCTGTCTGGCCTCATGTAAGGGTAGCCCGGCGTGATCGGCACCGGGCAACTCACACCCCTAGCCTACGAGGAGCCACCATGCTCAATTCCTTCAAGAACACCTTCCTTCTCGCTCTCGGCGCCCTGGCCCTGACTGCCCCCTCGGTCGGCCAGATCCCGCTGCAGCCCGACAATCTCTGGTCGGGTGGTTTCTATTCCAACCCCCTGTGCTCCAATGCCCCGCTCAGCTTGCCCACCTTCCCGGGCTTCAAACAGGTCTCCATGGAGATCGGGTGGCAGGACTGCCAGTTGGGGTCGCAGAAGGCGGTCGATGCGCAGTGGAGCGCCCCCGTGAGCCCCACCGGAGCATCCACCCAGGAGATGACCTCGACACTGCGCCTGACGGAGACGCTCGTCGGGAACCTGATTGCTGAGGGGAAGATGACCCTGACCTACTCGCGAACCTGGTACGAAGTCCAGGATTTCGCCACTCAGGAAGACCTCCAGGTCTGGCGCTTTCTGGTCAACGGCGATTTGCGCTACACCCTGGGCACCAAGGGTATCCTGCGGCCCAGCTGTGCATTCTCGAAAGCCAGTCAGAAGAACCGCGTACGGTACAGCGGGTACGTCGACTGGGCTCTCGATCTCCAGAGCGGCACTTGGAGCAGCGCTTGGATGCTGACCCACGCCACGGACACTTTTGAACACGCTGCAGGTCACCCCCGAGCGGGCAGTTTCCACTGCAAGGACTCCTACAGCTTTGTCGGGCCAGCGAATGGTTTCCAACCCAACCCAGTTTTGCCCGCTGAAAACGGCTGCCAAAACCCCTTTCTTGACCGCAGTGTCGTACGCCGTGTGCGTCGGCCCAGACTTGGTCCTCCCCCTTTCCCACCGGTCCTCAGCGCCCCCTACCCCGCCAGCAAGTTCGAGGAGGACGTCTTCTTCTGTGTCGGTAACCAGTATGAGCACTGCCCCTGTGCAACCTCCACCTCGGGGTCCTCTCAGTTCGCCATTGCTCACATGACCATCACCGGGAACTTCGGATCAGCCGCCCAGAGCAACAACCAGATGGTGAGTGAATTGGTGTCCATGGCCATCGGGAGCTGGACCAACCAAAGTGTCTATCCCGGAGTCGAAGACCTGCGCTGGACCATCGCCGAGTACGACTACTATGATCCCTGCGCCAACGAGACCCGCAAGGAGATCTTCCATGGGGTAACCACCCGGGGTGGCTACGAGGCCTGGGGAATCAACTACGACCCGAACTACGTGCCCAATCTGGAAATCTGGGAAGACTGGAACGGATCCTGGAACCCTCCCTTCTTCAACTTCGAGATGGTGAGACTGGGTTCGGTCCTCATTGATCAGTCCAATGCGCTCCGCAAGGGCAGGACCTCCATGAACCTCCCTTTCAAGAGCGACCACATCCTGAATCTGAACTACTGATCGGCACCCCACCCTCCTGTGACTGCCTGCCACACGGGCCGGACCCCTCACCCGGGGTTCGGCCCGCTTTCTGTGTGGTCTTCCAACTGGCGATGCGCGTGCAGAGCTGGAGGAATCCGGCGCGATAGGCCCGGGCCGGTGGCGTTCGGGTGGGGAATGCCCCTGTCAGGGATGGGGCAGATACCAAAAAAGTGTCCGCTGGAGATGTCTGGCCGCATGTGAGGGTAGCCCGGCGTGATCGGCACTGGGCAACTCACACCCCTGCCTACGGGGAGCCACCATGCTCAATGCCCTCAAGAACACCTTCCTTCTCTCTCTCGGCGCCCTGGCCCTGACTGTCCCCTCGTCCGGCCAGATCCCGCTGCAGCCCGACAATCTCCGCTCGGGTGGGTTCTACTCCGACGCACAGTTCTCCAACGCCCCGCCCAGCTTGCCCACCTTCCCAGGCTCCAAGCAGGGCTCCCTGGAGACCGGAGAGTCTGCCGTGCTGGAGATGATGGAGGACTATCCGATTACCGTCATCATCCTCGACGATATCGGACACGAGTTCCTTGCCGTCGCCTACACGCCTGTCATCGACAAGCTTGCAAGTGATGGCGTGTGGTTCCGCCAAGCCTGGGCCTACCCGATGTGCTCTCCTTCGCGGGCAGCCCTAATGACCGGACGCCATGGCTTTCGGACCGGGATCGGTTCCAACATCAAGCCTGAGCAGGAGATCAACGGTCTGGGATTGAGTGAGATCACGATTGCTGAGCTCCTGCCGGAGCCCGTTGAATTGTTCGGGAAGTGGCATCTCGGACTGCGCCCGAACAGCCCCAACGTGCAGGGATTTGCCCACTACTCGGGCTGTCGCCTCAACCTCGACTACGGTGGAGGCATGGGATACTACCGGTTCCTCAAGACGGTCAATGGCGGCGAGGGGTGGAGGGAGGCCTACGCGACGACGGACACGACCGACGATGCCCTCCTCTCCACCGCTGGCATAAGGATCGTGTCCTATCACGGAGCTCACACCCCGATCCAGAACCCGCCCGGCTTCACTGGAGGGACCAGCCAGCAGATCGCGATCAGGATTGCCGAGCACATGGACCGGGAGATCGGCCGACTCCTGGCAGACTACGAGGGCTACGTCATTCTGTTCGGAGACAATGGCTCGGTGGCCTCCATGGGCGGCCAGAAGTACTCACTCATGGAGAAAGGGATCCGGGTACCCTTCCTCGTGCACGGTCCCGGCATCAACCCTGCCGTCAGCAAGGACCTCGTTAGCGTTGTGGACATCTTTGCCACACTGGCAGAAATGCGCGGCGTCACCAGCCATGCGGAGGACTCCGTGAGTTTCGTGCCGGTCCTGCTGGGATTGCCTGGCGAGCGTGAAACAATCTACAGCGAGAAATTCAAACCGAACCATACGCTCCAAAACCACCACCGCGTGATTCGCGATCAAAACCTGAAAGTGTACGTCTACCCGTGGTTCAGGTTCAGAATGTGATCACTGATGAACGGGACGTTGTGGGTCGTCGCTCCGGCGCGCAGGGCGTTGGATTGATCGTAGGAATACGGACCAGCATCGGATCCAGTCTCTCCGCCAACGACCTCTTGCTCGAGGTGGAATGCGCGGTGCCGAACAATTTCGGGTTGTTTTTCTGCGGAATAGCCCAGACCCAACTGCCCTTCGGTGACGGCACTCTATGTGTTGGAGGCTCGACCTTCACACTGCACAGCATCACTGCTCTTGTCGGGCCCCCTCGGTCCTCCTGCCCCGGACGTTTATCGATCAATCCAACGCCCTGCGCGCCGGAGCGACGACCCACAACGTCCCGTTCATCAGTGATCACATTCTGAACCTGAACCACGGGTAGACGCTCGCGGGCCGGCCCCCTCACCCGCCCGCGAGGCGGTCGACGGCAATGAGGCTCCCCCGTGACTTGGATCAAGAGCCCACCACAAGCGAGTCCGTCTCGCTACTCTGGTGGGGAGAGTCCGCCGTCCATGCCCAACCCGACAATCCTCACCCCCATGACCCACCCCCACTTCGCGAGCCTCGCGCTGCCCCTCACCGCAATCGGATTGGCCTTCGCCCTTGGAATGCAGGACAAGGTCACCTACGACGACACGCCCCTCTTGCCCGATAGCGAATACCGCGTACACGGTGAACGGCCCTGGCCAGAGGTGGTGCAACCAGGCGGCCCGACGGCCGCGCCCTCCGATGCCACGGTGCTCTTCGATGGAGCCAACCTGGACGCCTGGCAAGGCAATGGCAAAGACGCGGGCTGGAAGGTGGAGAATGGCTACGCACAGGTAAACGGCAAAGGCGACATCCGCACCCGGGCAGAGTTCGGAGACATCCAGCTTCACCTGGAGTTCCAGACCCCGAGCGAGGTCAAGGGATCGTCCCAGGGCAGGGGCAACTCAGGCATCTACTTCATGGGGCGCTACGAGGTACAGATACTCGATTCCTTTGAGAACCCCAGCTATCCGGACGGCCAATGCTCGGCCCTTTATGGTCAGACACCTCCCCTCGTCAATGCCTGCCGCGCACCCGGACAGTGGCAGACCTACGACATCCTCTTCAGGGCGCCGCGCTTTGAAGGCAAGGACCTGCTGCAGCCCGCTCGGGTGACCGTCCTCCACAACGGGGTCGTCACGCAGTGGGACCAGGCCTACATCGGAGCCTCCACGCATCGCCAAGTCGGTAAGTACTCGCCACACCCGCCGAAGGGGCCCGTGAAGATCCAAGACCACGGCAACCCCATCCGCTTCCGCAACATCTGGGTGCGGGAACTCTAGGACGCCGGGTTGGCGGAGCTCACGTGCCGCGGGGCATGGGAGGCGATGCGCGCTCGGCGCTGCTCCGCCGCTCGCGCCCACCCACGTCTGGTCCGGGCTCCCCGGATGCCGCACAGATCGAGGTAGCGGGCCAGGAAGCGCAGGCGCGTGCCGACAGGAATGCGATCGGGCAGGGAGTGCAACAGGGCGCCGAGGTCCTTGGCCAGCCAGCGGGACCGAGGCGAGGCCTGCCGCCGGGCCCGGCCCAGGTCCAACAGGCACAGGCTGCCGTCCGGGCGAACGATCACGTGCTCCAGGTAGAGGTCCCGGTGGTACCAGCCGGCTCGGTGCAAGCGCGCGACGAGCTGGGCGAGGTCCTCCAACTGCCCGGGGTCCACGGCCTCCTCACCCTGCTCGAGAAGCTGGCGCAAGGTCTGGCTGTGCTCCACACGCTCCATCAGCACGACTGACAGGGCCCCCATTTTGCCCCAACCCAGAGGGCGGGGAACGGGAATGCCCACCCGGGCAAGATCGCGGAGGTTCTCGAATTCGCGCTGGCCGGGGCTCCGGGGGCTCCCGCGAAAGTAGTCGTGCCAGCGATCCCGGAACTGATCACCCCGGGTTCGTTTGACGATGGCCGTCGGGGCCTCTGAGGGCCATGGGAAGGTCTGGCGGGTGGGAAGGGAGCGCAGCAGGGCTTCGGGATGGGCGTGGAGCAACTCCTTCAGCCCTTGGGCAAGACTCACCCCTCGGAGCCAGTCCGAGTCGAGCCAGCCGTGGATCTTTCCCGCCGCTTGTCCCATGTGAATCGTCGTTTCCAACTCGATGTCTCGAATCGAGGCTAGCGAGACCTCGCGCAAAAAAAACGAGGCCAGAGTCCCCTATCCCGGTGTAGTGGGTTCGAATGGTACAGGCTGTGAGTTATACCCCATCCTTGAGATAGCGACTTCCCTGCCCAACACGCCCTCCACCGAACCCGACTCCCCGACGGCATCCGCCGCACCGGTCCAGATGACCACCCAACCCGCCATCGCAGCCAGCTCGATCAACCCGGACGAGTTCAACCCCTTCCTCTCCATGGCCGAGGAGTTCGATCGGGCCGCGGATCATCTGGGGCTGGAGGAGGGCCTGCGCGAGGTCCTGCGTATGCCCAACCGGGAGTTGAAGGTCTCCCTGCCGGTCATGATGGATGACGGGCGCATCAAGGTCTTCACGGGCTACCGCGTGCAGCACAACTACCTGCGCGGCCCTTGCAAGGGAGGCATCCGATTCGCGCCCGAGGTCAACCTGGACGAGGTCCGGGCGCTGGCGGCGTGGATGACCTGGAAATGCTCGGTGGTGAACATTCCCTTCGGTGGTGGAAAAGGCGGAGTCATCTGCGACCCGCGCAGCATGTCCAACAAGGAGCTCGAGCAGCTCACCCGGCGCTACACGGCCGCCATCATGGACATCCTCGGACCCGACCGGGACGTGCCCGCGCCCGACATGAACACCGGGGAACAGACCATGGCTTGGATCATGGATACGTACTCCATGCACGTACGCAGCACGACCACGGCCATCGTGACCGGCAAGCCCTTGTCCATCGGCGGCAGCCGCGGGCGGCGCGAGGCGACGGGTCGCGGGGTGATGATCTCCGCCAACGAAGCGCTCAAGATGAAGGGCCTGCGCCCGGAAGACACGCGCGTGGTGGTGCAGGGTTCGGGCAACGTTGGCGGTATCGGGGCCATGCTCATGCATCGCCAGGGCTACCGCATCGTCAGCCTCAGCGACATGTACGGGTCGATCTACAACGACTCGGGCCTCGACGTGAACGCCGTCCTCAGCTACCTGGAAGACAACGGGCGGCTCGAGGGCTTCCCCGAAGCCGAGAGCCTGCAGAACTCCGAACAACTCGAGCTGGATTGCGAGATGATTGTTCCCGCCGCCACCGAGAACCAGATCACTTCCGAGAACGCCGACAGGATCAAGGCTCAGTTGATCGTCGAAGGAGCCAACGGCCCGACCACCTCCGTGGCCGCCCGCATGCTGGACGATCGGGGGGTGACCATCGTGCCGGACATTCTGGCCAACGCTGGAGGCGTGACGGTGTCCTACTTCGAGTGGGTCCAGGATCGCATGGGCTACTTCTGGACGGAGGAGATCGTCAATTCTCGGCTTGAGCAGATCATGGTCAACTCGTTCAAGGAGGTCGCTGAGGCCGCCACGAAGAACTCCATCTCTCTGCGAGCGGCTGCCTACATCGTTGCCATCGACCGGGTGGCTACCGTCTACCGAATGCGCGGCATGTTCGCCTGAGTGCCTCCCATGATCGAGAGCGTCCCCAATCAAGAAGCGTCTCCCTCGGCGGATCTGCCCAAGACGCCGCTGCTGGACGACGAGACTCCCTTCGCCACCATGATGGCGAGCTTCGATGACGCGGCTCAGCACCTAGGCCTCGACGAAGCCGAGTACCGCGTCCTGCGACAGTCGGACCGCGAGGTGGCTGTCTCCATTCCGGTTCACCTCGACGACGGCAACGTGGCGGTCTTTGACGGTTACCGCATCCAACATAGCCAGGGCCTGGGCCCCTTCATCGGTCCGCTCCGCATCCATCCGGACCTGCGTATCGATGAGTTGCGCGCACTCGCCGCTTGGATGACATGGAAGTGCGCCGTGCTTGGGGTGCCCTTCGGGGGCTCGGCCGGCGGCATCCGCATGGACCAGCACACCCATAGCGCGGGTGAACTCGAGCGTGCCGTGCGCCGCTATACCGCAAACCTCCTGGGTGACATCGGACCCGAGCGCGACATTTTTTCGCCAGACGTCTACGCCGACCAGCAGGTCATGGCCTGGATCCTCGACACCATCTCCATTCACGAGCGCCACACCGCCAACCCTGCGGTGACGGGCAAACCGCCGGAGATGGGGGGGACCGCCGCAAGCGAAGATGCCGTGGCCCGCGGCCTGTTCTCGATCCTGCGTCTGGCCATGGCCCACTACCAGATGGGGGGCAGCAGCCAGGAGATCATGATCCAGGGGGCGGGAATCGTGGGCGGGAATCTGGCGCGCTTGCTGCACAACGCAGGCCGCCCGGTTATCGGCCTATCCGACGTGCACGGCGGACTCATCAATCGCAAGGGACTCGACATCCCCGCTCTGCTCTCGCACCGCGAGCGCCACGGCTCCCTCAAGGATGCGACAGGGGATTTTGAACGCATGACGGGCAAGGAGTTCATCGCCCAGCCCTGCGACGTACTCGTGCCTTGCGCGGTCGCCAATGCACTCCATTCAAACAATGCTGAGCTCGTGGAGGCCAAGCTGATTGTGGAGGGCGCCCACGGGCCTACGTCGGTCCGAGCGGACAGAATTCTGGAAGGGCGCGGGATCCCGGTCGTGCCCGACATCCTCGCCAATGGCGGAGGGGTGGTGGTGTCCTACTTCGAGTGGGTCCAGAACCGCCAGGGCCTGGCTTGGCTCGAAGCGGTCATTGAGGGGCGGCTCAAGCGCTTCATGGCAGAAGCGTGGCATGCCACGCGCGCCCTGCAAGAGCGTGAAAAAGTCGAGCTACGCGCCGCCGCCCACCTCCTTGCGGTGGAACGCGTGGCCGAAGCGGACAAGCAGCGCGGCCTCTACGCCTAAGCGCCTCTCGCACGCCAGCAGTCGAGGCCGAACCGTAGACTGGCACAGAGCAGGATGACCCCGAGGCCGGTGCGACCCAGTTCCGTTGCACCATCCAGGTGCACGGCTTGCACGCCCAACACGGAGCCCCCCGCAGCCCCGAGCCCGAACCAGCCACCCACTCGCCAATTCACCATGCCGCTCTTGCGGTACAAGAGGAGGCTGCGGCTCGAACCCACGATCGCCGTGGCCAGACTCGCTGCGCGGGCACCCAGGAAACCCAGACCGGGCAAGGCCATGTCCAGGGCTGGCACCATTACCAAGCCGCCACCGATGCCCAGCACGGGCACCAGAATCCCCGCCGCGACTCCGATAACGACAACCACCCAGGCATCAGAGAGGGCCAGCTCAAACCCGCGCGCAATGGCCTCCGTGCCAGCGGGGTTCTCACCCAGCGCCAGGCGCAGCCCCATGGCAGCAAAGAGCAGACAGAAGATGAACTTCAGTCGGAGCACGGGGAGACGCTTGGCGAGCTCGAAGCCCAGGCGGGTACCTACCATTACGCCGGCGGCCAGAGCAGCGACCACCCTCAGATTAAGAGCATTCCCAGGATGCAGCGCCTCGCTAGCCGTTGAGGACATCGCCACGCACCAGACCAGACAGAGGACCGTCGCCACCGCGCGCTTGAGGGGCATCCCATAGATGTAGTGAAGGATGGGCACGGCGAAGACCCCCCCGCCAATTCCACACATGGAGCACAGCGAGGCGACCAACAATCCCATTCCCACCAGTACTGCCCTGGACGGGGTTTGACCCACGTCCGGTTGGGGGACCGAATTCAATCCGAACCGCTCCCCGCGGGGCCGGAGGCTCCCGCCGGAGGAGAATCGCCACCTACGGGCTGGGACGCATTGCGTAGCACCGACTCGATCACAGCCGAAGTGGAGCGGCCCTCCAGAAGGGGAGCGAGAATCACCTGCCCACCGTGGGACTCCACCCACTCGCGGCCCACGACGCCTTTTTGGGCCCAATCCTCACCCTTGACGAGCACGTCGGGCGTGACCTGCTTGATCAGGTCGAGGGGGGTGTCTTCGTCAAAAGCAACCACGCCATCCACCATTTCCAGAGCAGCCAGCACACTCATGCGATCCCCCAGCGAGTGCAGCGGGCGGCCCTCCCCTTTGAGCCTCTTGATGCTTGCATCGGAGTTGACACCCACCAGCAGGACGTCCCCCTGGGAGCGTGCAAACCCCAGGTACTGCACGTGCCCCGCGTGCAACACGTCAAAGCAGCCATTGGTGAAGACTACGCGACGGTCCGCCTTCTTCCAGATGGCGACCTGCTCCTCGAGGTTGGATGGATCGAGACGCTTGGGATGTGCCGCCTCGGGGACCTGAACCGGGACGTCCGCCCCGCGTGGCTGACGCAGACTGTCGAGTAGTTCGGTGCGCTCCACCGAGTGGGCACCCAGCTTGGCCACCACGATGCCTGCCGCGTGGTTGGCAAGATCGACGGCAGGCTCGAGGTCCCAGCCCTCCGCCATGCACATGGCCAACACCGCAACAACCGTGTCCCCTGCCCCGGTCACATCATAGACGGCGCGCGCCACGGTCGGGATCCGACCCTCAGGGCCGCGCTGGCCGTCTCGATCCGCATCGCGGAAGTAGATCCCCCGGGGTCCGAGGGTGATCACGACCTTGTCGATTTCGACCAACTCCTTCAGACGGTTCCCGGCTTCGACGATGGCCTCATCCGAATCCAGAACATTCCCCACGGCCACCTCGGCCTCCCGCAGATTGGGAGTGAGTAGGGTCGCGCCCTTGTAGCGTGAGTAGTCCGCACCCTTAGGATCTATGAGCACAGATACTCCTTGGGCTCTGGCGGCAGCCAGGATGACGGCGAGCAGCTCCGGCGGCAGCGTACCCTTGCCGTAATCCGAGAGCACAACAACGTCGGTCTCAACAAGTCGTTTTTCCACGTGGGCGCGCACAGCCTGAAGTACTTCACCTTCGATCGCTGTCGGGTCTTCCCAATCGACACGAAGCATCTGGTGAACTCCGCTGAGCATGCGCGACTTCTGGATGGTGACCTTGGACTCGTCGGCCACCAGATCTGCACCGATGCCATGCTGAGCAAGTATCTGCTCGACCATGCCGCCCGGCCGATCGGCGCCGACGACTCCGACCACGTGTACCCGAGCCTCCATGCTCGCCAGATTCACGGCCACGTTGCCCGCTCCACCGAGCCGGTGCTCGCTGGACTCAGCGGCCAGCACGGGAATCGGAGCCTCGGGAGAGATGCGCCGCACCTCACCGGACACGTAGCGATCCAGAATCAAATCCCCCACCACCAACACACGCGGTTGGCCAAGACTCTTGAGTTGATCTTCTAGGCGCAGGGGGGACATGGGGGGAGGTTCTTATAGGTCGCGCGGGAGACCCTTGTAGCGATCGTGCAACCAGAAATACTGCTCTGGGCAGGCCAGGATCAAGCGTTCGGTCTCTTGATTCACGAGCCCCATCACCTGAGAGGCGTCCAGGCCATCGAGATCCTCCGGGAGAACCACGCGGCTGAACACGAGGCGGTAGGGCCGCGGACCCTCTTGACGGTAACACGCGGCGAACACCAATGGGGCCTTCACCCGGCGCACAAGCACCCCCGCGCTCCGATCACATGCGGCCGGCCGGCCGAAAAAGGGCACCACAACAGGTTTCTGGCGAGCGCGATGGTCGAGGAGCATCAGGACGGCTCCCCCTGCGCGCACGACCTTCGGCACAGCCTGCATGGCCCCCTTGCGCGGGATCATGAGAGCGCCCGAGTCCTGGCGCTGGCGATGCATATGGGCGGCGAGAAACGAGTTGCTCGGGGGTTTGGCGACTGCGTGGAAGGGGGAGAATCCGATGGCCCCGAGCGGCAGGGAGAGAGCCTCCCAGATGCCCACGTGGGCCGTGATGACCATGGCCCCGTTGTCGGCTGCGAGTACCTCGTCCAGACCGTCGCAGCTCTCAACCTCGAAGAAGTCTCCCAGACGATGCCCCACCATTCGGCTCAGCCCGGCGCTCTCGATGGCGACCCTGGGTAGATGCCGCCATGCCCCGCGTACCAACTCTTCGACCCGCTTGGACGAGGCCTCAGGGAGAGCACTTTGAATGAACTCGCGTGCAGCCAGGGAGTGCCGACGGTCCAACCTGCGTCCCAGCGCCGCGAGGGCTCCGATCCAAACGTCACGTAACGCCCCCGGCAGCAGAACGCCCATGCCTATGGATGCTCGGGCAACGACTGATTCCAGCCAGGCACCTGCTCCTCCTCGGCTACGCTGAGCGGCTGGGCTGTACACCTCGACCTGCTCGCCCTTGGGCAGCGCCAGAATTCGATCTGAAAAGGACTCAGCCATGGAGCCCCGCGTGCATGGCGTCCCGCTCAGAGCGGCGCGCGGGAACAGGAAGGGAATCAAGCAGTGCCTGCACCAGAGGCTCGCCTTCTACTAGTGTGAACTCCACGTCCAGCGCGTGAATGGGTAATTGTGTGTCCCTCAACTTCACCGCGTCCTTGGCAGTGACAAGCACCGGACGCTGGCCAAGGCCCTTGAGGTCGGCAGGTTTATAGGCGTGGTGATCGGGAAAGCTGCGGACGTGGGTGATGTGTGCGCCCAGATCACGCGCCGTGCGCTCAAATGCCTCTGGATTGCCAATGGCAGAGACCAGATCCACCTCAAGTCCATCCAGGAACGACGGTTCACGCTCCACCCATTGGCCGCCCTCCAGTGTGCGCACGCCCACGGGGCGATGACTGGCGAGGGCCTGACCCACGCCCGGAGCCCAACGACGCAGCTCTTCCCGCAGGGCGGAGAGCCTCTCCGGATTCACGGAGTCGCAGCGAGTGAGCACCAACAGATCTGCCCGGGCCAGGGAGGACGGGGGCTCACGCAGTAGGCCGCGCGGCAGGAGCGCACACACGGGTGAGCCTCCCGAGGGAGGCTCGGGCAAGCCCCAAGGGCGACTCGCGTCTACGAGCACCACGTCCAACTGTCGCGCCAGACGACGGTGCTGGAAGCCATCGTCCAAGACGATCCAATCCATACCTTGACGCTCCAACTCCTTCCCCCCTGCGACGCGGTCGGGATTCTGGACATGCGAGACGTCCGGCAGGAGCGTAGCCAAGAGTTGCCCCTCGTCGTTCACGCTCGCAGACCCGCGCTTGTAACCGCGGGACAGGATTCCGGGCCGCAGTCCGCGCCCGATCGCCTCGCGCGCAAGCCACACCGTCATGGGCGTCTTGCCCGTGCCACCTGCAGACAGGTTCCCCACGCTGATCACGGGTGTGTCCAACATCAACCGCGAGAGGAGGCGACGGTCGTAGAGCCAGCCGCGCAATCGGGCCGCAGCGCCAAACAGCGCGGCGGGCGCCCGCAAGCACTCCACAAATCCTCCCCGGTGGGCGAGAGCCCGATCCAAGCGGAGGGGAGCTTCAGACCCCATTGACATACCAGCCACGCCCAAGGGCGAGGGGTCTACTCCTCGTCAGAGGATTCGCCCGGCTGGGGTTCGGCTCCAACCTCGCCCAGGCCTTCCTCATCGGGAATGAGCTCGATCAGGCCACGCTCCATTTCAAGGAATGCGATGCGGATCGGATTCGTCTCGCGGGTATCGATCAGAGGAGAGGCACCACGGATCAGCTCACGCACACGCTTTTGGAGGAGCGCTGTCTTGTGAAACGATCCCTGTACGGATTGCTGCAAACGCTGGGGAAGGGTCAGATCCATAGGTGGAGGAGGAGCTCGAGCGGATCGGCCTCGCCAGGCCAATCGTGTCAAAAGGGAATCAGAGGAGAACTCGAATCGGCCAGTCTACGTCGAGGGCCGCTTCAGAGACAACCCCAACAGGGCGCTCCAGGAGAACTTTAACCCTCCTCCAAGGGCCGCAAGGGATTGTGTCCCACCAGGGTCCGCTGGGCCAACTCTCCCGGTCGGTGAGCCGCATTCCACTGGCGCTGCCAGGGCAGAAGAACCTCCGTGGCGAGCTCCAGCGCGACTGGAGAGTGGCGGGCGTCACGACCCTGGACGCGCTCGAGACTGATGGCGTTCGGCACCTCAAGATAGAGGTGAGCGTGACACAAGTCCCGCAGGCGAGGATCCAGGAGCATGGGACCCTCCAGAATGCGCACGGGCGTGGATGCGGGCTGGGCGAGCCGGTCCTGGAGCGCCTCCAGGTCATAGGCCTCATCCAGCGGGTCGACGCCCGCACGGTTGGGCTGCCGGCGCACGGATTCCAGTTCGATGCACTCCACGTCTCCCTGTCCCAGACGAACCAGATCGCGAGCCAGGAGGGTCTTGCCCGAGGCAAGGTCGCCGCTGATACCAAGGGTGATGGGCTCCCCGCCGGGCTCCGGAACGAGCTCGCCCAGGAGAGTGCAGAGGTCCTTGGCGCGCCCGCCGAGCAAATCGGCCATCCCCTCCATTGAATCCAGTGTGGCCTGGGCAGCCACGTCTTCCCCGACCATGGCGTAGCCGTCAACCAGGTGCACGTGTGGCAAGGCGTTGGCCCAGGCCGCATCGCGATCCCCCGCCCGGTCCCCCACCATCACGGCGCTGCGCGTATCGAAGACGGCCAGGAGATCTTCGATCATGTCGGCTTTGTTACGCACGCGCGGGGAGTCCAGGCAGCGCGCCTCCTCGATCCAGCGGCCCAGGTTCAGGTCGGCCATGAGCTGATCGAGGTAGCGGGCCGAGCAATTGCTGGCGATCCCCAGGCGCACCCCGGCAGCGTGCAACTGAGTCAGGGTGGACTCCACCCCGGGCAGAAACCCGGCTCTGCCCTGGGCCAGATAGGCGTGCTCGGCCTCGATGCAGCGGCGCAGGACGTGTGCGCGCGCCGCCTCGTCCAGCTCCGGCAGGAGACGCGCCACCCCGCTACTCAGCTCGCCCCCCACGAGGGACATCCACTGGGCTTGGGTGGGCACCGGAGCCTCGATACCGAGCTCCTCGAATGCACGGGTGGCCCCCTCCTGCGCAGCCTGGGGCCAGTAACGATCCGTGGCGACCAGGGTGCCATCCATGTCGAAGAGCACAGCGTCGAAGGCGAACCTGTGTGTGGGGGCCGAATCCGAGGCGGTCACCAATCCAATCGAGCAGGCCGCCGCGAGAAGACTGACCCTCCCCTCGGATCCGAACGCGGGCCCCCGTAGGATGCGCGCCCCCCATGTCCTTGCTCTTGCATTTCTTCAAGCGCTTCCTGCGCTACCGGGGAGCCCTCCTAACGGGACTGGCCTGCATTCCCGCTGCCCAGCTGGCGGACGTGGCCATCACGCTGCTGATAGGCGAGGCCCTGGACAAGGTGGCGCAGTCCGGGGACACCGACTACATGCCGCGCATCCTTGTGCTGCTCGTGGGCGCGGCCCTCCTGCACTCGGTGTTCCGCTTCTTCCAGCGCTGGTGCATCGTCGTGGTCTCGCGCAGGGTCGAGGTCAACCTCAAGCAGGATCTCTTCGACCGTCTCACCTCCCTGGACTTCGCCTTCCACGACCGCAGCCGCTCGGGAGACGTGGTGAGTCGCCTCACGAGCGACGTCGAGAACCTGCGCATGTTCCTGGGCCCGGGGCTCATGTACAGCGCGGGCGCCCTCGTCATCGTGCCGATCAGCATCGGGATCCTGCTCACCCTCAACCAGACCCTGGCTCTCACCATGGTCTTCCCCATGGTGAGCGTAGCCCTGGTCATGAAGCTCCTCACCCCCCGCTTGCATCGGCACTCCATGACGGTGCAGGAGAGCCTGGGGGAGATCAGCCACCGAGCCCAGGAGAACTTCAGCGGCATCCGTGTGGTCAAGGGGTACGACCGCGAAGACCAGCAGGCCGGGCTCTTCTCCGGCACCAGCCGCGGAAACCGCGACAACCAGGTTCGCCTGGGCGAGGCACGCGGTCTGACCCACGCCTACATCCACACGGCGTTCGACACGACGTTCGCCGTGATCCTCGTCATCGGGGGCCTGGCCGCCATCGATCGTACGCTGCCCCTGGGGGACCTGTTCAAGTTCATCGACCTGACGCTGAAGATCTTCTGGCCCCTGATCGCCATGGGCTGGATCGCGGGCATGTACCCGCGGGCCGTGGCCAGTGCGGAGCGGGTACGGGACCTGCTCAACCGCTCCTCCGACATCGACAGCGGTACGACGCGCGTATCCAAGGACGACGTCAAGGGCGGACTGTCCTTCGAGCAGCTGGGGTTCACGTACCCCGAGTCGACGACCTGCGCCCTTCAGGGCGTCGACTTGCAGGTGCCCGCCGGCTCCACCCTGGGCGTGGTCGGACCCACCGGCGCGGGCAAGACAACCCTCCTGGAGATGGTTGGCCGCTTGCACGACGCCGGGTCCGGACGGCTCTGTCTGGACGGAACGGACGTTCGGGAGCTTAACCTGGAAGACCTGCGCCGATCCTTGGGGTACGTCCCCCAGGACTCCTTCCTGTTTTCAGAGCCCTTTGATGAGAACATCCGGTTCGGAGCGGACGACGAGCTCGGTGATGAGCGGATCGAGGAGCTCATCCTGCGGTCCGCCCTCAAAGATGAAGTCGCCGTCTTCCCCGAGGGCGCAAAGACCCTCGTAGGCGAGCGGGGCGTCACGCTCTCCGGGGGTCAACGACAGAGGGCGTGCATTGCGCGCGCCTTGGCGCGATCCCCTCGGGTGCTCATCCTCGATGACTGCCTCTCCGCCGTGGACAGCGAGACGGAGAAGACGCTCATCGATCACCTGCGCCAGGAGGGCCGCGGGCGAACGGTGCTCATCGCGGCCCACCGCCTCTCCACGGTGGCGCAGGCCGATCAGATTCTGGTCTTGACCGGAGAGGGCGCGGTGGAGGCCGTGGGCACCCACGCCGAACTCCTCGCCCGAACCGGCTGGTACCGGGACACCTGGAACCAGCAGCAGTTCCTTCAGGATCTGGAGGAGCAGGCGTGAGCCACGACCACGAAGAAGTCATCGCCACGAAGGCCTGGGATCACTCGCTGTTCAAGCGCCTCCTGCAGTTCGCGCGACCCCACCACGTGCTCTTCGCGAAGAGCTTCGCTGTCCTCATGAGCCTGTTCCTCCTGGAACTCTGCGGGACCTGGATCTGGCGTGGCGCCATAGATGGGCCCGTGGCTCAGGCCATTCCGGAGGGATTGAGCGCCCCGGAGGCACGCGCCGCTCTCGTGCGCTCCCTGTACGGCTGGGTGGGAGTCTACGTCGCCCTCATCGCCATCATGGGCGTGCTTCGTTACTTCGAGGTGGCCACTCTCACGCGCACGGGTCAGGCGGTCATCCACGACATGCGCTGCCGGGTCTTCCGACACATGCAGCACTTGGACCTGGCCTACTTCGACAAGCAACCCACGGGTGCGCTTGTCACACGGGTGACCACCGACATCGAGAACCTGAGCGAGCTGTTCACCTCCGGAGTGGTGGTGCTGTTCTTTGACGTGATCAAGGTCGTTGGAGTCCTGGGGCTGTTGTTCGCCATCGACTCGCATCTCGCCCTCGTCGTGACTCTCATGACGCCGATCCTCATCGGTCTCTCCATCGCCTTCCGCGGCGGTGCGCGACGGGCACACCGGCTGGTCCGGGCACGCCTGGCTCGGCTCAACGGGTACCTGCAGGAGGTCCTCTCGGGCATACGGGTGGTCCAGGTCTTTGGTCGTGAGAAGCGCGTCTCGAGGCGCTTCGCGGAGCACCTGAGTCGGTACTTCGACGCCAACCGCCGCACGATCTTTCTCTTTGCCCTGTTCTACCCCTCCATGTCCCTGGCGGTGTTCCTGATCCAGGGCGCGGCGCTCTGGGTGGGAATCGAGGCCATGGCCAAAGGCAGCCTGAGCTACGGCCAGTTCGTGCAGTTCTGGTTCCTGCTCAGCATGCTCGTGCGACCCATCCGCGAGCTGGGCGAGCGCTACAACATTCTCCAGTCCGCCTTCGCCTCGGCTGAGCGCATTTTCGCAGTGCTCGACAAGTCACCGACCCTGACCGTCCCGATCGACCCGACCCCCCTTCCGGCCAGCCACGGCATGCCCCCGGAGGTGCGATTTGAGGGCGTGAGCTTTGCCTACCTGGAAGGCACGCCGGTCCTCCAGGACGTGAGCTTCGAGATACCGGCGGGCAAGACCGTGGCCGTCGTGGGCGCCACGGGTGCCGGCAAGTCTACCTTGGTCAATCTACTCCTTCGCTTCTACGACCCCAGCGGGGGCCAGGTGCGCCTGGGGGGAGTGCCCCTGGACGAGCTTCAAGCCGGGAACCTGCGGCAGTCCTTCGGGCTCGTGCTGCAAGAGGACTTCCTGTTCAGCGGAAGTGTGCGAGACAACCTGGTCATGGGGCGGGAGGACATCGGTGAAGACGAGCTGGCCGAGGCATTGGTCGCCAGCGGAGCCGGGCCCTTCGTCGAAGGGCTGGAAGGTGGACTGGAAGCGCCAGTCGCCGAACGGGGTGCTACGTTCTCAACGGGCGAGCGCCAGCTTCTCGCCATCGCCCGCGCTCTCGCGGGACGACCCGACGTCATCATCCTGGACGAGGCCACGGCGAGCGTAGACTCGGCCACCGAGAGACGCATCGAACGGGCCACCCGGTCGTTGCTATCCGAACGCAGCGCGCTGGTGATAGCCCACCGCCTCTCCACCATCCGGGAAGCGGACGAAATCCTGGTCATGGAGCGCGGCCGGATTGTGGAGCGCGGGACCCATGAGAGCCTCTTACGGACCGGTGGACCCTACGGACGCCTCTACCACCTGCAGTTTGAGGGCCAAGAAGGGGGGGGAGCCCATCCCGGCTAGGTCCCGGGAGTAGGTTTGTTAGGCTGAAACCCCTAGTTTCGTTTTGCCTATATCTGTCAGCATGGTCCCATCCCAACCCTGTCCCCGGCGATGCCGCACGTCCCTCCCCTGGGCCCTGCTGACCCTGGTGGTGGCTTGTGGAACCGGCCCCGGCCGGGCCTCGCGGCAGGCCAGCCATACGCCAGGTACCGTGGTGGAGCTGCCAGGAGGCGGGTTCTTCATCTCCGACCCCAACCTGGCCGGCAACGGGTCTGAACTGCGCCTCAGCCGCGTCGCTCATGGGCGCTTGGTGGAGGCATTCGGTCTGGATGCCACGGGCACGCGCATGCCCATGGCGGGCGAGTTCATGATCGGCCCCTTCCTCGTGAGTGACGGCCAGAACTACGTCCTGGAGACGAATGCAGTCACGTCCCAGCAGTCGCTGATCATCCTGCGCGACGTGACCGACACCGCCGCCGGAGGTGGACGAGCCCAGTTCTACTCCCTGCTCAAGCTGGCAGAGGGCGATGTGATCCCCATCCAACCCCTGGCGGCGGGCGGAGCGGGGGGCTACTCCATGCTGCCTCGCAACGGAACGTTGCTGTTCCAGTTCGACGACCTGGTTGACGCGACCAGCGTCACACCCGCCACCTTGCGCGTACTTACGGGCGCCCCACCCAGCCTGCCATTCGAAGCTCGCATCACTATGGATGGTTACCACGGGGGTCTATCCAACGGCAGCTTCTACTCGTCGCGCGTGTTCGTAGACATGACCGTGAGCGAGCTGGAGTCGTTCAAGACGTCGCCGCCCCTTCCCATCAACACCTCGGGACTGCCGCCAGCAGTGGACGTCAACCTGGCCAACATGGAGGTGCGCATCCCCACCGTGGTGAACTACAACACGGGACAGACCACCCTGCTCGCCAACGTCTCCGGGCATCCGCTGGCAACGGTGGGGAACGGCCCGGTGGACTTCAACTCCCCCACCTTGGATGTCGTGCGCGCCGCACGTTCCGGAGGCAAGGAGGAATACACGGGGGATGCTTACAACGGTTTCCTTCCCGACCAGCAAGCGCCCCGCATCGTGGGCACCCAAGCGGTCGAGATTCCTTTCGCCCCAGTACATCAAGCGGGCACCTTCTTCCTGGTGCCACAGATCCGGTTCGACGCCAAATTCTGCGCGCAAACGCCTGATCCAGGCGACCTATTGGTACAGCCCGGCATCTACGCCGAGGTCACGCGCACACCGACATTGGTACAGGATGGCCTGCTCAAGAACGTCGAGGTGCGCCTGATCGTCTACCCCATCAGTTGGGATTCGGGCGACGGGCCGGCGGAGTGGGTCAACACCAGCGTCGGGGCAGCCGAGTTCAGCGCACCCTTTGATCTGCTGGCGGACTCGGGCACAGAGGCCTGCTACACACGCATCCTGCCCCAGCCGAGTGGCTATCCAAGCCAGCCCGGAGCAGGACTGCACACCTCCTCCAGCATTGAGCTGCGCTTCAGTGAGGCCATGGACCCCCAATCCGTCACGGCCTTCGACTCCATGACCCTCACCCGATCCCCGGCTCCCACCACCGGGGCCCCTCCCCTGGGCACGGATCAGTACGTGGTGGGATCCGTTTCTCAATCCGCGGACCTGACACGGTTCACTTACGTGCCGGATCTGCCCCTGGCCCACGCAGTCGGCGTGGCCGAGAACTACTTCCTGAATCTGGCGTCTGGCACTTGGAGCCCCACCGACCTGTCGGGCAACCCTCTGGATTTCAGCCTGCCTGAGGTGCTCTTGAGCCTTGACCCCACGGCTGGCCCCCAGAGCAACGGTGGGCGCGTCAGCCGCTTCAGCGCCCTGGACGAGGAGGCGCCTTTTGGGGACGAGACCAAGGCGCTGCCGGAGTGGTCCGGGCAGCACCTCTACGACTTTGGCCTGGAGTTGATCCGCCCGCGCCCGGTGATTCGCTTCTTGGGCCCGGCGGACAGATCGAACCCTGTACCGGCTCTGATGGCCTACTTCGTGTCGGGAGTCCAGACGCCCCTCTCGAACTACGGCAGTCGCTGTCAGACCATCTGGCGTTACTGCGAGTTTGGGCTGGGGCTCACTGACGCCTCCAAGTTCAACATGGACCTGGAGGGCTTGTATTGGAGTCCTGCGCTGGGATCCGTGAACTTCGATACGTTCCAGCAATTCGAAATCAAGCTCGCCCACTCGGCATGGGTGCCGGACGAGTACGTCAACGCCTCCACCAATCTCCCCCAGTTTGGGGGATCTGGTCTGACGAACTTCTACAGCAAGAACATTCTGGACTCGGTGGAGGATCCTCTCGCCGTCGTCCATCCGCGCTACCTGGGATATCAGATCAACCCCGGTGACCTGACGGCAACGCCCCAGGGTATGGACATCATGCCCTACCCCTGGAACCGAACCGTGGCTCCAGAAGACTGGACCACGTACACCTGGCGTGACACTTCTCTTCGCAAGCGCGCAGCCAAGGGCGGAGGTGGCTTGGATCTGTGGCAGGTCTACTACGCCACGGGCAAGACGCGCCCCAGTAATCCCTACTTCATGGCCAACCAGGCCCGCTCATCGGGACTGAGCCTCCTGATGGACTTCAGTTGCTTTCCAGATGAAGGAGCCGTGGGCCAGAACGCGATGGGCATCGCGCTGGCTTCGGCTTCGGCCCCCCAGCCCTACTTCAGGGCCTTCACGTCGGGAGGAGTCAAGAAGAACGGCAAGATCAAGCTGATCAACCCGGACAAGGAAACGCGGGCCAATGGCGGATTCAACCCGCTCTCAAGCCCGCCCGGCGCACCAACCCCCGGGAATGACCCCGTGGTGTATATGGGAGCCGCTGATTTTGTCGTGCGCACGTCCCGCAGCCACTCGGTCTGGTTCCCGGCCACCGATCCCCTTGGTGGGGGCACGTTCGCGGCCCCTCTGTTCAGCTCACCGATTACCGAACCAAGAGCCGAGGATCAGACAGCAGGCACCTCGGTGGTATTGAATTTCAGGGGTGTCACCGACTTTGACCCGCCTGCGGATGCATGTACGGGTGTTCCGGTAATGGGGCCCATGGAGGATGCGACGACGATGGACCTGTACGGAGATCATTACAACGATGCGTGCATCCCCAACCCCACCGGCCAGCCCAACCACAGTACGAAGAACGAAAACCTCGGGCTGACGTTCCTCAATTCAGATAACGATTGGAAGGCGACCATCCAGGAGGTGGACGGCGCGCCTTACTACCAAATCCGCCTGACGTTCCAATCGGACATATTCTCGGGTCTGAGTCCTGAACTCTCCGCCGTGGCCGTGAGTTGGCGGCAATAGTCCGAGTGGCGATGCGGGGGCGCCCTCAGCCCTTCACGCACATGCGGCCCGTGTAGTCCAACCGGCCCAGTAGCACGCGCTCGCCCGCCTGCTCCATGTACTCGTCCACTGCCTGCCGTGCCCCGGCGAAGTGACCGTAGTCGTCCACGATAAGGACGCCACCGCTCGTGAGCAGCGGCCAGAGCTCACGCATCTCATGCAGGGTCGAGGCATACCAGTCCGTATCCAAGCGCAGCAATGCCACCTGGCTGGGCACCGTTCCAGGAATCGTGTCCTCGACCTTGCCCGGAACGAAGTGCACCCGCTCTGGTGGATACCCGGTCCCCAGCACCGCCTCTCGCACCCGCTCCAGAGAACACGCCAACCAGTCGCCCGCCGACCGCTCAAAGTGTTCCGATGCGGGCGTACCGTGCAGGTCGACGTCCTCCGCCGTCGGCTCGGGCATGCCCTCGAAGGTGTCATACAGATACAGGTCCCTGTCCGTAATGCCGAGCTCCATCAGGGTCAACGCGACCGCCATCATGGATCCGCCCTTGTAGACGCCGCATTCCACGAAAGCGCCCGGCAGGTCATGTCGAACGACGTAGCGCACACCCTCTATCAGCCCGAACAACCGCTCAGGTGAGGTCATCGTATGCGCACGTACAGCTCCTATCACACGCCGGTGCCCCTCGTCGAAATCCTCCGGCAGGCCATCTCCGGAGTGGGACACCAGATCAAACCCGAACTTGCGGGTCACCCAGCGCAGCGCGCCCTTCAGCCCTCCTCGCACAGTGATCATCTACTTTGCCCCCATGCTGCGTTCTAAGAGCCAGCCACAGAAGAACATCACGCCGCCCACAAGCAGACTCCAGGACTCAAACTTCATGGACGACAGTCCATCGTCTTGCATGCCCAGGCTTATGCTCATCATCAGACCAATACCTACAACCAGGAGCCCCACACCTTCCAGTCCTTTGGCCAGCTTCCACATTCAGGTGTTCTTCATTCTTTCAGGAGTTCCAGGACCGCCGAGCACAGACGCTCGGGGGTGATCGATGAGTTGTCGGCGTCGGGGCGATAGGAACAGTAATCGCTTGAGGTACTCCGAATCGAGCGTCCGTGTCCGAAGAGATCCACCTCGGCCCCGGAAGTCGGGGCAAAGAAGGCCACCACGGGCCGTTCCAGGGCCACCCCCATGTGTAGCGCCAGGGAATCGCTACTGACCAACACGTCACAGCAAGCAACCTGTGCGGCGAACTCCAGGAGGCCATTGTCGGTCCCCCCATCCAACACCACCAGACCATCCTCGGCACTCAACAACTCAAACATGCGCCGATTGCGCTCCGCTTCCAGCTCGCCTCCCAGGACCACGAACCTCACACCCGATCCCAGCGCAGTATGCAGGTGCCCGGCCAACTCCACACTGCTCTCCACGCTCAACCCCTTGGACGACCAGCGTCCACCGGCCCCGGTGTTCAATCCGATCAGAACGCCTTTTCCGCCGAGTCTCTCCCGCGCTTCCTCAACCAGGGCCTCCGACAGGACCAGGCTCGGTTTGGAGTCCTCGATCCCGAGCATCGCCGCGAAGATCCGCCCGTGGGTGAGTTCGTTCTCACGCTTGCGCTTGTCCGCTTCGGGCTTGCCCCAGCGAGACAGGAGTCCCATGCCGAACCAGGCCTCCACATCGTCGGTATAAGCCAGCTCCCCGCTCTCGTGCTCGTAGGCACCTGAGAGGCGCGAGCCACTATAGACCTGCAGTCGAGCCGCCAGCCGACAGGGACCCAGCTCATCATCCAAGGACAGGATCCACACGCTGCCCCGCGAGCCCAGGTTGGCCACGTACGCATCCACTCCCTCAGGGTCGCCGTCCCAGACACGCACCTCATCCACCAGAGGATGGTCGCGTACCAAGGGCTCCGCCTCGGGCGAGGTTACCCACACGATCGATCCGGCGCCCTCAAGCGCCTTCAGGCCGGGCAGGATGGAGGTCGTGCGCAGGACGTCCCCAAGGGCGCCGGTCTTGATCAGCAGGATGCGATCGTACATGGGGACAGAGAATCGGCGCGGCCGCGCTTGGATGCCAGCCTCAACCCCCGGAAACCACGAGGATCAGGTCCAGTTCATCCCCGTCACGGACCAGATCGTCCGGGCCCAGCTGCCGGCCTCCGGAATGCACACTGGGGAGAACAGCCTCCCCGCGTCTGAGGAGCGGGGCTGCCTCGGGCCAGCGGCGCGCGGCCTGCGCGACCACCGCCCGCACCCGGGTGGGCAGGTTCAGCTCTAGGCTGGGCTCGGTCCCCAATGCCTCGGCCAGCGCACCCGAAGCTCGCAGCCGTACCCGCCCCCTGGCTGTGAGCCCGCCAAAGCTCGACTCATCCACCAAGGCCTCCTCCCCACCAGGGGTACCGAGCTGACCCAACGCGCGCTCCAGGATGTGGTCTCCCAGAGGGTCTTCCGGGGTCAGCCCCACGCCCCGCAGGGCGTGGTATTCGTCCCACATGCCGGGGGCCGCCAGGGCTCCCGACGGCCCCTCGCTGACCCTCTGGCCATCCTCTCCCCCGAGGCGTCGCCACAGCTCCGCTAGGACGGCTCCACGGCCCAGCCACCGCTCGCCTGGCGATTCTCCTTCTGCCCCTTCCAGCTCGCGCGCGAGCCCATCCAGGTCCACGACCCGATCGGCGAGCATTCCGGCGGCGGCGAAAGAGCAAAAACCAGAGAGGTCGAGCGCGAGGACCAAGTTCTCGTGCCACCACACCAGACGCCCCTTGCCCACCGGTAGCGCGGGATTCTCCGCACCCAAGGGCAGCGGCAATGGAGCCACAAGGGCTTCCAGTCCGGCGCGCCCGAATCCCGCCCCCACCAGGAAGGGAAAGGTGCGCATGGGCTCGCGCCCGCGCACGCCCACGCAAGCGCCAAGGTGCACAGCCAGATTCGATTCGGATCCCATGCCCTGGCCCCGTGAATGCAGCCCGTCATCCGCCAGACCCAAGCTCCGCCCCAAGGCATCCGCTCCCTGGCCCAACTGAGCCGCCGGCTCCTCGCCACGCACCATTTGTTCCAGTAGCTCTTCCAGTGCCAACGACTCCCCCCACAGGTGCGGTTTGTCCCGGGCCCAAAGCGCCAGACACCCACCTGCTTCTTTGGCGTCCAGCCCCAGGCGATTGCAGCAGGACAAGAGCTCCCCCGCCCCTTCGACGCCGTCTATTCCCAGGTTCTGCCCCAGTGGATGCAACGCATTGAAGCGCGCATTAACTCCTTCCCCCTCGGCCCCCGGATCGTCCATGACCCAGCCGCACGGGGTCGGACAACCCCTGCATCCATGTCGCCGCTCGACCCGCTCGCGGGCCTGTTCGCCAAAAGCTCGCGCCTCTTCCACGGACACGCGCTCTGATCCGCCCCGAGCCCCCAGAGCAGAACGGGCCGCCAGAGATTCAAACAACTCCAAGCTGGCCCCCTCAGCTCGCGCCGCAAGGCGAGGGGAGTCCTTCTGGAGAGCGGCCCATCGATCGTCCCGCACGGGCTCCACCTCCTGCGCCGTCACCGCCAGGGCCTTGAGCCCACGGGCTGCGAAGGATGCGCCCAGCCCCCCGCGGCCCACGTAGCTGGGGGGATCGCTGCCGGCGGCCAGATTGGCCAGGGGCAGACCGGCCTCTCCGGCGGGTCCGACCCTGAGGCTTGCACAGGGGCCGAGGTGTTTGACGAGGGCGCGCTGGGTGGCCTCGGGATCAAGGCCTTCCAGGTCGGGGAGATTCTCCAGTCGGGCACCCTGCTCACCCAACACCAAGACGGCACCCGATCCGGGAGCCACACCCTCGATGAGCAATAAGTCGGTCACCCGCGCCAGACGCCGGGCCAGATCGGATCCCACCTGACCCTCCCGCACGCAACCCGCCAGGGGTGCGTGAGCCATGACCACGGCCCGTGCCGCGGTGGGGACGCCGCGGGCCACGGCCGGGCCCACCGCCAGGGCGAATGAGGTCTCCCGGTGGCCGGGATCCTGGAACCAGACCAAGGCCGCGGCGGGACCGCCCCAGCAGCCCACCCGGTCAGCGAGCGGGTCCGTGGCATGCCATTCGCCCACCTCGACCGCACTGGCTTGCCCCGCTCCCAGTGCGCCCAGGTCCACGCGCATGACGCGCGGGCGCTTGGGGTCGAGGGAGGTGGAGAGGCGAGAAGGACTCATGGCGGCCAGTGTACGCCGCCCCAACACGCCCCGACGGGTTCTTTGCAACGGCCGCCCTCGCTTTCCCAATTCTGGCGTATAGGGTCCCCCTTCAGGGCCAGCGCCCAGCACCCTCCAAGAACCGTGAACGAGTCCTTCTCCATCGGCCGCCCCTTCGGCATCGAAGTGCGCGTCCACATCCTGTTCCTCTACATGGCGGGCTTCCTCATGCTCATCGGGGACAATCCCCTGGGCACGGCCGCCATCCTCGTGACCCTCTTCGGCCTGGTGCTGTTGCACGAGCTGGGCCACAGCCTCGTCGCCCGGCACCATGGCATCCACGTGATCGACATCGTTCTGTGGCCCCTGGGCGGCATGGCGCGCATGAGCGAGATCCCCGAGTCCCCGCGGGTGGAGGGCCAGGTCGCCATCGCCGGCCCCCTGGTCAATCTGGCGTTGGCTGCGGCGGGTCTGCTGCTCTTGGGGCTGGTGGGAGGATGGGAGGGGGGAATGGGCCCGTCCATCGCACACATCCTGGAGAGCCCCACGGCTTTTCTGACGGTCTTCATCGCCATGAACCTGATGCTGGGGATCTTCAATCTGGTGCCCGCCTTCCCCATGGACGGCGGCCGCATCCTGCGCGCCTTCCTGGCACGCAAGCGCAGCTATCTGGAGGCCACCGAGATCGCCGTACGCGTGGGGCGCTACATCGCCCTGGCGATGATCTTCTCCTTCCTCATTCCACCCATGAACTGTTCCCTGCCCATCATCGGTGTTTACATCATGTGGACGGGCATGCGCGAATTGTGGAGCGTGCGCCTGCGTCACGCAGGAGGCGGGGCGAGCCCCTTCGGGCCCGGTGCGGGTCCCATGGGCGGCGGGCCAGGCGGCTTCCGGGTCGACCTGTCCGAACACCTGCGCGCCTTCGGGCGTCGAGGCGAACAGGGAGCCGCTCCCCCCGAATCAGGTAGGGGTGACTCCTCGGGCCGAAGTGCCGGAGGCTTCAGCGACGAAGACCTCCGCCGACTCGAGGACGAGCCGGGGCCTCTGCGCCGCCCACCCCCGGACTGACAGCCCCTACTCTTCCAGTCCGAGCTCCCGCAGGAAGGCATCCGCGTTGGGTTCGCGACCGAGGAAGTCGCGCACCAGATCCAGGGCTTCCACGGTGCCTCCGCGAGCCAGCACAAGTCGCCGATACTCCCGCGCCGTGTCCTTGTTCATGATGCCCTCCTTCTCGAAACGGCTGAACATGTCCTGGGCGTAGACCAGGGACCACAGGTAGCCGTAGTAGCTGGCGTGGTAGCCCACCAGGTGCCCGAAGCTGCCCTGGCTCGTCAGGCCTTCGATGACGGGGAAGATACGGGTGTCCCGGTAGACCTCTGCTCGAACGGCGGTGGTATCCACTTCACCATCGGCGTCCGTGTGGAAGGCCATGTCCATCATGCCCAGGAACACCTGCGCCTCAGCGCTTATCCCCGAGCCCATGTTCTTGGCGGCCAGCATGCCCTTCAGGGTCTCCTCGGGCAGGGACTCGCCGGTCTCGTGGTGGCTGGACAGACGCGCCAGAACGCCCGCGTCCCAGATCCAGTTCTCCAGCATCTGTGAAGGGGCCTCGACGAAGTCGCGTGCCACGGCCGATCCCGCGAACTCTGCATACTCGGCGGTGGTCAGGATCGAGTGCAGACAGTGACCGAACTCGTGGAAGTAGGTCTCCACCTCCCTGTGGCGAAGCAGAGCCGGCTGGTCAGCAGTAGGCTTGGTGAAGTTACACACCAAAGCCACCAGGGGCTTGGCAATGGTGCCGTCCGGCAGACGCTTGCGCGAGCGCAAGGGGAACTGCGCGGCGTGGGTGTACTTGCCAGGGCGCGGGTGCAGGTCGGTGTAGAACTCGCCCAAGAGGTCACCGCTCTCGGCATCGTGAACCTGATAGAGGTGCACGTCCGGGTGCCACATGGGCCGTCCCTGCTCGCGCGCCTGATCACTGATCTCCGTGAATCGTATGCCGAAGAGATCCTGGGTCACGGCGAAGATTCCCTCGGTGACGCGCTCGATGGGGAAGTAACCCCGTACGGCCTCGTTGTCCACGGCGTACTTGGAGCGCATCAGACGGTTGCGGTAGAAGCTGTTGTCCCAGGCGTGGAACTCGGCCTCGGGATCGCCGAGGTGCTCGCGCTTGGCCGCCCGGACCTCGGCCAGATCCTGCTCGGCCTTGCGCCGCAGCTTGGGCTTCAGATCGGCGTAGAACTCTGCCACCCGCTGCGGACTCCCGGCCATGCGGGTCTCCGTCTGATAGTGGGCGATGGTCGGGTAGCCGAGCAGCTGGGCCTTCTTTGAACGCAGCAGCAGGAGCTCCTCCAGGACGGCCACGTTGCGGGTACCGCCGCGCTTGGAGTAGGCGATGGAGAGCTTGCAGCGGGTCTCTTCCACCTCACAGTAGGCGAAGAAGTCCGAGACGGCCGAGCCTACCAGGGGCACCGAATACAGAGGGCCCTTGCGCGGCACCCGGGTCAGGGCGCTCTCGGAAACACCACGACACTCTTCGGCGGTCAGCAGGACGGAGGTCTCGTCATCATCGATGTTCGAGCGAAATTCGATTCCCAACTCCTGCAGTTGGTTCTCGATCTCCAGGAGTTCGGCACGCTGCGCCGCATTGAGGTCCACACCCTTGCGCTTGAAGTCTCGGAGCAAGACGTCCCGATAGCGCGCATCCTCTCCCTGCAGATCCGGCTGCCCCTCGCAGAAAGCCTGGACCGTGTGGTACAGGTCGACGTTCTGATAGAGCTTGTCGAACCAGGCCGAGGTCTCGACCTGGATGCGTCGCCCACGCTCACGCACCGCCGCATCCGTGGAGACTGCGGCCAGGAAGCCCTCCATGCGCACGCTCTGAATGAAGTCCCACTGCACGTCGTCCACGGCGGTCAATGTGTTGGCGATGGTCCGCTGGTCGTCGGGCAATTCGACGATGGCCTGGATGGTCGCATTGGCCCGGGCCACTTCACCCGCGATCAGACCCCCGGATTCGGGACGAACCGCAGGCAGAGGCTCGGGATCATGCTGGACGTGGGGCTCGATCGCGGCCCCCGTCACATCGACGTTGAAAATGCAGGCTGGCAGCAGGAGGCCGACAAGAACGAGGGACACGAGCAAGGGCTTGGGGGTGATCATGGCCAACAGAATAGCGACCAAATCCCGGGAGGGGATCCCGACCAGGCAATACTACGCAGTCCCTACAGGTTCCCGAGGCTGATGGCGTTCGTTGGACAGTTGCGCACGCAGGCGTGGTCGCGGGTGCACTCGTAGTTGGCACTCTTGCGCACAGTGGCCACCCCGGCCTCGGCCCAGAATCCGTCCGTCTCGCAAACCATCTGGCACATACCACAACCCACGCAGAGGCTGGGGTCGAGGTGCAGGCTGACGTGATCCTTGGGCATCACCGGACACGTCAACCCGTCCTTGATCTCATCGGAGACCAGACCACGGGTGGAGGTGTGCGCAGTCAGCACATTCAGAGCTTCTTCCTCTCCCGCCTGGATCACCTCGCCCACCTTACTGAAGTCGAAGCGGTGGAGATGTCCCACCTTCGGCTGAATGAGGGCCACGCGGTGGTCCACGTGCATGTGCAGGGATTGCTCTACCAGCACCTCCTCCACGATCTCGAACATGCGGAACAACGTCGGCAGCACGCGCCGCTGGTAGTCCGGCGTCTTGAAGGTGCTCTTGACGGTCAGATCCACGGCGATGATCAGGTCTGCGTCAAGGGTCTTGGCGAAGCGCAGAGGAACTGAGTCCACGATTCCTCCATCAACGTAGTTATTGCCTTCCCACTCGAGAGGCTCAAAGACCCCTGGCAAGGAACACGAGGAGTAGACCGCGTCCACCAACGAGATCTCCGTGAAACCGGGCGTTCCCCAGTACACGGCTCCGCCCGACTCCAAGCGGACGGCGTTGCAATAGAACGGGATCTTCATCTCGGTCAACTCGATCTCGGGCAACATTTTTTTCAGGCTCTCGCGGAAGACCTTGCCCTGGTACATGCTCGGCGCACGCGTGCCCTTCAGCAGCAGCTTGACCGTGTTGAGACGGAAGTAGTCCTGCTTTTGAACCTCGATCAGAGTGCTCTCGATCTCCTCCAGTGAATTGCCCCCGCAGACCATGGCCCCCACGAACGCTCCGATGCTCGTTCCCACGACCGCGTCGTAGCGAATGCCCAGAGTCTGCAGCGCCTTGAGCACGCCGATGTGGGCCATGCCCCGCATGCCGCCTCCACCGAGCACGAGCACGGTGCGAGGCCTGGGACCGCTGCGACCAGGCAAGCGGAGGGGCAGAACGTCGGTGGGATCAATGAGGTCGCTCATGGGAGATGACTCTGGAAAACTGGGGATTTCTTTGCGAGAGACCAGCGCGAAGTTCTTGAGCGGCTGGCCAGCCCGGTGCAGGGTAGACCCCTGGTAGCCCACAATGAAACCTCGAAGATCCTGGCAAGCCCTGGCCCAAGTCCCGACCCGCACCCTGCGGCGCCGGCAGGACAAAGCACTAGCGCGCTATCTGCGTGAGGAGCTCTACGCGCTCTCCCCCCACTACCACCGGGTGCTGGACGAGGCAGGTGTGGACGTTCGGCGTGTCCGTGGGGTGCCCGACCTGGCCGGGCTACCCCTCACCGAGCACGCTGACCTCGAGGAAAACCCCCAAGAGTTCATGCTGCGCCCCACGCCCCACGCCATGCGGGAGAACTGGGGCTTCACCCGCAAGCTGGCCCTGGCCCTCGGCGGCGAGCGCGCCGGCCAGGCCCTCCGCCGTGGGTATGAGCTGGCCTCCGAGCTCCCCGTGGACGCCCGCCTGCGTCAAACCGCGTGCACGCGCCACGACCTGGACCTCCTCGCCGAGGTGGGATTACGCGCGGCACTCCAACTGAATCTGGCGGCGGGCTCGCACTTGGTGAGCACCCTGCAACCAGAAGGCACCACCCCCTCGACCCTGGCGGGGGCCCTGCTCGCGGGAGCCCAGGACCCCCAAGCGTCAGGCGGCGATCCCCTGCGCGTCACCTGCCCAGGCGGGTCCCGTGCCCGAGGCCTGCACGGATCCAGGCGCGACACACCTAACGTCGATGAGGTCCTGGCCGCGTTGGAGGGGCCCGGTTCCTCGGCCCTGATCGCACGGCCGCAGGTCCTCTCTCAAGTTGCGCAGGCGGCCCTCGACGGCTCGCGCTCCTATCCACACCTCAAGTGGCTGATCGTCGTGGGCAGCGCGGCCCCTGACCCGCAGGAGGCCGCGGCGTGGGTCGCTCTGGCCCCCGCAGCTCGGGTCGCCCGCATTCACGGGCACTCAGAGTGCCCCATGGCCTTCGTAGAGAGCGCGCGCCCAGTGGCCACAATGGCCGAGGCACCGGAGGCGGGAACAGGCTTCACTGTGCATCCCGATCTTTGCATTCTGGAGATCATCGATCCCGACACGCTCCAACCTGTCCCGGAAGGCCACCCTGGAGAGGTGGTCTACACATCCCTGGCCGCCCACGGCCGTGCCCTTCTTCGGTACCGTACGGGGGAGTGGGCGGAGCAGGGGTTGGTCTGGACCCCTGACTCAAACGGCTTCCTCCCGCGCCTCTCTTCCCGATTGCGACCGCTGAATCCCAACCCCTCCGGCATCCACTGATCCCTGCACATGCCCGCTCTCTGCCCCTCAACAGACATCGTACTGGCTGCTGGCCTGCGCACTCCCTTCGTGCGCGCCGGGGGAGTGTTCAAGCGTGAGGACGCCGGCCACCTCGGGGCGCGGGTGGCTCGGGAAGTCCTGGCGCAGAACGCCCTCGAGCCGGATGCCTTTGACGAGTTGATCTGCGGCTGCGTGGGTCAGCCCTTCGACCAGGCGAACGTGGGACGTGTCATTGCCCTGCGCGCGGGACTCGACGAGTCCACTCCGGCGCGCACCGTGGCGCGCAACTGCGCCAGCGGAATCGAGATGGTGACCGAAGCGGCGACCGCCATCGAGGCGGGCTATGGTGAGACCTACCTCTGCGTGGGAGTGGAAGTCATGAGCTCCTACCCCCTGGTCTTCGGACGCAAGATGACGGACATGTTCGCGCGTCTCGCCGGGGCCCGGTCGGGGATGGCCAAGCTGAAAGCCCTGTCCTCTTTCCGCCCGTCGTTCCTGGCACCACGCATCGCTCTGCTCGAAGGCCTGACCGACCCCACCTGCGGCATGCTCATGGGCAGCACCGCTGAGCTCTTGGCTCGCGATTTCGGCATCACCCGCGAGGAGGCCGACGCTTACGCCCTGCAGAGTCACCGGCGCGCCAAGGCGGCCCGCGAGGAGGGCCTCTTGAGCGAAGAGATCCTGCCCCACATGGGAGCCGAGGCCCGCCCCGGAGCGGCATCGGTGGAGCACGATGACGGTATCCGCGACGACCAGACCCTCGAGGCCCTGGCCAAGCTGCGACCCTACTTCGAGAAGCCCGATGGGATCGTCACCGTGGGCAACGCCTGCGGCATCAGCGACGGAGCGGTGGCCATGATCGTCACTACCGGCCGCCGCGCCCAGGAGCTGAACCTGGAGGTCTTGGCCCACCTGCGCAGCTTTGCCTGGGCGGGACTCGACCCCAAACGTATGGGCCTGGGCCCCGTGTTCGCTTCCGCTCAGGCCCTTGAGGCCGCCGAGTGCGAGCTGTCCGACATGCACTGCGTCGAGCTGAACGAGGCCTTCGCGGCTCAGGTCCTCGCCTGCGTCAAGGCCTTCGAGTCCGATGACTACGCAGCCAAGCACCTGGGACGCAAGAAGGCCCTGGGCGAGCTGGATCCCAAGCGGCTCAACATCCACGGAGGAGCCATCGCCCAAGGCCATCCGGTGGGTGCGACGGGGGGGCGGCTCTTGTTGACCGCCGCCCGCGAGCTGCAGCGCTCGGATGGGGAGCTGGCTCTGGCCACCCTGTGCATCGGCGGAGGCCAAGGGGGCGCGGTCGTCCTCGAACGGGGGGACGACTAGCATGAACACTCTGCCCAACTGGGACGGGCTGCCCGTTCCCGACGACATGCCACCCGAGGGATCCTGCGTGCGCATCAAGCGTCCGGAGGCAGGCCTCGTGGTCCTGACCCTCGACCCGCCCCACCGGACCGCCACGGTCCTCGACCTGCCGCTCTGGCGGGACCTGGCACTGGCCTTGGCCACGGTGCAGCCGAGCGGGGGCGATCGCGCCCTCGTCATTCGCGGCCGCGAGCCGCTGCACTTCGCCTTCGGTGCCGACATCGGCGCCATCGAGACCCTCAGGGATCCCGAGCTCGTGCGGCGTATGACCATCGAGGTACACGGCATCCTCGAGAACCTGGAGAACCTCTCCCGCTCCATGTGCACCGTGGCCGCGGTGGGCGGACCCGTTCCCGGCGGAGCCCTCGAGCTATCGCTGGCCTGCCGCTACGTCCTGGCTGCTGACTCACCGAAGACGCGCCTGGGGCTGCCCGAGACCAAGCTGGGCATCCTGCCTGGCTGGGGCGGGACCCACCGCCTGCCCAAGAAGATCGGAGTGCCCGCTGCCATGGAGGCGATCCTCACGGGCCGTCTCTACGACACACGCAAGGCCGCCAAGCTCGGAATCGTCGACCGCGTGACCAAGCCCGAGTACCTCTTCCGAATCGCGGCCGACCTGGCCCTGGGTCGCACCAAGGCGCGCCCCAAGAAACGCGGACTGGCCCGCTGGCTCGTGGACAAGAACCCACTCGCCACGGCCATCATCGAGAACACCGCTCAAAAGCAGGCTGCCGCCAAGACCCGCGGTAAGTACCCGGCCGTGGAGTTGGTGGTTCCCATGGTCGCGAGTGCGGCCCGGGTGAACGCACGCGAGGCGGCCACACGCGAGGCCGAGGCCATCTCCGTCCTGGCGACGGGATCCGTCTGCAAGAGCCTGGTCTCCATCTTCCAAGCCTCTGAAGCCGCCAAGAAGCTGAGCCGGGGCCCGGACGGCGAGCGTGCTCCCAGGCTGGAGCGTGCCACCGTCGTGGGTGCCGGAGTCATGGGCGGAGCGATCGCGAGCCTGCTGGCGGAGCGGGGCGTCTCCACCCGCCTTGCGGACCTCTCACGCGAAGCGCTGGACAAGGCCCTGGTAGAGCACGAGCGCGAGATAACCAAGAAACTCAAGCGACGGCGACTGGATGGCAGCCGTGCACGGGCGGCACTTGACCACCTCGATGCGAGCCAGGGCATCAGCGGTGTGGGCCGAACACAGATCGCCATCGAGGCCGTGGCCGAGACCCTGCCCATCAAGTGCGCGGTCCTCCGCGAGTTGGCAGAGAAGATGCCCGATGGGGCCATCCTGGCGACGAACACCTCCTCCCTCTCGGTGACCGAGATCGCCGCCGACGTCCCCGACCCCGGCCGGGTGGTGGGCTTGCACTTCTTCAACCCCGTGCGACAGATGCCTCTGGTCGAGATCGTGCCAGGGGAACAGACCCGTCCCGAGGTGGTGCGCGCCGCCGCCGGCCTGGCCCTGGCCATGGGCAAGACGCCGGTCATCGTCAAGGACGTGGCGGGCTTCCTGGTCAACCGACTCCTCGGCCCGTTCCTCGATGAAGCCCTGCGGCTCTTCGAGTGCGGCGTCGCCCCTCAGCGCTTGGAGGATCTGCTGCTGGACTTCGGCATGCCCATGGGTCCCCTGCGGCTACTGGACGAGGTGGGGTTCGACATTGCAGGTCACGCCGCTCGCTCCCTGCACGAGGCTTACGGCGCGCGCATGCGACCGACCGAGGGTCTCCTGCCCTGGATCGAAGCCGGACGCGTGGGACGCAAGAGCGGCAAGGGGTTCTTCGATTGGTCCAACCCCAAGAAGCCCACCTTGGCCGGGGATGTCGCGAGCCTGCAGACCAGCCAGTCCCTCGCGGAACTCTCCGACGAGGACATCGTCAACCGCTGCGTGCTCTCGCTCGTCAACGAAGCCGCGCGCTGCCTGGAAGAAGGTGTGGTGACGGGGCCGCAGGAGCTGGATCTGGCCACCGTGTTCGGCATGGGCTTCGCCCCCTTCCACGGCGGGGTCCTGCACTATGCAGACAGTGTCGGAGCAGCGGCCCTGCGTGAGCAGCTTGACGCACTGGCGGCGGCCCCCGACATCACCACCCGTGATGGTGGTCGGGTCAAGTTCCAGGCGGCCAACCTGATCGTCGAGCTGGCTCAGGAGGGCGGCCGCTTCATGGACTACGTCCCTGATTCTTCGGATTCCGCCTGACGCCGTCTCAGCGCACGGCGTCTTCCAGGGCGGTCGCCGCATCGGTGCTCGCGTCCCGGTACTTGACGATCAGGGCGCAGGCGGCGGACAAACCCTTGCTGGTGGCGTACTCACCCTCGAGCGCACGCGTGCCCGGGATGACGACTGCGTTCTCGGGAATCTCCAGGGGCTGCGCCGGGCTGCCACCCAATTCGCAGCCATGCACCAGATCGTGCACCACACTCCCCCCTGTCAGGACCACACCAGCAGCCAGCACGGCGCCGCGCCCCACCAGTACGCCACCGTAGACACCGCAGTTGCCACCGATGAACGCACCGTCCTCGATGATGACCGGACGCCCGCCCACGGGCTCCATCACGCCGCCCAGCTGAGCGGCGGCGGAAACGTGCACGCGCTCCCCCACCTGTGCGCAGGTACCGACGAGTGCGTGGCTGTCGATCATGCTGCCCGCTCCCACGAACGCACCCACGTTGATGTACATGGGCGGCATGCAGACAACGCCCGGGCCGATGTAGGTGCCACGGCGGATGGCTGAGCCTCCCGGGACCAGGCGTACATCGTCCTTGTCTGTAAAGCGCCGCACCAGGAACGGCTCCTTGTCACGAAAGGCCAGGCCGGACTCACCTGGCTCCCCAGACAGCTCCAGTCCATGGGGAACGACCTCGCTGGTGCGAAAGATGTCGAGGATGCCCTCCTTGACCCAGGTGTTGACCATCCAGCCCTCGGGGCCAGGCTCTGCGGCACGCACCTCTCCCGACTCCAGGGCCTCCAACAGCTCCACTCCACCGGGACGGGATTGCATGCAGACACGCTACACCCCAAGTCCCGCCGCGCCAAAGTCTGCCTGC
>LWDU01041650.1_pt1 | contig 76525 bp, 69 predicted proteins | sample 727161 | NCBI WGS metagenome assembly LWDU01 (sample SAMN04566230, study PRJNA314399) | hydrothermal vent metagenome | isolation source: deep sea hydrothermal plume seawater | place: Mexico: Gulf of California, Guaymas Basin | collected 2004-07-11
ACATTCTCAGCACCACCACCCCCACCATCTATTTGAACAATGGGTGCTTGCCGGTATCGGCGGTAGGTGTTCCCAGTAAGTACGACACCAGCACGAAACAGCGAATTAAATCGTGCTATTACTGTAACTTTACTGTAACTACGCGAAAAGCCCCTGCATTTCTGCAAGGACTTCTCCAGTTTGATTTACGTTTGGTGGGCGATGGGGGACTCGAACCCTCGACCCCCTGCTTGTAAGGCAGGTGCTCTAACCAACTGAGCTAATCGCCCAAACATTCTGGAAAATGAACCACTACCCCCAAAGAGCTACGTGAATAACGCCTTTGGGGTTTCAATTGCCCCACAAAAACTAACGAAGGGCACTCCATAAACCAGTCTCTTCAATTGTCGAGATATGACCTCTCGTTGTTGCAAGCGCCGATTCTACACGGCGCACACTCAAAACGATCAGTCATATCGTCCAGCAGTGCCTCCGGGCACTAATAACGCCCCGAACGAATCGGGGCGCCATGGGAATATATGGCGCGCTTGGCGGGATTCGAACCCACGACCTCAGCCTTCGCAGGGCTGCGCTCTATCCAGCTGAGCTACAAGCGCACTGGTGCGAAAATAAATCCGCTGGTCGAATTTTATATCGACCCACAAACAAATGGTGCCGAGGGCGAGAGTCGAACTCGCACGCCCTTGCGGGCACTACGCCCTGAACGTAGCGCGTCTGCCATTTCGCCACCCCGGCACAGGTTTTTCCAGCCTGATTCACGCAACCAGGTCGGTTGGTGGGCGATGGGGGACTCGAACCTCCGACCTCTTACATGTGAAGCAAGCGCTCTAACCAACTGAGCTAATCGCCCGAATATCCAATTGTACCCTCGAAATCAGGAAGCTCGAAGGCGTTTTTGAATTGATTGGTAGCGATGGTGGGACTTGAACCTACGACCTCACGCTTATGAAGCGCGCGCTCTAACCGGCTGAGCTACATCGCCAATCAATTCACTGCGGAAAGCAACCGAAATCGCATACCGCAATCATTTATGGTAGCCACGGGTCAAACCCCGGTCAACGAATTCAGGGCTCACTACGCGGCTTATTAATAGTTAGTACGACCGGTTCTATTTGATTTCAATTCTCGAACTCATAGCTTTTCCACCAGCACCTGCCAGTTCGAGTAGAACTGCTGAGTTCCCTGATTGTTCCAATAGACTTCATTTTTACGATATCTCGCACGTTGAAGGCAACAAGAAGACCGTCAAAATCACTCTCATCGGGGAAGTAATGGAGATCACCCGGGGTCACCGAATTCGGAGATTCATACGCATGTGGTTCAATCCGGTTGCCCTCCCCGTACTTGCCATCGCGCCGAGTTGGACACGTGAAGAAAAAGATACCTTGCGGTCGTAGCAGATCTACGACGTGCGTAATGGCGTTTGAAAAATCCTGACGACGACCGTGGTAGATAACGTTGTACGCCAGCACAATGTCGAACGATTCGGAAGCAAATCCTTGATCTGACATATCGCACAACTTCGTAGCGATATCAACGTTCTGTACACGCGCATTTTGCTCAACACGGTCAATCGCAGATTGCGAATCATCGGTTGCGGTGACTTGATAGCCCTGAAGTGCAAACATCAACGCATGCCTGCCAATCCCGCACCCCATATCCAGAACGTTTGGGTCGGTTTCCGGAGAAAGGCTGGCGGAAAGCTTCACGATTTATTGAGCCGGGCATTCCCACCATTCGAGGTCACTTGCGGATGACCAAAACTTCTCCCAATGTTCTCCACTCAAGTGAACTTTCCCTCCCGCAGCATTCCATGACTTACTCAGCTACGTAGTCGCCACTCTTGCCACCGCTCTTGCTGAACAGTCGTAACCGATCAATTCGCATGGCGCGGTCGACTGCTTTGCACATGTCGTACACCGTCAGAGCAGCGATGCTCGCGGCGGTCAGCGCCTCCATCTCAACACCCGTTTTGCCAGATGTACGAGCCATTGTGGTGATAGAAAGCCCAATCCCGTCGGCAAGATCATCAAAGTCCACCGTTATCTGGTTCAACGCCAGCGGGTGGCAAAGTGGAATCAAATCGGAAGTCTTCTTCCCGGCCATCACCCCGGCAATCCGAGCGACGCCAAGCACATCACCTTTATCGAACCCACCCGAACGAATCAGGTCGAGAGTCGACTGCTCCATATGAACTTCGCAACCGGCCGTAGCAACTCGCTCGGTGACGTCCTTAGAGCCGACGTCCACCATCCGAGCCTTGCCCGATTCATCGATATGGCTGAGGCCACCAGTGGCATTTTCTTCAGTGTTATCTGACATCTAACTAATTTTACCGATCATTTACCAACACGCCGAGACGAAACAATCGATTTCCCGAGCGAAGTCATCGGAGCCAAGAGATCTGGCGGGGTCGCGCACGTGTTGGCAGTGCGGGAAGACAGCAACAGTGAAACGCACATCTACCCACCTGCCTTCACAAACTCTTCGTCAACAATCTGATCCGCGCTATTACCTCGCGCCGCACCGTTCGCCAGCTCATCGCAACGCTCGTTCTCCGGGTGCCCAATGTGCCCACGAACCCACTCGAAACTCACATCATGCTTTGCGCAAACATCCAGCAGTCGCTCCCACATGTCAGGGTTCAGCGCCCGTTCCTTCTTATTGCGCATCCAGCCATTCGCTCGCCATTTAGCCGCCCAGCCCTTCTCAATTCCGTTAATCACGTATTGAGAATCGGTCGTCAGCACCACACGCTGGCGACCCTTCAATGCATCGAGAGCCGTAATCGCACCAAGCAACTCCATCCGATTATTGGTCGTGTGCTTGAAACCCTGGCTGAACTCTTTTACGTTGTCGCCGTACTTCAAAATGGCCCCGTAGCCGCCCGGACCCGGGTTACCAATCGCCGATCCATCAGAGAATGCATAAACAGTGTTGTGATTATTGTTGGTCATTGCACCCTATTGAATCAAAGATAGGACTAAGCCACAATCTGGCGAAGCGTTGAACTCCAACAAAGATGAGCTTTTGACCGGCACATGACATCAGACAAAATCACGAGTGCTAAAACTCCGCTACTTACGGTCGACAACTCGTTGGTATTACGTCCGGCCGAGCTAGACGATGCAGAAATCTATCTCCAACTCGTTGCAGACAATTACGAACGCCTTGCGAAGTGGCATAGCGCATCGCAGCCATCGAATCTCATCGAAGAACGGCGAAAGGCACAGGCAGCAGACCTTAAGCGAGGCGAGGGAGGCAAAGGCCACTGGTGGTTGATCGAGGCCGGTCCTGATCTCGCCGGAACCATTGCACTACACAGTATTAGTGCTCGAGATCGCAGCGCGCTGGTCGGCTACTGGCTGGCAGAGGGTTACACGGGTCGCGGAATAATGACAGCCAGCCTTCGCGCTACTCTCGATTGGGCATTCACAGATCTGGGTCTGATCAGGGTTGAAATTCAATGCGCCACAATCAATCTTCCTAGCTGCGCTGTGCCTGAACGGCTGGGAATTAGGCGAGAATCGACACGCCGCCAGTCTCAAATTCGAAACAACGACACACTCGACATGGCAAGCTACGTGGCGTTCGCCGACAACTGGCCGCCAAAACCGCCATCACCAGCGCTGCCATCTCGCGAAATCCGTGTCGACGATGAAATTCTTCTTCGACAATACACAGACTACGATCGCGACGACATGTGGAAAGCTCTCGACACTGGTCGAGACTACGTCAGCAAATACCTGCCCTGGATGTCCGCATACAACACAGAAGACGATCACACCCGCGGCTACAACACCCGCGGCTCCGAGCAGAATAACTTCGATGGATCAGGCGGCTACATCATCGAATACAAAGGTGAATTTGCCGGAACTGTCGGCTCCGGAACACCAAAACACGACAACGTAATCGAAGTCGGTTACTGGCTACGGCAAGATCTGCAAGGTCGCGGAATAATGACCCGCTCGGTCGCAGCAATAATCACAATGCTATTCGTCGAGGTCGGCATGCATCGAATCACGATCAGAGCCACCACTTCCAACCTGCGATCACGAGGAATTCCTGAACGACTCGGCTTCAAGCACGAAGGCACAATGCGAGACGGCAGCTACGTGAACAACGTATACATGGACCTCGAAATCTACTCCATGCTCGACCACGAATGGCTGGCCCGCTCGAAAAACGCGTAGTGTTCTACCCCGGCACGCCACGCACAAGCATCAGCCCGAGCACCGCAACCGTAATAGCAATCGAAAGATTCAACCTCGCAAGCACAATCAAACGCCTGCGAGCAGCAACTGTCGAGGCAGGCGGCCGCTCGCCCCGCGGCACCAGTCGCATCAGCTCCGCAATTTTTGGGCCAAGTATGAAATCGTGATCCCCGCTAATAACGAGCAACAGGCCAACCAGCACGAACTTGACGAGTAACACGGTGCCGACCTCGGTCGACCAGAAGCCATCTTCAGTAAACCGATCAAACCCAATCCCACGGCCTTCAAGTGCAGCCAAACCCGAAACCACAAGCAGCCCAATCAAAACCCACGCGATGCCTCTAAACCGAAGTGCCGCCTTGCGTAGGAACAGCAATCCCATGGCCGGCGGTTCCATTCCCCGAGCCACTGGAACCATGACCAGGGCTAAAAATATCGCCCCGCCGATCCACATAACCGCCGAAAAAACGTGAACGACAACAACTAAAAACTGCCAGATCGGCAAGCCATCCTCCAGAAAACCCGGCGTCGCCGGTCAGCCACCGATGTAATACATTTCGACTTTATCGCCAGTGTCGGGTCCAGCCTTGAACTCGGTGTCCTCCGACCGAAGCTCCGAGTATCGATCCGTGCGACCACTCCAAACCTTCGCAACAATTCCCGCAAGTTCTTCATCACTCGCGCCATCTCGCATCGGCGTTTTCAGGTCTACCCCACCCGATGCGAACAAACACGTAACCAGCTTGCCATCGGTCGACAATCGAGCCCTCGAGCATGCGCCACAGAACGGCTCCGACACCGAAGAGATAACCCCGATCTCGCCATCACCATCGGCATAGCGATATCGATTCGCCACCTCACCGGGGTAGTTGGGCTCAATCGGCTCCAGCGGAAACTCACTCCTAATCAATTCGATAACTTCCTTGAAAGTCACCACCTGAGAAAGTTCCCAACCGTTCTTCGTCCCAACATCCATGAACTCGATGAAACGGACGATGGCCCCGGTACCTTTGAAATATCGAGCGGTATCGACCAGTGTGTGATCGTTAATGCCCCGCTGGACAACCACGTTGATCTTAATCGGCGAAAAACCAAGCTCGGTCGCAACCTTGATTCCCTCAAGCGTGTTTTCAGGACCCTGTGGGCGACCCGACATCTTCTTGAAAATATCAGCATCGATCGAATCCAGCGAAATTGTTAGACGGGTTAGCCCCGCGTCCTTTAGTGCCTGTGCGTTCTTGGCAAGCAGATACCCGTTGGTCGTCATAGCGATATCGTCGATACCGTCGATCGCCGACAGGTTGGAAATCAGATCTGGTAGATTCGCACGCACCAACGGTTCACCACCGGTAATGCGCAACTTCGAAACGCCTGCAGCCGCAAACACCCGCGCAAGCCGTTCGATCTCCTCGAATGACAGGATATGCGGACGGGGAAGAAACTCGTACCGCTCACCAAAAATCTCTGCCGGCATGCAGTAGGTACAACGGAAGTTACAGCGGTCGGTCACAGATATGCGCAGATCGCGCACAGGCCGACCGAGCTTGTCGGTTATTCCTTTAACGGAAGAAAAATCTGGGGATTGAGTCATGAATGTCGAACGAACCAGCCTATCGAGCCACTTATCTCAATAATACTGCCATAAGAACTCCCAGAAGAACCCCCAACGCGCATGAAGCTTTTATGTGAGCGACTTCAAAGTCTCCGACAAACCGCGTAGCGCAGAACCTCGATGGCTGATCTCATCTTTTTCTTCACCCGTTAGCTGTGCGGTCGTCTTCGCATGAGTCGCCAGCCAGAACACGGGATCGTACCCAAACCCGTTCTCGCCAATCGGCTCGTGCATAATCGCACCCTCAATCACGCCCTCGCTCGTAGCCAGCCCATTCGGCACTTCATCACCAGCAAGCGCAAGAACCGCTACGAACCTTGCCGTGCGTTCCCAACCGGGCAAATGATTCATCTTGTCGAGAACAAGTTGAACGCGTCCCTCGTCATCAAGCCCATCACCGCCATACCGAGCCGAAAGCACACCAGGCTCTCCGTTAAGCGCGTCAACAACTAACCCAGAATCGTCGGCGAGAGTCAGCTCGCCCGAAACCTCAGCGTATGCCCGAGCTTTAAGTACTGCGTTCTCTTCAAAGGTCGAACCGGTCTCTTCCACTTCGATATCGATTCCCAGATCATCGAGTCCGACAACCTCAAAAGGCATGTCGGAAAGCATCCGTGAGAACTCCTGCACCTTGCCAGAATTGCGGGTCGCCACAAGCAATTTCTTAGTCATAAATACAAACCTACCCCCTGTGCATGAGTTCCGGGTAATCGAAGACATCGAAAAAGCCGAGGCATTCGGGATTTATCGACTGTTGCGGGGGTAATTAGCGGATGTTAGGCTTTCCAAGCTTTTAACGTTTAGTCACCGATGTTTGCTATCGGTACTTTTTAAACAAAAACCTGTAAAAAATACCCCGCAAGTTCCGTACAGCCCCCAGATGCACCGAGTCTCAAAGCTTTCCTTCCCACTGCGCCCGGCAATATTCCTTTTAGTACCGGTAGCAATCGCCCTTCTGGCGGCATGTACTCCAGAAAACAATCAGTCGACATTCGGCACAGCAGGACCAATCGCCAAGTCGCAGGCTGATCTGTTCAATTTCATTTTCTGGATCGCCGCAATCGTATTCGTTTTGGTTGAAGGCGCAATCATCTACATTGCGATTCGATACCGACAACGATCCCCCAACGACAAACTTCCCCACCAGACCCACGGAAACGACAAACTTGAAATCACCTGGACCATCATTCCAGTAATCATTCTCGTCATCATCGCCGTTCCAACCCTCACCGGCATCTGGGCACAGCAAAATGGTGTCCCCGACGACAAAGGTGAAGTCCTCAGCGTCGTAGCAACGGGCCACCAGTGGTGGTTTGAATTTCAGTACCCCGACCACGAAGTCGTCACCGCAAATGAACTCCACATTCCCGTCAACCGACCCGTTGCGTTCAAACTCGAATCTCAGGATGTTATTCACAGCTTCTGGGTTCCAAAGATCGCCGGTAAGGTCGACATGATTCCGCTGAACGACAACTACATATGGATGATTGGCGATGAAGTCGGAACCTTCTACGGTCAGTGCGCCGAGTTCTGTGGAATCGCCCACGCCCACATGCGCTTCCGCGTGATCGTAGATACAGAAGAAGATTTCCAGGCGTGGCTCGCCGGCATGCACACCCCGGCCGCCAACCCAGTTGCCGGTACAGCCGAAGCTCGGGGACAGACCGGTTTTCTTACCAACTGTTCGATGTGCCACACAACGAATTCAACAACTCCCGGCTCTTACGCCAGAGAGACTGATACACAGATCGCACGTTGGAACACCTGGATCGAAGAGGAAAAACCGACACAAGTTTCGGCACCTAACCTAACTCACTTCGGAACCCGCACAACACTTGCTGCAGGACTCCAAGATCTAAATCAACAGTCGCTTGAGGAATGGATCGACGATCCGTCGTCGATCAAGATCGGCACGCGCATGCAGGCGCACGCTTCTGTGTATGACACCGACGACGGCACCGCCAAGTTGTCCCCAACTGAAGTATCTGACATCGCTACTTACCTTCTTTCACTCAAGCCAAGTGCCGATGCTGCAGCTAACGCTGTCGATGACGGCGACGGTGAAGCGGTATTTGCAGCCAAGTGTTCAGGCTGCCACTCAACTGGCCCAGACGCTGGCACAGGCCCTGGTCTGGCTGGAGTTGGCGATCGAGCCGGATCACGCGTCGACGGCCTGAGTGCAGACGAATATATAGAACAGTCACTGAGGGATCCGGGAGCATACGTAGTTGACGGCTTCTCCCCGATCATGCCCAACTGGTCAAGCCTCGGTGATGAATCGATTGACGCCCTCGTTATCTATCTAAAGACACTGAACTAACAGTTACCACCTGTACCGACGCATAAAGAACATCGACAGCGGAGCCCCATAACTAGTGACAACGAAATCACTGACATTCCCAAGACTCTTCCCACGCCCGCAGGCTAAATGGGGGATTTGGAGCTGGATCGGGACCGTCGATCACAAGAGGATCGGCACCCTTTACGGCATAACCGCGTTCATCTGGTTCATTGTTGGTGGCATCGAGGCGCTCATGATGCGAGCGCAGTTGGCTTCAGCAGAAGCCAGTCTTATCGATCCCGAAACCTTCAACCAGCTGTTCACAATGCACGGCACCACGATGGTCTTTCTGGTGATCATGCCGCTATCGGCAGCGTTCTTTAACTGGTTGGTGCCACTTCAAATCGGTGCTCGTGACGTAGCGTTCCCACGCCTGAACGCATTGAGTTTCTGGATATTCCTTTTCGGTTCGCTGATCATCAACGCCAGCTGGCTCACAGGCAACGCCCCTAACGGTGGTTGGTTCGGATACGCACCAAACTCAGGCACCACCTTCAACCCGGGTCTCGGTATGACCTACTGGATAGTTGGCCTGAACATCCTTGGTGTCGCGTCAATCGCCGCTGGTCTGAACTTCATCGTCACGATTCTGAACATGCGTGCCCCCGGCATGGGAATGTTCAAAATTCCGATCTTCACCTGGATGACGCTAATCACTTCGATCCTGATCGTGCTCGCTATGCCAATACTGGCAGTAGCAGGTATTCAGCTTCAGACCGACCGTGTGTACGGCACACACTTCTTCAACTCACTCGGTGGTGGCGATCCAGTCATGTGGCAACACATCTTCTGGCTGTTTGGTCACCCCGAGGTGTACATCCTGATCCTCCCGGCAATGGGTATCGTTTCTGAAGTGCTTCCGACTTTCGCTCGAAAGCCACTCTTTGGCTACCCCTTCGTAGTGTTCGCCGGAGCCGTCATCGGATTCATGGGTTGGTTCGTATGGAGCCACCACATGTTCACCGTTGGTCTCGGACCCGCAGTCAACACCGCGTTCGCAGTCTCGACAATGCTTATTGCGGTTCCAACCGGAGTCAAAATCTTCAACTGGCTCGGCACGCTCTGGGGTGGAAACATTCGCCTCAACACGCCAATGCTGTTCTCGATTTCGTTCATCGCTATGTTCACAATCGGTGGACTCAGCGGGGTCATACACGCATCACCTCCAACTGATTCACAGCAGCAAGATACCTACTTCGTCGTTGCCCACTTCCACTACGTACTTGTTGGTGGAGCACTCCTTGGTATCTTCAGCGGAATCTACTTCTGGTGGCCGAAATTCACCGGTTGGTTCCTTAACGAAAAGCTCGGCATTGCCAACTGGGCACTGATGATGATTGGTTTCAACCTGACTTTCGTTCCACAGCACTGGCTCGGAATGGACGGAATGCCACGCCGCATCTACACCTACGCAGAAAACATGGGCTGGGAGAATTCAAACCTAGCATCATCAATTGGCAGCTTCCTGCTCGGTGTGGGTATCTTGGTCTTCATCATCAACGTCTTCTACTCGATGATGAAAAAGAAGATGGCAGGTGCCGACCCATGGGACGGTCGCACGCTCGAATGGTCGACTTCATCACCCCCGCCAGAGCACGACTTCGACGAGATCCCTCAGGTCAAGTACCGCGACCAATTCTGGTTCGATAAGTACCCTGAAACCATCTCCGAGTATTACGGACACAACGACGACGATCAGGCTGTTCCATCTGGAGCACAAATCGACGACGATGGCGAAGCTGCCGAGCTGCCAGTCGTATCTGGTGGAGCCGACGATGGTCATGGCGACGGTCACTCAGCAATTCACCTACCCGACAAGTCGTACTACCCATTCATTCTGGCCTTCGGTCTTGCAATTTTCGGTACTGCATTCGTAACCGACGGTCTGGTGCTCTTCGCTGGCGCTCCATTCTTCATCTGGGGTCTTCTCGGATGGTCTATGGAACCCGTAAACGACTAGAAAAATAATTTTTGATTAACTGAGTTTTCCACTCCAAGGAACCAACGAACGTGACACAGGCCGCAATAACTGAACAGCACGCACCGGTAGAAAATACTTCTACCGGGCTGAGTAGCAGGAAGCTCTTAATGTGGACCTTCTTGGGTTCAGACGTGATGTTTTTCGGAGCATTTATAGCCACCTATCTCGTATACCGAGGTAAAAGCCTCAACGGGCCATACCCGTCCGAGATTCTCAACATCCCCATTACGTCAGTTTCAACTTTCGTATTGCTGATGAGCTCTCTGGCGATGGTTCTTGGTCTTCACTACGTAAAGTCAGGCGAGAAGAACAAAGCAACGCTCTGGATACTGGTAGTTGTCGTTCTTGGCGCAGTGTTTATGGGATTCCAGTTCGTTGAATTCCGAGAGTTCGCACATCTGGGGCTCACCCCACGAACGAACATCTTCGGAACAACGTTCTTCATCCTCACCGGTATCCACGGTGCTCACGTGACAATCGGTGTGCTCTGGATGGCGTTCCTCGCCTACGGTTCACACAAGGGATCACTTCGCGCAGACAACGCGCAGGACCTCGAAATTGCCGGTCTCTACTGGCACTTTGTCGACATCGTTTGGATCGTCATTTTCACGGTTATCTATCTGATATCTGCAACCGATGGGCCACCACCAGGCATGGAATCAGTAATCCACGGATAGTGGTTAGCGATAGGTACAGGAGCTAACAATGACCAATCTCTGGCGGAAACTTACATATCACAACGGCAACGGCTGGTGGAATCTTCCACACGGTCCGAGCAATGAGCTGAATCCTCCTCACGAGGGTCCGATCGGTGGCGTATGGCTAAGCAACATGTTCCGCACGATGACCCATGGTGGCGTAGCCCATGCAGGTCCAGGCTTCTACTGGCTGATAGGTGCGGCCCTCGGAATCATCACACTTCTCGAAGTGTGGCTGTTTGGAGTTGAAGGCCTCGGTGGATGGTACGTCCCGCTTCTTCTCGGTCTCTCAGCCCTGAAGTTCGTTGGCGTGGTCGCATTCTTCATGCACCTCAGGTTCGACCACCGAATGTTTACGTATGTCTTTGTGTCGGCCATGGCACTTGGAATACTCATATTCGTCATAATCCTGTTCCTCGCTGAATTCGGCCACCAGCCACCGAACGTATTCTAGATTCCCTACTTGTCAGAAAATTTCTGGCAACATTAAGGGATGATCATTCGAATACTCAATAGGGTGCGATTCAAGGTCGGCCAGCTTCTCAAAGCAGGCATTTGTTATCCGGATCCGACATCCAAGTCGATCCGTACAAGCTTGGTTCCAGCAGCTGGTTCCAATCCTAATTTCAGGGATGTTTCGACGCCATGAACGGCGGTTCAGAGCCCAACCTAATTAACAGCTTTGGTGAGTTTGCGTCTGCCTGGGACTTCTCATCGCCGCCTGCAGTGCTCTTTCTCCTACTGGCCGGGGCATACCTCACCGGATCAGCGCGCCTCGCACTCCGCTCAAACACCGACAACCGTTTCTGGTCGAAGCTGGCAGCAGGCGTTGGTGGATTCGTATTGCTCGCCATAGCCCTTGCTGGCCCATTCGATTTCTATTCAGGCGACATGTTCACTATGCACATGTCTCAGCACGTCGTCATCGCCATGTTCGCGGCACCGTTGCTGCTCATCGCCCAGCCCATGCCAGCGTACATCTGGGCACTCCCGCGTCCTATCCGAATAGGCGTTGGCACAGCGCTTACCGGCTCTGGAACGCTCATCAAAGCGCTGAGAGTGCTTACTCGCCCCACCGTGGCACTACCACTCTTCATCGGCACGCTCTACGCTTGGCACATCCCCGCCGCCTACAACGGATCACTCGAAAACGAATGGCTGCACCTGTTCATGCACTTCACCATGTTCACCACCGCAGTATTTTTCTGGTGGCCAATAGTTGGACCACCGCCAATCCGCACGCAGCTAAACCACCCTCGGCGAATCATCTACCTGCTGCTGGCAGTTACGCCAACAGCTCTTATGGCGGCGATCATCACGCTCTCGAACTCGGTCATTTACGACTTCTATCTCGACAGTCCTGGACACTTCGGCTGGAACCCAGTTGAAGATCAAAGCACCGGTGGGCTAATCATGTGGATCCCCGGCAACTTCGTATACCTCGCAACATTGACCGTCCTCTTCTTCCAGTGGTTCAGCCACGAGGAAAGAAAATCAGGCCATAATCGGCGCTAATTTCGTTCTGCCATTGCGAGGAGGAACCCAACACGCCACAAAAAAAGCCCTCGCTGAATACAACGAAGGCTTTTCGTATTACTCTTCTAAAACGAGTTACGAACTCCGGCTGCGACGTCGTCGAATAATCGCACGCTTGATGAAGTAATCGTTCTCCTGATCGAGCATTCGAAGAATCTCGTCTGAAAGATTCTTCAGGTAAATCACGCTCGCCCACGCCGTGGTCAGACCCGACTGAATTTCGTCGAGGGTCATCGCCTTGTTCGTGTTTGCAAGCAGCAGCTTGAACACGGCTTCGGTAATTGGAGTGCCGGGCAGAAGGAAGTCGGGCTCATTCGAGCAGATGTTCGACATCACCTTCATGTATTCAGCTGGAGCACCGAATCCACCAACCGATTTGCCATCATCGATCACGGCCTTACCGCTCTGTGAAAGTCGTGAGTAAATTGCGAATGAAAACGATCGACCCGAGGTCTCGAATGCCTTCGCATCAATCTGGTACTTTGGCTCTTCTTCTGGTTCCGGCGTCGGGGCTGGAGTTTGCTCGGTCTGTTCTGTCTGGTTGGTCATGTATTTTAAAATGTGCCTAAACGGCGCGTAAACGCACGGATAGAAAGTTCTAGAAAATGTCGTCGGGCCAGTCAAGCATTTCGACTTTGGCAATTTCGCCAGCGTTAATCATACCAATGTCATCGGGGCAGATGGCTAATCCATTTGCCTGAGCCATCGAACTCAGCACGCCCGAACTCTGATTGCCGGTAGATTTCGCTCGATATACGCCCGAATCATCTCGATAGGCGTGCACTCTGGCGTACACACGGCGACCGTCATGATTACGAATCGGGTCATCCATAATCGCGTCGATACTCGGCTTGTCCACCTGTGGCTTACCCATCATCAGTCGAAGCGCGGGCCTGCCGAACTGCTCGAAAGCGACCATTGCACTAACCGGATTGCCGGGAAGACCCAGATGAGGAACCTTCGTCCCGTCCTTGCGATCCAGAACCCCAAACGCCAGCGGCTTCGCCGGTCGCATTCTCACCGACCACAACGCAATCTCGCCCTTCGACGAAAGCACATCCTTCACAACATCGTAGTCGCCCTTCGAAACACCGGCCGATGTCACTACAAGATCAGCATCGAGCGCATCTTCGAGCGCGCTTTCTAACGATTCAACTGTGTCTCTCGCAATTCCCATGATCTTAGGAATCCCACCGTAGCGAGTGACCATCGCGGCGATGCTGAAAGCGTTCGAGTTGTAAATTTTCCCGGGCGCGTGATCTTCACCCGGCTCCAGCAATTCATCACCGGTGGAAACAATAGCCACCACAGGACGTCGAACTGCCTGAATGCTCGCGTGCCCCAGCGAAGCGATCACGCCAATTTCTCCCGCCCGCAGAATTTGGCCACTCTCGAACACAGTCGCCCCAGCCTCAACATCCTCACCGGCACCACGCATGTTGTCGTACGGCTCGGTCTCAATATGAATGCCGATCGTTCCAGGCGTGGCACTGCTACCCTCACGACGCTCGAGTTCATCCGTGTCCTCAAACGGCACTACAGCATTCGAACGATCGGGTATCGGAGCCCCTGTCATGATCCGAATCGCAGTCCCGGGCTCCAGAGGATGGTCCGGAAGCTATCCGGCAGCCACAACTCCCGTAACCGGCAGTTCAACAGGGTGCTCAGTCGAAGCACCCGCCGTGTCGGAAGTCAGCACCGCGTATCCATCCATTGCAGAATTAGCCAGCGGTGGAATATCAAAAGAAGCAACTAAATTCTCAGCCAGAACCTGTCCCAGTGAATCGATCAAAGGTGTCGCTTCAACCGGCAATACTTCGAAGTAGGAAAGTATCCGATCACGCGCCTCTTCGACGCTGAGCATCTCGGCATCATAGTGATGCCGGTGCGGTCGATCATGATGGTCGTGAGAATGTGGTGGCAAAGCTATTCAGTCGTTCTTTCTGGCGATCACTGTGCGCGCAGCTCAGCACCAAGTTCTTTTGAAAGCTGTTTCAGTATTTGACCCTCAATCTTGCCAATTTGATCGGCAGTAAGAGTCTTGTTCGGTGACTGATAAACAAGCCGCACCGCAACTGCCTTCTTGCCGTCCGGAACTCCCTTGCCTTCGAACAGATCGAACACAGTGGCCGAAGTAACAATGCGATTTCGGTTGGAAATCTCGACTATCTGCCCTGCGGTCACACCAGTGTCAACAACTAAAGACAGATCACGGTGCGAAGCCGGCAACCGAGTGAATTCGTCAAATTTAACGGTCGCCTCGCGACCCTTGAGGACTTTCAAAATTGCAGCAAGGTCAAGCTCGAACATAGTCGCAGTTTCAACCTCAGCGTCAAACTGTGCGAACACCTTTCCGGCAACTTCACCCACAACGCCGATCACCACGTTATTCGCAGCCGGAACCTTGATCACTGCCGTTCGCCCAGCGGCAAAAGTCGCATCCTCGCCAGTCTCGAACGTAGCCGTGATTCCCAGTTCATCCAGCACTGCTTCAACAGCACCTTTTGCATCGTAAAAATCCGATGAGTCAGTCGAAGCATCCCAGTGAAGATCGTTTCTGGGCCCGACAAACGCACCAGCTGCCATCTGCCGCTCTTCTGGCAAGCCTTCTCCGTAGTCAAGGAACACCCGAGCAGCTTCAAACAGTGCGATCGGGCCCCGCCACGTTCGAGAGTTTCGCGCCACAGTATCCAGAATCGTCTCTCGCAAAGTCCTGCGCATCACTGCGAAATCGGCAGTGATCGGGTTGCGCAACTTCACTTCCGAAGCCATATCGGCCGGGAGCGCCACTCTTGCCTCTGCCTCGCTGGTTGTCGCCGAATACGAAATAATCTCTCGCATTCCCGCCTGCACAAGCGCATCGGTTACACGCGCACGAAGTTCCATCTCAGGCTGCGGCTGCCACTGCGGCGGCCGACCCGAAAGCGTGGTCGTAGGAATATTGTCGTAGCCAACGATTCGAGCAATCTCCTCAACAATATCTTCAGGAATCGAAACATCTGGACGCCAGTACGGAATACGCACATCCCAGCCATCGGCATCACCAGCAAGCTCGAATCCAAGATTCCCTAGCGTCGTTTCGACCACACGGTTTTCGATCTCCACCCCGAGAACCCGCTTGATGTGATCGCGATCAAGCCTGACACCTGTCTGCTCCGTACCCTTGCCCGGGTAAACATCAATAATCCCAGACGCAGCCTCGCCGCCAGCGATTTCAAGTATCAACTTAGTCGCCCGTCTCAGCCCGACCTCACTCAACCCGGTTCGTAAGCTCTTTTCAAATCGAAGCGTCGCCTGACTCGGCAACTCAAGCGCATGCGCTGTCCTGCGGTTGTTCACACCGTGGAAAGTGGCCGATTCCAGCAACACCGTCGTTGTCGACTCAGAAATCTCCGAGTTCGCAGCGCCCATAACCCCGGCAAGCCCAATACCTCGCTCCGGATCTGCAATCAACAGCATCTCACTCCCGAGTTTCCGTTCCTTATCATCCAGCGTCACAATCTTCTCGCCTGGGGTCGCACGCCTGACGATCACCCTGTGATCGACCACTTTGTCCAGATCGAACGCATGAAGCGGCTGCCCAAGCTCGAACATCACAAAGTTCGTGATGTCGACCAGATTATTGATAGGTCGCTCGCCAATCGCCGTAAGCCGATCCTGCAACCACTGCGGCGAAGGCCCAATCTTCACACCCTGAATCACCGAAGCTGTATACCGAAGGCACAGATCCGGGTCAGTAATTTCAACTGAAGCCAGTGTATTTACGTCAGGACCTTTAGATTCGAACTCAACGTTTGGCTGGCGAAGCGGATTACCGGTGATCGCCGAAACGTCACGAGCAACACCTACAACTCCCAAACAGTCGGGACGATTCGGCGTCAGCTCAATGTCGAGAACCGTTTCGCCAAGAACTTCGCCAATTGGCGTTCCCACCTTCGCATCATCGTCTAAAACGAGTATGCCATCGTGATCGTCGCCAATCCCCAACTCTCGTACAGAGCAAACCATTCCGATAGATTCAACCCCACGAATCTTCGATCGCTTCAGCTTCTTGGTCTTACCAGGCTCTTCGGCATAAGCGTCTTGAAGCACCGCACCAACCGCCGCGTAAGCAATCTTCTGACCCGCAGCCACGTTAGGCGCGCCACACACAACCTCGGCCTCGCCATCGCCATAGTCGACGGTCACCAGACTCAGTCGGTCGGCGTTCGGATGCTGAGCAACAGCTTTGACATGACCAACCACAACGTTGTCGATCCAGCCAGTACGTTCGATTTCTTCAACCTCGTTACCAGCCATCGTTAAACGATGTGCCAGATCCTCGAGGCTCATCTCGAAATCGACGTACTCACTCAACCAGGAAACAGGAACCTTCATGCGATTTACTCGGTCGTTAGAACTACAGGTGAAAAATGGGAAGTGACGAAGCGCTTAGCGATCCGCTCCCAATAGTTGAAATACGGCGTGTTCGACGCTCCTAAAACTGTGTCAAAAATCGAAGGTCGTTAGCAAAGAAATGCCTGATGTCAGCTATCTCGTTACGCAGCATCGAAATACGCTCAGGCCCCATCCCGAACGCAAAACCCGTGTACTTGGTCGAATCGTACCCGGCGTTTTCCAGAACTTTTGGATGAACCATTCCGGCACCCATTATCTCCAGCCAGTCGCCCTTCCACTCAATCGACATATCGACACCGGGTTCGACGAACGGAAAGTAATCGCACCTGAACCGCACTTTCTGGCTTGGACCAAAAATGCGTCTCGCAAACTCGTAAAGAGTTCCTTTCAGATCGGCAAACGTGATTCCTTCGTCAACCGCAAGCCCCTCGATCTGGTTGAACTGCCACTCGTGAGTGGCGTCGGTCGATTCATATCGATAGCACTTGCCGGGAACGACCACTCGAATTGGCGGATCGTTCGACTCCATCACGCGCGCCTGCATGGGCGACGTATGAGTCCGCAGCAAAATATCGTCGTGTGTGTCGGAGTCGACCCAGAACGTGTCGAACATATCTCGCGCCGGGTGACTCGCCGGAATGTTGAGCATGTCGAAGTTATACTTCTCAAGCTCGACCTCTGGACCTTCAACCGTCTGGAATCCCATCTCGTTGAACGCCTGAGTTATCTCACGAACCACCTGCGTCGAAGGGTGCAAACCGCCCAGAGAAGGCTTCCTACCCGGCAGCGTAATGTCGATCGATCCGACAGGAGTCTGGGTAGACCGCGATTGGCTTACTCGCTCTTCAAATAACACCTCTAATTCGCCACGCAAACGGTTGGCCGCAGCACCGACAATTTTGCGCTCATCAATCTCTAGTCCGCCGAGCCCTCTAAGAAGTCCAGTCAGCCGCCCTTTGCGACCCATGAAATCGACTCGCCAAATCTCGAGTTGCTCTTCACTCTCAGCCGAATCTAGAGCAGCAACTGCCGCTAGCTTTAGTTCTTCAACCGTCTCGCTCGTTTGAGTATCTTGAGTTTCTCTGGATTCTGGCAATTACCTGTCCTGAATTCTGTGTTACCGAGGACGATTATCATGTTCACTGCTTCGTCCGCGATCATTTTCGACTCGAAATTATAGTGGATTCACACGCTCTCGCTCACTCGTGCCGCAATCTCAATTATCGCTGGGAAACAGTCTGCTAGTGTCGCAGCTACGGAAAATTAGCATTTTTAGACACCAAATTATGGAATTGACGAAATGAACATAATTCAACACTATACCGTGTACTATTAACGTTATTCGTAATAAACCCCACCTGAACCGTTACGAATACATCATATGGTGCTACTCAGGTGAACGGCGGTTACAGCCATCGAGTCAAGAGTTACCCGTTTGAACTAGCGACAAGTTCAAAAAGTTGTAGTAGGGTCGAGCCACGATCAACGATCAACCGCAGTGACGCACGATGCGCACAATTCGCGGACTTAATCCATATCCAGAAGAAACGGGGATCCACTATGGAAGCCTACTGCATGAAGTGTAAGACCAAGCGTGAGATGCAGAACCCGCAGGAAATCACGATGAAGAATGGTCGACCTGCGACTCAGGGCACATGCCCGGTCTCAGGCACCAAGATGTTCAAGATTGGTAAAGCTTCGTAAGCTCGCCGCGATTGAATTAATCAGACCCGTGCATTTATTTGCACGGGTCTTTTTTTGCCAAAATTTATGCTCGGAAAATCTCAAAATCGTCCGCCAAGTAGTAAGCTTCTGGCGCAATTAATTACCGCACCGGAATCCCACTCGGAGAACCCACACGCATGCAGACAGTTCCATTCGGAAATACAGGCTTCAATGCAAGCCGCTTAGGCGTTGGGCTTTCCGAGATCGGATCGCAGTTTTCGATCTCGGATCAGGGCCAAGCCACAACAATGTTGAACACCGCTCTCGACGCCGGAATCAACTTTCTCGACACCTCAGCCTGCTACGGCATTTCAGAAATCCTGGTCGGAAAAGGTGTTGCCGAGCGACGTGACGACTACTTCCTCGCGACAAAAGCGGGGCACATCGCCCTCGGAGCTGCCGGCGAAGAGTGGACCTACCAGACAGTTGTCGATTCGATCGACCGTTCCCTGCGTCTGCTCCAAACCGATCATGTCGATCTCGTCCAGCTCCACTCCTGCGGTATCGATGTCCTCGAAAAAGGCGATGTCATTCGGGCTCTTCAGGAAGCCGAACAGGCCGGTAAGACGCGCTTCATCGGTTACTCCGGCGACAACGAAGCAGCGCACTGGGCGGTCGATTCAGGGCTGTTTGCCACCCTTCAAACCAGCTACAACATCGTCGAACAGCGAGCACGAACGAGCGGGCTACTCGAAAAAGCAACCGACAGGGGCATGGGCACTATCATCAAGCGACCAATCGCCGGGGGCGTATGGGGCAAGTCACGCCCGGAAGCAGGCATCGACGACGCTGGTCACTACAACACACCGTATCTACTTCGAGCAAAAGCCGTACGAGCGCTTGGCCCGATCGAAGACGAGCCAGCCGATGGCATCCTGACAGCTCTCGGCTACACACTTGGCGATCCCAACGCCAACGTAGCGATTGTCGGCACTACCAACCCGTCCCACATGGCTACAAACATCAGCCAGATCGACAACGACCTGCCAATCCCCGATTCTGTAATCACCGAATTAAAACAACGCTTCGAGCAGCTAGACAAAGACTGGACCCAACGAACCTAAAGCCACAGCCGGTAGCTGGTGCTCTTCTAGCTCGTGATCAGATCAAAACGAAATTCCTGTCGAAGGACCCGTAATAAAATATGAAAATTGATCGCATCGAAGTCCGATTCGTCGAAGCCAAACTCGATGAACCCTTCGGATGGTCGCAACGCTGGACCAATACACGAAGCGTAGTCGTCTTAAAGGTCTTCACGGACGACGGCGTAGTCGGCTGGGGCGAAACCTACGGCTCGCAAGACACCGTTGCAGGCATCGCATCGGTCGCACGAACGGTCATTGGCGAAGACCCTGCCAACATTTCGCAAATATGGCACAAGATTCACCGTGCCACTTACCAGAGCCACGGGTTTGCGGGCGTAGCCATCATGGCCGCCAGCGCCATCGACACCGCACTCCACGACATCGTCGGTAAAACCACCGGCAAACCCGTTGCAGAAGTCATGGGCGGCCGTCTCCACGACTCGATCCACGTTTACGCCACCGGCCTCTACTACGTCGACAGCTACGCCCTGAAACCACATCTCGAAGAAGCCGTTGGGTACGTCGAGCAGAGCTTCACCGGAATGAAGATGAAGGTTGGAGCACTCTCGCTGAAAGAGGATGCCGACAGGGTCAAAGCGACCCGAGAAGCCATCGGCCCAGACGTACGTTTGATGTTCGACGCCAACGAATCGTACGACCCCTCAACCGCTCTAACCTTCGCAAGCATGGTCGCCGATCAAGACATCACATGGTTCGAAGAGCCATGCGCATCCAGAGATTTCGTAGGTAACAAGCTAGTTCAGCAAAAATCGCCAATTCCAGTATCAGGAGGCGAAAGCCTTTCGACACGGTGGGAGTTCGCTCCCCGACTCGCCGAAAGAACTTTCGACATCATCCAGCCCGACACATGCGGCGTTGGTGGACCGTCGGAACTACACCGTGTCGGCCTCATGGCTCAAGCGTTCGGCATCAAGTTCAACCCACACTTCTGGGGCACCGGAATCAGCTTCGCAGCAGCGGTGCACACGCTCGCAGTTCAGCCCATTGGGCAGATCGGCCAAACGAACATCCCCTATCAAAACGAATCTGTTCTCGAATTCGATCAAACACCCCACCCCATTCGAGAAAACCTCACCGAGCCGTTCTTCACCCAGAAAAACAGCAGGGTCGAAGTCCCAACAGCACCCGGACTCGGCATCAAGATCGACGAGTCTGTTCTCGAAAAATTCACTGTTGGCGATACAGCCGTCGTCGATACCCCGGTATCCAGCCAACCGTTTTTTTAGCCAGAAATATCAACCGAAAGAAGCCACAAACACCATGAAGATCACCGACGTCACTGTCACGCTATTCAAATGGGAGAACATCCCCACCACGCACTACAGCCCACTCTCGGGTAAGATCGGTGGCGAGTCTGATCTCGGGCTGGTCACGATCTCAACCGACGGCGGCATCGATGGACACGCATTTCTCGGAAGCTCAAGCCAACCGGCGAGTCTCGACACAAACTCCCTAATCAAATACCTGAAACCCGTTCTAGTCGGCCAGAACCCGCTCGACCGAGAACGCCTCTGGCAGCTACTCAGCCAACTCACTCGCAAATCTGGAATCCGGGTAGTCGGTGCCTGCGACATCGCCATCTGGGACATCTGCGGCAAGGCGGCCAACATGCCAATCCACCAGCTGCTCGGCACCTACCGAACAACCGTTCGCGCCTACGCGTCGTCAACCGTCTACCAGCAGCCCGAGGTCTACGCAGAAGAAGCCGCCAAAATGAAAAGTGAAGGATGGACTGCTTACAAGATCCACCCGCCAACGAACCCCGAACTCGACATCGAATGCTGCCGCCAGATTCGAGAAGCCGTCGGCGATAAACACACCCTCATGCTCGACTCGACATGGTCATACGACTACCCACAGGCGATCCGAGTTGGCCGTGCGATTCAGGATCTCGACTACTACTGGTACGAAGATCCTCTCGCCGACGACGATCTCTACAACTACACCAAGCTCAAGCAACAACTCCACATCCCGCTGATGGCAACCGAATACTCGCCCGGCGGATTCACGGCCTACGCACCCTGGCTAACCGCTCAGGCGACCGATTACCTGCGTGGTGACGTTGCGATCAAGGGCGGCATCACTGCAATCATGAAAACCGCACACCTGGCCGAAGCCTTCCACATGAACTACGAGGTTCATCACGGCGGAAACTCACTGAACAACGTCGCTAATCTGCACGCCATCATGGCGATGAAAAACTGCGAATTCTTCGAGGTGCTGCTCCCAGACGGCGCACAAAAATACGGCCTTGAAACCGAAATCAACATCGACTCCGACGGCAACGTCCATGCGTTCAACGAACCTGGACTCGGCGCAAAAATCGACTTCGATCTAATCGAACGAAACAAGATCGCAGTGGTCTCGTAGACCGAGTCAACATGACCACGCCAGAAGCCACCCAACCCGAACCGAGCACGCCTGAGTCACCGAAACCTACAACCCCGGTCGACCCTGAACAGGCACGCCAGTACCAGCGCGTAAAGCTGACAATGTCGGTCGTCTCGATGGCACTCAACATCATCGTGCCGCTCGTCTTTCTACTCGCCGGCGGGTCAGAAGCGATCAGGAATCTTGTCGAAGGCTGGACAGGCGCAGCCGCAATCATCGTGCTGCTATATCTACTCGTGACCGGAATCGGATTCCAAATCATCGAGTTCCCTTTCGAGGTCTATTCAGGATTCATCGTCGAGAAAAAGTTCGACCTCAGCAAGGTTTCGTTCGGAAGCTGGATGTTCGACTGGTTGAAAGGAACGCTTATTCAGTCGGTGCTGCTGGTCGTGTTGATCTCCGGAATGTACTGGCTGCTGAGATCACAACCGGAACTCTGGTGGCTCTGGGCAGCCATTGGCACAACGATTCTCGTCATCATACTGATGGCACTTGTTCCCGTGTTGCTGCTGCCCCTGTTCTACAAGTTCGAGCCAATTCCCGACGGCGAACTCAAGGACCGATTATTCGCCCTTGCCGACCAGATCGGAACCCACGTTCAGGGCATCTACGTGTGGCATCTTGGCGACAAAACATCCAAAGCAAACGCTGCGGTGACCGGATGGGGACGCACCCGCCGAATCATCATCTCCGACACGCTGATCGAGTCGAACACACCTGAAGAAATCGAAGTGGTGATGGCGCACGAACTCGGCCATCATGTTCGCTGGGACGTTTGGAAAATGATCGCCGTATCCACCGTGCTAATTTTCATCAGCTTCTTCGTGATCGATCTTGCGCTTACGGCATGGATCGAATCGCTCGGCCTTCGAGGAATCGCCGATATCGCGGGACTTCCCCTCGTGCTTATCGTCGGTGTGGGCGTCTCTCTAATCGCACTTCCAATATCCAACTGGCTCTCCCGCAAAGCCGAAACCGCAGCCGACCTTTACGCCCTCAATCTCACCGGTATGCGCGACGAGTTCGTCTCCGCAATGAACAAACTCGGCGACCAGAACCTTGCACAAAAGCAGCCAAATGCGTTCGTCGAGTTCGTATTCCACTCCCACCCGTCTATCCAACGCCGAATCGACAACGCCAACACCTGGACACCGCCCATCAGGTAAGCAACGGTAAAAATTGAGGGCACCATCAACCGCCACATCCAACACACCACCACTGTTACAACCAAAAAACCGCCAACTGCCATGCTCAATTTATTTCAGTATCTATCGCCCCCCTTGCCGCGCAATCAGTGTCCATAATCCCAACATCACTTCACCCCGCCACCAACAGGAACCCAATCACATGACCACAACTTCAACCGCCATCTCACTTAAAGGCAAAGTCGCCTTCGTCAGTGGAGCCTCCAAGGGAATCGGTGTCGAAATCGCCGATGTGCTCGCAAAAGCAGGAGCCGATCTCGTCCTCACTGCCCGCAACGAAGCAGAGCTGGAACAAACCGCCGAAGCTGCCCGCAATGAAGGCGTAAAGGTCTGGACCCAAACAGCAGAAATGGGCGATGCCGATGAAGTGAAAGCACTCGCTGAAGCAGCACTTGGCGAGTACGGCCGCATCGACATCCTCGTGAACAATGCCGGGGTCGCAAAACACGAGCCGTTTTTGGACGTTGAAATCGAAACGTTCCACACGGTTATCAACGTCAACCTCCTCGCACCGTTCCTTCTCGCACAGGCTTTTATACCCGGCATGATCGAACGAAAAAGCGGCAAGATCGTAAACATCTCATCCCGCGGTGCAATTCGTGCGATTCCGACCGGAGCTACCTACTGTGCTTCGAAAGGTGCCCTGCAGCTTTTGACTCAGACACTGGCGGTTGAATTTGGCCCTCACAACATTCAGACCAACAGCATTGCACCGACCGTGACCATGACACCAATGGGCGAAAGTGCCTGGCCAGCAAGCCCTCGTCGAGACGCCAAACTAGCCAAAATCCCAACCGGCAGATTCGCTGAACCGGAAGAAGTAGCGAACGCAGTATTGTTCCTCGCTTCATCTCAATCCGACTTCATCAACGGAGTAGAACTACCAATCGACGGCGGCGAAGGCGCAGGGTAAGGCGCTCTGTCATTGCGAGAAGTCCGACGACGTGGCAATCACGAACATTCGCCAAATGCTGTTCGATTTCGTCAAAACACGTAGCTGAGCACAGGGTCGAAAACCGCCAGCTGAATCAGTACTGTAATCTCCATCAGCCACCGATCGCCACGTCGTTCGTCCCTCACTTCTCGCAATGACAATCGTCGCACCAACCCGGCCTCACCCGTACAAAATTAGCTAACATGCCGCCGCGCCCGCTCGCACAGCCAATTCCCGAAACAGGAGACCCGAAAACATGGGACACACCAACAAAATCGCCGATGCCATACAGATGTTCATGGCGCCGGGTCCCAAGCCAAACGGGCTGCAGGCTACTGATGACGGACTCTGGATCATTGACCAGGGCAACGACCACATCTACAAGGTCGACTGGCAATCCGGCGAAACGCTGATCGACGCACCCACAGAAACAAAGGCCTCCAGCGGAATAACCGTTGGCGACGATCTCGTCTGGGTCGCCTCAACCGGCAGCAACGAAATATTCGCAGTTGATCCCGACACCGGGAAGACCGTCCAGAAATACGAATCGCCGGGCGCAGGCGTAAATGCCACTCACGAACATCGGGGACCCGGCGAGTCCAAGCCCGAAACAGGCGATCACGGACTCGAGTGGAAGGACGGCCACATTTACATCGCTTCGCCGCCATCTCAGTTTATTCACGTCATGGACGTATCGACTTGGAAGGAAGTTCACCGCTTCAAGGCACCCGGATATCGAGTGCATGGCATCGCCTGGGCAAAAGAAGAAGGCACCATGTGGACTGCCGACACTTCGGCTGGCACGATCCACCGACTCCGTGTCGAAGACAGCCGCTGCTACGACGTGCTTCGAGTGCTTCACCCGTTACAGGTCCACGGCATGACGATCAGAAACAACCGCCTTTGGTACTGCGATGACCGCGGCCCAATCGGGTTCCTCGACGTAGACATGATCCCCGATTTCTAGGGACTGAACACCCCGTCTTACCTGTTCATCTCAATCCGCATGAACTGCTCGGCCAACTCAACGCCGTACTTCTCTCCGGTGTCGGCCAGTCGCTTGAGCGATAGCTCGTCGCGTTCATCACTCCGCTCACCCACCTGGCTGAGGTGCGAGTGGAGCGCATTCTGGCGCGTCTCAAAATAGTCGGTCACATCAACGTGATGATTCGGCTGCTCGGGCCGGAACAACCAAACCTCTTCGACCTTGTGCGGCTCAATGCCCGCTTCTAGATGCTCCGGATACGCCACATGATCCCGTGCGTATGGAAACACAGCGTCTAGCGCCACCCGACCGGTCATCGAGTGATCACGATGCCGAATGTAGGGCCTGTTCGGATCGATCGTCAGCAGCAACTGAGGCTTATGAATACGAATCTGCTTGACGATCTTCTCCCGAAATTCATCGTTGTCTTCAAGCCCCTGATCCTTCATCCGCAAAAACACCACATCAGCAAGCCCGTAAGCCTTCGCTGCGTTAAGCGTTTCGACCTCACGAGTAGCAGCCAGATCCTCAGGTTTTGCAGAACGATCACTGGTGCCCTTATCGCCATTCGTGCAAACAACCAGAACTACCTTTTTACCTTCCGCACACCACTTCGCGATCGTCCCACCAGCAGCCGACTCCGAATCATCAGGATGCGGAGTCACTACGAGTATTGAGTCTGGTTCGCTATCTGGCTCTGGCATATTTTTCCTTGCAACTAATGAATCAAGCTTGTTCTAAAAATAAAATTCAGCCACTGGCTGCCACCGGCTGCTCTTAGAGGGCCGATTCGTTCTCGATTTCCACTCCTGACAGATCGCCAGCAGGCGTAAAGCCCATCACCCGCCCGTAAAAGTAAAGTTCCCCTTCAAGCGACGCCTTGATGTTCTTCGACTGCCGGAATCCATGCTGCTCGCCCTCGAACATCATCAGTGAAAACGGAACGCCTTTCTCACGAAGCGCACCCGCCATAATCTCGGCCTGAGAAGGCGGAACGATCTTGTCCTCCAGCCCCTGAAAGATGATCATCGGACACGAAAGCTGGTCGGTGAAATTAATCGCCGAACGATCGTGATACAGCTGCTTCGCCTCAGGATACGGCCCAATAAGACTGTCCAAATAACGTGACTCGTACTTGTGCGTGTCGTCAATAAAAACAGTCAAATCGGCAATACCGTAGTACGTCGCACCAACCGCGAATCGATCATGAAAAGTCAGTGCGTTGATCGTCGTGTACCCACCAGCCGACCCACCTTTGATCGCCAACCGATTCGTGTCGGCCTGCCCCCTGCCAACAAGGTAATCCGCCGCGGCAATGCAGTCGTCAGTGTCGTACACGCCCCACTGACCCTTCAACGCATCCCTGAACGCCTTGCCGTGCCCCGTCGAGCCACGATAATTCACATCAACAACAGCAAATCCCCGACTCGTCCAAAACTGCACTGGCAAACTCAACGCCGAACTCGTAGCACTTGTCGGCCCGCCATGGCTAATCACCAGTAATGGCGGGATCTCCGTGCCGTCCGACTCAAAGTCAGGATTCGTAGGAGCGTAGTAAAAAGCGTGCGCTTCACCATCTTCAGTCGAAGGAAAAGTGATCGCTTCTGGCACCGAAAGATAAGCATCATCAAGCTCAATATCACTCGAAGTTTTCAGCGTTACCGATGCCCCGTTTCCAAGCCCCGTACGAACGACCCCGGCCGCAGCCGTCTGTGAAGCACCTATATAAACCACATCACCGCCGATAACGTTGAGTTCGGCAATAGAGGTATGTGGCACGGTCACAGATCCACCGACCTGCCCATCAAGACCAATCGCCCTGAATCGTCCTTCGCCACCCTCCGAATCCCTGAGCAGAACCGACCCGTCATCGACAAACCCGTACGTACGGAACCCAAATGCCCATGCCGGGCCGCAATGGTCTTTTTCTTCAGTGAGCACAGGTACAACCGAATCACCTGACCACTTCGTAAGATTCCACCAACCAGACTCATCAGTGATGAAAACCAGCGTCCCCTCGGAGGCCCACTCCGGTTGCACAATGCTCACATCAGTGCCGCCCGTTACGAGCTGCTCGTTGCTTACAGAGCCGTTGGTAGAATCGAAATCGGCCACCCACAACTCACAGCCGTCCCACGGCATGTCCGGGTGATCCCACGAAAGCCAACACACCCTGTCACCAGCGGCGTTCTGCCGAAGCGACGAGTAGAAATCGTGCCCTGTGGCCAGGACCTTCGTCGCTCCAGAACCGTCAGTTCGAATAGCAACAAGTTCGTTGTCAGCCTCACGATCCTCGTGATGACGCTCTCGAACGCACAATATCCAGTTCGAATCGTTGCTCACAACAAGATCGGCATACCGGTCACCCCGCTCAATCGCTGGCTCACCCGTAATCGCAACGGCATCACCGCCGCCGCTCGCAGCCTTGTACAACCGCTGGTCGTCCCAGTTCGCAAAATACACATCGCCATCACGAACGGCATACGCAGCGCCACCGTACTCGTGTACGGCGTTTCGAGCGTTAAGTGGCGACGAGTTCACATCAGCCGAAGAACCATCAGTCGACCTCTTCACGATGACATAGCGGCCCGCCTCTTCCGGCCGACCCTCAAGCCAGTAAACGTCATCACCATCAACCCGCACCTGCTCCAACCGAAGACCACCCTCTGTGATCAGATCAGCTAAAATAGGCGACTTCCACGAACCGTATGGCGAGATTTTCTTGGCAGGCATTTGGCACTCCGCTTGGAATTAGTAAATCCGAATGCGCAGAAGATTCGCAGAAGAACTCCCCGAAGGCAACAGCCGCACATACTCAATTTCACTTCGCACCAAACGCGAAGCACCCCACCAATTCGACCCGCCGGCCGCAGCAAATCAATAAGCGGGGTGCTTCTACGGCCGGATTACCTGCCGAGAAATTTAGCCGGTTCAATAAACTCCGGCCAGCCGGCTAGCCGCCGAAGAACGAGCCCTGGCGTTCACCGTTTACGATCACGTCGTACTCGACTCCAGCTTCGAAGTCAGAACCGATGTTGATCGACTGGTCTTCGTAGATGATCGCCAGCGTGCAAGGAACAGGAGCAGTCGGGACCTGTGTCAGAACTTCGATCTGAACCTCTCGACCTTCAACACTCCAGTCGATCGACTTGAACGTCTCGCAGCTTCCGCCGAGAGCGATCGTCACGCCAATCATGTGTTGGGCAGGGATCGAGCGGGTAGAAGCAATCGAAACGTTCTCGATCATCGCAAGACGCTCTGTGAATGCAAGGTCATCGACTTCAACATCGCCAAGCGAACCACCAGCGAACTTAGTCGCTATCGAATCAAGCAATTCAGTGATCTCTGCATCGTCGCCGACGTACAGAATGATCGAGTTACCGAACGGGTAGAAATGAGGCGTAGCGAGCCAGTTGTATTGGGTCGATGCTGAAGTTCCGTCATCGAACGTCTGGTTGATTGCGTATCCATCAGCCCTTACTGAGTCAGCAGCGTCCTGAGCATAAGAACCGGGTGCGAATTCGTAAATCTGCACGCCGACACCATTGATCTTGATCTCAGAAAAGTTCATGCCGAACAAATTCTTGATCATCGCCTGTCCACCGTTCTCAACATCGGCACCCTTAGCCTTCAGCGAAAGCTCAAGAGCCAGGCTGTCGGCGATGATGCTGGAGCCGCCACCAGTTGGCGGCGCAGGAGTCTGGGTTGGAGCGTCAGGGTTTGCACATCGAACGTTCGGTGCAATCACCTGGAACGTTGCCGTCGCTTCGCCAGCGTTCACGGTGTAAACAGCGCAAGCAGCCAGTCCCTCACCAACAACACCAAGGTCAACCACTACGCCTTCAAGCTGGTAATCGTCGGTGCAAGCAACATCGCCTGTCGGCACCTTGACTACGGGGTAGATGTCGAAGACGAATCGACTCGACTCAACAACGTTGGGCTCAACCAACTCTTTGCAACCGTTGGAAAGTCCAACGAGTATGTTCACGTGGTAAGGAGTCTGACCACGACTGTCGTCACCAACGTAGATGTCCAGTGCCTCGACAGGGGCTGGTTGAATCTCGAATCCCGGGTCGCTGTAAGGAGGATCGATCTGTATTGGTGAAAATCCAGTCGAAAAAGTCCCCTGCTTCGTGCCGTTCACGACCACCGTGAACTCAGTACCGCGCTCAAAGTCGCTACCAAGTCTAACGTTCTCATCGTGGATTCCGTACATCGCCGTGCAAGCAATAAGCTCACCCGGTGCCGGAACCATATTGTAAACATCAATGTTCACAACCGTGCCATTTCGAGTCACATCAGGACGATCGAACGTAGCGCATCCACTGGGCAAACCCGAAATAACCTGAACAACAAACTGTTCCGGGTACGACTCCAGCGTAAAAATCTGAACACTCTCAATCGGCGCAAGCGCCTCAACTACCTCATAGCCAAGGTCTTCAGGCGGGCTTGGAGGCGGGTTGCCTTCCGTACCGTCTGGAACAGCAGTCGGTTGTGCGCCAAGCCCACCACTGCCATCGTTATCCGAAACAAGCTTGGTCTCATCTGTGCCGCACGCAATCACGAACGCTGCGAGGGCTGCGATAGCAACCAGTACGAGCCACTTATTTTTCGTTCCGCTAAACATTTCAATAATTTCCGTTAGTTGGTGGCCCATTCGAATTCAAGGACTATCGATATTGTGTTACGAAGACGCCTCAGTAGGTCGTCCGTCATAGCTAAGACGAAACGCCGCTCCGATTTGTTCCATAAAGTCTCACTTATTTATATTTTCTGCTTTCGCGCGCGCCTACACACGTTCATCCCAGTTCAATTCCATAACAAAAATTGACTCACACACCATTCAGGGCTTAGTCTTGAATACAGTTCGAATTTAATATTTGCGTTGATCGGGACTAGTAAGTTTCGTTACGGATCAAAGAGAGTCGGGGCAAGGTGGAAGCCCGATATCACGACCGGAACCGAATGGCCCCGTGAGCTTCGAAGCGAAAGTGTGCCAAGAGATTGGACGTCAGTAGCATTCGACGGAGTGGGCACCGATATCAGAGCCTAGGGCCTACGGTCTTCAATTAGCCTTGACCGTGTGTCCGACAGAGATTCCGCAGTACGAAACGTACTACGGTAATAAGGGTGGCACCGCGGGATACAACCTCGCCCCTTGAAATAATTTCATTTGGGAGTGAGGTTTTTTTGTGCCCAATTCTCTGTCGCCCAGCCAGCCGGCTGGCCCGAAATTTGACAGTAGCCGGGTGATGAAAACCTCGATAATTATTAAGTACAGCACGGAAGTGCCTAAATCGAGAGTCGATCGACATCATGGCTGCGCCTAACAAGAAAAAACGAATCCTCACCGGCATCCGACCCACCGCTGCACTGCATCTGGGTCACTACGTCGGAGCGCTCCACAACTGGGTCGACCTGCAGAACGACTACGACTGCTACTTCCTTTTGGCCGACTACCAGGCGCTGGGCGACCACTTCCACGAAATCGACCTGATCCGAGATTCCGTGCTTCAGGTAACCCTCGACTGGCTCTCGGTCGGGCTCGATCCCGAAAAGTCAGCCTTCGTCGTACAGAGCTACGTCCCTGAGTTCGCCGAACTCACGATGTTGCTCAGCTTCATCACACCACTCGGCATGCTCGAACGAAACCCAACACTAAAAGGCGAACTCGACGATCTCGACGTCGAACGCCGCACTGTTGGCTTCTACAACTACCCGATGAGCCAGGTAGCCGACATCCTGCTGCCCAAAGCCGATCTCGTTCCAGTTGGAGACGACCAGCTACCGCATATCGAAATGACCCGCGAGGTCGCTCGGAAATTCAACCGAATGTTCGGCGACATCTTCCCGGAATCCGAGTCGTTGGTCGGCAGGGTTCCGCGACTCTCAGGAACCGATGGCCAGGGCAAGATGAGCAAGTCCAAGGGCAACGTAATCATGCTGTCCGACGCTGAAGCGACCGTCACCAAAAAGGTGCGCCGAATGTTCACCGACCCCAACCGACTTCGAGCCGACACCCCGGGCAAAGTGGAAGGCAACCCGGTATTCCAGTACCACGACGCCTTCAACCCTAATACAGAACAGGTTGACGAGTTCAAAGCCCGTTACCGAAAAGGCACCATCGGCGACGTCGAAGTCAAAGTCGCCCTCGCCGAAGCACTCAACAACTTCCTCGATCCCATCCGTGAAAAACGAGCCTACTACGAAGCGAACATGAGCCTCGTCGAAGAGGCGATCATGAGTGGCGTGGCACGCATGCGAGTCATCGCCGCCGACACGATGGAACAGGTTCGTGACGCCATGAAAATTTCAAGCTACACAAAAAACTGGAAGTAAGCGGTTAGCCGCACTTAAAACCGGGCAAAGTCGCCCACGTCATACAAATAGCATTCACACCAAATGACACTTCACATCAAAATTAATGAAACTAGATTCTTCTGGCGAAGTCGTAACTAACCCCACTAGTTCGACTTCAATTAACACCAGGAATATTCCGTCATGCCCGACTACACACCAGATCTAACAGAATTTAAATCCCTCGCCCAGACGCACAACCTGATCCCCGTCTATCGCGAAATCAGTGCCGATCTTGAAACACCGGTCTCTGCCTACTTGAAAACCACCACCGGCAGCCACTCGTTCCTCTTCGAATCGGTCGAAGGCGGCGAAAATCTTGCGCGCTACAGCATGCTCGGCACAGAACCGTCACGGGTGTTCACAACAGGCGCCGGCACTGAACTCGGCGAAATCGACCCGCTCGAACTGCTGCGGAATCACATGTCGTCCATAAAATACGCAAACGTCGAAGGCCTTCCAAAATTCCACGGTGGTGCAGTTGGCTATCTCGCCTACGACACCATCCGCCACTTCGAGCCCTCAGTCCCGCCAATCACCGATGAAAAGTCGGGACTCAACGTGCCTGAATCTGTGTTCATGCTCACAGATACACTCCTGATCTTCGATCACGTTCGCCACACAATATTCGTAGTCGCCCATGCAGCCGTGAACAACGGCGATGCAGAAGCATCCTACGAACGTGCAACAGCGAGAATCGAAGAGATAATCGCCCGGCTCGACAAGCCAGTTCCCCCCGGAGAAGCCCGCCGGAACTTCATGCCAACGTCCGGCTTTACATCACGCGATCCCAATCTCGACTACAGCTCGGTCGGCAGCCCCGACCAGTCACCATTGGATCACGGCGAAATCACCGAGCAGCCCTACGTGCCCAACATGACACGCGAGTACTACGGCGAAGCGATCGCAAAGTGCAAACAGGCGATTCAAGACGGCGAAGTAATTCAGGTCGTTTTCTCGCAACGGCTCGCACGTCGAACACCCGTAAAACCATTCGATCTGTACCGCTCCCTCAGAGCTATTAACCCATCTCCGTACATGTTCTTTCTCGAACTCGATGGATTCCAGATCGTCGGTGCTTCCCCAGAGCTTCTGACACAGGTGATCGACGGCAAAATGGCGGTTCATCCGATCGCCGGAACACGCCCTCGTGGTATTAATCCAGAACACGATGACGAGCTAGAAAACGAGCTCCTGAAAGATGAAAAAGAAATCGCAGAACACGTCATGCTTCTCGATCTTGGCCGCAACGACGTTGGCCGAGTTTCAAACCCCGGCAGCGTCGATGTAACCCAGAGTTTCGAGATCGAAAAGTACTCCCATGTAATGCACATCGTGTCGCACGTAACGGGTGATCTTTCCAAAAAGTACGACATGTTCGACGCCATGAAGGCTGCCTTTCCCGCCGGAACCGTTTCGGGTGCCGCCAAGGTTCGAGCCATGCAGCTAATCGCCGAACTCGAACCCGACAAACGTGGACCCTACAGCGGCGCAGTCGGCTACTTCAGCTTCACAGGCAACATGGACACCGCAATCTCACTGCGAACCATGGTGATAAAAGACGGCGTTGCGTACCTGCAGGCCGGTGGCGGAATTGTTGCCGATAGCGATACCCAGACCGAGTACGAAGAAACCCTCCATAAAATGGGAGCTTTAATGCGAGCCATCGACCACGCGGAGGAATCGGCAGGTGCCTAGCCTGATCTTCAAAGTCACCAGTGACGAATTTCAAAACGCTTCGAAGCAATGCGACATCGTGCCGGTTCATGCCATCGTCGAAGGCAGCAGTATTCGGCCGATTGACGCGCTAAGAAACCTGCGACAAGTCGCACAGCCCGCCTTCACATTTGAATCTGAATCGCCAGAAGCCGGAGCATCTCGATACGCCTACGTCTGCCCGAAAATCGAGTACGTAATTCGCACCGGCCAATACGAATCACACGGCGACATCAACCCGATCGCAGCATTGCGAGAGCACCTCGAATCCCGATCCGTTGCGCCCATCGATGGCCTCCCAGACTTGGTCACGGGAGCATTCGGTTACGTCGCTTACGAAGCAATTAAACACTTCGAACCGTCGGTTGGAGAACTACCATCCGATCCAACAAACTCGCCAACCTCAGCACTGGTGTTCCCGCGAGAACTACTCGTATTCGACCGCGCACTAGATCAGCTACACATCATCATCTTCACCCAACGTACTACCGATCAATTTGAATCCGCTGTCAGCCGCATTTCCGACATCCATGACTTGCTCGAAGCACCGTCATCCAGCGAATCCGAACCAACCATCACAGAAATCCAGTCGAGCCTGCATGCGACCACGGAAAAACAGACCAGTCAATGTGAATACAGCGGGATGGTGAAAAAAGCCCGCGAAGCAATCATCAACGGCGAGTTGATCCAGGTCGTACTCGGCCAACGAGTCGAAACCACCACGACTGCCAACCCGATCGACATCTACGAACAACTGTCGACCATGAACCCATCGCCCTACATGTACATGCTCGATCTCGGCGACATGCAACTAATCGGCGCATCACCAGAACTCATGTTGCGCACAACCGGCAACACAGCAGCAATCCACCCGATCGCCGGAACCCGACCCCGAGGCGCAACCGCCGAAGAAGACCTCCTGAACGAAGCCGAACTACTCTCAAACGAGAAGGAATCGGCTGAACACGTAATGCTTGTCGACCTCGCCCGCAACGACCTCGGACGCGTCTGCCAACCCGGCTCCGTAATCGTCAAATCGTTCAAACACATCGAACGCTACTCGCACGTAATGCACCTCGTTTCCAGAGTCGAAGGGCAACTAACCGACGACAACGACGGGATAGCAGCGTTCAAAGCAGGATTCCCAATTGGAACACTTTCAGGCGCACCGAAAATCCGGTCGATACAGCTAATTTCCGAACTCGAACCCGCAGGACGCGGACCCTACTGCGGTGGAATCGGCTGGTTCGGTGCGAACGGCGATGTCGACACCGGAACAATCATCCGATCAATCGTTTTACGTGACGGCACAGCCCACGTTCAAGGCGGAGCCGGAATCGTGTTCGACTCAGATCCCGAAGCCGAAAATCTCGAATCACTCCAGAAGGCAAAAGCACCTCTGCTGGCGATCGCACGCGCCGAAGCGATGCCCCACAACAACGAACAACCGGCGGAACACTGGCGAAGCACCGAAAATATTCCAACTCAATCCCCGCACACTGCGACAATGCTAATCAACGGCGAATAAACATCATGCTTCTACTAATCGACAACTACGACAGCTTCACATACAACCTCTTCCAGTACCTCTCCGAACTCGGAGCCGAGGTCGAGGTCGTGCGCAACGACAAAGCAACTATCGAGCAGCTCGCTGCTATGAACCCGGATCGCGTCGTCGTTTCACCCGGACCTTCCACACCCGACAACGCCGGAATATCAATCGACGTAATCAAGCATTTCGCCGGAAAAGTTCCGGTGCTTGGTGTTTGTCTTGGCCACCAGTGCATCGCGCAGGCCTTCGGGGGTGTAGTAACGGGCGCAGGCGAAATTCGACACGGCAAAACATCGCCAATCCTCCATCAGGGCAAAGGAGTGTTCGCCGGACTACCTCAGCCTTTCGAAGCCGTAAGATATCACTCGCTCGCAGTTGAACAAGACACCGTCCCCAACACGTTCGAAATCACTGCCAAAACCGAAAATGGCATCATCATGGGCATCAAACACAAAGAACTCGACGTTGAAGGCGTGCAGTTTCACCCCGAATCGATAATGACCGAAGCAGGCAAAGACCTGCTCCAAAACTTCCTCGACAAACCATCCCCAAGTGCCTAGGCGCCTTTTGGATGCGGACATTCACCTCAACCATCACCGAACCAAACTGAAGTAAAAACCAAAACAATGAACATGCAACAGGCAATACAAACGGCAGTCGAAGGCATTGATCTTGAGCAAGATCAGGCCGCCGACGCTATGCGTGAAATCATGACTGCCGAAGCAACGCCAGCCCAGTTCGGTGCGTTCCTAACCGCAATGCGAATGAAGGGCGAAACGCCCAACGAAATCGCAGGCATGGCCAGCGTCATGCGAGAGGTATCGCTGCACGTCGAAACCGACATCGACATGATCGACACATGTGGCACAGGCGGAAGCGGACTCAACTGGTTCAACATCTCGACCGCCTCGGCGTTTGTGGTCGCAGGAGCGGGTGTGCCAGTAGCCAAGCACGGCAACCGGGCGATGTCGGGTTCAACCGGCAGTGCCGACGTTCTCGAAGCACTCGGAGTGAACATCACTCTGGGGCCAGAAGGCGTAAAAAACTGCTTCATCGAATCCGAAGTCGGGTTCATGTTCGCTCAGGCGTTCCACCCGGCAATGAAGTTTGCCGGACCGCTTCGACCGCAACTCGGAATCCGAACGATATTCAACTTTCTTGGCCCCCTAACCAACCCGGCCGGAGTAAAACGGCAGGTCATCGGCGTTTCTGATGCTGTTTTCGCCGAGAAAATCGCCAAAGCTCTGGAAATTCTCGGTACGGAATATGCGTTCGTTGTGACCGCAGAATCTGGTGCCGACGAAATCGATATAGAAGGTCACACGCTGCTCTACCAGGTCAACAAAGACGGTCGAAAACGCCGACGCACTCGACCCGCCGATTTCGGCCTTCAAGAGGGCAAGCGAGAGCATCTCGTGGTCGAATCAATCGAGCATTCAGCTCAAATCATCAAAGACATATTCTCTGGCGCCGGTGCCGGCCACAACCCGCCCGTCGCTCCAGAAACCTCGCAGCGGAACGTCGTCGTCCTGAACTCTGCAGCAGCACTGCTGGCAGCCGGAAAAGCGGTCGCCTTCCAGGAAGCCGCAGCGATGGCGCAAGACTCCATCGACTCCGGAGCAGCTCAGGTAAAACTCGATTCGTTGATCAAAGTAAGTCAGGAGCAGTCTTGATAGAAATCCCCGGAATCCTTGGTGAAATCGTCGAAAAACGACTCGTCACCATCGAACAGGCCAAGAAGAAACGCAGCCTTCAGGAACTCCGCACCATCGCGGAAAATTCCAGCGTTCCACTTTCGCTTCAGCGCGCTATTGGTGCAAAGAGCGGCATATCGCTGATCGCCGAAATGAAACGGTCCTCGCCATCGGCAGGATCTCTCGACCCCAACCTCGATCCACCCAATCGCGCAAGCCTTTACTGCGACGCCGGAGCCGCCGCCATATCCGTTCTCACCGAACCCGACTACTTCTCTGGCTCGATAGACGACCTGGCAGCAGTGTCGATCATCTCCCGAGCGTCACGGGTTCCCGTGCTGCGCAAAGATTTCATCGTCGACGAGTACCAGGTGCACGAAGCCCGAGCCGCTGGAGCCGACTGCATCCTCCTCATCATCGCCTGCCTCGACCCCAAGCAATACGCCGACCTGTTCACGATCTCAACCTCGATGGGAATGGACGTCCTTGTCGAAGTTTTTGATGAACATGAACTCGACATCGCTATGGAAATCGAACCAAACATCATCGGCATCAACAACCGAAATCTGAAAACACTCAAAACCTCGCTTTCCGTATTCGAAACACTCGCCAGAAAAATTCCTGACGACCGAATTCGAGTTGCCGAAAGCGGCATGAAAAACTCGGCCGACGTCGAGCGCATGGGCTACGCCGGTGCAAAAGCCGTACTCGTAGGCGAATCGCTCATGAAAGCCGGAAACGACGTAAGCGAGCTTGCAAAGGCGATGTCGGCAGTGGAAGTCGGTTAGCAATATGTCGCCCAAACCAACCCGAATAAAAATCTGCGGCCTACGCAGCACTGAAGCCGCACTCGTCACCGCAAATGCCGGTGCCGACTACCTCGGCTTCAACTTCGTGGAAGGTGTACGCAGGCAGCTTCAACCAGACGAAGGCATTCAGATAATCGCTGAATACCGCGCCGGCCTGTCGAAAAGCGAAAACACAAATCGCCCCGGTCTGGTCGGACTATTCCTGAATCAGTCCCCCGATTTCGTCAACGACATCTCACGTAAAGCTGGGCTCGACTACCTGCAACTCTGTGGCGATGAAGACGTCGACTACATCTCGAAAATAGAGATCCCCATCTTCAAAATGGTTCGAGTAAAAGACGGCACAACACCCGCCGACCTCGACCAAATAGTCGCGCCACTCCTGAGCGCCGACACCGGTGTGTTGCTCGACGTCTACGATAAGAAAACGCCAGGTGGATCCGGCAAATCGTTCGACTGGTCAGCCGCTGAAGGCATAGCAAACCGAGAAAACGTACTTCTAGCCGGCGGGTTAAATCCTGAAAACGTCCAGAGCGCCATCACCCAACTCTCGCCATGGGGCGTCGACGTTGCAAGTGGTGTCGAAACCGACGGCGTTAAAAACCCCGACCGAATTAGAGCGTTCATACAATCCGTTCGATCTGCCTAACATCCAGGTCGCTGGACATGCGTGGGCTCACGTCAATTTCGCGGCTATTGATCGCAAAATAGGTCGCAACTACATGGCTTGTTCACGCCGGTAACCAATTTCACACCGACACATTACCCATGCGCATCTTTTAACGCCCAAAAAGGCGTTAAAAGATGCGCATGGTGCCGAAGGCGTCCAATCCATGGGGTGGTAGAGGGGTGAATCAAATGGCGAAAGTCAAAGGCTCAGGTGCGAATCAGGCAGAATCCGTTGCACGTTTAGAAGCGATCATTTCGGCAACCGTTGATGCCGTGATCACTATCAGTGAAGACCGAGTGATCGAAGCGTTTAACCCGGCCGCAGAAAATATGTTCGGCTACACAGCCAAAGAAGCGATCGGGCAAAACGTCGACATAATCATGCCCGAGCCGTACCACGGTGAGCATGATTCGTACATTGAGGCGTATAAGAACTCCGGTGTAAAGAAAATTATTGGTCTTAGCCGCGAAGAGCGAGGCCCAAACAAAGACGGGCGAGAGTTTCCGGTTTTAGTGAGTATCGGCGAAGCAACAGCCGGAGGTCGGCGAATGTTCGTCGGCGTAATTCGAGATCTCACCGAACAAAAACAGGCCGAGCGCGAGCTCCAGATGCAGCAGCGTCGACTCATCGAAGAGCTTTCGACACCCGTTATCGAACTCTGGGACCATCTGTTGATGCTTCCGATCATCGGATCAGTAGATTCCGAACGAGCGAATCAGATTACCGAATCGCTGCTCTAGGCCATTCTCGACAAACAGGCGACCGTCGCCGTCCTCGATGTGACCGGCGTGCCGCTGATAGATACAGACGTGGCTACACATCTCCTGAAAACCGTTCGGGCTGCCCAGATCATGGGTGCTGAAGTGATCATCACCGGTTTCAGTGCCGACGCCGCAAGAACTCTGACACAACTTGGCGTCGATCTATCGTCGGTCAGTACAAGCGGGGCGCTGAAACAAGGGGTTGCCCAGGCTCTGGCGACACTCGGGTACCGAGTTTCTAGAGTATCCGGGGAGTAGTTCGTTTGATCACTCCAATTCTTACGCTCGGCGATGTGCTGCTTGTCGCTATTCAAGAAGACCTTAGCGATGACGAAATCGTCGAACTCCAGGAACAGATAATCACTCGTGTTTCGGAGACACGCGCAGCTGGCCTCGTCATCGAAATCTCAGCCATCGACATGGTTGACTTCTATATGGCCCGAATACTCAATGAAATATCGACGATGGTAAACATTCTCGGCAGTCAAACTGTCATTACGGGAATGCAGCCAGCAGTCGCAATCACCCTTGTCGATATGGGCAGCGAGCTAATCGGTGTAAAAACTGCGCTAAATCTGTAAAAAGGACTCGTTGAAATCCAACGATCGAGGAGCGGAATAAACAGTCGGCGTACGTCTCCACTGATCTCGAGGCAGAAGAATGACTACCGCAACTTCTGAACGCGTACCGATCAACCATGATGCCGATGTGGTTACAGCCCGGCGATCAGGCCGCGATATGGCAAGGAAGGTCGGATTCGGATCTGCCGATCAAACCAGACTCGCCACGGCCATCTCCGAACTAACACGCAATGTCATCAAATACGCCGAAGTCGGCGAATGCATGATTTACGACGAGTCGACCGCCGAGTGCAACAAAATTCGGGTGGTAGTTGAAGATCACGGCCCGGGCATTCCAGATATCTAGACTGCGATGACCGACGGCTACACAACAGGCGGAACACTGGGTGCTGGCCTGCCGGGAACTCGAAGACTCGTGAGCGAATTCAAAATTTCGTCGGAGCCAGGGCACACGCGTGTAGAAATAACTATGGAAAAGCAGATCTGGTGAGTTTCCTTACTTCATCCCAGACATTTTATTTTGCCCGCAAGCCCCACCCGAAAGAACAGGTGTGTGGAGATGATGGCGCGGTGTGGGATGACGCTGACAACACTTGGCTTGTTATCTCGGACGGTCTTGGCCATGGCGAAGGTGCTGCCGAGGCTTCGGAAGCTGCGTTGAGTTGGATAACCAGTAACCATTCGCAATACATAGAGACGACCATAAAAGGGTGCGACAGAGCAATACGTCACACTCGTGGCGTCTCACTCAACATCGCAAAGATCGATCGAACAAACCATGAAGTTTCGTACGCCTCGATAGGAGCGAATCTTGGCTGGAAATATTCAAAGGCAATCCCCGCCGAAGAATGGGGAGCCTGGCTCGAATCCGCCCTTCTTCTTGCACAAACTACCAATAATTTCGCACGCGTAATACCCGGCGAATCAACCCGCCAACTCCGATTCACGGCGTAGACTGCTCCAACATTTGTGTACCCGCACGAATACCAACGGTGCTCGCCTTTACTAAAACCCGGAGTGGTGATCTCTATGCCCGAAAAACTGCGAATGGCCCAGTACGGAACAAAGCACGGTCACGCAGAAGGGGTGCTACAGGTAATGCTCGACCACCCGGAAGTCGAAGTAGTCGGCGTCTACGAACCCGATGCAGTCCGGCGCGAGCAAGTAGAAAACAGCGGATCGTGGGCCAATGTTGATTTCATCGATGACCCAGACGATTTTCTCGACGACCCCATGGTCGATTGCGTCACGTCAGAAGGTGCCAACAAGGAAAGTCTCGGATTCACCGAAGAGATCGTCGCCGCCGGAAAGCACGTTTTCTACGACAAGCCAGCGGGCGATGACTACCCAAGATTCGAGCACATCATCGAGATCGCCCGAGCACAGGGCACAATGATCCAGATGGGCTACATGTTCCGCAAGCACGATGGCTTTGAACGAATTGCCAACTGGGCACGTTCAGGCTTTTTAGGCGACATATTTCAGGTCCGAGCACACATGTCGACATGGATTCCAGAAAAAAATCCAGAAGGTCAGTTCACCGGACGCGAAGGGCTTGCCCACCACAAGGGTGGTGTGATGTACGACCTCGGTGGGCACATGCTCGATCAGGTCGTGTGGATACTCGGCCGCCCCAACAGAGTGTCTCGATTCTTCCAGAACGCCACTTCCGAAAATCGTGATGTAATGGACAACACGCTGGGCGTGTTCGAATACGGCAACGCCATTGCAACTGTCGATATCGCAGCAATGGAAACACGCCCAATGGCACGACGCTTCGAGGTCTACGGCACCAAAGGCTCAGCAATCATGGAGCCGTTTGAACCCGCCGATACGATTCGGCTGACACTCGGAGAGGATCAGGGCGAATACAAAAAAGGCGTCAACACAGTCAAGATCGAACACCGTGCCCGCTACGTCGATACATTTGCCGAGTTAGTTCGCAACATCAAAGGCGAATCAGAGCCGCTACGAACCCTGGACCACGAACTCCTCGTCCAAGAAACCCTAATGCGAGTAACCGGCGGCCTCAGCGGCTAGCTTGTACGTCTGCTCCTCTGTTTTATCCCTTCTCCCTAGTGAGAAGGTTAGGTTGAGGGGGAACGCTTGACGCGGGAATCAGCTGTCGAACGCTAACCCCGTTTTGGCCATAAGCCAATCACCCAAATCAAAACGTGCTCTCGGCACCCCAAACAAAACGTCGCCTGGCGACCTCACCCGTGCGCCCTCACATCCACACCCTCAGGCCACGCCACCTTGAAAATCGCAGCCATCTTAAAGTTCGCACCCGTAATCGTGGCCTCACGCAACACGCAGCGATACATATTCGCCCCGGTCAGATCGGCATCAGAAATATCGGCACCGGTGCAATTCGTTCGGTAAAGCGTAACTTTTTTCATCGACGCACCAACCAGTTTCGCCCTGCGCAAACTGGCCTCAGAAAACACCGCTTCATCCAGATTCGCCCCCGATAAATCGGCCCGCTCAAGATTCGCACGAGTAAAGTCTCGACCCCGCAAATCTCGACCCGAGAGATCAGCACCCTTCAAGTCGAGCTGCTCAGGTGAGTGCGCGCGGTGCCACGCCGTAAGTTCTTCTGCGGTGCCGTTCAGCAGTTCAAAATGTTCTGGATTCATACCCCGATTATGTGGCCAGAACTACGCCGAGTCGAATCCACTTGTGAGGGTTCTATCGTTTTTCAAAAAATATTCTGATATTTATCGAAATTGAAACACCTTTGAAACACGTTTCCGATAATTTAGTTCGTGGATGATCGGCCAGCGCGGTTTGGCTCGCTATCCGAAGACGCAGTTCGCAAGTAAAATGCTCGCTGCGCAAAATATGGAACGCTCCTCAGACCCTGTTGGTCTGACCGGCAAAACAGCATGGTGCCTACTTCAGGAAAGAAGCACGAGGAACAACAACGATGCCCTACATAGCCGAATATATTTGGATTGATGGCACCGAGCCGACCGCCAAGCTACGGTCGAAAGCTCAGGTGCTGGCCGACGGCAAAGAGCCCGGCATCTGGGGATTCGACGGATCCTCAACCAACCAGGCCACAGGCGATCAGTCCGACGTGGTCATTAACCCCGTTCTGGTTGTTCCAGACCCTATCCGTGGAGCGCCGAACAAGCTCGTTATGTGCGAGACCTTGCTCACCGATATGACTCCGCATCCCACGAACACCCGTGCAAAGTGCGCAGCAACCGCCGAAAAATACGGCAATCTCGACACCTGGTTTGGTCTTGAGCAGGAATACACCTTCTACGAAGGCATCGCTCCTCTAGGCTGGCCCGACAACGGCTTCCCGGCACCTCAGGGCGGCTACTACTGTGGAGTCGGATCCGACGAAATATTTGGACGCGAAGTAGTAAACGCTCACCTTCAGGCATGCATCGACGCCGGGATTCACATCTCAGGAATCAACGCAGAAGTAATGCCAGGACAGTGGGAGTTCCAGATCGGCCCAATCGCCGCTCCGCGAATCGGCGACGAAATGTGGCTCGCTCGATGGCTGCTCTACCGAATCGCCGAGGATTTCCTTGGACCCAAGGGCATCCCGATTTCAGCAACGCTCAACCCCAAGCCTGTTTCAGGCGACTGGAACGGCGCAGGTTGCCACACCAATTTCTCGACTAACGAGATGCGTGAGTCTATCGACGCATGTGTTGCAGCAGCCGAAGCACTTGGTGCCGAAGGCAAGCCAGCACTCCACATGGCCGGATACGGCGCAGGTGTGGAACTTCGACTCACAGGCGAACACGAGACCCAGCGATTCGACCAGTTCTCATATGGCGTATCCGACCGTGGCGCATCCGTTCGAATTCCGTGGCAGGTCGATAAGGACGGCAAGGGTTACATCGAAGACCGACGACCGAACGCCAACTGCGACCCCTACGTCGTAAGCCAGTTGGTAATCGACACCGTCTGCTCAGCAGCTACCAAGTAGCTCCCGAGTTCAACAAAGACTCCCAAAAGGGGGATGGCTTCGGCCATCCCCCTTTTGTAATTCCACAACAACGCGATTCTGTCATTGCGAGAAGTCCGACGCCGTGGCAATCCACCACCAACGCGGGAATACCTTTCGAATCAGCTGAAAGTTACCTTGCCCACATCACCGTCGTCCTGTCTCACCCCACAACCCAAATGTCATCCCGAGCCGTCACCCACCCGAGTCCCAAGTGCGAATGCCCGCCCGGACTCAAAAAACGACAGACAATCGCAACCACCCCCGCAAAACCCCGCAACCACCCTCAGGGATCAGATATCCTGCGCTGCCATCATCGATATCTCGACCCCCACCACTCGGTAACCACGAAATCTCCAAAATCCGAAACATCCATTACGGCTGGTATGTCGTTCTCGGCACCGCGATCATGTTGTTCGGCGGCGCTGGATCGCGATTCTCTTTCGGCGTATTTCTAAAACCCGTAACCGAAGAGTTCGACTGGAGCCGCGGATCGCTCGCCGGAGCACTGGCAATTGCCGGGCTCGCCACCGGGGCACTAAGGCCCGTCGCCGGAATTCTCGCTGATCGATACGACCCAAAACGAATCGCTGCCAGCGGAGTTATAGTCGGTGGACTCGCCCTCGCAGGAATGTCGTTCGTCCAGGATCTGTGGCACGTCTACGTACTGTTCGTAATCATGGGCATCGGCGGCACACTCGCATCGCCGGGAGCAGTCGCGAAAATCGTAGGTGCATGGTTCACCCGCAGACGAGCTCTGGCGATGTCAGTAGCAGGTACAGGCTCAGCCGTCGGTGAATCCTCTATGGTGCCCATTGCGGCGCTGGCAGTAGCATTTCTCGGCTGGCGTGAGGGCTACCTGATCCTGTCGGGAATAATGCTGGCGCTCGTCCTGCCACTCGTAATCATCCTTCTGAGGAGCCGACCTGGACCCGGCCAGCACGCCGACGAAGAAGACGAAGCAATCCTCAACGGTGATGAATCCGAAGCTTTTACAAAGGGGTCCGCAAACCCAAATATCGGCCTGTCGCTTGGTCAGGCGTGCCGAACAGGACTCTTCTGGCGACTCACTATCGGCTTCTTCATATGAGGCTACACAATGGGCTTCGTGAATGCCCACTTCGTCGCTTACACGACAGACTTCGGCACAACAGCCATTAACGGCGCATACGCGCTCGTTACCGTGGGAATCGCGGGAATCGCAGGCGGACTCGGCTTCGGTTTACTGGCCGATAGATTTGGCCGACGCCCCTTACTTTCCTTTGCGTTCGTTATGCGAGCTATCGGATACGCCATCCTCCTAATGTCGACCAGCCTGCCCGGTGCGATAGCCGGAATCGTATGCATTGGAAGCTCGTGGACGTCGGTAATTTCTCTTACAGGAACCGTTAGCTCCGACGAGTTCGGATTACGTAGACTCGGCACAATAATCGGCACCATGTTCATGGTCATGCCGATAGGTGCTTCGACCGCAGTTTGGCTGGCAGGTCAGATCTACGACTCAACAGGAAGCTACGACAAGGCCCTCTGGATCAGCCTGACACTGGGAGTCATTGGCGCACTGTCAATCGCAATGCCAAGCACCGGCATAGCCAAAAAAATCTGGCCCCGAGCTACCGCAGGCTGATTAGCGCGAAGCATCCGAATTCCCGTGTCCTGAGCGAAGTCATCGGAGTCGAAGGATCTGGGGGTCAGGGACGCGCCGCCTGTCATTGCGAGGAGCCCAACAGGCTATCAATCACCCACGCCACCATCACCCCAAACAAAACACGCCCTAGGCGTTAGAGCCAGCGACCTGTGCGATTCGCGTACTTCGTGTAAACCTCGCCGAACTCGCCCTCTAAATACGCCTCTTCACGGCGAATAACCAGCGCCGTCAAAGCTGCCACCCCAAAGAAAACAGCTATCAACATTGCCATCGCGTTCAACGCAATCGCCAGACCAGCAGCGATAAACAGAAACCCGGAGTAAATCGGATTGCGCGTGCGCTTGAACGGACCCGTCACCACCAGCGTTTTAGTCGCCACGCCCGGCTCCGGGTGTTCGCCGTGAGCTTGCATGGTCTTCCAAGTCCAGTAAATCACGAAAAGCCCAACGAGCACCATGACCGTACCGATCACAACACCCATCACGCCACCGATAACCGACAGTCGCCAGAAAAACACGTGAACTAACGCGCCAATTGCCACCGGAATCCCGAAAATCACCGGCGGAAGCGCGGGCAACTCCAGTCCCGGCTTTTCAGGTTCACCACTAGAAAAATTCTGACCGTCCGTCATCGTTCTACTTTCTAAATACCCGCTGCTAAACCTGCATTGCCGACGCAGGATCGAGAATCACATTAGCTGCCACAAGTCGATCCTGTAGTTCAGTAATCGACACATTTCGGCTATCACCACCACTCGCACAGGCAATCGCAGCAGCCGTTCCTGCCGCCTGCCCCATTCCCATCGCATTCGCCGTTACTCGACTAGAAGCCAACGCCTCGGAGGTCGCCGAGTGACACCGACCCGCTACCCAGAGATTCTCCACACCCTGCGGCAACAAAGTTCGGTATGAAATATCGTACGGCGGAACGACCGGTTGCTCATGATAACCCGATTCCGCCTCTGGATGACGATCAATTCGCCACGCACCCAGCACAACCACATCATCCTGACGCATCGTCTGCCGAATGTCATCGCCAGTCAGCACATAATCGCCCACGATCCGCCGTGATTCACGAGCCCCAGCAGTCGGACCACTAGTAAAAAAGTACGCATTTTTGAACTCAGGCAACGCCTGTTTCCAGAGTTCAAACATCGTCCAGGCATCACGCCGACCCTGAATTTCGGCGTTAGTCCAGTCGTTGGGACTGGTGGAAGATCCGGGTGTGCGAATCACGTTGAAATAAATATCACGACCCGAAAAAGTCGCCGGCCACGGACCGCCGTACAGTCCGATCTTGCCTTCTGTCCGTGCCTTCTCCAGAACCGCAGCGCACTTCCTGCGCAGCTCAAAGGTGAGTTCAACAAACCCAATTCGAAAGTGCAAACTCATCGGCTGCAGCGAATCAGCAACCTCGTATGGACACCCCGCCCATGCAGCCACATCAGCATCGCCAGTCGCATCAATAACCATCTTCGGTCGAACCGCAACCAGACCGTCTTTATTGCTGACAATAACCGACTCAACCCGATCACCGCGAACGATCACATCCGAGACCTGCGTATGAAATAACGGCTGCACCCCCGACTCGATCAACACGTCGTCCGAAGCCTTTTTGAACAGCTCGGGATCGGTACGAGGAATCACGCGGTCGGGATGCTTTTCGACCTCGGTGAAATCGCCGTTCACGTTGTACGAAAGATGAGGAGCCTGCCCCGGCTCAACAACACCCATCCGTTCCAGCATCTCGAACACAAGCCCGCCCACAACAGGCTTACCCGTCTCCTCGTAAACAAACCCATCGAACGCCGACCCAATGATGTTCGTAAAGAATCCGCCAGCAAATCCCATCCGATCCACTGCCATAACCGAAGCGCCGTTACGAGCCGCCCCCACAGCTGCCCCAATCCCGGCCAACCCCGTGCCGCAAACCAGAACATCAGGCTCAGCAACGACAGGCAACGACTTTGTGTAGTGGATTGTGGACATATGAACGTTTGATAAGACTGCGGCTAAAGCCCTCTCCATGCGGGAGAGGGCTGGGTGAGGGGGCACGCGAGTGGGGTGGCGGGGAGAAGGAACAATTCATACCACCCCAACACCAAATAAGAACACCCCCCTAACCGGTCATACTCTCGCTGAACGGTCCACTCTCCCGCGCCCGCAAAGCAACGTTCACACGCAACTTCTCAAGCGTCTGCTGCAGCGTTAGCTGACCCGACGGAACCTCGTGATCCTCGAAAAACGCAATCACATCATCCGCCTGCTCAGGCTTGCTCAGCGAAGTCACACCCGAAAGCATCCGCACGATGCTGTTCGCCGGAAAATCCTCGTTGATCTTGTCCCAGTTGTCCTTCACGAACTCCCACGCAAGATGACCCTGCTCTTTATTCCGCATGCAAACTGCCAGCAAATACGGCGCATCCTGAGTTCGAATCGAGCCATCCAGCGACATCGCCAGAGTGCGATTCATCTCGGCCTCACCTGGGAACGCCGAAAGCGCCGACTGGTAACGTCGCTCTTCCTGCGGAGTCGTCGGGTTCTGGTGCTTGTCTAAGAACACCTCGTACTGCGTAGAATCGCCCTTCGAAGCAACAACCCCGGTAGCAGCAGCAGCAATGTTCGGCTCCACAGAACCACTGTCAACCAGGTAAGAATCGTGCAGATCACCAGCATTCTTCAACGCCAGATCATCATCACCGACATTCGCCAGCAACCGGATGAACAGACCCCGAAGCTCGAGATCACGCGAAGAATCGCTATCTCCGGGCTCCCAGCCAAGTCGATCAAGCGCAGGCTGCGCAAGATCACGAATCGCAGCCTGATACTGCAGTTTCGCCTCGCCCTCAACCAGCTTGTCTAACCCCGCAAGGCAACCCGAAAGCACCGTCCACACATCAAGGTCGGTCTCATCCTGGAAGCTGCGTGCGAAGTCCAAAAAGTCAGCAGCCGAAGTACGACCTGCCATCACCGACGACCACGTGTCGTCAACAAGGCCAAATCGTTCGATAGGAGTGAGATTGTCGAACATGCTGCCCGAAAGCGCCTTCAGCATTTCTGGCGAATAACGTGCCCGGAAGAACCCGCTTCCGCCAGCGTTGGCAGAAGCCCAATCGGCAGGAGAATCCAACTTGATCTCAGCCGATTGAGTTTCAAGTAAATACCGAACTTCCTCAACACCAGCAGCCGTGCCGACTTTCATAACGATAGGAACCGACCAGATCGTCTCGTCAACCGAGTCGCCCTCGGTGTACAGGAACCGATCCTGCGACAAGGTAATCGTCGAGCCGTCATCAGAAATCGAAGCACTTACAAGCGGATAGCCCTTCTGGAATATCCACGAATCCATAATCCGGCGTGCCGGCTGCTGCGTAACATGCTCAATCGCATCCCACAGGTCGTTCGTCTCGGTGTTCCCGTACTTGTGCTTGTTCAGGTAGTAGGTAATCCCGTCCTTGAACTCTTCTGCACCCAAGTACTGCTCCAACATTCGCAGCACCGATCCACCCTTTTCGTACGTCAAAAGATCGAACATACCCTCAGCATCCTCAGGTGAGTTCACCTCGATCTCGATCGGGCGGGTGTTGGCAAGCGAATCGACATCGAACGCCATCGAACGCTCAAGACTGAACTGGTTCCATCGACCCCATTCACTGTTGAAACTATCGGAAGACATCGTCGCCATGAACGTCGCAAATGCCTCGTTCAGCCAGATTCCGTTCCACCACTCCATGGTCACGAGATCGCCAAACCACATGTGTGCGATTTCGTGCGCAATAACATCGGCAACACGAAGCAATTCAGGCTCGGTCGAACGTGACTTGTCGACAAGCAGCAGTACTTCCCGGTACGTAATACAACCAAGGTTTTCCATCGCACCAAACGCAAAGTCGGGCACCGCAACCATGTCGAGCTTCTGACCCGGATACGGAATTCCGTAGTACTCAGTGAAGAATTTCAGTGCGAACGCACCGGCCTCAAGCGAGTAGTCAGTGAGGTGACCCTTCCCGATCGGGTGGACGATGCGCAACGGCACGCCGTCTACGTCTACAGGATCGGTTGCCTCGAACGGACCCACGATGAACGCCACCAGATAGGTCGACATCACCATCGTGTCTTCAAAAACAATTTCTTTTCGCCCATCGCCAAGACTGGTCTCAGAAATAGTCGGACCGTTCGATACAGCGAACTCGCCCTCAGGAACAACAAGCGTCACACCATAAGAAGCCTTGAACGCAGGTTCATCGAAACATGGGAACGCTCGCCTTGCAGAAGTGCTCTCGAACTGAGTAGTGGCGATCGTGCGCTCAACGCCGTCTTCATCGGTGAATATTGAGCGATAAAAACCGCGAAGTTGATCGTTCAGGATGCCCGTGAACTCGGCAACGATCGTGTAAGGACCCGACGCCAGTTCCGAACCAAAACTCAGCGTTGCACGCTCTTTTTCTTCATCGTGAGCAACTTCAGAAGACTCGATCTTCGAGCCAACTGCATCGAGCACCCACGCAGACGATATTTCCAGCTCGGCAGAGTTGATCTGGATGCTTGAAGTCGCCTGGCCAACCTCAATTTCAATCTCAACTTTGCCAGAAAAAGTGGCCTCTACGAGATTGGGCTCAAGGTGTATTCGGTAGTGCGAAGGCACCACGGACGAAGGTAAACGATGCGGATTTGTCGAGGCGTCGGTCAAGTTTCACTCCAGTTCAAAAAAACGTATCTCCGGAGACTACCGCGCCAACAAGCTACGCGCTACTAGTCGCGACAAGCCATCCCTTGCAACAAATGAGCCAAGCTTACGCGCCAACCCATAGCCATCTGAGCGTCCAAAACATGATCAGCCACCGGCGCGAAATTTCCAGAATAAGCGGCCTAGCCACCCACCTCACACCGAGTATCCGACCGAGCCGTCTTCTCGCATTGGGATGACCTGCAAACTCCGTGGATCGTACGGTCGCGCCTTGAACGCTTCGGCATCGAGATCAATCCCGATCCCCGGTACGTCGGGAACCGGTATGTAACCACCCTCACGCTTCCAACTCGAATTGAACATCGCGTTGAACGGCTGCTCATCCTCCCTCGACCACTCCTGCGTAAGGAAGTTCGGTATCGAAGTGTCGATATTGCAAGCCGCCGCCGTAAGCACAGGCCCTAAGAAGTTGTGTGTAACCAGAGCCGAGTGATACGACTCAGCGATAGCAGCGATCTTCTTCACCGAAGTAAATCCGCCCGCCAAACCCAGATCCGGCCGAGCGTACTGGCTGCCACCCAACTCGAACATCTCCCTGAACTCCCAGATCGAGTGCATCCGCTCACCGTTCGCAACCGGCAAAGTAGTTCGCTGAGCGACTTCGGCCTGCGACTTGATCGAATCGATCTGCACAGGGTCTTCAAAGAACATCGGCTGGAACTCGACAAGCTGCTCGGCCAGCGCAATCGCGACCATCGGAGTCAGTTTCCTGTGCATCTCCAGAATGATGTCGACATCGAGACCCCCACCCTCGCGCATCGCAGCAACATTTTCGCGAGTTTCATGAATCAACCGCGACAACGTCATCGACTGAAAACCTTCGGGAAGCGGATCTGTCTTAATCGCAGTAAAGCCCTGTTCCGCAGCATCACGAGCATTCAGCATCAGGCCCTGAGCATTCGCTCCCTTATCAGCTGCATCAACTCGAAGCCCGCCCATCAGCAAATGCAAACGAATCTTGTTGCGAACCTTGCCGCCAAGCAGCTGCCACACCGGAGCCTCCAGCGCCTTGCCCTTGATGTCCCACAGTGCGATATCGACAGCACTCACAGCACCCGAAACAACCGAGCCTCTGAACGGCCCCATTCGATACATGTACTGCCAGTGATGCTCAATATCGAGCGGATCCTTGCCAACCAGATAGTCAGCAAACTTCTTCACAACAGCATCGGTGGCTTCCAGATAACCCCAGCAAGCCGACTGCCCGACACCAACAAGCCCGTTGTCGGTGAAAATTCTTACGATCTGGCTGTTACCGGCAAGTATCGATTCAACTCGTTCAATCTTCATGTTTAGGGGCTCTCTCGTTGCTGTTTGCTGACTCGGTGTGTGTAACGGCGAGGATGATACCCACTATTTCGCAAGAGTCTCGGTAATTAAGGCGATCACTGACTCCATATCGGTCACCCTGGGGTGTTTTTTATATCCATGATGACCGTTATATCTATCTATCAATACAGGTCGCATCCCGGCGTTCTCAGCTCCGAAAATATCCGACTCCAACTGATCGCCAACCACCATCGCCTCGCCAGCTTCAACACCCGCCTTCACCAGAGCAGCCTCGAATATCCGCCTATCCGGCTTCTGTACCCCGGTTTCGCCAGAAGTCACAGCGAAATCAACGTGACCCGTCAGCCCCATGTCTTGTAGCAACCGCTCACCACCGGTGTTCATGTTCGAAATCACCCCAACCGTCAACCCGGTCGAACGAATCCGATCAAGCCCGTCGATCACATCAGGAAACAACGCTATTCGGTACTCCTGCTTACGAACTTCAGCCCATATCTTACCCGCCAGCGCCAGATCCGCCTCATGTCCAGCCCCCTGCAAAACCAACTGCTCGAATCGAGCGAAAAACGCCCACTGTTCGTTTGCGTTCATGGTTCGAACGGGCTTGGACGCGTTCTGACTCGTCATAAACTCATCGGCCATGTGATACCCGGCGTCGATACCCTCTTTGTAGACCTCGAGTCCGAACTTTCCAGCAGCCTGCGCCTGAATGTACTCACGAGGCGGATCAAACCCCGCCAAAGTGCCATACATGTCAAACATCACAACTTTTAATTTTAATTCAGGCATCGCCTGTCATTTCAGGGCTCCAATTGGTTGAACCGCCAGCGCCGCCACGCCCACCCAACTTGCACCCGCAGATTTCAAAGCCGATGCGCACGCCTTAACTGTGCTACCAGTTGTAAACACATCGTCCACAAGAAGAATCCGCTTGTCAGCAAAAGCAGCAACCGAACTCGACTTCACAGCAAACGCACCCGACATCGCCCGTTCCCGAGCCAACGCAGTGGGTTGTTCCGATTGCGGAACGCGCTCGCCGGTGCGAACTAATGCATCATCTCTGAATTCGATATCCATACGACCCGCAAGCCGTCGAGCCAACACCGCCGACTGGTTGAATCCCCTCGACCGCAATCGAGACTTGTGAAGCGGAACCGGCACGATCAAGTCAGCATCGCTTCGACGCAAGCCCTCCACATCAAACATCTCGCCAAGCACGCCGCCGAGCGATCGCACATCGTCAAATTTAAGTGCTTCGATTGCAGACCCAACCGGAGTCTCATACAGAAACGATCCGTACAGCCGGTCGATAGGCGATTTCTCTGTGCTGCAACGTGCGCAAGTGCCTGCTTTAGCAAGTGGCTCGGCGCACTTTCTGCACACGTTTTTGAGCAGCGGGGTCGACTCCGCTACACAGATGTGGCACAGTAACGAGCCCTCCCTTGAGCAGTGAACGCAACTTGGCGGGAAGACTAGATTCATCGCACTGGATGTGAATTCTCTCAGGGCAGTAATCAAATAAGGCATTTCCAATAAATATCACGGCAAAATCGGTACAGAAGCGCTGAACCGGCAATAGAATAACGAAGTACCGGGCTGGTGCCCGGTTAATGAACATATCTTGGGTTCAATTTGGGGGATACGTGGAACTTACAATCACCGCCAACAACACGACTCTGACCGATGCGATCAAGAAGTACGCCGAGAAGCGGCTCAGCATCCTTGATCGGAGGTTCCGTGATCCGGTGCCTGTATATCTCCAAATACGTAAAGAGCAGACAAAGAAGGAAGACGAACGATTCATCGCTGAAGTAACGATCAGGCTGAATCGTGGAGTCATACGCGGTGAGATGCGAGGCGACACGCCCTATACCGCCATCGATCACGTTTCCGATACCGTTACCCGCCAGATCAGCCGATACAAGAATCGCTACTCCGACAAGAACCGACGCGATGTCGAAGGCGGACTCGGCATGGCGATCGCCGAGCAGCTTGCTCAATCAACCGAAACAGAAGTCGAAGACAGTGGAGTCACCACTCTCGAACACGGCCAGCTCGTTCGTACCAAGCGACACCCGGTCGAACCAGAATCAGTCGAAGATGCCGCCGCCCAGATGGAATTACTTGGCCACAACTTCTACGTATTCCGAAACAAGGAAACCAAAGAAATCAACGTCGTCTACCGCAGGCACGATGAAGACTACGGCCTGATCGTCCCAGAAGACGCCGAAGTATCCAACTAGCAGGCTTGCGTTTGAGCGGAACTCCTGCAGCTTAAAGTCCTCTCCATCAGGGAGAGGATTTAGGTGAGGGGGAATGCAGGTGCGGGGCTGGGGCGTACAGCTACAAATGCCCAAACGTCTCCATGCCCCCTCAACCTGGCCTTCTCCCTCAGGGGATAAGGCACAGAACCAACACCCACACACCACTACTCAACCGCGGCGTACTCGTAAATCACCACCGGTGTCTCAACCCCATCATCCGTCATCGCCGGAGTCGGATACACCTGCACCAGCCCCTTGCTCTCCATCTCCTCGAACTTCGCCAGCGCATTCTTCGGGTACTTGACCCGCTCCATCTCGCCGACGTAGACGTACTTCACGTCATACCGGTCGAGAAACGCCGTAGCTGCAAAGATCGACGTGGAGTCATAGAAGCGATCTACCTCCGCCCGTCGCTGAGAAACGGTTCCCGCATAGCCAACCCGCTGCTGACGCTGATGCCAATCCCAGCCGATAACCGCTGGCAACCCGGTGTAAATCGACACCCGGTTCCCCCATCGATACTGATCACTCAGACCCTCAATGATTACCGGCGAACCCTCAACGTTTTCCTGCAGCCACTCGATAGCGTCGAAGTCGTACTTCAGCATCAACGGCCCCCCAGCGTCGTTGTAAACAACCGTCTCCATGTACGCCATGCCATCCAGCCCAAGACCACTGTGTTCAAACCGCACAGCATTGCGGTCGCGTGTTCCAAGAACCGGATAGACCATCACGCCAATCACCAGCACCGCCAGCAATCCCATCCAAACCCCACGGGGAGCACGCAATTTACTCAACGAAAACTTGCCAGCGTCGCCCAGAAACCACAGGAAGTAGGCCGCAGCCATCGCCAACAGTATCCATGCCTGCAGGTAGAACTTGAACACGGTGTTCATCCGGCCAATATCGTCTTTGACCGTGAACCTTTCGACACCAGCTGCCAACGCCATCGCCATCACAACCATTCCGATAGCAACAAACGCATATCTCGAGCCCGACAAGCCAGTCCGATAAGCAACCGTTCCCGTCGCAAGAGTCAATGCACCAACAATCACCGTAAACGAAATCGTGGCAAACCCGGAAGCCGCCAGAGTAGCAACCACCGCAGCAACCAACACAAACACGATATGCCATCGCCAGGCACGCAGTCCCGATCCCTTAGCCGGTGCGTTGCTAATGATTTCGAACGCGTCCGAAAGTCGCTCTCGCCACATAAACACCAGCCAGCTAATAACCGCCAGCAGGAAGATCGAGTGGATCACGATGTATCGCCAGAGATCCGTCGAGAATTCGCTCTTTACGACACCGCTATTGAACAGTTCGAAGCTCGCATGGAACGGCAGATAAACAAGATGACCCACAACCGCCACAAACAACGTGCTCGCAACACCAATCACCAGTCGTTCGATCACCGGCCGGTTCGTCGCAAGCAACTGCCCACCTACCAGGAATCCACCCGCCAGCAGAAGCTGAGTCGGGAAGTCCCAAGCGTTAATCGTCCGTAGCGATCCAACCAGAACACCGATAACGAACAACCCGGCAAGCGATTCGAACTTCGAACGGTTTCTGCCGATTCTCAAATACGCAGCAATCGACGCCGCAAGCGCGGTTATCGCAATCGGTATCGCTATCAAGTGGGCGTGCAGATCGGCAAACAAGAAAGTGAAGAACGGGAACTCGGTTATTTCGTTCCCAGGCGAACCGGGGGCCATCATTCTCGAACTGCGCCAGAAGTCGAACTCGCCAAACGACTGATCCATAAAGAACGTCCGTGAAAAGCCCTGTAACACCTGCAACAGCCCATCGATATTCCCTGCCACAGCCACAAACACAACCGCAACCAGCCCCGCATAAACAGGCGATCTCCGTGACCATGCCGGAACACGCCTCGCACGCAAAGTTAGTTCGGCCAACCCACTCGTAATCGAATAAACCCCGCCAACCGTCAGCGCGAATAGCAACGGCACAGCAAGGTTGTACGCAACCGAAGGAACGATCCCGGTAAACCGTATTAGCGAGGCGATCATGAACTGCCCGAAGTAGTAGTAGTTCAAATACCCACCGGCGTACCACGGGTCATAAGGCGGTATGGTCGACGACTTCACAACAGCGTTCAGGTAGGCGAAGTCCATCGGCTTCTCGCCACCCTTCCACGTCTCCCAGAGGTCGGGGTTCGCAGCACGAATCAGCAGGAACGCCAGATATGCAATCAGGAACAGAACTTCCATCCGAACGATTCGCCGCACGTTCGACTTCAGATGAACTTTCAGATCATCACCAATAGCCCACAGAGTCAGATAAGAAATAACCGCCAGCACTATCAGAGCCAGCAATACGGCAAAGAAACTGAACTGAATCAAGTTCAAGCTAACGAGCAGCCACGCGGTCGTTGCGACCAGCAGTAGGCCGAGAGGCTTTGCGAACAGATAGCCACGATCAGGCCACGGCCTGAACACCACAAACGCTATCGGCAACACGACCAGTGCGAAAATCTGCGCTGCCAGGTACCAAACTACCGGTGTCAGCCAATCGGGCATCCAACTAAGGAACGTAATGTCACTCCACGTTCCGCCAGCCTGCTGAGTTTCGGCGTCTTCGTCCGAAAGAAGCAGACCTGCAACCTGCGGACTAAAGCGTCTGTCCCCAGCCAGTTCAGCGCTTATCTCACCCTGTAACTCAATCGCCGACTTCCGCTCGGTGTTGAAGAAAACGAACGTCTGCGGGTGCTCGTAAACTGAAAAACTCTCGTCAGCCCAACCGAACCCGGCAGTAAAAAGTCCATCTGAAGGCGGTGAGAACCCTTCGGGCGGGCCGAATTCCAATCGAGCGAACGGATCCTCGTAATAGTCGACTCCCAACCCGCCAATGTAACGACCGTTCGAATATGCAAGCTCAAATCCAAGTTCCCCAGAAAACAACTTCTTGTAAAACTCAGTCGTGATCGGGTACCGCTCCGGCAGGCGAGGAATGGTCGCATAAAGCCGGTTGCTCAGAAGAACGAAATACTCCGAATCAACAAGCAACTCGGTCAGCTTGTTGAATTTTTCTGGATTCTCATCGTTATAAAGTTCGGCTCGCTTGTGCATCCGCAAGCCAACAACACCAGGAATCCCCTCTTCCCAGTGCTCTTGCACAACGTTCGAATTGGGCGAAGCGTTTTCCTTGAGCCAACTTGAAACCTCGTTCAGTGGATGTTGACCCTGATACACGTTCATGAACGAAAGCGAATAGTGAAGCGTGAACAAAACCACGATGACGACAGGCAACGCCTGGATCCAACGTCGATCGAATCCCACGGCTTTAACCGACTCCACCAACCACCACGACAATCTCGCCCCGTACAAAATCAGGAACGGCGTGATCGGCATCATGTACCGCGTGAACTTCACGTCGAACCAGCCGGTTACAAGCAAGTAAGGCAGCACCCACGCCAGAATCACAAGATCAGCCTTGCGCCGCTTGATCACAGCCGCAACAACCGCACCAAGCAACCCCAGCCACACCGTCACCCCGAGCACCGGACCCAGCCCCCAGGTACCCAGCTGAACCATCTGATAGACGTATTTCGACGTGTCCGCGTACTGGCGAGTGAACGGGAAGTCGACCTCACGCCTGACCATCTTCGATTGCGTAGAAATGTTCTCGATATACGTGCCCATATCGAGAAACATGTACGGCTGCGTAACAATCAGCACCACCAGCACCGTCGCTGCCGTGATCAGCAAATTCTTGCAGGTAACCCACTGCCGAGTCGCCGAAGCGTCGGAACTAAGACCATCCGACTCGTACTTATCGCCGCTCTTCGACGACGCATAAATTACATACGACAGCACAAGCGCCAGCCCAAGCGGTGCAACAGAAAATTTCGTGGCAAGCGCGAAGCCGAACATCAAACCGGCTAACACTGAATCTCGTTTGCGGCCATGCTGCGCAACACGTAATGAATAGAAGATCGTGGCGACAATAAACGTCGTCATGAACGTGTCGACAGCAAAGAAGTGACTCAGCTGAATCTGCTGCACGGCAAGCGCCGAAAGTCCCGCAGCAATCAACCCGATCCGGTTGTTAAAAACAGCGCGCCCAATCATGAAGATCAGAAATACGGTTGCCGTATCTGAAATAGCCGAAAGCGCACGACCCGCAAACCGCAGATCGAACATGCTCATCCATTTATATGGAGCTACGGCGTACTGAACCGCCTTCAAAGCGTAGTGAGGCAGGCTTCCCCAGTTAAATGAACCCGGGTTCAGCCTGCTTGTTACCGGGTCGCCAAGCTGCGACCACTCATCGCCTTCAGGAAATTCCAGTGAGTAAACCTGCGAAAGAAACGCGCGCTCGTCAGGATGAAACAGGCCTCCCTGATCCCAGTTAATGCCATACAACCGCAATGCCAGAGCCAGCAACAAGATCAATGCCAGCACATAACGCGTTGTAAACCGCCGTGATATAAACCGTTTCACCGATAAATCAGGTCCGGAACTGCTCGAAGAGTAATTGTCGATAACAAAATCCGAGCCCCGACCAGTATTTCTGGCCCGAAACCCGTCGTCGCCGTTCCCGACGCTGTTTTCCGTATCGACACTCTGAGATTCACGCATTGAGAAGAATTCTATAGTCGGGCATCACTCTTTAGCAGCATCATTTGCCTTACTCGATACGCAAGAAACGTGAATATCGGCCTTCTCGTAGCAAAACCAAACCAAAGTTTGACCACCGACTTTCCCACATCTACGCTTGATTTCGGCATATTTCGATGCGCCGCACATATAACAAATTTCTGAAAGTAAGAATTCACCGTTGACCACATCTGAAACTCAGCAGCTCGTTTCCAGCTCGTTCGACAGAACGGTGCTCCCAAACGGTCTCAGGATTCTTACCAGCACCTTCCGCCACACCAACGCCGTAAGCATCATCTTCCTGTTTGGCGCTGGCTCAAGATACGAAACCCCCAAACTTGCCGGAGCGTCTCACCTATTCGAGCACATGCTCTTTAAAGGAACGCCCGAACGACCAACACCTCGCCAAATTTCCGAAGTGGTAGAAGGAGTAGGCGGAACCATCAACGCTTTTACTGATCGAGAAGTCACCGGATACTGGTGCCGATTAGCCCAGCCACACTACCGAGAAGGCATAGACCTGCTCAGCGACATGACACTCAACTCGCTGTTCAGAGACGAAGACATCGCCAAAGAAAAACAGGTCGTCTACGAAGAGATTCGCGCATCATTCGACTCGCCAGCCGCACGCTCGTCAATGCTGCTAGACGAACTGCTATGGCCCGATCAGCCAATGGGCCGAGACATCGCAGGCTCAGTCGAATCGGTCGGTGCCATCTCTCGTGATCTTATGATCGAGTATTTAGAAACGCAGTACGTAGGATCGAATCTCGTAATTGCCGTCGCAGGAAATATCGAACACGCCGACGTCGTAAACCAGATATCTGAACAACTCGGCGGACTCCCCGACGGTGTAATCCTCCCGATGTTCCCTTACGAGGAAAAAGCCTTCACGAAACGGGTTGCCCTCGAACATCGACCCACCGAGCAGGCTCACCTCGCCATCGGCCTCACCGGCATGGCAAACACCGACCCCGACCGACACGCACTATCGATCATGTCGGTGATTCTTGGCGAAACGATGAGCAGTCGGCTATTCGAAGAGGTACGCGAACAGCGTGGACTCGCTTACGACATTCACAGCGGCACCCACTACTACAGCGACTGTGGTGCTCTAATCGTCGAGTCGGGCATCGACCCCGCCCGTGTCGACGAAGCAATTCCCGTAATCCTCAACGAACTCGCCAAAATGCGGGACGGCGTAACCGAAGCCGAATGGAAACAGGCACTCGAACTAACCAAGGGCCGCATGATGCTGCGCATGGAAGAAAGCCGCGCAGTTTCGAGCTTCTTAGGTATTCAGGAACTACTCCGCAACAACGTCGAATCGGTCGACGAGATCATCGCCAAGGTCGCTGCTGTCACCAGAGAAGACATCAAACGCGCTGCCAACCGAGTCATCAAATCCGAGAACTTAGTGCTTTCGATAGTTGGCCCCTTCGACGACGCCAGCCATTTCGAAGACATGCTCAAGTTCGATTAGTACTCAATCAACACCAAGCTCAATCACCCCGCTAGACGCTAGCGTGTTGCCTTCAGATCACCAATAAAAAAAGAATCCTAGATTCCAAAATTCGTTTAAGCGTGTAAAAAAAACGCTAGGGCTCGGAAAATAAACCGGCGTAGCTTGCTAGTCATGTTGACAAGACAAGCACCTCCAACCGACTTCAAGTGGCAAGCAGACAACATTCGTGCACTGCGTACCCATCTTGGCCTTTCACAAACCGCGCTGTCACAAGAAATTGGCATTCGCCAACAAACGATCAGTGAGTGGGAGACCGGCATGTATGCACCACGGGGTGCATCAGTCACTATCCTCACACTCCTTGCCGTTAGTTCAAACTTCCAGTTCGAACCCGACACAGGCGAGGAAACCGACTCACCTGTTCGACCGCTGCTCTCAGACCAGGCTCCACGTCCATCGCAAGGATTCGCACCTCGACGCCTTGCCGACTCAGGACCCGTGTCAGCCCGACCAGACAAATCAGTTCCAGCCCAGCGCCTAACATTTGAAGCAGCCAAAGCTGCCCAGACCGGCCGACGAACAGGTACATTCGGATCGGCTACACACAACTCGACCTACTTCGAGTCCCGACCGTCAGCAACGGTTCGCCGACTTGAAGTACCTATGTGATCCAAAATCGCTAACTAAATTGAGCTAATCCGCCTGCCGAAAATAGATAACGAGCAGGCGGTTTGCCAATTTGAATGAATTTGGCTTTGACACCCACGTTCCTGTCCGACTAGGATTGCGCCACTGATCAACGGAGAGATCACTTGGCTACGCGTGTATACATTCTCATCGAAACGGCTGTCGGGACAACCAGTGATGTGGCATCTGCCCTCAAAGATTTGTCGATGATGAAAGCCGTCGACACGGTCACTGGGCCGTTCGACATCATTGCTGTTGCAGAGGCCGACGATCTCCCAAGCATTGGCGATCTGATCAGCGACGGAATGCACAGCATTCCGGGCATCGTAAAAACTGTTACGTGCCTGTCAGTCAGAAACTGACACACCGGGGCCCCGATTCACATCGGGAATTTACATATTGCGCTTCGAATTTACCGCTGAAGAGACCGATTTCAGAAATCAGATAAGCGCGTTTCTCGATGATGTACTGCCCGACAACTGGGGCGGCTCCTCCGGACTTTCCGACGACGACGCCTGGCCCATGGACCAGAAATTCCGTAAAGAACTGGTCAAGCGCAACTGGCTTGTAATGAGCTGGCCCAAAGAATACGGCGGTGCCGATTCATCGCCGATGATGAACACCATATTCGCCGACGAAATGGCATATCGCAGAGCACCCGGTCTCGACGGCTTCGGCACCCGAATGCTCGGACCAACGCTCATGGCATTCGGAAACGATGAGCAGCAAACCCAGCATCTCGGCGCAATCGCTCGTGGCGAAGTCCAGTGGTGTCAGGGCTACTCCGAACCCAACTCAGGCTCCGACCTGGCATCCATTCAGACCCGCGCCACCCTCGATGGCGACGAATTCGTAGTCAACGGCGCAAAGATTTGGACCTCGATGGGTCACCGTGCCGACATGATGTTCATGCTCGTTCGAACAAACCCCGACGAACCGCTTCACGCAGGTATCAGCCTGCTACTCGTCGATATGAAAACACCCGGCATCGAAGTCAACCCAATCGTAAACATGGCCGATGTCCACCACTTCAACCAGGTCATATTCGATAACGTACGCGTGCCAAAAGAAAATCTCGTTGGCGACCTCAACGACGGCTGGCGCGTTGGAATGACCATCCTCAACCACGAACGTTCAGGCATCGAATTTGCTGCCGGAGCAAGAGCAGCAATCGAAGAACTAGTCGCCTACATCAGCGACGACGATTCACCCGTCAGCCAGGCAAAGTCCGATCCAAACGTCAGAATAAAACTTGCCGAACTAAGCACCGAAGTCGAAGCCGCACGCCTGCTTTGCTACGACGTCACATGGCGCCACAGCCAGGGCCTCGAACCATCGTTCGAAGCATCCATGAGCAAGGTCGCCGGAACCGAGATCTACCAGAATGTCCTCGATTACGGACTCGAAATTCTCGGCATGTACGGCGGCCTCATAGCCGGATCACCACAGGCCGAACTACAGGGCAGATTCCTCAAGCTACGAATGCTTTCGACAGCAACGACTATCTTCTCTGGCACGAACGAAATCCAGAAAAACATCATCGCCCAGCGCGGGCTCGGTCTTCCAAGACTGCGTCGCGCAAAGGCAACCAGCTAAGGATCAACGTTGGATTTCGGACTCACAGAAACTCAAGAACTAATCCGCAACTCGGCACGAGAATTTCTTGCCGACCGGTCAGACACCTCGGTAGCCCGGGCAGTTGCCAGCGGCGATTCCGAAGCACTCGCCAGCCTCTGGAAAGACGTTATCGAACTCGGCTGGCCAGCACTCACCATCTCCGAAGAACATGGCGGCGCTGGTCTTACGTTTGGCGATCTTGCAGTTCTACTCGAAGAACTCGGCGCAAGCCTCGCTCCCACGCCACTCGTCGAATCGGCTCTTACATCACGCATCATCGAACGATTCGCCCCCGAATCACTCAAATCCGAACTGCTTCCGCAAGCAGCATCTGGCGATGTTCTCATCACCCCTGCAATCATCGAAAAAGACGTTTCCTGGGACGCAACCGATGCAACAGCAGCAGCCACCAGAACCGCCAACGGACTCGTGGTCACAGGCGAAAAACGCTTCGTCGCATTCGCCGATCAGGCAACCCACGCCCTGACGCTTGTCAGAACCGACGACGGCGAACCAGCATTAGTCGTTATCCCAATCTGGAAATCGGGAGAAGTCGAACAAACCCCTCTCGATCATGTATCAGGGGTTCCAGTTTCCTCGATTACGTTCAACGAAATAGAAGTTCCCGAAGCAAACATCGTTGCCACCGGCGACGAAGCAATCAAAGCCACTGAAGAACTCGTTGCAGCCGGTGGAGTCGCCCGCGCCGCTCAAATGGCAGGTTTGGGCAGAGCGGTAGTCGACGCCACAGTCGAATACACCGCAAATCGAGAACAGTTCGGGCAAGCTGTGGGATCATTCCAGGCCGTTCAACATCATCTTGCAGAAATGGCGATCGCCTCGAAGCAGGTCAACCACCTCGTCCACTCCGCGGCGTGGAGTTTCTCACAAGACGGCTATTCCAAAACGCGGGCAGCGCAGGCCAAAATTGCTGCAAGCGAAAAAATATCCGCTCTCTGCTGGACAGCCCATCAGTGTCACGGTGCTATCGGTTTCACATGGGAACATGACTTGCACCTTTATACTCGCAGGGTTCTTGCGTGGAAAACTGACTACGGCGATTCGTCGTTTCACAAATCTAAGCTCGCAAACACAATGGGTCTATGAGGATCTAAAACATGTGGTGGACCGCTGAAGAAGAGAAAAACCAACTCCGACAACCCGACTGTCTGTTTTGCAAAATAGTCCACGGCGAACTCCCTTCGACCGAAATCTATTCCGACGACCAATGTCTGGCGTTCAACGACATTAATCCGGTCGCAAACGTTCACGTTCTCATCGTGCCGCGCGAACACGTTACCTATCTCACAGGCGCTATTGAGCAGCACGAACAGCTGCTTGGCCACCTGTTGCGAGTTGGTGCACGAGTTGCACGACAAACTGGAATTTCTGAAGGCGGCTACCGCCTCGCCCTCAATCAGGGTGTCGATGCCGGCCAGATCGTCGACCATCTCCACCTGCACGTTCTGGGTGGCGGCCTTCTCGACAAACTCGGCACACCACTGGGACCAATGTAATCAGCCTCGAACTACCCATGGCACTCTGGAGACACGAATCGTGATGACGCCCTCCCATGCTGTGCTAGACCAGACCAAAAATGAAGGGCTGATTCATTAGTGCGCGTTGGACTAGCTTCTCTCTGGGCTGGCACCAGTTACACGGCATTCAAATACCGCGAATACAGGCTTTTCTGGATAGCCGCGGCATTCTCCAACATCGGCATGTGGTCGCTCGTATACGGCCGTCTATTCCTGATGCGATCACTCACCGGCTCAGAACTGATGCTCGGGCTAGTGGCGACCGCAAACCTGCTGCCAGTACTGATCTTATCGATGTGGGGCGGCGTACTCGCAGATCGATTCAACCGCCTGAAAATCGTCAGGTTCACCCGCCTCATGTTCGCCCTCGTCACGCTCGGGACCGGAGCACTAATTCAGAGTGGCGATATCCAACCGTGGCACATACTCGCAATCTCGGCCGTAACCGGCACACTCCTCTCATTCGACATCCCATCACGATCAGCGATGGTCGCAACTATCGTGCCCAAAGAACACCTCGCAGGAGCCATAGCCCTCTACTCAATCGTATTCGGAGCCGCCGCAATCGTTGGCCCGATCCTCATCGAACCGCTCGTATCCGCATGGGGCTATGAAGGACTGTTCTACATCATCGGCACCTCATATGTTTTGACCGTCGCCACATTGCTCCTGATGCGAACCACTGGACACAAAGTCGAAGCGACCAGCCGAACAGCATTCGCCGGGCTACTTCAAGGATTCACCTACCTCAAAAAACAAAAACCCATCTCATCGGTCATCCTGCTCGGAGTAACTCTCGGCCTGTTCGGATCCTCATTCGACACACTCCTACCGGTGTTCGCCGACGAGATTTACACAACAGGCCTCGACGCCGGTGGTCGGCTGCTGCTTGGTGCAGGCATTGGGGGGCTCATTGCCACCACGGCAATCACGCTAATCGGCAGGAGCGTCCGGCCAGCCCTCTACCTCATCATCGCCGGCATAGGGCTCGGTGCGGCCCAGCTAACCTTCGCCCGCATCGACATCATTACAGTAGCCATCCTGGTTGCAGGAATAATCGGCGGATTCAAAGTAGTGCTCGGAACGATGAACACCACCGTCGTGCAAACACTCGTCGACGAAGAGTTTCGCGGGCGTGTCATGAGCATCAACCAGTTCACCTGGGGAGCCTCCGCGCTCGGCGGACTACTCATGGGTTATCTCGCCCAAAGATTCGACGCCCCAACCGCAATGACCCTCGGCGGCACAGTAGCCATCATCGCCACTGCGTTCGTCGGTCGACGCCTGATCCGCAGCTTCGGAATCGGCTCAAAACCGATACCCAACCCCGACACCACAGCCTAAAACACTGGCCAACCCCACGGCCCGTGAACCAAAAGCATCACTTCCTGTGCTTTATCGAATAATTCTCGCGTCACTAAATTCCAGATTAATTAGTTGCGGCACGGCACCACTGTGGGCATAATGAGCGCTCTCACGTCGGGTACAAAGTTGTACTGTTCCCGAAAGGCCAGCCCGGACCTGTGAATAACCCGGGGGTTCTTGCTGATATTTCTGTGTTGCCAGCTCGAACAATCTGTAACAAACACACGAAAGGAGTGGGCGCTTGCACCCGTTTGCATACGTTGCCCCAAGCACGGTAGCCGAAGCAGTGGCCGTGTTAAACGAACATGGTGATCGAGCACGACCGCTTGCAGGTGGAACAGACCTGCTCGTGAAAGCTCGAGCCAACGTCTGGGAGCTAGATGCCGTTGTCGACATCAAGAACATCCCGGAACTTATGACACTTTCCGTCAATGGCGATGGTCTCAGCATCGGCGCTGGCGTGCCCTGCTACCAAGTTTACGACAACAGCGATGTCGCTGCCGAGTACCCTGGAATCATCGACGGCGCATCCATCATTGGCGGAATCCAGATTCAGTCTCGTGCTGGGCTTGGTGGAAACCTCTGTAATGCTTCCCCATCTGGCGATGGAATCCCCTCGCTGATCGCTTACAGCGCAGTCGCCAAGATTGCCAGCACAAGCGGCACGCGTGAAGTAGCAGTCGAAGACTTCTGCACCGGACCAAGCCGAACCGTTCTCGAAGCCGGTGAACTACTCGTCAGCATCGAAGTTCCGAAGCCTGCTGCCAACTCTGGCGCAGCCTACACACGGTTCATCCCTCGAAATGAAATGGACATCGCCGTGGCTGGCGTTGGTGTCTTTGTTCAGCTCGATGATTCAGGCCAAAATTTCGTATCAGCACGAATCGCACTTGCTTCAGTAGGACCGACACCGATCCTCGCATCTGCAGCAGGCGACAGCCTTGCGGGCAAGCCGGTAAACGACGAGACAATCGCCGCTGCCTCCTCACTCGCAAAAGAGGCTGCGACTCCGATCACCGACATGCGCGGTACGATCGACCAGCGAAAACAACTCGTAGAAGTCCTCACAGGCCGAATGATCAATCAGGCCGTTGAACGGGCAAGGGGCTAACACACCTAATGACAACTAACTCCCCAAGCAAAGTTCATGTAACAACGACCATCAACGGTCAGCAGCACGAACTTCTCGTGCCCGGTTACATGAGCCTGCTCGACACACTCCGTGAACTCATTGGCCTCACAGGCACCAAAGAAGGCTGTCTCGACGGCAACTGCGGCGCCTGCACGGTCACTGTCGATGGTCGAATCGTCGACTCCTGCCTCGTACTCGGCGCAGAAGTAAACGGCAAGACCGTCGAAACAATCGAAGGCATGGCCACTCCTGAGGGCCTTCACCCTCTACAGCAGGCATTCCTTGAAGAGGCCGCCCTACAGTGCGGTATCTGCACACCCGGCTTCCTCGTTGCTGCCAAAGGCCTACTCGACAACGAACCTTCACCAAGTGAAGGCCGAATTCGACACTGGCTGGCAGGAAACCTCTGCCGATGCACCGGCTACGACAAAATTGTCCGAGCCGTGCAAAAAGCAAGCAGCTAACACGTAATCGCAACTGGCTGCCAGTAAGTCTTAAAAAACTGCTGGCAGCTATCGCAAATAATCTGGCACGGGCCCGGAGATAAGTAATGGTCGCAACATTTGAGCCAAAAACCAACTACAAAGTCGTCGGTACACGCCCAATTCGGCACGACGGATACGACAAAGTAACCGGACGAGCGATTTACGGTGGAGATATGAAACTACCCGGTTTAATCTGGGGAGTTTGCGTACGAAGCCCGCACGCGCACGCCAACATCAAGTCGATCGACACTTCGGCCGCCGAAGCGATGGAAGGCGTATTCGCCGTCATCACCGGTGCCGACATGCCCAAAGCCGAAAGCAAGCTTGTCGACCTCGGTGAAGGAAACATCAACTTCAAGTGGGCATCAAACAAGTTGATGGCCGATACCAAGGTTCTCTACAAGGGCCACCCGGTTGCGGCAATCGCAGCTGTCGACAGGTACACAGCTGAAGAAGCTGCCCGCCTCGTTGTTGTTGAATACGACGTTCTCCCATCAGTAACGAACGTTGTCGACGCACTAAAAGACGATGCGCCGATTCTTCTTGATGACCTGGTTGGTGACGACCTTGGTGAAGATGTACACAACACCAACATGGCAGCGCACGTTCGCCACGAATTTGGCGATGTGGAAGACGCAATGTCATCCGCAGCTCACACTATTGAGCGTGAATACAACATGCAGATGGTTCACCAGGGCTATATCGAACCCCACAACGCAACCGCAACGTGGGACGAAGAAGACCGAATCAAGGTTTGGACCAGCACTCAGGGTGCGTTCCCGGCCCGAACCCAGATCGCCGGAATTCTTCAGGTCAACGTATCTCAGGTAAAAGTCACACCGCTCGAAATCGGTGGCGGATTCGGTGGCAAGATCCCTGTCTACTTCGAACCTCTCGCTGCGCTTCTCTCTAAGAAATCCGGACGACCGGTCAAGATGGTCATGGAACGAACAGCCATCTTCGAGACTACCGGTCCTACGCCTGGCGCGCGGATGATCATCAAGCTCGGTGCAGACGCCGACGGAAAGCTCACAGCAGCAACCGCCGATATCTGGTTCGAAGCAGGTGCCAACCCTGGTGCTTTCATCGGCCCGGCAGCAATGTGTGTTTACGCTCCATACGAAATCGCAAACACCCGCATCGACGGTTGGGACGTTCTCGTCAACAAGCCAAAAGTCGCTCCTTACCGAGCGCCAGGCTCACCGCAGGTTGCATTCGCAATGGAATCGGCGATCGACGAGCTATGTGAAAAAGCCGGCTGGGACTCAATGAAATTCCGTGTCGACAACGCTTCCAAAGAAGGCACCCGTCGTGGTGATGGCGTGCTCTTCTCGAAGATCGGTATGGAAGAAGTCCTCGAGGCCGCTCAGCAATCTGCTCACTGGACATCGCCCATCGGCGACGCCCCAGAAGGCAAGAAACGCGGTCGCGGTATCGCAAACGGATACTGGTTCAACATCGGACTCAAGTCATCCGCCAACCTCTCGGTTAACGCCGACGGCACGGTCCAGCTAACCGAAGGTTCGACCGACATTGGCGGATCCCGAGTAGCGATGGCGATGCACGTCGCCGAAGTTCTCGGTCTCACCGCTCACGACGTACGGCCTACCGTTGGTGACACCGAATCTGTCGGCTACACCGATGTAACCGGTGGTTCACGAACCACCTACGCAACCGGATACGCCTGCTGGATTGCGGCGAACAACCTTGTTGAAGTTCTAAAAGATCGCGTTGCGGTTCTATGGGACATCAACAAAGACGACGTTGATTTCAACGACGGCGTGTTCAGCTCGAAGGCTGAAGCAGAAAAAACGATCGGCTTCAAAGAACTCGCGGGCAAGCTCGACGACCTCGGTGGTCCGGCAAACTCGACGGGTAGCGTTGACCTAGAATCGGCCGGTGACGGCTTTGGTATGCACATCGCCGACATCGAAATCGATATCGAAACTGGCAAGACCGATGTCATCCGCTACACAGCCATTCAGGACGTTGGAACCGCAATTCACCCTTCATACGTTGAAGGCCAGTTGCAGGGTGGTTCAGTCCAGGGAATTGGCTGGGCGCTCAACGAGGAATACTTCATGACGGATACTGGCACTATGGCCAACTCCAGCTTCCTCGACTACCGAATGCCAACATCACTCGACCTGCCGCTAATCGAAACGGTCCTCGTCGAAGTTCCTAACCCGCTACACCCATACGGTGTTCGTGGAGTTGGTGAAACTCCGATCTGCCCGCCGATTCCGGCAATCGCCAACGCCATTCAGGATGCGCTGGGCAAACGGCTCTACAACACGCCTATGAATGCCGGCAGCATTCTGGAAGCCCTGAAATAGGACTGCTTGAAAATCATGAAACGGGCTGGCTAGCAAGATCGAATAGAATGGCCGTGAGCTTTTTACGGCTTCCCGGCCGACTTGTTTCCTAAAGAATTTGGAAATTGCTCACTAATCGGATTGCAACAACGTTGATCCACTAAGGAAATCGAATGGTCGCAACCTACGAGACAAAGACTGATTACAAGGTAATTGGTAAATCACCTATCCGGCACGATGGCCTGGACAAGGTCACTGGCCGAGCCATCTACGGTGGCGACGTAAAAGTTCCCGGTCTTATCTGGGGAGACGTACTCCGCAGCCCACACGCCCATGCTCGAATCAAGGGCATCGATACTTCAGCCGCTGAGGCAATGGACGGCGTTTTCGCCGTTCTAACCAACGACGACTTCCCACAGGCCGACGACAAGACGATCGATACCGGCGAAGGCAACGTGAACCTCCGACGTGGCCAATCGAACGTCATGGCGTTCGACAAAGTCCACTACAAGGGACACGTTGTTGCAGCCGTCGCAGCTGTCGACCGCAACACAGCTCAGGACGCCGCTCAGGCGATCAAGGTCGAGTACGAAGTACTTACCGCTATCACCGATGTCGACGCTGCTATGGCAGATAACGCACCGGTTATCCTGGAAGGCCTCGTTGGCGACCATTTGGGTGAAAACGTAGAAAACACAAACGTCGCACGTATATTCAGGCACGAGTTCGGTGACGTCGACGACGCATTTGCAAACTCCGACCTAGTCATTGAGCGAACTGTCACAATGTCGATGGTTCACCAGGGCTACATCGAGCCACACAACGCAACCGCTATCTGGGCACAGGACGACAACCTGACCGTCTGGTCCAGCACGCAGGGTTCGTTCGGCGTTCGTTCACAGGTTGCTGGCCTGCTCCATCTTCCTGAGTCCAAGATCAAAGTGAACTACGTCGAAATCGGCGGTGGTTTCGGGGGCAAGACAGTTGTCTACCTCGCACCTATCGCCGCACTTCTTTCTCGAAAAGCTGGTGGACGACCGGTCAAGCTCGTCATGGACCGCTCGTCGGTCTTCGAAGCAACTGGCCCGGCCCCCGGTGGCAAAATTCGAATGAAAATCGGTGTAACCAACGGCAAAATCACTGCCGCTGACACCGATCTCATGCTCGAAGCCGGCGGATTCCCCGGATCAGCAGTTGGCGCAGCAGCAATCTGTGTATTCGCCTGCTACGACTTTCCAACCTCACGAATCACCGGCTACGACGTACTCGTCAACAAGCCAAAATCCGCTGCCTACCGAGCACCCGGCTCACCGCAGGCATCGTTCGCAATCGAGACCGTCATCGACGAAATCTGTGACGAACTCGGAGTCGACAAGATCCAGTTCCGACTCGACAACGCTGCTCACGAAGGCACCCGACGTGGTGACGGTGTGCAGTTCATTCGAGTTGGCCTTGAGGAATGTCTCGCAGCTGCCAGAGATTCCGACCACTGGCAGTCACCACTCGGCGACGCCCCGGCCGGCAAGGCACGCGGACGCGGTATCGCTTCTGCCTACTGGATGAACGGTGGCGGCAAGTCGACCTGCGACCTCATGCTCCAGGACGACGGAACCGTAATGATGAACGAAGGTTCTGCCGACATCGGTGGCACCCGAACCTCTATCGCTATGCAGGCCGCCGAAGTACTCGGCATCCCGGTTGAAGACTTCCACGTCAGCATTCCCGACACCGACTCGATTGGTTTCACGGGCGTAACCGGTGGATCCCGAACGACTTACACAACTGGCTTGGCTGCTTACAACGCCGCCCAGAAGCTGGTTGTCGAACTCAAAAGCCGAGTTGCCGATCTCTGGGAGACCGAAGTAAGCAACGTCGAATTTGCCGATGGCACATTCACGGCCAATGGCGATTCGATCGGAATTCAGGAACTTGCAGGCAAGCTCGATCCCACAGGCGGACCGGCAACCTCAACTTCATCCGTAAACCTCGCCGAAGCCGGTAACGCTTACGGTGTTCAGATCTGCGACCTCGAAATCGATCTCGCCACCGGCAAGACCGACGTTATTCGATACACAGCAGTTCAGGATGTTGGCAAGGCAGTCTACCCGCAGTACGCTGAAGGTCAGATTCAGGGCGGAGTTGTGCAGGGTATTGGCTGGGCGCTGAACGAAGAATACTTCATCACCGATGATGGAACCATGGCCAACAAGTCGTTCCTCGACTACCGCATGCCAACTTCTCTCGACATGCCTATGATCGACACGATTATGGTCGAAGTGCCGAACCCGCTGCACCCTTACGGTGTCCGAGGAGTCGGTGAAGTTCCAATCTGCCCACCGCTTTCCGCAGTCACACAGGCCGTCAAGGAAGCAATTGGCAAACCCTTTTACGAACTTCCAGTCAAACCTGGTCGTATCCTAGAAGCACAGAACGGCGACTAATCAGTTCTACCTTCATAGGGAGAACGTATAAATGGCAACAGTTTTCCTCCCTTACGCTCTGCGCAAGTACGCAAACGGCGCAGAGCGGGTAGACGTGCCCGCGAAGAACCTTCGCGAGCTGATCGACAATATAGAAGCAGCCCACCCCGGTACGAAGAGCCATCTCGTCGAAGATGACAAACTCAAGCCGGGGTTGGCAGCGATTGTCGGCCATGTCGCCACCCGTCGCGGCCTTCTCCAGAAGCTCGAACCCGATACCGAAGTTCACTTCATCACCGCAATCTCCGGCGGCCTGCTCTAAGCACGATCTCAAACAGGCTTGCGAACGCACTTCTCGCCCGTTGATAGAATTGGCGCACCACTTCCGAATATAAGCGCATCTAAAATGCATTCGAGACTACTAAGCACAGATTTTGGACGCCCTAGAATGACCATCATGGAATCTCCATCTAAGACCGACTTCTCCCAGTTCGATTTCGAAGACGGAACACTGCTCGATTCTTCCTGTAAACAGGTAATAGCGAACGGCATCACCACGATGCTAATGGCCATCGGTGAAGGTGTGGACGCACAGGGAACAGCCGACACCCCAATGCGCGTCGCCAACATGTACGACGAACTGCTTTCCGGATACTCAACCGACCCGGTCGAGCTGCTCAACGGCGCAATGTTCGATGTTGAATACGACGAGATGGTCGTAGTGAAAGACATCGATTTCTACTCACTCTGCGAGCACCACCTGCTGCCTTTCCACGGAAAAGCCCACGTCGGCTACCTGCCGAATCAGAAAGTCATTGGCCTTTCCAAGATTCCAAGACTTGTCGAAATGTTCGCAAAACGCCTGCAAGTTCAAGAACGAATGACGCAGCAAATCGCCACCACGATAGAAGAGCTAATCGAACCCGCAGGCATTGGCGTAGTTATCGAAGCCCAACACCTGTGTACCGCGATGAGAGGTGTGCGAACGCCCAACGCCACCATGACTACAAGCGCTGTTCGGGGCCTGTTCAAGAAGAACTCGATCACCCGCGACGAATTCTTCAGCCACGTCCGCCAGTCCTAATCGCCATTTCTCAGAAAAAGTAACGCCTTCACATGGATCCAAACGGAAAAGTAGCCCTTGTCACTGGCGCAGGTCTAAGAGTAGGGCGGGCACTCGCGCTCGCACTTGGCGACGCAGGATGCCGGGTGGCAGTTCACTACGGGCGATCGGAAACCGACGCGCAAGAAACTGCCTCGCTAATCCAATCAATGGGCAGCCAGGCAGTAACAATCCAGGCTGATCTCGAAGATGCCACTCAGGTCGCCGCGCTTGCCGCCGCGGTTGAAGATCAACTCGGGCCTATCGAGATCCTAGTCAACAACGCTTCGATTTTCGACAAGGTCGGGCTAGATGATGTGTCAATCGAAAACTGGGACCGACATTTTGCCATCAATGTGCGAGCACCATTCCTGCTCGCACAGGCGATGCAATCACAACTGACCTCCGATTCACCCGGCAAAATAATCAGCCTCAACGACTGGCGCACAGCCCGCCCAACACGATTCGCCTACGGGGTTACCAAAACAGCGGTTTCAGGCCTCACCCGCACGCTCGCTCTATCAATGGCGCCAAATGTTCAGGCAAACGAAATATCGCTTGGTGCAATACTGCCCCCTTCCGATATTCCAACCGACCGACCTCGAAATGAAATCGAGATCGATCTCGGACCAGCCGACCGAATGGGATCGCTCAACGAAGTGGCAGATGCGATGATGATGCTAATCAAAAACGACTTCATTACTGGCGAAACCGTAAACGTCGACGGCGGTCGCCACATCCAGTGATTTTCATCCGACTCTTGAAATCATTTAATCTACCGAAGCAACAATCTCCACTCGTCTCCCAAAACACCTCAAGTAAATGTCATCAAACAACTCCCAACAATTCGACACCGTGCGAATCGAGCAACTGGAACTCGACTGCATCATCGGAATAAATCCGTGGGAACGACTAACCAGGCAGCGAATAACAATTGATATCGAGATAAACGCCGATCTCTCAGCCGCCGGCAAATCCGACGCCATCGAAGACACGATCAACTATCGAACAATATCGAAGGCAATCACGACGGAAATAGAAGCATCAAGCTACGGACTCGTCGAAGCGCTCGCTGCGCGCGTCGCGGAAATCTGCCTGGAACTGGAAAACGAACGGGCGCAATCGGTTGAAGTCACAGTTCGCAAACCGGGCGCTGTCAGAAAAGCCGCGGCAGTCGGAGTGATCGTTCGACGCACTCGTTAGTGCGGAACTAAGGAAGCGAACAAGACCGTTAAGCTAGGTCGCTTGCCCGGAAAGCACACGGAATTCGCTCTCAGCTGTGCGCACGTGCGCCGCCAGTTCCAAGAGTTTGTCATCATCAGCACCCAGCTCTTGAGCTTGCCCAATAACGCCAAGCGCGGCGATGAGTTCTTTTGCTTTGTTTGTTTGATCAGTTCGCATAGTGACGTGTCCAAGCCGGAGAACAACTCACATATTGACGTGTGAACATTAATCCTAATCACCCAAATTAGTAGGCCATTAGTGCCAATTCATCAAAACCTACTACTACTAGTGTGATTTGTGCATCAAACCACAACAGGTAGTGATATTAAGCACCTTACATCAATTTCTCCGCGGCGCGCCATGCAGGGGAACTCGGTCGTCGCTTTCTAGGATACCAATTAACCACATCCAGATCTGAACTCAAAATCGCTATGGCACACGTTTTTCCCGGGCGCGACCTAGCGCAGGGAGACACGAAACCTATTTCTGGGGAACACAACGGCACGCCATTCACGCCACAAGCCCTATCCGGGGTCGGTCGGTGTGGCGGCTGAGTCTGCTAATGCTTCGCCAGCTGCCTTACCCGGCGGACCACCTCGCTTGCGCAACGGAACCTCTCGGATGAACGCCGTCGCAATCACCGCGGCCACCACAAACATGAACGCCAGGAAGAACACGTCACCAATGGCACCGGCCAGCGATTCTCTGATCGCATCGAACACCTGAACACCCAACGCAGCACCTGATTCACCCGACGCCGCAAATGCGCTCATCAGGCTTTCAGATGCTTCGGGATTCAACAGCGCGTTCGGATTGCTGGTAATCGTATCGAGCAACTGCGGCGGCACTGCCTCAAGCGCTGCGTCTGGCAAATTCTCCTGCATACCGTCTTTGAACTGACGAACCATGTACGACCCGAACAACGCCAGGCCGATCGATCCACCCACAGAGCGGAAGAACTGCGCCGAAGAGGTCGCAATACCCAAATACTGCTGCGGAACACCGTTTTGAATGGCGATTGTGTAAACCGGGAACGAAATACCCAGCCCAAACCCCATAGCAATCGCAGAAGTCAGAGCATACGCATGTGTTGTACTACTGCTCACCTGGCTCAAGAAGAAGATACCTATCGCCATTATCGAAACGGCGATAATCCCCTGAATTCGATAATGCCCACCAGTTCGAGAAAGCAGCTGCCCGCTCATAGCCGCACCAAACACGATTCCCAGCATCATCGGCGTCAGGAAGCTACCACTGGCTGTCGGCGAAGCACCAAGCACGCCCTGGAACAACAGCGGAACGAAGAAGATCGCCCCGAACATCGCAAACCCCGTAAGCAGCGTTACAAACAGAGCAATTCCAACGACCCGGTTCTTAAACACCGCCAACGGAAGCAGCGGATCAGCAACCCGAGTCTCATACAGAGCAAATACGACCAGCATCGCCCCGCTGAACACCAGAGAGCCCACTACAAGCGGATCAGACCACTCATATTGGTTCCCGCCCCACGACAGCCCGAGAAGACCAGGAACGATCGCCAACACAATAAGAACCGCACCACCGACATCGATCTTCCGCGTGGGGCCATCCTTCTTCGCGTTCGGGAAGAACTTTATAAACAGGAAGATAATCGGAATTCCCGCCGGAATGTTCACAAGAAAAATCCAGTGCCATGAAAGCTGGTCGGTAATGAACCCGCCAAGCGTCGGACCTATCACCGAGGAAACCCCGAACATCGCGGCGATAATCCCCATGTACTTGGCACGTTCCTGCGGTGGAAACAGGTCGGCGATCGTCACGAACGACAACGCCATGATCATCCCGCCACCAAGACCCTGAACCGCACGGAAAATAATCAATGCGTTCATGGTCGGCGAACTTGCCGCGAGCACTGATCCGACAAGGAATATCATGATCGCCCCCACGAACAGCCACTTCCGACCGTAAACGTCGGAAACCGCACCCGTAATCAGCACTACCGAAGTTGAAGCAACAATGTACGCGGTCGAAATCCACGTAAACCTGTCGAACCCATCGAGGTCAGCCATAATCCGAGGGATCGCGGTCGCAACAATCGTCTGGTCCAGCGATGCGAGGAACATCGCGAACATCACGCCAATCAGCGTCAGCTTGATCTGACGAGGCGTAAGCCCGTGATCTTTCCACTCTTCTTGAAACGGCCCAGCTTTCGATTCAGCCAATACTGTTTACCTCAAGGAGCCCCAGATATTAACGCTGCCTTCATATCGATGCACTAAAAAGTAATAGCGTCCAAGGCGCCCGAAAACACTATTCCGATTCCTTCATCGCTTCGAACACCCGCTCCGGACTCATAGGCAACATGCCCATTCGAACTCCCGCGGCATCACGAATTGCGTTCGCAATTGCAGCCGGGGGTGGAATGATCGGTGGTTCGCCAACGCCCCTGATACCAAAAGCGCCGTCATCAGCCGATTTTTCGAGAATTACAGTGCCAATCATTGGCAGATCGAGAGCAGTCGGCATCCGGTAATCGAGGAACGATGCGTTACGCATCAGCCCCTGATCGTCGAACACATACTCCTCCGACAGCGCCCACCCGATGCCCTGAACAGCTCCACCCTGCATCTGACTCTCAACTTGAGTCGGGTTCACACACTTACCAACATCCTGGAACAGAGTGAAATCGGTGAGTTGAACCTTGCCCGTGTCGGGGTCAACCTCAACATCGGCAACCGCCATCGCGTAACCGTTAGCCGGGCGCATCCCCGGATCGTTCGAAGCTGTGGCCGTAATGTTCGAACCGTTCTTCGTTACTGCTGCACCTGCGTCCTTGAACGACACCTTCGAATCCTGGTTGTCACGAGCGTAGAAGTAGCCGTCTTCGTATTCGACAAACTCAGTGTCGACACCGAATCGAACGGCCATTTTCTCTTTCATCTGCTCGATAACCGCCGAGCCAGCCTTAAAAATAGCCTGACTCAAAGTTCGAGTTATTCGAGAACCCGCAGCGTTGCCTGTGTAGGGAATACCTTCGGTGTCGGCAGTGTGAACATGCACTTCTTCAGGCTCGATACCAAGCGTCTCGGCTGCAACCTGCGCAGATCCAGTACGAACCCCGTGCAGGTCAACCGCACCGGTCGCAACATCAACTCCGCCATCGTGGTTGACCATCACCCGAGCGCTTGAAATTTCGATGCCGCACGGCCACCAGCCAATGCCAACACCACGACCCACCGGCCATCCGTTTGCGCTCTCTTTGATAGGTCGGTTGTACTCATCAGAAGCCTTCACCGCCTCCAGCATCTCGACGATACCGATGCGTGTGTAGACCTCGTCGTCAATGTTCGAGTCGCCTTCTCTAGATGCGTTTTTAATCCGGAAGTCCATCGGGTC